>Ga0160464_100601_pt1 | contig 23295 bp, 22 predicted proteins | sample HID1971I_E11MG_FD_108275 | JGI IMG/M metagenome (GOLD analysis project Ga0160464, IMG submission 108275) | Enriched millipede-associated microbial communities from UW Madison campus, WI, USA - HID1971I_E11 MG | ecosystem: Host-associated > Arthropoda: Insects > Digestive system > Unclassified ... | reverse complement strand
GCCTCCTGATCCGCCCGCTCCCGACATTCGTCGAACGCCGCGGAGCCGACGCCCCCTCCCACCCCCGCGAGAACACAGGCCTGCACCGGCTTCCGCAGCTGGTCGAAGGTCATGGGCAGGCTGTCACAGCGCGCGTGTCCGCACAGCAGATGCGCGAGCTCGTGGATCACCACGTGCAATCGGAACCACTGCGGATCCGACCGACGGACCGGGATCGTGGCGCGATCACCGTCGACGAGCACGAACGGCGGCACGACCTTCCATTCCTCCTCGTCCAGTACCTCGACCTCGATGTCCAGCCCCAGCAGGGCGGACGCGCGTTGCGTGATGCACTGCACACTCGCGCCGCACTCGACCTCCAACTCTTCGAAGAGTCGATCCACACGACTTCGACCACTCACGATTCCCTCACCCCTCGCATAGCCCGGCCCCCTTTCGGCCGGACAACCCTCACAGTGGAGAGACGAGCGGGAAGGCCCAGTCATTACGCCGAAAGCCTGAGAACTTTCGGCCAGTCTTTCGAGACGTCGGGCTACGACCTTTGGTGCGCGCCCAGCGCAATGGAGTCGAGGGCGGCGGTGGAGTCGAGAGCGGCGGTGGCGAGCGCGGCGGCGCTGTCGAGGTCGCGCATCCAGAGCGGACGCACCGGCGCGCGCAGTCCGCCCGCCTCGAGCCCGTCCGCGAGCGACGCATCCTCCTCGGCGATGAGCCACACATCGAGCAACCCGCCCGCGGAACGGGGACCGTAGTGGCGTCCGACCCCGTCGGCCGTGGTGGGAACTCCGACGGCGGCGAGACAGGCGTCGGCCATGCCGCGCACGGGCGCACCGGCGATGATCGGCGACACCCCGACCACGGCTCCTGGTGCAGCGCGGACAGCATCGGCGATGCCGGGCACCGCGAGGATCGGCCCGAGCGACACCACCGGATTCGACGGGGCGAACAGGATGACGTCCGCCGTGGCCAGCGCGTCGACCACTCCAGGTGCGGGCGCGGACTGCGCGATCCCCCGAGAGTCGAATCCCTGCGCGGGAAGAGCGGCGCGGTGCCGGGTCCACCACTCCTGGAAGTGCATCCGGCCCTCCGCGGTGGTCACGTGCGTGTCGACCTCGGCATCCGTCATGGGCAGCAGCCGGACTCCGAGCGGCCACCGGGACGCGAGCCGGTCGACGACCTCGGTCACGGAGACGCCGTCGCGGAGCCAGCCGGTACGGGCGATGTGCGCCCCGAGGTCGAGGTCGCCCAGAGTGAACCACGGCCACCCGGATCCCCACGCGTGCAGCTCGGCGGCGACGCGCTCGCTCTCGCCCGCCCGGCCCCATCCGCGTTCGGTGTCGTTGACGCCGGCGAGCGCGTAGATGATCGAGTCGACATCGGGTTGCAGTCGCAGGCCGCTGAGCCACAGGTCGTCGCCCGTGTTGGCGATCACCGTGATCTCGGCGCGCGTGCCTCCCGCAGCATCCGGCCATCGTCGCCGCGCGGCCTCACGCACCCCGACCACGAACTTCGAGCCGCCGACGCCGCCGGCGAGAACGACGATGCGCGGGGAACCGGAGGTGGGGTCGAGGCCGCCGGTCATGAGGCGAGGACCAGCGGTCGATCGACGAGCGCGGCGGTACGCGGGCCCAGACCCGCCCGGCGTGCGGCACGGAGATGCTCGGCATGATCGAGGTCGCGCCGGAGGCCACTCAGCACGGGGAACCCGACCTCGGCGAACCCGGCTGCGCGGTGCGCCGCGGCCGATTCGCCCCCGAAGCACGGGGTGAGGTCGAAGCCCGCCCGCGCGGTCGCGAGCACGGTGCCGGTGCCCTCCGCATCCGGAACGAACGCCCGCGGATGCGACGACGCGAACGCGAGCGCCCTGGCCAGCTCGTCCGGACGCAGCGCCGGCAGGTCGCCCAGCATCACCGCACGCGGGCGCACGTCGGGGGCCGCACTCACTCCGAGCCCGATCGCCGCGGTCAGCCCCTCACCGCGGTCGCGCACCAGTCGCACCCGCGGCAGCAGACGCAGAGCGGTCGCCGTGACCTCGTCGCTCGTGACGACGATGACCTCAGCGACGCGCTCGCATGCCGCAGCGGCTTCGACCGTGTCGAGCGCGATCGCCCGGGCGAGGGGCTCCCGATCGACCCCGGGGATCCGCAGGCGCGACTTGCCGATCTCGGCGCGCTTGACCGGGATCACCACGACCCACTCCCGCGCGGGCACTCCCGGCAGGGGCACCCCGATTCCCGAACCCCGGATCATGTCACCCTCCTCAGCCGCGCAGGGCGGCGGCAGTGTCGCGCAGGGCGGCGGTGTCGCGCAGCCGGGGTGCGATGTCGCGCTCGAAGAGCTGCAGGAACCGACGCTGGTCGTGGCCCGGGGCATGGAAGACGAGGTGGTTGAAGCCCCAGTCGATGTACTGCTGGATCTCGGCGGCCACGGCATCCGGATCGCTCCCGACGATCCAGCGCTTCGCGATGGTCTCCAGCGGCAGCGCATCGGCGGCCTTCTCCATCTCGACCGGGTCGGTGATGTCGTGCTTCTGCTCCTTCGACAGCGACAGCGGCGACCAGAAGCGGGTGTTCTCCAACGCCGCCTCGCGGGTCTCCTCGTACGACAGCTTGATCTCGATCATCCGGTCGTAGCTGTCGAAGGAGCGCTCCGACTGCTCGAGCCCCTCCTTCACGGCGGGCAGCAGCTGGTCGACGTAGAGTTCCTGGCCCTTGCCCGAGGTGCAGATGAAACCGTCGCCCGCACGGCCGGCGTAGCGCGCGACCATCGGGCCACCCGCGGCGATGTAGATCGGGATGCCTCCCTCGGGTCGGTCATAGATCGAGGCGTCATGAGTCGAGTAGTACTCGCCGTCGAAGTTCACCCGATCGCCCGACCACAGAGCCCGCATCAGCCGCACCGACTCGCGCAGCCGCGCATAGCGCTCCTTGAACTCGGGCCATTCCTGCTCGCCCGCGCCCCGGAACCCGGTCGCGATCTCGTTCAGCGCCTCACCCGATCCGACACCCAGGATGATGCGGTCCTGATAGAGGCAGCCGAGGCTCGCGAACGCCTGCGCGAGCACGGCCGGGTTGTAGCGGAAGGTCGGGGTGAGCACCGAGGTGCCGATGCGGATGCTCGACGTGCGCTCGCCGACCGCTGCCATCCAGGTGAGCGAGAACGGCGCATGCCCGCCGGTGTGCCGCCAGGGTTGGAAGTGATCGCTGGCGAACACGGACTGCATGCCGTGCGCCTCTGCCGCGACCGAGATCTCGACGAGCTCCCGCGGGTCGAACTGCTCCGCGCTGGCTTTGTATCCGAGGGTCAGTGTCATGTCGCATCCTTCTGTTCGTGTTCTGGCTGTTCGTGCGTGTGGAGGTCTGCCAGGGCGGCGGCGTATCCGTCGCGGTACCCCTGGTCGAGTGCTTCGGCGGTGCCCAGCCAGAAGAGGTCGCGCTCCGAGGCCCGCACGATGCTCGACGCTCCGGGCAGGCTGAGAGGTCCGACAAGGTCGGCGCGACCGCGCACCACGGCTACCGGGTTGCCGCTCGCCTTGCCCTTGACGAGGTCTGCTGCCGCGGCGAGCTCGTCGGCGACGCACGGGGTCGTGACGCTGAGCACCTTGCCCGCCTGGTCGGTCGTGCCGCGGAGGTCGGCGATCATCCGCACACCCCCACCGCCGATGGCCACATCGGTCTGTCCTTCGCGCCAGGGGCGGCCAAGGGTGTCGCTGAGGATCACGCCCACCTCTGCCCCGGTGGCGGCCCGCAGCCCTGCGGCGAGCGCACGCGCCGAACGGTCGGGGTCTTCCGGAAGCAGCAGCACCCAGCCGTCGGGGGTGTTGCTGGCGTCGACCCCGGCGGCCGCGGCGACCATGCCCAGGCGGTTCTCGACGATACGCATGGTGTGCCCGTCGAAGGTGCGCGACGCGACGAGGCGCACGGTCTCGGCGGTGATCGCGTCCTCTCGGTCGGCGGCCTGCACGTAGCGCCCTTCGGCTTTGGAGACGATCTTCGAGGTGACGACGAGGATGTCGCCGTGGGCGAGCTCGACGCCGGTCGCGAGGATCAGGGCCACGAGGTCGTCGCCCGGCTGCACCTCGCCCATGCCGGTGAGGGCGAAGACGCTGATCGCGGGGGCGTTCATGCGTGCACCTTCGGGAGCACGTCGCGGCCGAAGACCTCGACGAACTCCCGCTGATCGGGTCCAACGTTGTGCAAGTAGATCCGGGTGAAGCCGAGGTCGACGTAGCTCTGGATCTGCGCGCGGTGCACGTCGGGGTCGGCGGAGATGAGCATCGACGCCCGCATGTCGTCGGCCGTCACTCCGCGCACGAGCTGCTCGAAGTCGTACGGCGAGCGCACGTCGCCGCGGCGCATCCGGAGTCCGGCGATCGGCCATTCGGTCAGCGCGTTGGCGAGAGCCTGTTCCTCTGTCGGCGCCCACGAGAGGCGCAGCTGGAGCACCTTCGGAAGGGTGTCGGGGTCGTGCCCCGCCTCGCGTGCTCCTTCGGCGAATCGCGCGAGCAGTGGGGCGAGGCGCTCCGCTTCGGCCGAGGTCGTGATCAGCCCGTCGGCGTTCCGGCCGGCTCGACGCGCGGTGGCGGGACCCGCGGTGGCGACGTAGACGGGCGGCGCGGTGGGCGGCATCGTCCAGAGGCGGGTCGACTCCATGCGGAAGTGCTCGCCGCGGTGGCGGGAGTCGCGACCGGCGAGTGAGGCGGTGAAGAGCTTGCGGATCAGGTCGACCGCTTCGAACATGCGGTCGATGCGCTCCGCGGGTTCGGGCCAGTAGTCCCCGACGATGTGCTCGTTCAGCGCCTCCCCCGATCCGACACCGAGCCAGGTTCGGCCGGGGTAGAGCGTCGCCAGTGTCGCCGCGGCCTGAGCGACCACGGCGGGGTGCGTGCGGTAGCCCGGCGTCGTGACTCCGGGGCCCAGGTCGCCGGTGGTGTGCGCACCGATCGCGCCGAGCATGGTCCACACATGGGCGGCCGCGCGGTGGCGGGGAAGCCAGGGCTGGAAGTGGTCGGTGGCCATGATTCCGCGGAACCCGTGCGCCTCAGCGAGGACGCAGTTCGCGATCACGGCGGTCGGCTCGACCTGCTCGAGCATCGCGGCGTACCCGATGTGCATGTCGCCTCCTCCCCCTGCTGTTCCTATTGAATGGATACTGGATCCAAAAGTCAAGAGCGAAGAAGTTCGCCGCTTATCCTGGGACCCTGAGCTCTTCGAAGGGACTTACCGACGGATCGACACGAGCGCGTCGATCACCTGCCGCCCTTAAGGTGTATCTCGGCTACGCGGCACCCTCTGCGGACGAACCGCGGGCGCGGGCCTTGTTCGCCAAAACCGCGAGCACGTGGTCTTCTGTCATGTGTGCCTCACCGGTGTTGAATCGCACCTGGGCCAGCCCCGCGATGTTGGTGAACTCTGTAACGCCTTCCTCAAGCAAGACGAACGTGTTCTCGACGCCTATTCGTCCCTGTGCAAACACGAGCTGGTGGAAATAGGCCGGCAAGTGCAGGGTGAACGGTTGGAAGAGGTCAGCGATCCGCTCGATAACCCTTCGGTCGGGCCGTGCGCCGCGGATTTCGTAGTTTGCTTTGGCCACGATGCCGACCATACCGGCTACAAGTAGCGCGGTTGGGAGCAGTTAACGGCGCGGACGCCTGTCACTCGTAGAATCCAGAGATGACCGGGCCAACACATCAGCAAGTTTGACATCTGATCCGTTCACTTTGCGACATGTGGGACGCGACAATCCGGGCAGACTACGAAGCGCGAAGCGAACTCGACGAAGAGCGAGTAATCGCTCTCCACACGACAGCACATCACGCGACACGGATGGCGAGAGCCCTCCTGCTGGTCGACGCAGAACTCGACGGCATCGAAGGCATACCCCTGGCCCGTTCAATCCTTGAGTCGGCAATCACGGCTCAATGGCTGCTGCTGACACCGAGTTCAGGTCATCTCATGATCCGCGAAGGTGCAAAGACACGAAAAGCAGCGATCCAAGAACTTATCGCCCAAGGTGAAGAGCCAGGTCCTGCGTACGACCAGGCCCTCGGAACACTCGATTTTTACAACGAACAAGGTTTGAGTGGAGCATCGCATCTGCTATCCAGAAGCCAGTCATTTGTGGGCGGTGACCAGCTCTACTCGATCTACCGCGCGTTCTCGGGCCGTTCCCATCCCGGTGTGGGCGTCATGGACTTCTACCTGGTTGAGACTGCCGATAGCGAGATCGGGGTGGCGTTCGAACCGGATGCTGTCGACGACAGCAAGGACGCGACTCTGGGCGCAGCCGCCGTATCCCTCGTGCTGACGCTGTACGCCGACGAGCTCGCACGGAAGAAACCTCACCGCACCACTCAGCTTCGGAAGGCAGCCAAGAAGCTCGGCGTCAAACTACTCGTTCTCCGGCCGGACGGCACAACTCTCCCAACGAGAGACACCGACGATTCCTGAACGACTCACGACGCCACGGTCTCAGACCCGACGATCCACTTGCGACTCCGGGGGATCGCTGTCGAGGACCGCGATCCTTAGGAACAGGCTCGCTCCGCAGTCCGGAGGCCAACACGACACGTCGCCACGGCGTTCCTTCGCGCATAATTGTTGTTTCTGAACAATAATTATGCCGTCATGGATATCTCAACGAAGGACGCAGCCCTTCGCCTGCAGGTGAGCCCGCAGCGTGTGCTCGTCATGCTACGCGACGGGCAGCTCACCGGCCGCAGGGTCGGGAGCACCTGGCTGGTCGACGAAGCATCCGTCACAGCGCGTGTCGCGCTGAATGCCTCCGCCGGTCCACCATGGACGACGAAGACGACGATGAGAATACTCGACGCGCTCTCTGACCAACGTCCCCTCGCTCCGCGCGAGCGCGCTCTCGTGCAACGGCTGGAGCCGATCGATCTGGCTACGAAGATCGCCCAAGCGACCACCGTCCGCCGGTACACGACACGGTGGATGGAAGACGTACCGTCACACCTCGCGCTCACAGGAGAGAGCGCAATCGACCGCATTACTCCTGAGCCCTGGCAGAAGCTGCATGTCAGCTTCCACGCTGTGCACGGATATCTCCGCGACGCCGAGAACCTCCACCTCGTGGAGCGTGCCGCGCGAATGGTTCCGGACTCGGAGGGAGCAGTATTCGTCTACGCGTTCAAGGGAGCGTCGTTCCCCTGGACCCGTACACCGGTGGCCCTCGTCGCCACAGACTGCGTGCGATCCACCTCGACCCGCGTCCGATCGACCGGCCTCACCGCACTGAGAGAGATGAGGGAGCAGTGGCTGCAGAGTATCGGCTGAGAGGAATCGAGACGACGACACCTCCCTGGCCGTTGCTGATCGAGATAGCCCGGGAGACCCCGCACGAGAGCTGGATCCTCATCGGCGGGATGATGGTGCACCTTCATGCATTACGCGGACGCATAACCGCGACACGACCGACAACCGACGTCGATCTGCTTCTCACCCTCGAAGCGATCACGAGAAGCATCAGTGAGGTCGCCGGCCCTCTGCAGTCCCTCGGGATGCGCCCCCTCGACTCGCACGGACCTTTCCATCGCTTCACTCGAGGCGACGACATCGTCGACATCATGGTGAGCAAACAGGCAGGCCGCGCTAACTGGGCCCAACGCCCCATCATGAGAGCATCCGGCGCCACGCTCGCCCTGCAATACCCCGACATCTACCTGATCGAGGTAGATGGGCGCGACGTGCGCCTGACGATGCCGAACACGCCTGCCGCGATCGTACTTAAGGCCGCCGCATACCGCGACGATCCTCGAGACCGCGACCGACATCTCGAGGACCTCGCCGTCCTTTTCGCCGCAGCTCCCCCGGGCATCGGCACGACCGCCGACATCCCGAGAAGTCAGCGGCGACATCTGCGCCTTGCGCTACAACACCTCGCCGACCCGGGGCACCCCGCCTGGCAGACTCTCGACAGCTACGAACGAGACCTCGCCTGGGCGAATTTCACCTCGTTCACGCATGAATAGTTCTGCGCTTCGGTCAGCCATCACCCCTTCCGACGCCCGCGTTGCCGCTGCACGGCCAACGTCACGGTCGCCGATCCCGCATCCGCCGGGACCGGCGTAGCGGCCAGGTCGGGCAACCCTGCGGCGACAGGCTTGCGGGCCCGACCGATCGCGCGTCGGGAGAGCGCCCACTGCAGGCCATAGCCGATCGCGAAGACCATGAGCGTGAAGATGAGCGCCATCGCGGCACCCTGATCCGGTGCATAGAGCTGCGCCGAGCGCGGGTTGATCATCGCGTAGATGTACATCGACAGCGGACGAGACGACGGGGTCGCGAGGAACGCCGGGAGGGTGAACTCGTTGGTGCCGAGGATGAACATCTGGATCCACACGGCCATCACGGTGGGCATCAGCAACGGCGCGATGATGCGGCGGAACCCCTCGAACCGACTCGCTCCACTGGTGAGCGCCGCCTCCTCCAGCTCGGGCCGGATCTGCAGCGTCGCGCTGTACGACGAGCGGTAGGCGATCGACACCCGGTAGGAGTACGCGATCACGAGAGCCAGCAGCGTGCCCGCGATCGGGATGTACGGGTTGATCACCATGAAGGTGAGGAACATCGCGAAGCCGGCGATGGTCGCGGGGATCGCGACCGACGACGAGGCGAACAGGTCCATGGCCTTCACCCAGCCGGTCTTCTTGCTGCGGGCGATGCCGTAGGCGAGCACGGTGGCGAAGACCACCGCGATCGTGGCGCTGCCGCCGGCGATGATGACCGTGCGCCCGAGCGACACCCAGAACTCCGGGTCGGCGAGCACCGTGCCGAACGCTCCGAAGTCGGTGCTGCCGAGCATCGCATCCCAGGAGAACGCCACCGGATAGGGAGTGATCGCCGCCCACAGCAGCGCCAGAAGCGGAAGGATGCCGGTGAGCAGGATGAACACGGCGACCAGCAGCATGACCGGGATCTTCCACGGCCCCATCCGCATGGTCGACGGCCGGAACCCCTTGCCCGACACCGAGGCTCGTCGCTCGGCGTTGCGCGTGGCCCGCAGATAGACCGCGAAGGCGATGGTCGTGATCACGAGGAACACCAGCCCCCACGCGGCGGCCAGGCCGTACTGCGGCAGTTCGCCCGCGTTGGAGCTGATGAGCGTCCAGAGCTTGAGGGCGAAGATGTCTCGCCCCGACTCCTGGCCGAACAGCAGTGGCACCTCGAGGCTGCCGAGGCCGAGGATGAAGGTCAGCACGGTCACTCCGAGCAGGCCCGGCCACAGCATCGGCAGCGTCACGCGGCGCAGGGTCTGCGGCCACGAGGCGCCGGACACCCGCGCGGACTCCTCGAGCGAGCCGTCCATGTTCGTCAGGATCGGCACGATCATCAGGTACGGGAACGTGACGTTCGTGAGCGCCTGGATGAAGATCATGGTCGGGAACGCGTACGGGTCGATCGGCACGTCACTGGCGAACGGCAGCAGTCGCAGCATCTGGTTGAGCACGCCCGACTCGGGCGACAGCATCAGCAGGTAGGCCTGCGCCTTCACGATCGGCGGGATGATGTACGGCACGATCACCAGCACCGAGATGAGGCGACGCCACGGGGCGTCCGTGCGCACCGTGACCCAGGCGAGGCCGAATGCCATCAGGAGCGTGAGCAGCGTGGAGCCGCCGACGAAGGCACCGGTCGCGCCGAGCACTCCCCAGAAGTCTTCACGCAGCTGCCACAGGGTGACGAAGTTCTCGACACCCCACTTCGCCGATGAGACGCCGAAGGGCAGGAACGGACCACGGAACGCGGTGATCACCTGGACGATCAGCGGTACCGCGAGAAGGATGAAGATGACCGCGCCCGAGACGATCATCGCGATCGTCATCGTGGTGGGACGCTTTCGCCCCGTGGTCCGTCCTGCCTTGAACATCGTTATCCGTTCAGCGCCTTGTCGGCGGCGTTGATCATGGCCTGCCAGTCGTCTCGAGTGGCCTGCGTCTCGGTCTCGGCCCCGTTGTCGAGGCCGAGCAGCAGTGCGTCGGAGTTCGTCTTCATGAGCCCGGTGGACTCGGCGAACGTCGTGGCCGGAAGACCTGCGAACGGCACCTGGGTGCTGGCGAAGCGCTCATCCGTCATGCGGAGCGTGATCCAGTCGGGGTCGAACGCGTTCCACAGGGTCCACAGCGCCGCACCCGGCTTGTTCTTGGCGTCGGAGTTCACTCCGGAGAACTGCGCCCAGACCCCCGCGTGCTCGAACGGCGAGACCTGCAGCGCGGGGTTCGGGTTGAACAGCGTCTGGTTCAGCGCGATCGGCACGTCACCGCTGGAGAGAGGAGCGCCCTGGTCTTCCAGCAGCTTCAGGTTGCCAGACGACATGAGCTCGTCGATCAGCGAGACCATCTTGTCTTCACCCTCGGCCATGCCGTATCCGGCGAAGACCACCGCGTTGTAGCCGGCGACCGACACCTTGTCCTTGTACTCGGGGGCCAGCAGCCCGTCGAGCGTCTCCGGCACCGACTCGACCTTGTCGGTGTTGTACTGGATGAGCGTGCCGTTGATGCTGTCGGGCATCAGCTCGGGAGCGCCGATGGTCAGGAACTCCTTCGGAACGCCGAAGCTCTCCCAGTCGACCTTCTCCCAGAAGCCCTCGTCGTACATGGCGGCCATCGAGGTGATCGAGCCGGACACCACATCGGTGTTGCGCGAACCCGTGGCCTTGGCCGAGATGATCGCCGACGACAGGTTGTAGGTGAGGCCCCTGGTCTCGACCTTGATATCGGGGAAGCGCTTGTTGAACTGCTCGATCACGTCGGGCGACAGCTCGTACCAGTCCCAGATGACCAGCGTGCCGCCGTCGGCCTTCTTCGCCTCTTCGTAGAGAGTGTCGAGCTGCTTGTCGATCTCGGGCCAGTAGTCGTCGTAGAAGTTCTCGCAGCGGGTGATCGCTCCGATCTCCACGGCGTCGCAGGCGGCCGAGGCGGCGTCGCCCTTGAGTGCGCTATCCCCGCCGCCGGCATCGGTCGACGTGTTGCATCCGGTCAAGGCGAGCGCGAAGACCGCCGTGATGGCGACTGCTCCCAGTGTTCTCTTCATGATCTGAATGTCCTCTCTGACATCAGGTGTGTGATTGCGGGTGTGGTGCGGGGTGGATCAGGCGCCCAGCACGCGGCAGGCGTGCGGGACCAGTTCGAGGAAGACCCTGCCGCCCTCGGGGGGTGTCGCCAGCGGTGCTCCGCGGCCGACGATCGTGGCGACCGTCTCGCCCTCGGTGAGCACTTCGGCCTCGTACTCGACGATCTCGCCGAGGAACTCCACCCGCACGATGCGCACGGGAATGACGTTCGGGCGATCGACGTCGGTCTCGTGCCAGCGCACGGTCTCGGGCCGGAAGGTGAGCGTGACCTGGTCGCCCGCCGAGACGTCGTCGGGCACGGGTGTCTGCAGCCGGGTGCCGAGCGCCTCGACCACCGCGTCACCGGAGCCGTCACGGTCGATCACGACGGCGGGGATCATGTTCGCGCGGCCCACGAAGTTCGCCACGAACCGGTCTGCGGGCTGGTCGTAGAGTTCGCGGGGCGTGGCCTCCTGCACGATCCGCCCCTCGTTCATCACGGCCACCCGGTCGGACATCGACAGCGCTTCGGACTGGTCGTGCGTCACGTACAGGGCACTGATGCCGAGGGTGCGCTGCAGGCTCCGCAGCTCGTTGCGCATGGTGTCGCGCAACTTGGCGTCGAGGTTCGACAGCGGCTCGTCGAGGAGCAGCAGTCGCGGACGATGGGCGAGCGCACGGGCGAGAGCAAGTCGCTGCTGCTGTCCACCCGACAGCGCGGTGGCCGGGCGCTGCGCGAGGTGGTCGAGCTGCACGAGCTCGAGCGCCTCCATCGCCCGCTTGCGCGCCTCCTGCTTCGGAAGCTTCGAACCCGCGACCTGCAGCGGGAAGATCGCGTTGGCGAACACCGTCATGTGCGGCCAGATCGCGTAGTTCTGGAACACCATGCCGATGTCGCGCTTGTCGGGCGACACGTGCTCGGTGCCGGTCGACAGCACTCCGCCGTCGAGCGAGATGACACCGCCGTTGCTCCGCTCGAGGCCGGCAACGCAGCGCAGGGTGGTCGTCTTGCCGCATCCCGACGGGCCGAGGAGCGAGTAGAACGTCCCGGGCTCGATCGTGAAGGTCACGTCCTTGACGACGGGAACCGCCGCGCCGTCGAGCTCGTAGTCCTTCTTCAGGGCGTCGACGACCAGTCGTCCGCCTCCGGAGCTCACCGTCATCGGAGTCCTCTCGTCCTTCTTCGTTCTGGATGTTGGATCCACTGCGATCGCCGCCATCATCGTTCCTCTCTCACAACAGAGCCCACCGTCTGCGGGGCGGCCGGCGCACCCCAGGGTCGCGGCTTCTCGAAGAACACCACGACGACCGCGCACACCGCGAAGGCGATGGCCGAAAGCAGGAGCGACTGCGACATGGCCGCGGCCAGCCCGCTGCCGTCCTTCGCCGACAGCTCGCTCCCCGGGTGGATCGCCCCGGGAACGAAGCCGGTGATGTGCGCGGCGAGCGTCACGTTCATCAGCACGGCCAGCAGCGCCGATCCGATCACGGACCCCATCTGCCTGGTCGTCGAGTACACGCCGGATCCCGCTCCCGCCTGGGTGTGCGGGAGGTTGCGCGTGGCCGTCGAGGCGAGCGGGCCGAACATGCCGGACACCCCGACCCCCAGCAGAGCGGAGGGGAGCAGCAGCAGCCAGAAGGGGGCATCGAGCGTCATCGCCGCCGCGTACCAGGCCATGGCCACAGCCGAGATGACGAAGGCGGCGAAGGTCACCCACCGCGGGCCGATCCGGTCGCTCAGCTTGCCGACGAACGGCCCGAGCACACCCGAGACGACCGCCATCGGTGCGAGCATCAGAGCGGCGAGCGTCGGGTCGAGGCCACGGGCGATCTGGAAGTAGAAGGCGAGCGGCACGGGCATCGCCGTGATGCCGACACCGACGAGGAAGATCGTGGCGTTCGCGACCGAGAAATTGCGGTCGCGGAACAGGCTGAGGGGCATGAGGGGCTCTGCGCGATTGAATCGCTGCCACACGACGAAGAGCACCAGCAGCACGACGCCTATGACGATGACGCCCCAGACCGTGACCGGGCCGAACATCACCCCCCAGTCGTAGACCTCGCCCTCCTGGATGCCGAACACCAGCAGGAACAGGCCGAGCCCCGACAGAGCGACGCCGATCCAGTCGAAGCGATGCGGGTGTCCTTCCAGGTCCGGCACCAGACGCCAGGCGACCACGAAGGCGACGATCCCGACGGGCACGTTGACGAAGAAGATCCACTCCCAGCCCACCGTGTCGGTGAGCACGCCGCCGAGGATCGGACCGACGAGCGTCGCCAGCCCTCCGACCGCACCCCACGCCCCCATGGCCTGACCGCGACCGCGAGGCGGGAAGACCCGCGCGATGATCGCCATGGTCTGCGGCGTCATCAGAGCGGCGCCGAAGCCCTGCACGGCGCGAGCCGTGATGAGCATCTCGATGCTGCCGGCCAGTCCGCACGCGAGCGAGGCGAGCGTGAACAGCACGAGACCCACGAGATAGACCCGCTTGGGGCCGAACCGGTCGCCGAGTCTGCCGGTCACCAGCAGCGGGACCGCATAGGCGAGCAGGTAGGCGCTGGTGACCCAGATCACCGTGGTCAGGTCGGCGTCGAACGCCGCGAGGATGACCGGGTTGGCGATCGCCACGATCGTCGTGTCGACGAGGATCATGAAGAAGCCGATGCACAGCGCCCACAGGGCCGGCCAGGGCCTAACTGTCTGAGTCATGGATCGCTTTCGGGAGGGATCGTCATGGGTCGGGAGCCGGTGTCCGTCCACTCAGCCCCTTATGTGGAGGACGGACACCGGAGTTTCCGGGAAGCGGTCAGGCGCCTGCGGTGGGGATGCCGACGACGGGTTCTCCCAGCAGCGGAGTCGAGACCGCGTAGATGCCGTGGTTGGCGAAGAGCCAGATCACGTTCCGATCCCACTCGACGAAGATGCCGTGCACGGGGGCGGCGAGGTCATCGTCGTCTTTGAGGCCGATCGGCGGAACGAAGTACGCGCCGACCTTGGGGTTTTCGGGGTCGCGCACATCGAAGATCTGCAGACCCGCGGCGTAGAACGCGTAGGGGATGACTCCGCCGTGCGGTGTGCCCGTGTTGGTGAAGTAGCCGGAGCGCTTGGGACCGAACGATCCGCGGCGCTGCGCCCAATCGGTGAACGCGGCCTCTGCCGGCGGCGTCGGGCGGGGAAGCGTCCGCACGACCCGCGGGTTCGTCGGGTCGCTCACGTCGATCTGGTAGATCTCCTTGGCCGGCTCGTAGCAGTCGGTGTTCATCGGGTAGCCCGAGACGTAGACGTATCCCGTCTCCTCCACCTGAGTGGTGTCGACGTTGTCGCCCTCGGTGCCGGCGACGCTGACCGGGAGGTGGCACCAGCCGACGTGGTTGATGTTCGTGGGGTCGGACACGTCGAGCACGAAGAAGCCCTGACCGCCCTGGGCGGCGTAGCCGTACTTCCACCCTGACTCGACCGAGCGCGGCATGAAGATGCCCATGCGCGAGCCGAACCACGAGGTCTTGTTGTTCCAGCGCTCGTTGTCGGCGAGGTACTCGGAGTCCGCCTCCTCGCCGGCACGGGATCCGGGCACCCACCAGTTCGAGAGCAGCTCGGGCTTCGCAGGGTCCGACACGTCATAGGCCGCGTGGCCCGCCGTCCACAGCGTGGTCTTGTACGGCTGGTTGGTGAACGTGTTGTCGGGCGCGGTCGCCACGAACAGGTACTTGTCGCCGTAGTAGACCGGCAGGTCGAGCACGCCGTTGCCCTCCTGGATCTCGTCCGGTCCGTGGTTCGGGTCGGTCGAGACCTCGGTGAGGAGCGTCCAGTCGCGGGGGCTGGGGCCGTTCATCTCCCAGGTGCGGAAGCCGCGCAGGCCCTCCCACTCCTTCAGCTGCCCCTCGACGGTGTCGTCGATCCACTTGTTGGCGACGCGCCCCTTGAGGAAGTACCGCGGGGTCTCGCTCGCCTGGATGGCGATGTGCTTTCCGAGCTTCTGGTTCCACTGCACCGTAGTGGCGCCGAACTGCGGACGGGGGTCGTCCCAGCCCCACTGCTCCTCGTCGACGATGGTGAGGTCGCGCGGGTCGGTGATGTCGTAGAGCTTCCAGTGGTTGCCGCCGCCGTAGTGCAGCATGAGGCGGCGTCCGTCCCAGTCGTAGATGCACTGCCATGAGTGGCTGGTGTTCACCACGATCGGGTAGAACGCCTCCGCCTTCGCGTTGAGCGCGTAGGTCTCGGGGTCGCGGTAATCGAGCTGCCCCGGCCAGTCGACGAAGACGTCGCGCGGCACGGACGGCGTGTGCTCCGGCGGCAGGAAGGTGCCGTCGGGCTGCATGCCCCAACTGGAGGGATCGGGATCGGCCGGTTCACCCTCGACACGCTGGAAATCCTCCGGACGGTACTTCTTCGCATCGGGCACGTAGGGAGAGCCGGCCATGTCGCCTCCATTGGCTGAATCGGGTGAGATCGTCACGACGTCGTGTCGTTCTCATCAGGTTCGTCCTGTGGAAGCGATGCTGTCCAATATCCATACGGGTCAGAGCTATGACCATTCGGGCATATCAGGCGAAGCGCGGTTCCGTCTGCGCATACTCCCGCTCGAGCTCCGCCAGGCGAGCACCCTCTTCGCGCAGATGAGCCAGCAGCGCGGATGCCGCGGGCGACGGCGCCCGGTCCTTCGGCACCGTCACACCGACCGAACGGCGGATGGAGCTCAGCGGCGTGGGGAGGATCCGCAGCTCGCGATCGTCGACGGCGATGAACATCGGCAGCGCCGCGATCACATCGGTCGAGATGAGCAGAGTGCGCAGCGTCAGCATCGAGGTGCACTCGACGCGGTCGGGCGGGAGCGGCAGTCCCTCGTGGAAGAAGACCGCTTCGAGCTCGGCCCGCAGCGCCGTCTGCGCGACCGGGAAGATCCACGGGTAGCTGATCAGCTCGGCGAGGGAGTTCGCCTTGACGCCCCCGAGCACCGGATGCCCGGCGCGGGCGACCAGACGGATCGGCTCCAGGTGCAGTCGCTCCTGCTCGAGTCGCACGGGCGCCGTGGGTGAGAGGCGCCCCACCGTGAGGTCGAGGTCGCCGGCGAGCAGCAGCTGTTGCAACGTGTCGGGCGTGCCCTCGCGGACGACGACGGTGAGCCGCGGATGCTCGGCCTTCAGCGCGGCGATGGCGCGCGGCAGCAGCAGGTTGGAGCCTGCGAGGTGCGTGCCGACCGTGACGGTGCCGAGCTGGCCGGACTGCAGCAGCCGCACCTCCTCCCCCGCAGCACGCAGCTCGGCGAGGACGGATCGTGCGCGCTCGATGAACGAATGCCCGTACTGCGTGGGGCGCACCCCGCGCGGCAGCCGCTCGAACAGCGGGACGCCCAAGACGTCTTCGACCTCGCGGAGGCCGCGGGTGACGACGGGCTGGGTGATGTGCAGCGACTCGGCGGCGCGCACCAGGGTGCCTTCGTCGGCGATGGCGGTGACGAGGACGAGGTGGCGGATCTTGACCCGTCCGTCGAGCAGTCGATCGGTGACCATGTTCCGGACTATAGCCGTATGGGCATGGCAGTGCATCAAGAGAGTATTTGTCGGCATCCCTCGAACCTTCCTAGCCTGAGCCCATGCCTTCCGAGACGATGACGCCTCCCCTCCGTGCCTCCGAGCAGGAGCGAGCGCCCCGCGCGATCCACAACATGATCGCCGGCGAGCGCGTCGAGGGCGTCGCCACCTTCGCGAAAATCAGCCCGGTCGACGGCTCGATCATCGCCGAGGTGCACGAAGCCGGCACCGAGCAGGTCGACCGCGCTGTGGCCGCCGCGCGTGCCGCGTTCGACGGACCCTGGGGGCGGATGACCGTCGCCGAACGCGCCCGCCTGCTGCGCGGGGTGGCCGACGCGATCGACCGCCGCGCCGATGAGCTCGTCGCGGCCGAGGTCGGCGACACGGGCAAGCCCGAGGCGCTCGCCCGCGACCTCGATGTGGCCCGTGCCGCCGCGAACTTCCGCTCCTTCGCCGACACGGTCTCGTCCGCCGGACTCGACTCGTTCCTGACCGAGCTGCCCGACGGTCGCCGCGCCCTGAACTACGCGGTGCGCAAGCCGCTCGGGGTCGTCGCCGTGATCGTGCCGTGGAACCTGCCGCTGCTGCTGCTCACGTGGAAGCTCGCTCCGGCCCTCGCCACCGGCAACACGGTCGTGATCAAGCCCTCGGAGGAGACGCCCTCCTCGGCCACGCTGCTCGCCGAGATCCTCGCCGAGGCGGGGGTGCCGGCCGGCGTCGTCAACGTCGTGCACGGTTTCGGCGCCGACTCCGCGGGCGAGGCGCTCACGAAGCACCCGGGCATCGACGGCGTCACCTTCACCGGCGAATCGTCCACCGGGTCGGCGATCATGCGGGCGGTCGCCCCGCGTGTACGCCCCGTCTCGTTCGAGCTCGGCGGCAAGAACGCTGCGCTCGTGTTCGCGGACGCCGATCTCGACGCCGCCATCGCCGGCCTCGCCCGCTCCACGTATCTCAACACCGGCCAGGTGTGCCTGTGCACCGAGCGCATCTACGTCGAGCGTGCGGTCTTCGACGATGTCGCCGCCGGCCTCGCCGAGCACGCCACCCGTCTGCGTCTGGGCCGCCCGGAAGACCCGGCCACGACCACCGGTCCCCTCATCTCGCAGGCGCACCGCGAGAAGGTCCGCTCCTACTTCGATCTCGCCGTCGCGGAGGGGGCGACCGTGCTCGCCGGCGGTGGCATCCCCACCCTCGGCGACGGACTCGACGGCGGATCCTGGATCGAGCCGACCCTGTGGACGGGCCTCGACAACAGCCACCGCACCGTGCGCGAAGAGGTGTTCGGTCCGGTCGCCGCCCTCATCCCCTTCGACACCGAGGAAGAGGCGATCCGACTGGCGAACGACACCGACTACGGGCTCGCCGCCGTCACCTGGACCACCGACCTCACCCGCGGCCACCGCGTGGCGCAGCAGATGCGCACCGGGATGTCGTGGGTCAACACCTGGTATCTGCGCGACCTGCGGAGCCCCTTCGGCGGTGTCGGGCTCTCGGGCATCGGCCGCGAGGGTGGCCACCACTCGCTCGAGTTCTACACCGAGCCGACGAACGTGTGCGTGCAGCTGTGAGCGGCATCCAGGATTCCGTGCGCTTGGCAGACGAACGGCTTCGGCTCGCGGCCGAGTCCGGCCTTCCGTGTGCGCCGGTGCGCGACCTGCTCGGCGAGACGGATCAGGATGCCGCGTACGCGGTGCAGTCGCTCGGCATCGCCCGGCGCCTGGACGAAGGGCGACGGGTGGTCGGCCGCAAGATCGGTCTCACCTCCCCCGCCGTGCAGACGCAGCTCGGCGTCGACAGCCCCGACTACGGCGTACTGCTCGACGACATGATGTTCGCCGACCGTGAGCCGATCGACCTCGCCCGCTTCCTGCAGCCGCGCGCCGAGGCCGAGGTCGCCTTCGTCCTGGGCAGCGACCTCGACTCCCCCACCACGCACGTCGCCGATGTGATCCGGGCCACGGAGTTCGTGCTGCCCGCCATCGAGGTCGTCGACTCCCGCGTGGCCGAGTGGGACATCCGCATCACCGACACCATCGCCGACAACGCCTCGAGCGGGGCGGTCGTGCTCGGCACCACGCCTCGAGGCCTCGACGGGTTCGACCTGACCGCACTCGGCATGACCCTCGACCGCGAGGGCCGCCCAGTCTCGACCGGGTCGGGTGCCGCGTGCCTCGGCAGTCCCGTGATCGCGGTCGCCTGGCTGGCTCGCGAGGTCGCCCGCCGCGGGCAGCCGCTGCGCGCCGGCGAGGTGATCCTCTCCGGAGCCCTCGGCCCCATGGTCGACGCGACCGCCGGGGTGTACCGCGCCCGACTCGACGGTCTCGGCGAGGTGCGTGCCGACTTCTTCGGCGCCGCGTCCGGAACGTCGACCAGCACGTCAACGGAAAGGGCTGCGTCATGACCGTCGGCATCGCCATCATCGGATCGGGCAACATCGGCACCGACCTGCTCATCAAGGTGAAGCGGCTCTCGACCACGCTGCATGTGGTCGCGATGGCCGGCATCGACGAGCATTCCGACGGCCTCGCCCGTGCGCGCCGGCTCGGAGTCGCCACCACCCACGAGGGCGTGGACGGCCTGATCGCGATGCCCGAGTTCGCCGACGTCGAGCTCGTGTTCGATGCGACCTCGGCCGGAGCCCACGCCCGCAACGATGCCCTCGTGCGCGACGCCGGGCGCATCATGGTCGACCTGACCCCCGCCGCGATCGGCCCGTACGTCGTGCCGGTCGTGAACCTCGAAGCCCATCTCGGTGCGACGAACGTGAACATGGTCACGTGCGGCGGCCAGGCCACGGTGCCGATGGTGGCCGCGGTGTCGCGCGTCGCTCCGGTGGCCTATGCCGAGATCGTCGCGTCGATCGCCTCGAAGTCCGCCGGTCCCGGCACCAGAGCCAACATCGACGAGTTCACCGAGACCACCGCCCGTGCGCTGGAGGTGATCGGCGGCGCCGACCACGGCAAGGCCATCATCGTGCTCAACCCCGCCGACCCGCCGCTCATCATGCGCGACACCGTGTTCTGCCTCGTCGAGGGCGACTCCGACGCGCTGGACCGCGATGCCGTCAGCGCCTCGGTCGCCGACATGGTCGCCGAGGTACAGGCCTACGTCGGGGGCTACCGGCTCAAGCAGCAGGTGCAGTTCGACGCCGTCGACGAGGCCTACGTGCCCGCCCTCGACCGACCGTTCCGGGGCACGCGCGTGACCGTGCTGCTGGAAGTCGCCGGCGCCGGCCACTATCTTCCGGAGTACGCGGGCAATCTCGACATCATGACCTCGGCCGCCCTGCGCACGGCCGAACGACTCGTCGCCGAACGGACAGGGGTTCCCGCATGACCGCCGCTCCTCCCCGCGTGTACGTGCAGGACGTCACCCTCCGTGACGGCATGCACGCCATCGGCCACGGTTACACGACCGACCAGGTCCGCGACATCGCGCGTGCTCTCGAGGCCGCGGGCGTGGATGCCATCGAGGTCGCGCACGGCGACGGCCTCGGCGGTTCGAGCGTGGCCTACGGCCAGGGGGCGCACACCGACTGGCAGTGGATCGAGGCGGCGGCCGAGGTGCTCGACCGTGCCGTCCTGACCACCCTGATCCTGCCCGGCATCGGCACGATCGACGATCTCGCCCGGGCCCGTGACCTCGGTGTCGCGAGCGTGCGGGTCGCGACGCACTGCACCGAGGCCGACGTGGCGATCCAGCACATCACCTGGGCGCGCGAGCACGGCATGGACGTCTCGGGGTTCCTGATGATGAGCCACCTGAACGACCCGCGCGGTCTCGCGGAGCAGGCGAAGATCATGGAGGCGGCCGGAGCGCACTGCGTGTACGTCACCGACTCGGGCGGACGCCTCACGATGCGCGACGTCGCCGACCGCGTCGACGCCTACCGCGACGTGCTCGACCCCGGCACGCAGATCGGCATCCACGCCCACGAGAACCTCTCGCTGAGTGTGGCCAACAGCGTCACGGCCGTCGAGCACGGCGTGTACCGGGTCGATGCCTCGCTCGCAGGGCAGGGCGCGGGGGCGGGCAACTGCCCGATCGAGGCGTTCATCGCGGTGGCCGACCTGCTCGGCTGGGAGCACGGCTGCGACCTGTTCGCGCTGCAGGATGCGGCGGAAGAACTGGTGCGTCCGCTGCAGCGCCGCCCCGTCCGCGTCGACCGCGAGACGCTCACGCTCGGCTACGCGGGGGTGTACTCGAGCTTCCTGCTGCACGCCGAGCGCGCGGCGGAGAAGCACGGCCTCGACGCCCGCGACATCCTCGTGGAGTTGGGACGCCGCCGCATGGTGGGCGGCCAGGAGGACATGATCGTCGACGTCGCCCTCGACCTCGTCGCCGCCCGCACGATCGAGGTGACCGCATGACCGCCGATGCCGTGTTCGCCGCCGCGCTCGACACCGCGCAGCGCACCGCGACCGCCATCAGCCAGCTCTCCTCCACGGAGGAGGTCGGTCTCGACACCGCGTACGCCACACAGCATGCGCTGATCGCCCGTCGACTCGCCCGCGGCGAGCGCATCGCAGGCCTCAAGCTCGGCTTCACGAGTCAGGCGAAGGCGCAGCAGATGGGCGTGCACGACGTGATCATCGGCACCCTGACCGATGCCATGCGCCTCGACGACGGAGCGGCGTTCGACCGGCGATCCGCCATCCACCCGCGCATCGAGCCGGAGGTCGCGTACCTCCTGGCATCCGACATCGACGGCACGGATATCAACGGCGCCGGAGCCGACCGCCCGCTGTCTGAGCTCGTCGCCGCGGTCGCTCCGGCGCTGGAGATCATCGACTCGCGGTACCGCGACTTCCGCTTCAGTCTCTCCGATGTCGTGGCCGACAACACCTCGGCAGCCGGCTACGTGATCGGGCCGTGGACCCCGTTCGACCGGGCCGGTACGCCCGACAACCGCGCGGTCCGGCTCGAGGTCGACGGCCGAGTAGCTGCCACCGGCTCCACCGCCGCGATCCTCGGCGACCCCGGTCGTGCCATCGCCGCAGCCGCACGGCTCGCCGCCCGCCACGGGTTCACCCTCCGCGCCGGCACGGTGCTGCTCGCCGGGGCCGCGACCGCCGCCGTCCCCCTGCCCGACAACGGCCTGGTCGAGGCGACGATCACCGGGCTGGGCCGTGTCAGCATCCGCACGCACGACGGGGCGGACAGCCTCATCCCGGGGGGAACACGATGACCGAATCACGAGGCATCCTCGTCGAGGGCAAAGCCACGCCCCGCGGCCGCTTCCCGCACGCCAAGGTCTCCGGCGACCTGGTCTTCGTCTCGGGCACGTCGAGCCGACGACCCGACAACACCATCGCCGGCGCCGAGGTCGATGAGTTCGGGGCGACGAGGCTTGATATCGCGGTGCAGACCCGCGCGGTCATCGAGAACATCCGCGAAGTGCTGGCCGCCGCCGGCTGCGGCCTCGACGACCTGGTGCAGGCGACCAGCTTCCTCGTCGACATGAACGACTTCGCCGCGTACAACGCCGTCTGGGCCGAGTACTTCGACGAGCAGGGGCCGGCCCGCACCACGGTCGCGGTGCATGCCCTGCCGCATCCGCACCTGCGCATCGAGATCCAGGCGGTCGCGCGCCGCCCGGAAGCCGCCACCGACCGCAACACCGCTGACAACAACACCACTGCCACTCTCGAGGAGGAGAAATGAGCACCATCGCACCCGTCATCCCACCCGTGATCGATTTCCCGGCATGGATCAAGGAGAACGAGCATCTCCTCAAGCCACCGGTCAACAACAAGGCCGCCTGGACGCCCATGGGCGACTTCATCGTGCAGGTCGTCGGCGGCCCGAACCAGCGCACCGACTTCCACTTCGACCCATATGAGGAGTGGTTCTACCAGTACCGCGGCAACATGCACGTGAACATCCAGACGCCCGACGGTCTGCAGCGCATCGACATCCGCGAGGGCGAGATGTGGCTGCTGCCCGGCAACGTGTTCCACTCCCCGCAGCGCCCGGAAGAGGGCTCCATCGGCATCGTGATCGAGCGCATCCGTGAAGAGGGCACGCTCGAGAAGTTCGCCTGGTTCTGCCCGAACTGCAACGCCAAGGTGCACGAGGTCGAGCTGCAGGTGCGCGACATCGTCGAAGATCTGCCGCCGGTGTTCCGCGACTTCTACGAGAGCGAAGAGGGGCGCACCTGCCCCGAGTGCGGTGCCGTCCACCCCGGCAAGGGCTGAAACCCCTTGGGCACGATCGACGTCCACACGCACTTCGTGCCGAGTTCCTGGCCCGACCTGTCGACACAGGTCGGGCCGGGTCTCTGGCCGACCCTGCGCGTGGACTCCGAGCGCGAGGCGATGATCATGCTCGGCGACACCGAGTTCCGACGCGTCGGCGACGACTGCTGGGACGCGTCCGTGCGCCTGGCCGACATGGATGCCGACGGTGTCGAGATGCAGGTCGTCTCCCCCACCCCGCTGTTCTTCTCGTACGACAAGTCGGGCGCCGAGGCCGTCAAGGTCGCCCGCATCTTCAACGACCTCGCCCTGGAGATCTGCGCCCCGGCCCCCGACCGGCTGATCCCGTTCGCGCAGGTGCCGCTGCAGGATCCGGATGCCGCCTGCGTCGAGGCCGACCGTGCCATCGCCTCCGGTCACGCCGGCGTCGAGATCGGCAACCACGTCGGCGACCGCGACCTCGACGACGAGGGCATGGTGATGTTCCTGCAGCACT
>Ga0160464_100595_pt1 | contig 23500 bp, 18 predicted proteins | sample HID1971I_E11MG_FD_108275 | JGI IMG/M metagenome (GOLD analysis project Ga0160464, IMG submission 108275) | Enriched millipede-associated microbial communities from UW Madison campus, WI, USA - HID1971I_E11 MG | ecosystem: Host-associated > Arthropoda: Insects > Digestive system > Unclassified ... | reverse complement strand
TTTGACCGTTACCGTATACGTACCTGCAACCAGGCCGCTTGCCGTAGCAGCTGAACCACCGGAAGGCGACCATGCATAGGTATAAGCGCCCCTGCCTCCCGTCACATTCACTGTCGCCGAGCCGTTGCTTTCGCCATAACAACTCACATCGGTTTGAGATGGAGTTACTTTAACTTGACTTACAGTAACAGCTACAGTAACCGGGCTTCCGATAATTCCATTTAAGGTTGGGGTAACGGTATAATTTATGATGCCATTACCTGTCAAAGTCTGTATAATGGAGGTACCAGAACTTGCTAAGGCACCATTAACTGTACCCGAGGCCGTAGCCGCAGTCCATACAAAACTGGCACCAGTTGGCACAGAAGTCAGGGCAACATTGGTCGCAGTACCAGAACAGATTGTTGCCGAAGCCGGCGTGGCGGTTGCGACAGGGATGACACCAACCTTTACATCAGTTAATGCAGCCACATTATTCAACGTCAGGGTCGCACTCATATGATCAAGCCTTCCTTCAATTGTTGCTCCATTAAGCTGTATAGCCGAACTGGTCTGGATTCCATCTATATCCAGATGCCCGGACTGAACTGTATAACGGAATACCAAACTGGCGTCACCCGAACCGCTTATATAATCGGCATAAACCGCCTGATCACCCACAGTCAATGGAATTTGTGGTGTGCCACCTGCTGTATTTACAAGGACCGTACGGGAAAAGTTAACCGTAAAATCTAAATTCTGCCCGGAGGTATATGTTCCATTGGCGGGGACGCCGACGCTGCTCACCGTAACTTCTGGTGCTTCAGGCGTAGTGACCTCACAGGAAGGCCCATAATCGCTCCATACGTCTCCAACCTTAACAGAAACATCAACGCTATAAGTGGTATTATAGGCATAGTATTCCAGATGACTCAATAAAAAAACCGGTGTTAAATTTTCATAGAACTGCTCACGACCACCTTGCCTTATCCTAAAGCGGTATCCTGACACCAGAGGAGGCTGATCTGACAAAATCGCTGAATTTATACGTTCCAGTGTCTTTCCGCAGAATTCTGCTGTCAATTGGCTTACCGGTCCAGGTGTAGTTACTTCACATGTTGGCCCGTAATCGCTCCAGACGTCATTTACCTGAACCGCGACGTCAACAGTATAGGTTGTATTATAGGCATATGCAGAAAAATGGATGAAGCGGAATACCTCCTCTTCTGTATCATAGGTCTGCTCATGTCCACCTTGTCGTATCCGGAAACGATACATCGTTGCCTGAGCCACATGATCTGCATAAACCTCTGAATTTATATCCCCCAGCGTCGATCCACAGGATTCTGCCGAGATCAGGGCCACTGCTGCGGGTGTGGTCACATTACAAGCCTGTCCGTACTCACTCCATACATCATTTACCTGAACAGCAACTTCAATGCTATACGTGGTGTTATAGGTATAGCTTTCCAGATCGGTAAGCCTGAAGTTTGCCATTTCGCGATCAATGATCTGCTCATGACCATCTTGCGTTACACGAAAACGATAGGCTGTTGCCAGAGGCGGTTCATCGGAACGGATATCTGAATATATATACTCCAGTGTCGCCCCGCATAAGTCGGCCGCTATTTTGGTAATTGGTGCAGGCGTACTTACGCTGCACGCCGGTCCGTAATCACTCCACATGTCATCTACCTTAACCGCCACATCAATGCTATACGTAGTATTATAAGCATAGCTGGACAAATGCACCATACGGAAGGAATCTTCTTCTATCTCCAAAATCTGCTCGTGACCACCTTGAGTTAACCTGAAACGGTAGGCTGTTGCCTGATCAACATGGTCTGCATAAATAATTGAATTCATGTCCTCCAGTGTCTTTCCGCATACATCTGCACTGATTTTGGGCGGAACAGCTCGCGTTTTTACGTTACATGCTACTCCATAATCACTCCATTCATCGTCTACCTTTACAGCAACATCAATCGTATAAGTAGTATTACCGGCATAATCAGATAAGTCGCTAAGCTTCGCGTTTACAGTTTCTGATTCAAGAAATTGCTCATTGTCACCATTCTTTATCCGGAAGCGATAAGCGGCTGCATAAGGCGCCATATCCGCGTGGATGTCACCATCCTCGTTCAAAACTGTTCCGCAGACGTTTAATGCCAGCTGGGTGAAAGGTGCAGAAGTAGTGACCTCACATGCTACGCCATAGGCACCCCAAACACCTTCATGTAGTACAGAAACATCAACCGTATATTTGGTATTATACGCATAATCAGGCAGCCTGCTTATTTGGACATTTCCACCCACCTCGTCACGGGTCTGCACTATAGTGCCCCGGGTAAACCGGAAACGGTACCCACTTGCTGCAGGCTTCGTCTTGCCCGCACCAATGTCCCCGGTTGAGGTATTCAGAACTGTTCCACAAACTGCCGGATTTATTTTAGTGGGTTTGGGTACTTGCGCATTAGAAACAAAAAAAGTAAGTAACAGGAACCAGGAGAGTAGAATTTTTTTCATAAGAACCGGGATATTAAATTCAAGGTTAACTTTGATAAGTTGTTCGAATGAGTAAAACTATTCAGATTATTGCATGAATACCTAACATAGACGGCTGTGTCTGTCCAACCATTCAATTGTTGTACGACAATTCTGATAAGATCAGGACACCTTCTTTTGTGTGAAATAGACCGTAGGCATCAATCCAGTTTCTTTTTTAAAGGCATTGTAAAAGGTAGTCAGGGTTTTAAAGCCCGATTCGGTAGCAATTGCACCTATTGTTATTTTACTTGATTTAAGTGGGTATTCCATCATAAAGTAATTGATTCTATACCCATTGATCCAGTCGCGAAAATTCTTACCGATGACATTATTAATCACAAATGAACAGTGATGAACAGGAATATTAAGTTCCTTTGCCAGGTCTACGATCTGAAATTCCGGGTTAAGAAACGGACTTTTGACATCCATAAATGCCTTCATTGAAATAGAATATTCAGACAACCGATCAGGCGACAAATTTACTTTTTTAGACAAAGGAACAACATGCACCATCTCCACGGTCTCTTTCTTATCCACAGCCCAGTTGACTGCCACAAACAAGTACCCATAAAAAACTTTTGGCTTGTGAAGTATAAAGACCAACATCATCAAAAGCACCACACAACTCACCAACACAAAGAAAGAATTCCCAAAGGGGTTGGCCGGATATTCAAAGATCAGGGGAAGAAAACTGATTAGCTGGAAGAAAGTTGCTGCAATAAGACAGAAAAAAATCCATTTCCTAACTCCATCATCCGGTTCCCTGGCAGCAAGGGCTTTTGAGGTCAGTACCGCATACCAGGCTGAAAATAAATAACCCAACAACAGCGCGGGCCTTCCCAGATAATAAAAATAAGCCGGGAATATCCCACTTGTTTCAGATATAAACAGCTGTTTGTTCTCTGATATCTGTTTCGCAATGATGTCCCATTTAAATGATGGTGAAAAATTCCAGGGGAAGACATGAATTATGGCAAGAACAACCGGGACGAAATGGATCCATTCAAACTTGCGGAGATTTTTACGACCGTTGATGAGGCTAATCATATAGAGATAAAAACAAGCTGGCGCAGCGTAATAAAATGGGGTGAAAAACTGGTGAAAGAAGGTAAAAATGGTTTGTTCCCTGGAATTGATCAACAGCAAAACCAGCATCTGACCAAACCGAGAAAAAAAGATAACAGAGAGTAAATAATTGAGCATACTGTTACCTTTTTTTGAGAAAAACAGATGCAGCGAGAACAAAAATAAAAAAAAGCAGCTGATGCTTGTCAGGAAATTTAAAAAACCCATATCCAAAGGAAAGGTATGCGTTTTTATTGAAACTGGTAAAAAATGTTTTTCACACCAATATCATATATATAAATTGTCCTTGCTTTTTAGTCTATTTCGACTGAAGGATCTGTTCTAAAAATACTGTAGCCTGATCCGTTGCAAAAACATCATACAAAATAGCCGAAGCCGTAATTGCTACGGGCAGATAAGGATCCTTCATCGCGCGCTGCAAAGCCTCCCGGTGCTTTTGAAGAACTGTAGAACTCTGATTCCGAAGACCCAGCACCGCCCAATAGCGCACGATCTTATTTTGACTGTACAATGTCCGCTGGTGGTTGAAATTGTATAGAGACATCCTTTGTCCAGGTGGACCCGATAAATACCATCTTTTATTTTCAAGCTGTTTTGCTTGATGAACCATTGTTCAGGTCGTAAAAAATCTGAACGCCACACTTGCAGGTCGGCCAGCTTAAGCCCGTTTGCAAGCTGGACTTCCAGGTCTATTCCTTCCAAAGGGAAGGCCTTATTAAAGGTATTGATCAAGTTTCCTGCGCAAGGACTTGGTCACCGCCGGACTGATTGCTGATTCGTTCTGATTGCCTCCGATATAGTCGATGCAAAGGTTGTGCGCTGATTTGGCACCCTTCACAAACTCATAAATAAAATCAGCTTTGAGGTCTGAACTGGAAGCATAAGCCGGATACCCCAAATGTAAGGCGGTCAATATAATATCCGGATTGCGCTTTTTTGCTTCCTTCATCAGCCACTATACAAATCCGCGGTTAAAATCAGGTTTTTCATTCAGGCTACGCCTGTGAGCGGGCCAAGAACTCGCAGTATTGTTGCCATCATAGCCAATTTCTACCTTCAGGATCTGAAGCGCAGCCCCATAATTGGGTAAAAACAAGTAGTCCAGTATTTCATTTCTCTGTTGCTCGGTATAGTCATAAAATAACTTTTCATAGCTGAACACAGCACCAATACCATCAAACCGCTGGGCAGTTAGTTTTCCGTCTATGATTAGCTTTTGCGGACCGGCCATTTTCTCCTGGGCCATTGCCCTACCGCCCAGCAATCCCGCATAAAAGGTAATTCCGAAAACATAAAAGCAGTAAGAGGAGACTAATTTTAACATGGTTTTATTTGGTTGAAAATAGGTCAGCACACTTTTGTATCTCAGTGTAGCACATCGCTAATGTAATGTATTGCTTTTCTTTTTACAAAATATAGTTGTTGTTCAGAAGGATAACTATATTCAAATGCCTATATTTAGCTGTTTTGACCAAATCAGTGACTAAAATAACCCTAGACCAACCATGAAAAGAATTGCACTAATCACATTTTGCACATTGCTGAGCCTGCAGCTCACCGCCCAGACCAAAACTTCTGAATTTATATATAAGAAAATAGATACAACCGCCTTAAAGATGAAGATCTATTATCCCGATCAATATAAAGAAGGTAAAAAGTACCCGGCCATTGTATTGTTCTACGGTGGCGGCTGGAACAGCGGCAGTATAAGTCAGTTCATAAACCAGGCCATACATCTTTCATCAAAAGGGATGATTGTGGTCACACCCGAATACAGGATCAAAAATAAGCACAAAACCACGCCCTTTGAGTCGGTTAAAGACGGACGCTCAGCCATCCGGTATGTCAGGGAAAACGCCACTAAACTGGGTATAGACCCCAACAAAATCGCCGCTGGTGGCGGTTCCGCCGGTGGGCACGTCGCTGCGGCAACAGACCTCACACAAATCGACGAAGCCACAGACCACCTGTCTGTCAGTGCCCGTCCCAATGCGCTGGTCTTATTCAACCCTGTATTCAATAATGGCCCCGGCAATTATGGATATGAACGGTTTAAAGATCGTTACACAGAGATCTCTCCCTACCACAACATCAAAAAAGGTGCAGCGCCCGCAGCTGTCTTTCTGGGCACCAACGATAAGCTCATACCCGTAGAGACGGCCAAACAATACGAAGCAAAGATGAAAGAAGCAGGCAGCCGCTGTGATCTGTTCCTCTATGAAGGTCAGGGACATGGCTTTTTCAACTTCCGGGAAAACCGGGATAAAAAGTATTACGAGGAGGTTTTGAATGAAGCCACAAAGTTTTTACAATCCTTAGCCTATATCAAATAAGCTATTCATCAATATAATGACCAATTTTAACAACCAATATCGAATTTTATGAATTTGAATGAAAATAATGCCCGCAGGGGCTTTCTTAAAAAGGCTTCTATCGGCGGCTTGCTTACACTCGTCGCCCCACAGGCTGTTTTAGCCACATCTGTGGAAAAGGCGCCTAAAATTAAATTGTCGAACAACGATGTGATTTTGTTCCAGGGCGATTCCATCACCGATGCGGGAAGGAAAAAAGACAGCGACCTGGCCAACAATGCCGCCGCGTTGGGCACTGGATATGCATTTTTAGCCGCCGCCGCTTTACTGAATGACCATGCAGACAAGAACCTTAAAATTTACAACCGTGGAATCAGCGGCAATAAAGTATTTCAGCTGGCAGAGCGCTGGGACAAAGATTGCCTGGACCTGAAGCCAAACGTACTGAGTATTTTAATCGGAGTGAACGATTATTGGCATAAGCATAGTGGAAAGTACGATGGGACGGTCAAAGTATACCAGGAAGACCTAAGGAAACTATTGGACCGTACACGGGAAAAATTACCTGATGTGAAACTGGTCATCGCTGAGCCTTTTGCCGTGAAAGGAGTGAAAGCTGTGGATGATACCTGGTATCCTGAATTTAACGACTATCGCCAGGCCGCAGCCGATCTGGCCAAACAATACAATGCAGCTTGGATTCCCTTTCAAAAAGTCTTTGACGATGCAGGCAAAACGGCGAAAGGGGTCTATTGGACGCACGATGGCGTACACCCGAGCGTCGCCGGCGCAAAGCTAATGGCCAATGCCTGGCTGGAAGTGGTGAAAGGGTAAGGAGTACAAGCTATTTTATTCCTTATATTTGAATTTCGCAAATCTTGAGGTATGGAAATTACATCACTGGAAGAATTTTATAAGGAAACAGCCGCACTGATACCGGCAGGGATCAACAAGGAGATTGGGCATTTTAATGTCTTCAAGATTGAAGACCTGATTGCCAATTCCAAAAAGACGGGGGCTATGCCATACAATAGACGGGCATATTATAAGATCAGTATGATCAGCGGCAGAAATAAAGCGGAATATGCCGACAAAGTAGTCGACATTGAAAAGAATGCATTACTATTTGCTACGCCTAAAATCCCGTACAATTGGCTGCCGCAGGATGACGATCAACACGGATATTTTTGCATTTTCACGCATGATTTCCTGCTGCAAAATAAAAGTGGTGTGGTCCTCGATGATCTGCCTATTTTCCAACCCGGAGGGTATCCGATTTTTCAGCTAACGGATGAGTCTGCTGCAGACATTACTTTTATATTCAGCAAGATGCACAAAGAACTGTCATCGGATTATGCCTTTAAATATGATTTGCTGCGCAATTATGTTTTGGAACTGATCCATTATGGGCAGAAATTACAGCCCGCCACATCACTGTATCCCCTGCATACGGCATCTGCCCGGGTTTCGTCCTTATTTATTGAACTGCTGGAACGACAGTTTCCGATAGAATCCCCTCATCAAAAACTCAGTTTGCGCACCGCGAAAGATTATGCCGACAGGCTGGCCGTTCATGTAAACCACTTGAATAAAGTACTGAAAGAAAATACGGGAAAAACCACTACGGAGTTGATCAGTGGACGGATTGTCCAGGAAGCAAAGATCTTGCTGAAACAGACAGACTGGAACATTTCTGAGATTTCTTATTGCCTGGGCTTTGAGCAGGTCGCGCATTTTTCGAACTTTTTCAGAAAACAAACTGCGCTGGCGCCGGTAAATTTCAGGAGTTAATGGATCAAAGGATTTCAGGACCAGCGCCTGGATTTGAATTTTGCAAACATTGGATTGATGTTTGCAAACACCGATAGCAAATTGCTGAAGACATTTGTACCATTAATTATTTAAAAAAATAGCGATGGCAAATACAAGTAAAATAGCATTGGTTACAGGCGGAAGCCGCGGATTGGGTAAAAACATGGCACTTAGACTGGCTAAAAAAGGAATAGACGTTATCCTGACTTACAACAGCAAACTGGAAGAGGCTGCGCAGGTCGTGTCAGAAATAGAGCGGGCCGGTCAGAAAGCAGCGGCTTTGCAATTCAATGCCGGCGATATCAAAAGCCTTGATACTTTCATTACCCGGTTAAAGGAAGTTTTAAAAACAACCTTTCATGCCAATCATATCGATTTTCTGATAAATAATGCAGGCATTGGCATTAACGCCCCTTTTGCCGAAACTACGGAGGCACAGTTTGATGAGCTCATGAATATTCATTTGAAAGGTGTATTTTTCTTAACCCAGAAATCACTTCCTTTACTAAATGACGGCGGAAGGATTGTTAATTTATCAACTGGCCTCGCCCGTTTTTCCGGCCCTGGATATGCAGCCTATGCGGCCATGAAAGGTGGCATGGAGACCCTCACCCGTTATATGGCAAAAGAATTGGGCTCAAGAGGCATTGCTGTAAATGTAGTTGCCCCGGGGGCTATTGAAACTGATTTTGGTGGCGGCGCCGTGCGCGACAATGCCCAGTATAATCAGGCAGTTTCCAGCGTCACTGCCCTTGGACGCGCCGGATTGCCTGATGATATTGGGGGTGTAGTTGCTTTTTTATGCACGGATGAAGCCAGGTGGATCAACGGCCAGCGTATCGAAGTTTCCGGTGGAATGAATTTATAAGCGTTCGTTCCTCCTGCAAAACAGCCGCTAATTACACATAAACCATCGGAACTGTAATGGACATCGCCAGTATCTTTCTTATATGCCCCCTTACCGATGATTACGGATGTTAACATGAGCCTGTACGAGTCTCTTTGCTGTAAAGGAAACTTTAGCAGAACCAGATTGCGGGTGCAGCCTCACATAGGCAGTAAGCTTTCCTTTATAAGCATTTTGGCTATTATCGGTATAATCTCCCATATCCGCATTGTTGCCGGCTTCAAGACCAAGTAGTGTAGCATGACCATCAATCCTGCAGGTAATTAAATCTTCAGCATCTGTAACCTGGATACCTTCTTTGTCCGTTATTTGAAGATCTATCTGCACCACACCATCTGTTATCGCCTGGTCATTTCCAGACAATATATTAATTTTATAAGCATCGTCTGCTGTGTTGACCGCATATCTTGTGATTTCTTTACCATTATGGTCCATCCCCAATACTTCCAGTTTTCCAGCTTCGAAAGGTATGTCCCAGGATATGATCCCGGTTTCCGGGTCATAAGGCTTCGTTTCTCCTAATAGCTTGTTGTTTAACACCAATTGAGCCTTCGCTGTATTGGTATAACAAACTACTCTGATGAGTTCAGCTTTCCTGTAGTTCCATTGTGACCAGGCATCCATAGATAAGCCTGTCTTGCCTTTCTTTTTCTTGGATTCGCCTTGCGACAACACATCTTCAGAAACAATCCCGGTATTTTGATCAATAGAATAAGTGCCCAGGTAAACCATAGGATTGGTGCTCCACAGAGATTGTCTGAAATATCCCCGTGGCTTCATACTTCCTGCGAAATCGAGAAGCCCGGAGTAAAATCCGCGGGACGGCCATCGACCTGATTCTCCAAGGTAATCAATACCTGTCCATAAGAACTGTCCAAAAATATAATCATTGTCCACCACAGCTTTCCAGGCTTTCAGGTCATGCCGGTTTTCACTGCCATACAGGATCCTGTTGGGGTATTTTTTGTGATCGCTGGCATATCTGTTTTCGGTATAGTTATACCCTGCGATATCCAATAAGCCAGGATATGCTGTTTCATTAGACATGGCTACGCCAGCCAGTCCTGCCGTAACAGCCCGCGACGGATCATATCGCTTTACAACGGGAACCAATTTGGCAGCGATCTCACCTAAACGATTGGCATCAGGCGCGCCTTTTTTGAACCCGCCGAAGGCCTTCTGTGTAAATCCTCCGTCACCATCCAGGATCGGATGGGAGTAAGGATCATTTGGATAGTCTACTTCATTGCCTATACTCCAGGCGAAGATCGAAAGATGGTTGCGGTCTCGCCGCACCATATCGCCGAGGTCTCTCACGCCCCACTCCTCAAAGAAATCAAAGTTCCCTTGCAGTCCGGGCTTGCCAACATTCCAGCCCTCCAGCCATTTTCTTTTTGGATACTCCCATTCATCAAAGGCTTCGTTAAGAACCAGCAACCCCAGTTCGTCGCAAAGCCGGTAAAGATCTGATGACTGGGGATTGTGTGTCGTCCGAATAGCATTGACCCCTATTTGTTTCAATTTCATTAGCCGCTTACGCCAGACTTCTCCCGGTACCGCAGCACCTAATACTCCGGCATCATGGTGCAGGCAGACCCCTTTCATTTTAACGTTCTTCCCATTCAGGGCAAAACCTGTATCGGGATTAAATGAAAATGTACGAAAGCCAGTAGATGTTGTTGTACTGTCCAGCAGCCCGCCATTTTGAATCACCCTCGTGACCAGCTTGTAACGCGAAGGCGATTCCAAAGACCACAATTTTGGTGAGGATACGGGGATTGTAGCGGAACTGGTTCTTCCCTGACTTTTTGGGACGATGATCTTCTGCCTATATTTCGCAACCGACCTGCCCTCAGGTGAGAAAATCTCATGGAGTACCTCTATGTTTTCGTCTTTATTGGTATTGTTTTTTAGTTCGGTTTCTACATTCAATGAATATAGGTTTTTTTCAAGCTTAGGATAAGCAAACACGCCCCATTGTGCAATATGTATTGGATCTGCGTAAACCAACCAAACGTTACGATATATTCCAGAGCCGGTATACCATCTTGAGTCGGCGCTCTGGCTGTGGTCTACCCTGACCGAGATCACATTGTCTTCGCCAAATTTTAAGTATGGTGTAGCATCGTACATAAAAGAAATGTATCCATTTGGACGGCTGCCCAAAAGCTGACCATTGATGTAAACCTGGCTACGGTTGTATACTCCTTCGAAATAGAGGTAGACCCTCTTGCCCGACTGACTCCGCGGAATATTGATGTACTTTCTGTACCAGCCGATACCACCAGGTAAATAACCTGTGCAACTGGCCAGCGTAGAATCCAGTTTCCCTTTAATGCTCCAATCATGCGGGAGTTGTACTTTTTCCCATTGTCGATCGTTAAAAGACCTTTCCTTCGCCCGGGGAATGTCGGATAATGCGAATTTCCAATCGCCATTGATCTTTTGGCTCCTGCCGAATCCAGGTTGTGCATACAGGTAAATATGTACAAATGCCAGCAGCAGGGTTGATATTACGGCTTTTACTAAAAAATGATTCATGATACGAATGCTCTATTTTATTTATAAATAATCATGTTCAGGCGATGTTATCTTTCTGACTTTTTTTTCTTGCCATTCGGATTCGCCGGATCATAGTTAGGGTTTGCGGAAGGCATTTGCGCGCCTACCTGTACCCTCCAATCCTCCATTATCTTTCTCAGCTCCTTTACTTTTGCGGTATGCTGTGCGGCAAGGTTGTTCATCTCCCCGATGTCATCTTTTAAGTTATACAACTCAAAATGATTGTCTTCAAAATACTGGATTAACTTCCAGTCGCCAACCCTGACAGCACCATGAGGATTGTCATTATGATAATGCGGATAATGCCAAAAAAGTGGCCTGTCATAATGCATATTGTTTTTGACAACTGGCAACAAGCTTTTTCCATCGACATTTCCACCTTGCTTTACTCCTGCGGCGTCCAGGATCGTAGAATAAATATCCATCGTGATCACAGGCTCGTCGACAATCCGTCCGCCTTCTGAAACGCCTTTCCAATAGACAATAAGCGGTGTTCTTATTCCTCCTTCATACGCCCAGCCCTTCCCTTCTCTGAATGGCTTGCTGGTAGAAACGCTGGCGAGTGTCCCGTTGTCAGCAGCGAATATAATGAGCGTATTCTCCATCAGGTTTTTGTCTTCCAATTTTTTGATGAGCCTGTCCAGACTTTCATCCACGCTCTCAATCATCGCGGCGTAGACCGGATTTTTCTGCGGGTGCGGAGCTTTCAGTAGTTTCGTATATTTTTCCACTTTTTCAGCTTTACCCTGGAGCGGAGTATGTACTCCGTAATGAGCAAGGTTAAGAAAAAAAGGTTGGGAAGCAGATTGTTTGTCAATCAATGCAAGTGCTTCATCAGTAAGGCGGTCGGTAAGATATTCATCTTTTGGGCCATCAGTTAGACGGGGAAGGCCATATGGCGAGAAGTAACCATTATACTGTTTGTCTTTGATGGGTGCACCTTTAAAATTTCCGGCTATATTGACATCAAATCCTTGATTTTCTGCCCAGTATTTTTCATCATGCCCGAGATGCCATTTGCCAACATGCCAGGTCGCATACCCTGCTTCTTTTAGTGATTCTGCAACGGTCTTCTCTTCCAGAGGAACATGCATCGTCCAATCGGGTACACTTAACTTCGCAAACGGCTTCACATGCCCTGAAATCCAATCTGTCAGGTGCAGTTTGGCCGGATATTTTCCGGTCATTAAAGCAGCACGTGTTGGTGAACAAACCGTACACGCTGAATAAGCGTTGGTAAACCTGGTGCTTTTTGCCGCGAGCCGGTCGATGGTTGGCGTCTTATAGAAATCATTTCCATAACAGCCCAAATCCTGCGAACCCATATCATCAATAAAAAATATAATAATATTAGGCTTTCCAGAAGGCGGCTTCTGAGCAGATACAATGCTTACACCAGATGCAGATAAACATAAAATAATGAAAAGGCTTAAGGCCAGTTTCCTGATTATAAATCGCTCATTCATACAATTTCTTTTATACTTTAATATTTGGTTTCTTTTGAATGGATAGTTCAAAATTACTCTTTTCGACTTATTAACTTTTCAATATATTGGACCGCAACCAGTCTACACTTTTTTCGACTTCGACAACCGACGTTGCAGAGTCCTGCTCAATAAATGTATGTTGTACACCAGATAATTTTGAGTTGGCGTATATCTGCTTAAAGTTTACTTTACCTTGTCCGATTATACAAGGCCGGTTTGTCGCCGGATCAATATCTTTTACATGCCATAAAGGAAAACGGTGAGGATACTGTTTAAACATTTCAACCGGATCCATACCTGCCTGTACCGCCCAGGCAAGATCGAGTTCCATAAACACTTCATCTTTGTTGGTTTGCCCTAAAACATATTCGTAGGCACTTGTGCCTTCTATTTTGTTAAATTCCGACTGATGATTGTGATAGGCAAACCGCATATTTCTTTTTCTTGCAGCCTCACCTGTTTTGGCAAAGGCTTCGGTAGTCCGTTTGATATCATCCAGTGTAGAAACAGCAGAGTTTGCACAAACTATCCAGGAACAACCACCCTCAGCCAGTTCATCTGTGATCTGTTTCATATTGTCTTTTAAATTCGTTCTGCCATCTGGCCCTGTCTCTTTGTTAGACGGATAGACTCCTCTCACATGGTTACCCACCCATCTCATGCCCGCATCATTTACCATTGCTGCGAATATTTTCGGCTTATGGCCGTAATAGAGGCCGCTGAGTGTGCCCGTTGCCGTTTCAAGTTCTTTAATACCCAGACTAGCAATTTGTTCCAATACCAAACGGGTGTTTAAAGTTTTATTGTTTAGCAGAAACCTGACGGTATATGTCTGCAATCCCAGAGGAGGAAATTTATTGAACATACCCCTAGATGCTGAATCTTCATAAAGCATATTTGGTAACAAGCTTGCTGCAATCGAGGTAACCCCGGCTTTTAAAAAAGATCTTCTGTTAATCATCTCAATAATATATTGTATTTCAATAGCGAAAATAAGGCAACAAATGATTTCATTTGTCTCATTCTGATGTAGATTTTGTCGCAAAATCCAAATTGCTGGTTTCACAAACTAAGAGCCTAAACATTCCTGTCAATTTCGCAATTCTCTGTCAGAAAAATTACAGGGGCAAAAAGGCAAAGGTGTTAAAACAGCGGATGATAGGGAGTAGCCATAATGCCTCCTAACGGCTAGACAACCTTTACATACCCGCTTAAGTCTTGCTTCGATTGCAAACGAAGCATCACTCTAGGGGAAACGGAGCATCACTCTAGAGGAACCAAAGGCTTAGCAACTACAGGGTAGCCTGTTCATTAGAATTTGAGATGCCATTGCGCTACTTTCGTAAAGCGGCTTCGTAGAGAGAAGGGGAAATGGCTAATGATCGTTTTAATCTTAGTTATAAATCATTTTTAGTAATTGCTGAAAGCTTTTGAGCGAGTTTTCCTTTCATATCCTTCAAAATAGATTGATATCTGGGCAGTGAGGCAATGTTGTTATACTGAAAGGGATCGGTATCCATATTGTACAATTCCATACCATCAATAGCATTCTTACCGTACTGTATATAACTCCAGTTTTTTGTGCGGATCAGATAGGCCTGCCCTTTCTCCTTTAAATTGTTGCTTACAGAGAAGGCGAAATCCCTTACTTCAGCAGTTGCGTCATTAAATGTAGAGGAGATGTCTTTGCCTTGTATACCTGCGGGAGCTCTTAATCCAGCTAATGCGGCAACGGTGGGATACAAATCGATTAATTCTACTAAAGAATTACATACAGCAGGTGTTTTGCCAGGTACTTTAATGATCAACGGTGTTTTGGCAGATTCTTCATGCAAGCCAACTTTCATCCAGAAGTTGTGCTCACCCAGATGAAAACCATGGTCAGAAGTAAAAATTACAATCGTATTTTGCTCTAAGTTTTCTTCTTCCAGAGTCTTTAAGATTTTGCCAAACTGCGCATCCATGTAGGCAGTGGCGGCATAATAACCTGCGACCGCTTTCTTTTCCTGTTCTTCAGACATGAGTCCATTTAAAGAAGTGACATAGTTGATGCCATTTGTTGGAATATCATCCCAGTCGCCCACTACCTTAGGAGGCATAGTGACCTCTTTATATGGATAAGGGGTAAAGTATTTTTTTGGTGCGGTAAAAGGCACATGGGGACGTATGAAGCCGGCCGCAATAAAGAAGGGCTTGTTTTTATGTTCGCGGAGCAGTTGCGAGATTTTATCGGCCGTCTTGCCATCGCCATAGTCAGCATCTTCGCCTTCGGCTTTTACGATGGACATGAGGTTTTTCCCTTGCTTGGGTGGCTGCTTACCATAGGGATTGTTTTGGACCAGCTCGCCCTCTCCTTCTGCATTCCATTGGGGATCTTGATTGTTAAACCTCTCCGTCCAGGACTCCGGATCATCTGTACCATCTTTACCGTCCATCATATCTTGGGTACCCATATGAAAGATTTTGCTTACACGGGCTGTATAATATCCATTATTTTTAAATAGCTGCGCCCAGGATAATTTGGCAGGGCCGACCGCTTCCCTTCCGCTGGTATAACCGTATACTTTGGTCGCTGAAGGATAATAGCCAAACATAAAAGATGCTCTGGAAGGCCCGCACACGGGGAATTGGGCGTAGGCGTGGGTATACCTGATGCCCTCTGCAGCCAGTTTATCAATATTAGGTGTGATGCTCTCCTTATTGCCGTAGCTGGAAATTGCTGTAGAGGTAAGGTCGTCAGCGATCACAAAAAGCACATTCATTTTCTTTTTCTGGCCCAGGCTTGCAGTAGAAGTGCAAAGCAAAGTTGCTGCCAACAAAAAGAACCTGGCTACGCTGCTCAATCGGTCAAGTGAAAAACATTTCATTCTATGGTGGTTATTCAGGTAATTTTTGATCACCTAATATATGTAAATGAAATGGAGTTAACTCAAAACGGAATCAATTACCCTTAAAAATTCAACCAAAATCTTGATTTGAAACACCTTTAAAGAAGGCATAATTTTCCCAAAAACAAAAAAGCCGCTCTACTTTCGTAAAGCGGCTTTGTAGCCCGTAGGGGAATCGAACCCCTGTTTCCAGAATGAAAATCTGGCGTCCTCACCCCTAGACGAACGGGCCATTTGAAGTGCCTGAGCATGTTAAAGCTCCGACTTCTCTTGGTAGCGGGGACCAGACTCGAACTGATGACCTTCGGGTTATGAGCCCGACGAGCTACCAACTGCTCCACCCCGCACTATATACAATCCTTCGACTTTTTGTTATTTTCATAACGTTGTTTCTGAATTGGAATGCAAAGATATAATTCGTTTCTTTGTGGTGCAAATTTATTTTAAAAAAAATTCAAAATGTCTCATAAAGCAGGATTCGTAAGCATCATAGGAAAGCCAAACGTAGGTAAGTCTACACTCATGAATGCCCTTATAGGAGAGAAGCTTAGCATCATTACTCCTAAGGCCCAAACGACCAGACACCGCATACTGGGAATCGTAAACGAAGAGGATTATCAGATCGTCTTTTCTGACACTCCGGGTATCATCAAACCAAAATATGGACTTCAGGATGCCATGATGAGCTCTGTAAACGGCGCACTTTCTGATGCCGACCTCCTGCTTTTTGTGACCGACATCAATGAAGATCATGATGAAAATGATGTGCTGGACAAAATAATCAATACAACCATCCCTCTCGTGGTGCTCATTAATAAGATAGACAATTCCACCCAGGAAGAAGTAGCAGAAAAAACCGCCTACTGGCAGGAGAAACTAAATCCTAAACACATTTTCGCCATTTCTGCCCTGCACGGCTATAACCTGGAAGGCATTATGCCTATGGTACTCGACCATATCCCTGTGCATCCGCCGTATTACGATAAGGAAGACCTGACCGATAGAAACCAAAGGTTCTTTGTCTCCGAAATCATCAGGGAAAAGATCTTCAACAACTACCAAAAGGAAATCCCTTACAGTACTGAAGTCATCATCACCGCTTTCAAAGAAGAAGAAAAGATCACCAGGATCAGCGCAGAGATTATCGTAGAGCGCGATTCACAAAAAAATATCCTGATCGGAAAAGGGGGCAGCATGCTCAAAAAAGTAGGCACCGAAGCCCGCAAAGACATAGAGAAGTTCTTAGACCAAAAAGTATTCCTGGAGACCTTCGTAAAAGTCCTCCCGGATTGGAGAAGCAAAAAGAATTATTTAAAAAGTTTCGGCTACGAAAATTAAGCTTACCTTTGCAAACTGAAATAAAATCAAATAGCGATTTGCTATTTGATTGATATCCAAATTGATTACGGCAGTCTAACATCCGCCGTATTCTACAATCATACATAGAATGAGTAACATTATAGCAATTGTCGGAAGACCTAACGTAGGCAAATCTACCCTTTTTAACCGCTTAACAGAAAGTCGAAAAGCCATTGTTGATGATTTTAGCGGCGTTACCCGCGATCGCCACTACGGTGCAGCAGAATGGACAGACAAGCAATTTACAGTGATTGATACCGGTGGATATGTAGCCAACTCTGAAGATGTATTCGAGGCCGCAATCCGCGAACAGGTAGTCATCGCCATCGAAGAAGCCACTGCACTCCTGTTTATGGTGGATGTAGTTACAGGCATCACTGACCTGGACGATGAGATTGCACAATTGCTGAGAAGAAGTAAGAAACCGGTATTTGTGGTGGTTAATAAAGTCGACAACACCCAATTGCAAAACGACGCTTCCGTTTTCTACGGCTTCGGACTGGGTGAGATCTACCCGATCTCTTCTATGACCGGCTCAGGAACAGGTGATCTTCTGGATGAGGTCATTACACATTTTGAAGATATCCCGGAAGAAGAAAACACACTCCCTAAGATCACGATCGTAGGCCGCCCCAATGTAGGCAAATCCTCATTGATCAATGCCCTGATCGGCAAGGAAAGAAATATCGTTACCCCTATCGCCGGCACCACCCGCGATTCTATACACATCCATTACAACCAGTTTGGTCATGAATTCATGTTTATCGATACTGCCGGTCTTCGTAAAAAGACCAAGGTGAAAGAGAACATAGAATTTTATTCCGTCATGCGGACAATTAAAGCCCTGGAAGAAGCCGACGTGGTGATCCTGATGGTAGACGCCGTAGAAGGCCTGGAGTCTCAGGACGTTAATATTTTCCACCTCGCGGAGAAAAACAAAAAAGGCATTGTGATCCTGGTGAACAAATGGGATTTAATAGAAAAGAACAGCAAAACGGTCAATGTATTTGAAGAGCAGATCCGTCAAAAATTGCAGCCTTTTACCGATGTGCCGATTGTGTTTACTTCGGTAGTTAATAAACAACGTATTTTCCAGGCCATTGAGACTGCCCTGGAGGTATTTAAAAACAGGAGCAAAAAGGTTTCGACATCAAAGCTGAACGATGTGATGCTGCCGATCATTGAAAACTATCCGCCACCATCCAACAAAGGCAAGTTCATCAAGGTCAAATACATCACCCAGATCAATGCGAGCTCACCAATGTTTGCGTTCTTCTGCAACCTGCCGCAATACATTAAGGAGCCTTACAAAAGGTTTATTGAGAACAAACTGCGGGAGCATTTTGATTTCAAAGGTGTGCCGATCCAGATATTCTTCAGACAGAAATAAAAGCACAATAGGATATTCCTTCGGAAATCGGAAGGCAATTGCTTATTGAAGGCTACTCAGCGCCTGTTTGACCGCCAAATCACTCATGTTGATGGCCTTATAATAACCTGCATCACCCAGATGATAACGATATAAAAGCACTTTCAAATCGTTAGAGATGATGGGTTTGGCTTCGTTAAGCTGTACAGGGTCAATGAGGATCTTCTTATTTTGGGCCGCATATCTCACAAAATCCTTGTAGTCTGTACTGGTGATGCTAAAAATAGGCAAATTCTTTTCCAGGAAAGCAGCGGCATACCGATGTGCCAGTACATCGAAAACATAATCTACCATGACTTTCTTATTCAACAGCATAGCATAAAGCTTATTAACACCCAGCGTATCTGGTTTTACATAGATATCCGGACGTATGCCGCCCCCGGCAAAAACTTTCTTGCCCGACGCGGTCACATAAGACAATCGCTTATCGGTACTGTCCGCCTTTATGCTATTGGCCAGATCATCCACACTGCGTTCATCCAGTTCATGGGCATAAGCCGCATAACCATCTTTATAAGATTTTTGAATACTCCGGCCAAGCGGGGTATAATACCTGGCTATGGTGAGGTTAAGCGCAGAGCCATCCTCAAAAGGAAATTGCTCCTGCACCAGCCCTTTGCCATAAGAACGCCGGCCAATGATCACGCCCCTGTCCAGGTCCTGAACCGCTCCTGCCAGAATTTCACTCGCAGAAGCGGAATTCTCATTGATCAGTACAGCCAACTTGCCATTTTCAAATACACCTCCGCCTGTGGCTACATAATCCATTCGGGGCTCATGTTTACCCTCTGTATATACAATAAGCTTATTTTCTTCAAACAGTTGATTCGCAAGGCCAGTCGCCGCAGTCAGGTAGCCTCCACCATTATCGCGAAGGTCCAGGACCAGCTTTTTCATCCCCCGTTCCTTCAGTAAGCGGACCGACTCTGTAAAATCCTTATCAGTATTTGCACCAAACTTACTGATCCGGATGTAGGCAGTTTCGGGGTTCAGCATATAAGCTACATCAATACTGCTGACCTTCACATTTCCACGCTTAACGGACACGATATCTGTGCGCAGATCGCCGGCATGCAAAATAGTCAGTTTCACAGAAGTGCCCTTTTTACCTTTTATTTTGCCGATCATCTGATCACGGGGCAAAGTCCTGCCACTGACCTGTATGGTGTCAACCTTCAATATTTTATCACCCCGTTTCAATCCTGCAAGAAAAGCAGGGCCATCTTTAACCACATTGGTTACCAGCAATGTATCATTGAGAATGTAATATTCTATTCCGATTCCTTCAAAATTCCCATCCAGAGCCTCCGCCAGTTCCTGGGCTTTGACAGGAGGAAGATACATACTGTGCGGATCCAGCCTATGCAGCAAACTATCGATAGGCAAATGGTTCAGACTGTCTGCATTGATCTCATCCACATAATTCTTATTGATGATGTGCATGATCTCCTCTCGTTTTTCCGATTCCGTAAAAGCATAAGTATTCACTTTAGGCTTCTCTATATGATATCCCTGGTCTTTCAGGAACTTATAGCCAAAAAACATCCCCCCTATTAAAGTGACAGAATAGGTAAGCGCAATAATGACATTATAACGGGTGTTTTTCTTCATGAAACAGATGTTGTGCAAATTTACAAAAATACCCTGTTAACTAATCAAATAACCTGTTTAGATTTTAAATTGTTTCCACTATTTGATCCCTTATACTTATTATCAAGTGCTTTCGCTACATGTGGCAATAATTAACACCATGGAGAACAATTTTTAACAAAAAATAAACGTTAAAAACTGTTAATCATCGGTGTAAAATTATATTTAGAAAATAAATGGATTTAAATTGCCGTCATGAAAGCCATCAAACTCATTTTCTGCCTCTTGCCTGCATTAAACAGCCTCTCTGTTTGGGCACAAAAAGTCAAGGCGAATGTATTTTGCTTATGCTATCGGAAACAGATGCACAAATTGATTTCAGAAAGATAATAGGAACGATACTAAAACACAAATGCGGAATATTAACTAACTTTTTCGTTTTAATTTCCAGTTTAAAAAGAAATTGACGATTTTTAACCAAAATTTATAAAATGATACGAGTTACCGAGCAAGAATCTAAATATAAAGACATCGACCAAATGTCTGTTCTGGATATTCTTAAAGGCATAAATATGGAAGATCAATCTGTCCCTATGGCAGTTGAAAGATCTATTCCACAAATTGAAAAATTAGCTTCCGCAGTAGCAGAACGCATGAAAACAGGGGGAAGGTTATTTTATATAGGCGCAGGCACCAGCGGCCGGTTAGGCGTAGTAGATGCTTCTGAATGCCCTCCAACTTTTGGCGTACCGTTTGACACCGTAGTGGGCATCATCGCCGGTGGCGACAAAGCCATTAGAAAAGCAGTTGAAAATGCGGAAGACGACGTCGAGCAAGCCTGGATAGATTTGCAGGAATACAACATCAATGAGAAGGATGCCCTCGTCGGGCTTGCTGCATCCGGCACCACGCCTTATGTGATAGGCGGTCTGGAGACCGCACGCAAACATGGCGTGCTCACGGGCTGTATCGTGTGTAATGAAGGCGGGCCTATCGCAGCAGTCAGCGATTTCCCTGTAGAAGTTGTAGTCGGGCCTGAATTCCTGACCGGCTCTACCCGCATGAAATCAGGTACTGCACAAAAATTGGTTTTAAATATGCTCAGTACTACGGTAATGATCAGATTAGGCCGCGTGAAGGGCAATAAAATGGTCGATATGCAGTTAACCAATCATAAACTGGTGGACCGCGGTACACAAATGGTGATGAAAGAGCTCAACATCGATCATGACCTTGCAGCAGACCTGCTTAGCCGTTACGGAAGCGTCCGTAAAGCGGTGGAAGCCAGCAAAAAGTAGCTTAGTATGCATGAAATCGAACCATTTTATAAATGGCGGGATGATTATATCGCCGCTGAAGATGAGCGTTCCCCTTTTTACAATACCGAATACTCCGAATTTTATTTCGACAAGCAGCTGTACAATTTTCTGATCCACCCCCAATGGGATGATTTCGGATCAAACACCCTATATATTAAGGTTTTGTATGCCGACTATGACCGGCAGTATGCCATTATAGAATTGATTGGGGAATGGAACGACGCCATTAACAACGACATCATGCTGCTCAAAAGAGAGATCATCGAACTAATGATGGACGAAGGAATTAACAAATTTATCCTCATCGGAGAAAATGTGCTCAACTTTCATTCCTCAGAAGACTCTTATTATGAAGAATGGTTCCAGGACGTGGAGGATGGTTGGATCACCGGCATCAATTTTACCCCTCATGTGATCGAAGAGTTCCGTAGCAGCAACCTGGATTACTATATTAATTTTGGCGGAGAGCTGGACGATTTGGCATGGAGAACCCTAAAACCGTTACAATTCTTCAAAAAAGTGGAAGGAATCCTGACAAAAAGGCTTGGGGCATAGCTTTTGTAAAGATTAATTAATTAGTAACTTTAAAAATAAAACTTAGATCAAATGGATAACAACAAAAATTGGACTTACGTAGATGATTCTGTTTATGTACAGAAAGAAGGAGCTGTTGCTAAGAAATTCTTTGCAAATGTATTTTTATGGATGTTTGTGGCATTAACAGTTTCAACATTGGTGGCATTTTATTTAACAGCAAATACCGATATATTAAATAATTTTTTCAATCCGGCAACTGGCAAACCGAACGCTTTAGGGTGGGTAGTACTATTAGCTCCTATGGGAATTTCCCTGCTCGTAGGTACCGGAGCCTCCCGTTTCTCTTATGGGGCAATTTTAGGTCTATTTATGCTGTTTGCAGCCGTGTTAGGCTTTACATTAAGTCTTTATTTGCTAAATTATACATCTGCTTCTGTACTAAGCTGCTTTATTGGTGCCGCTGCAATATTTGGAATCATGGCGATATTGGGTTATACAACAGATGTGGATTTAAGCAAATTTGGACCTATTCTGATGGTTGGTGTAGCTGGATTGATTATAGCAAGCATTGCAAATATCTTTATCCAAAGCGAAGGCTTCAGCCTGTTCATGGCTTATATCGGTATAGCTATTTTTACCGCTCTGACGGCATACAATGTTCAGATGTTGAAGAGAATCGGTGCTGGTCTTGAAGAAGACGGCGTAACTAAATTTGATGCTGATACAAAGAAATTGGCTATTCTAGGTGCCATGTCACTTTACATCAGTTTCCTACAAATCTTTTTTGCCTTGCTAAGAATATTTGGCGACAGACGCTAATCTAAAAGATTTACAGATCAAAAGCTGCATGAGGTTCATGCAGCTTTTTTATTTTAGTGGTACTGCTTCCCCCACATCTCCGCATACGCACCATTAATTTCCATCAATTCATGATGCGTACCTTCTTCTATCAACCGCCCCTGGTGTAAGACCGCAATTTTATCTGCACTCACCACCGTACTCAAGCGGTGCGCAATCAAAATAATGGTTTTCCCCTGTTCCCTTAATAAAGAAATGGTGCGGTGTACATGCTCTTCCGCTGCTGAATCCAGGGAAGACGTGGCCTCGTCCAGGATCAGGATCTCCGGATTGCGGTACAAAGCCCGTGCAATGGCCAGCCTTTGCCGCTGACCGCCAGACAGATTAGTCGCATTCTCCCCCAAATACGTCTCAAAACCATTGGGCAATGCCTCTATAAAATCCATAATACGGATATCCCCGCAAATGCGGATGATCCGCTTCATATCCGGCTCCATGTCGCCCACCGCAATATTTTCAATCACATTGCCCGCAAACAAATGCACGTCCTGGGGAACCACGCCCACTACCCTCCTTAAACTCTCATTGGTGATGTACTTAATGTCGTAATCCCCGATCAGGATACTCCCACTCTGTATAGGGTATATATTTTGCAACAAAGACAACAAAGTGGTTTTCCCCGATCCGCTTTCTCCTACAATAGCCGTAATCTTCCCTTTGGGCACCTGTAAGGAAAAATCCTCGAACACCGTCACTCTGCTTCCATATCTGAATTTCACGTTCTTAAAATGAATATGACCAAGCATATCCAGTGATAATGGCGCTTTATTCTCCGAGTTTTCCCTTTCCAGATCCATAATCTCAAAGAGCCTGTCTGCCGCAATGCGG
>Ga0160464_100594_pt1 | contig 23577 bp, 18 predicted proteins | sample HID1971I_E11MG_FD_108275 | JGI IMG/M metagenome (GOLD analysis project Ga0160464, IMG submission 108275) | Enriched millipede-associated microbial communities from UW Madison campus, WI, USA - HID1971I_E11 MG | ecosystem: Host-associated > Arthropoda: Insects > Digestive system > Unclassified ... | reverse complement strand
CGACCGAGAGCCCGGCGACGATCATCGCGAGCATTCCAGGGACCAGTGCGAAACCGGCCATCATCGGCGACAGGCCGAGGACGAGCTGCAGATGCTGCGACACGAAGTAGAGGAAGCCCACGAGTGCGACGACACTGAGCAGGTTCACCAGGATCGCTCCGGAGAACGAACCGCGACGGAAGAGCGCCATGTCGAGCATCGGGCTCTTCACCCGCAGCTGGCGACGGACGAACAGGTAGCCCATCCCGAAGCCGAGCAGTGCCCACGCGCCGGCCGTGAGGCTCGGGCCGTCCACCGCCAGGGACTTGATCGCGTAGACCACCGGGATCATGGTCGCCATCGACAAGGCGATACTGATCAGGTCGATCCGCCCCGGGTTCGGGTCACGGCTCTCGGGGACCAGCAGCGGCGCGGCGATGAGCAACGGGATGAGCACGGGCACGGCGATCAGGAAGACAGACCCCCATGCGAAGTGCTCGAGGAGGATGCCGCCCACGATCGGGCCCAGCGCCGACCCGGCGGAGAACGCCGAGGCCCACACCGCGATGGCCATGCGGCGCTGGTCGCGGTTCTGGAAGATCGAACGCAGGAGGGAGAGCGTCGACGGCATCAGCATGGCACCGAAGAAGCCCAGGAGCGCGCGGGCGGCGATGAGCAGCCCGGCGGTCGGTGCGAACGCCGCGAGGGCGGAGACCGCGGCGAAGCCGGTCGCTCCGATCAGCAGCATCCGGCGTCGACCGAAGCGGTCGCCCAGCGTGCCCATCGTGACGAGGAGTCCGGCGAGCACCAGGGGGTACACGTCGATGATCCATAGCTGCTCGGCTCCCGTGGGGGCGAGCGCGATGGAGATCTCGGGGAGCGCGAAGCTCAGCACCGTGTTGTCCACCGACACCAGCAGCACCGGCAGCATGAGGACGACGAGCGCCGCCCAGCCTCGGGCTCCGACGCGGGGCGCATCCGTCTCTGTCGTCGGGATCGACGCAGTACGGGTCATGGAACACCTCTCAGAATCGTGATCGCACGGTTAGTGAACCGTCCGGATGGTATAGTAACAGAATTCCCACCCCTCCCCTGTGCAGAGGATCCACGATGCCCCGACCTCCCCTCGCTCGCGAGAAGGTGCTCGACGCCTTCGAAGCGATCCTCATCGAAGACGGCGAGCGGGCCGCGACGCTCGACGCGACCGCCAAGGCGGCCGGCGTCTCCAAGGGCGGGCTGCTCTACCACTTCGGATCGAAGGATGAGCTCGAGGCAGGGCTCGTCCAACGGCTGGACCGTCTCACGACCCTAGACCTCGAACGGATGACGTCAGCGGAAGAGGGGCCCGTCGCCTACTACGTGCGCACATCGGTGATGGAAGACGACGCCCTCGATCGCGTCCTCATCGCCGCGACGCGGCTCGCCCAGGGCGGCTCGATCCCGGCGGCGGACATGCTCCGCGAGACGAGGCAGCGCTGGGCGGAGACGATCCGTCCGCACGTGCGCGACAATGCGAGCCTCGATCTCGTGATGCTCGTCAGCGACGGCCTCTACTTCAACAACTCGCTCGACGTGCACGGACCGGAGCGCCTGGTCCCCCGCAGTGATGAACTGGCCGAGCTGATCACCCTGGTCCTCAAAGCGACGTCATGAGGGCGACGGACTGAACCCTCCGCAACCCGCACGAGGGCGGGAGCGTCGCGCTCCCGCCCTCGTGCATAGGCCTGCCGATCAGATCTCGGTGATCTCGATCTGGCGGAAGAGGTCGGCGTCGATCGCACCGCTCACGTCGTCCAGCAGATCCTCGGACACCGGCGAGTCGAGCGTGAGCACGCTGAGCGCCTGCGCGCCGGCCGCCTGGCGGGCGATCTGCATGCCCGCGATGTTGATGCCTGCTTCGCCGAACTTCTGACCGTAGACCGCGACGATGCCGGGGCGGTCGGTGTAGAGCATCACGACGTGGTGCTTCTCGATCGGCAGTTCGAGGGTGTGGTCGTTGATGCCGACCAGCTTCTCGGTCTGCTTCGGTCCGGTGAGCGTTCCGGAGACCGACAACTGCGAGCCATCGGAGAGTGCACCGCTGAGCGTGATCACGTTGCGGTACTCGTCGCTCACGTCGTCCTTGATCAGACGCACTGCGATGCCGCGCTGCTCGGCGAGGAGCGGCGCGTTGACGTAGGAGACCGTCTCGCTGACGATGTTCGTGAAGACGCCCTTGAGCGCTGCGAGCTTGAGCACGCTCACGTCGTAGTCGTTCAACTCGCCGTGCACCTCGACGTCGAGGCTGGTGAGCGGAGAGGCGGCGAGTGCGGCGAAGATCTGCCCGAGCTTCTCGACGAGGGAGATGCCGGGGCGCACGTAGGGGTCGATGACACCGCCGGCGACGTTCACCGCATCCGGCACGAGGTCGCCGCCGAGGGCGAGGCGCACCGAGCGGGCGACCGAGACACCGGCCTTCTCCTGCGCTTCTTCGGTGCTGGCGCCCAGGTGCGGGGTGACGACGACGTTGGGAAGCTCGAGGAGCGGACGAGCGGTCCCCCCCTCTGCCGGGGGCTCGGAGGTGAAGACGTCGAGACCCGCACCGGCGATCTCACCCGCGACGAGGGCCGCGTGCAGCGCCTCCTCATCGATCAGGCCACCGCGCGCGACGTTGACCACGAAAGCGGTCTGCTTCATGGCCGTGAACTGCTCGGCGCCGATCATGCCCGTGGTCTCGGGGGTCTTGGGCATGTGGATGGTCAGGAAGTCGGACTCGGCCACGAGCTCATCGAGCGAGAGCAGCTGCACACCCAGCTGCTGCGCGCGAGCGGAGGTGACGTAGGGGTCGTAGGCGACGACGCGCATGTCGAAGGCAGCGAGGCGGGCGGCGACGAGCGCACCGATGCGGCCGAGGCCGACGATGCCGACCGTCTTCTCGAACAGCTCGGTTCCGGTGAACGAGCTGCGCTTCCACGCGCCGGCGGACAGCGAGGCGTGAGCGGCCGGGATGCGGCGGGCCAGGCTCAGGATGTGACCGACCGTGAGCTCGGCGGCCGAGACGATGTTCGAGGTCGGTGCGTTCACGACCATGACGCCCGCAGCCGTGGCCGCCTTGATGTCGACGTTGTCGAGACCGACTCCGGCGCGGGCGACGACCTTCAGCTTCGGGGCGTGGCTCAATGCCTCTTCGTCGATGCGCGTCGCCGAGCGGACCAGCACGGCATCGGCGTCGGCGAGGGCTGCGAACAGCGCCTCACGGTCGGTGCCGTCGACGTCGCGGACGTCGAAGTCGGGACCGAGAGCGTCGATCGTGGCGGGAGAGAGTACTTCGGCGATAAGCACGACGGGCTTCGGCACAGTGGATCCTTCGGGGCAGCGCGGCAGGGGCCGATGCGCCGCACACCATGGGGGCGCGATCGCGTCAACTCTACCGGAGCAGGGGCAGCGCTCCGTGCCGTGTGACACGGCACGACAGGCGGCTCACGCGCTGGGCATCGTGAGGCTCAGCGCGATCAGACTCATCCAGAACACCGCGACGACACCGAGTCCGGCGAGGAAGACGAGCGCCAGCTCACCCACTCGGCGCCGTCGGCCGATGACGTAGGCGAAGGCGAACACGATGGCGGGGAAGGCGACGCCGAACAGCAGGGTCGCCCACCCCCCGCCGGTCAGACCGGTCTGCGCCATCGTGATCAGATGCGCCACGGCGTTCCAGACGGCGTAGGCGTAGAAGAGCCCCGCCAGGCCGATGACGAGCCCGACGAGCCAGCGCGGAGATCCCGCAGAGACCTGCGCTTCGGTCGACGACGTGGTCATGATCCGATCACCCCCACGGTGACGAAGGGCCAGGGGACGAGGAGCACGACTCCCGCGAGCAGCACGGCGACGCGAATCCAGGCCGCCCTCCCCCGGGTGAGCACCCAGCTCGCCAGGAACCACAGTGCGGGCGCGGCGATCGCGAGGAAGAACCACGGCAGGAACATCACATCCGACACCAGGAAGGACGCCAGGGGCTGAAGCCGCAGCCCGCCGACGATCCAGCCGATCGTATAGAGGAGGTAGACGCCGCCGACGACGCCCACGAGGAGCAGCATCGGCGTGCTCAGCCCTGCGGGCTCGTCGACGGGTGAAGAAGTGACGGTGCCGTCGTCCTCGATCGTTCCCACATCATCGCTACCCTTGCCGACGGCGTTCCAGCCGTGCGGGAGAGCGCGATCCTTCGGCGTGGAGGCCTCGTCGCCGTCCCAGTTGAGGGCGTCGTCGGAATCGGAAGTCATCTCCCCAGCGTAGGACACCCGGTCCACTAGGATCGGGGTTGCCTTGAGCCGGAACGGCGGGCATCGGAGGGGAAAGGGAGCACCGTGGCTGCGAGCGAGAACGCGGAGAGCGACAACACCGGCGCCGGCGCCGGACGGTCCGCCAGGAACACCACTGCGGAGCCCCCTGCCGGTTGGGTCCCCACTCCTGAGGCCAAGGCCGCCGCTACACGTTTCCGCTGGATCGCCGCCATCCTCTGGGCTGTCGCGATCATCGGCGAGGGCGTCGGGATCTTCTGGCTTCTGCGTCAGCGTGTGTTCGTCGGTGAGGACGGCACACTCCTCCGCGACCCCGACACGGGCCTCCTGGAAGAGCAGGGCGTCACCGCGACATTCCCGCAGTGGGCGTTCATCGCCCTCCTCGTGCTGCTCGTCGTGATCGCGGCCCTGTCGATCACCGGCTCGGTGCTGTGGAAGAAGGCGAATCGCCTCGACCCCGCGCGCAAGGCGGACAAGACGCGATTCTTCGTGCAGAACCAGCTCGGCGCGATCATCGCGGTCGTCGCGTTCCTGCCGCTGGTCATCCTGATCTTCCTCAACAAGGACATGGACAAGGGCCAGAAGACCACCGCCGGAATCGTCGGCGTGGCCCTTGCCGCCCTGGCGGTCGTCATCGGCGTCGACTTCACCCCGCCGTCGGTCGAGCAGTACACGGCCGACCAGTCGGCCGTGATCCAGCTCCTCGGCAAGGACGAGGTCGTCTGGGTAGACGGCGGCAAGGTCTACCACGTCTGCGATGAGGTCTCGGCGATCCAGACCGGAAGCGAGATCCGCACCGGCACGACCGCTCAGGCCGTCGAGGCGGGCAAGATCCGCCTGACGCTGCAGTTCGCCTCCGAGCTGCGGGCATGCGATCTCCCCGTTCCCGAGAACGACGAGGAGATCACCGAGGCACTGCGCGCGATCCAGGCGGGTCAAGTCGATACAGTGCTGCCGGCACCGGTGTGGGCCGATCCCGCCGAAGCACCCATCGTGGTCGAGGAAGCACCGGCGCAGTGACGCCGGTTCGACGCTAGTCCGCGTCGAGCGCCTCCACGAGCCGCTCCTCGGCCGAGGAGAGGTGCGCGTCGAGAAGGGCCGCTGCGCGCTCCCCCTCCCCTGACGCGACCGCATCGAGGATGTCAGCGTGCTGAGCCCCGATGTCCGAAGCGTCGAGCAGGCGGCGCCCCTGCACCTGCGCCATGCACAGCCGCACCTCGTCGAGGACGCTGCGGTACATGCGGCCTGTTCGCTCGCTGTCGAGCGCGTCGATGAGAGCGGTGTGGAACCGCAGATCGGGACCGACGGTCGCCGGGTCGGGGCCGGAGGGCATCGCGAGGATCTCCGCGTTCGCCTCGAGCGCAGCACGCGGGACGGTCCGGGTCGAGGCGAGCTCGCGGAGCGCCGCGCTCTCGAGGCGGGTCCGAGTGCGGTACACGTCGCGTACGGTCTCGGGGTCGATGCCGACCACTCGCGCGCTCCGATGCGCCGTACGCACCAGGAGACCGCTCGCGACGAGCTGTTCGATCGCCGCCTTCGCGCTCGGACGGGCGACGCCGAACGCCTGCGACACCGCGGCTTCCGTGAGCGGATCTCCCGAACGGATCTCGCCGCTGAGGATGCGACCGCGCAGCTGGGCCGTCACCGCATCCACGACGCCGACGACTCCCAGCGGTGTCTCCGGTGTGCTGGTCATCCGGTCAGCCTATCGAAGCTGCATCATGTCGGTACACTTGTCAGACAATCTTTCGACGGAGCAGAGGAGCACCGTGACGACCACCCTCGCCGAACCGCTGGATCCCGCACTGCTGGGTTCCGCGACGCAGGTCCACTCGCGCTCCATCGATCGCTTCGCCCGCGCTCATGATGCCTCGCACTACCTGCTGATCCCGGATGCCGTGCTCTCGCCTGCGGATGCCGAGGGCGTCGCCCGCGCGTTCGGCGCCGTCCGCGCCGCCGGACGCACCATGACGTTCCGCTCCGGGGGCACCAGCCTGTCCGGGCAGAGTGTGAGCGGCGACATCCTCGTCGACACGCGCAGCAACTTCCGCGACATCCGCGTGGAAGACGACGGAGCCACAGTGCGCGTCGGCCCCGGCGCGACCGTGCGCCAGGTCAACACCAGGCTCACGCGGTATCGCCGCAAGCTCGGCCCCGACCCGGCGAGCGAGATCGCCTGCACGATCGGCGGAGTCGTCGCCAACAACTCCAGCGGCATGGCGTGCGGCATCACCGAGAACTCGTACCAGACGATCGAGTCGATGACGATCGTTCTCCCCAGCGGGACGATCCTCGACACGGGTCGCCCGGATGCGAACGAGGTATTGCGCGCGGCAGAGCCCGCGATCGCCGACGGCCTTCTCGATCTGCGGGCACGTCTGCTCGCCTCGCCCGAGCACCTCGCGTTCCTCCGCCAGCAGTTCTCGATGAAGAACACCATGGGGTACGGGCTCAATGCGCTGCTCGACTTCGACGACCCGGTGCGCATCCTCGAGCACCTCATCATCGGCTCGGAAGGCACGCTCGCGTTCGTGGCCGAGGCCCGCTTCCGCACGATCGAGGTGCGCCCCTCGATCGCCACCGGTCTGCTGGTGTTCGAGACGCTCTCAGCGGCCATGACCGCTCTTCCCGACCTGACCCGGCTCGGTCTCGCCACGATCGAGCTGATGGATGCCGCGTCGCTGCGCGTCGCGCAGGGGCTGAGCGACGTCCCGGCGGCCATCGCCGAGATCGAGGTCCGCGGACACGCCGCTCTCCTTGTCGAGGTTCACGCCGCCGACGCGGAGTCCCTCGTCGAGGTGAGCGCTGCGGCGCAGGCGCACTTCGAGGCGCTGCCGCTGGCGGTGGCGCCCCGCCTCACCACCGATGCGAGCGAGCGCGCCGCGCTGTGGCACGTACGAAAGGGCCTCTACACCGCTGTGGCGGGTGCGCGTCCCTCCGGCACGACCGCGCTTCTGGAGGACATCGTGGTGCCCGTGCCGCGGCTGCTGCACACCTGCGAGCGACTGATCGAGCTGTTCGCCGCGCACGGCTACGAGGGCTCGGTGATCTTCGGGCACGCCAAGGACGGCAACATTCATTTCCTGCTCAACGAGCGCTTCGACGATCCCGACAGCGTCGCGCGCTACCGGCGCTTCACCGATGATCTGGTCGACCTCGTGCTCTCCCAGCAGGGATCCCTGAAGGCCGAGCACGGCACCGGACGTATCATGGCGCCCTTCGTGCGGCGCCAGTACGGCGACGAGCTCACCGACATGATGTGGGAGATCAAGAGCCTCTTCGACCCCGACGGCATCCTGAACCCCGGAGTGGTCCTCTCCGATGACCCCGATTCGTACGTGAACGACCTGAAGCGGGTGCCGACGGTCGAGAAGGAAGTCGACCGCTGTGTCGAATGCGGCTACTGCGAGCCGACCTGTCCGAGCAAGAGCATCACCCTCACGCCGCGGCAGCGCATCGTGATCCGCCGCGACATGGCGTGGGCCGAGGAGCAGGGCGACGCCGAACTACTCCGCGATCTGCAGAAGGACTACGACTACGACGGTGTGCAGACCTGCGCGGTCGACGGCATGTGCGGTGTGGCGTGCCCTGTCGACATCAACACCGGTGACCTCGTGCGCCGGCTCAGGGCAGAGCAGTCGAATGCGCTCGAGGGAGCCGTGTGGGGCACCGCGGCCAAGCATTGGAGCACGGTCACCCGCGCCGGAGGTGTCGCACTCACCGTCGCCGATGCGCTGCCCGCTCCGCTCGTACGCGGAGTGACGCACCTCGGCCGCGCCGTCCTCGGCGCCGACACCGTGCCCCTCTACGACGGCGGACTCCCCCACGGCGGCTCGAAGCCGCCACGCCCTGTGTCACCGGCCGACGCGCAGGCGGTCTTCTTCGGCGCCTGCATCGGCACCATGTTCGGCGCGGAAGGCGAGGGCCAGGGCTCCCGGGACGCGCTGCGCGAGCTGCTCGACCGCGCAGGCATCCCCGTCGTGATCCCGGAGGAGAACGGCGGCCTCTGCTGCGGCACCCCGTGGAAGTCGAAGGGCCACCTCGACGGCTACGCTCTCATGTCGGACCGGGTGCTCGACTCGCTCTGGGAGGCCAGCCGCCACGGCGAGCTTCCCGTGGTGTGCGACGCCGCTTCCTGCACGGAGGGTCTGGACGTGATGCTCGCCCAAGCCGTCGCCAAGAACCCGCGCTACGCCGGGCTTCGCATCGAGGATGCCACGACGTTCGTTGCCCGCGAGGTGCTCCCCCGGCTGAGCGTGTCGGCGAAGCTCCCCACCGTGGCCGTGCACCCCACCTGCTCGACGACCGCGCTCGGAGCGACCGGGGCACTGACGGCGATCGCCGGGGCCGTCGCCGATGACGTGTTCATCCCCGAGGGCTGGGGCTGCTGTGCCTTCGCGGGAGACCGCGGCATGCTGCATCCGGAGCTCACCGCCAGTGCGACCGCTCAGGAATCCGCGGAGATCGCCGAGGCCGAGAGCGCACGCGGCGGCTTCGATGCGTTCGTCTCGGCGAACCGCACGTGCGAGATCGGCATGACCCGCGCCACCGGCCGGCCGTACCGCCACGTGATCGAGGTGCTCGAGGAGCTCACCCGCCCCTGAGAGCCGGCGGACACAGCGAGGGCCCTTCCGAATCGTCTTCGGGAGGGCCCTCGCCTCGTCGCGGTCCGATCCGTCTCAGCCTGCGGACAGGACCGCGACAGCCTCCTCGCGCAGCTGTGCGGGGATCACCACGACCGTCTGGTCGTCGGCCGACCTCTCGACGATGCTGCCGTCGGCCCAGCGCAGGTCGGATGCAACGAGCTCGTCGGGCAGTTCGAGCGCGCCGGCGCTCGGGTCGAGAGCATGCACGTGCACGGTCGACCCGGTGGTCGTGTAGCGACGCGGGGCTCCGGTGCGCTCCCCCATCCGGATCCACGGACGCGTGCCGTAGATCGCACCGCCGTTCGCCTGCAGCCATGCGCCCAGCTCGCGCATCACACGACGCTGCAGCTCCGGGATCGAGCCGTCGGCCGCGGGGCCCACGTTGATCAGCAGGTTGCCGTTCTTCGCCACGACGTCGACGAGCAGGCGGATCAGGGCAGCGCCCGACAGCGAGTGCCGCTCGTCCTCGGCCTGGTTGAAGCCGAACGAGAAGCCGAGGCCGCGCGTCGACTCCCACGGCTGCGGGATGATCTCGGGGATGTCCGTGTACTCGCGGGTGAGGAAGCCGTGGTAGGGCACACCCCAGCGGTCGTTGACGACGCCGTCCGGCACCGCGGCGAAATAGCGCTCGAGCAGAGCCGCGACCGCGTATTCGTCTCGCCCCTTTCCGCCGTCGGGCCACTCGATGTCGTTCCACAGGACGTCCGGCGAGAAGCGCGAGACGAGTTCGTCGAGCTGCGCGGCCGAGTAGCGCGCGAAGTGCTCATCGTTGCGGCGGAAGCGGAAGAGGTCGGTGTCCGACTCGATGGGCGGGAAGTCGCTCACGTGCCAATCGAGCGCACCCGAGTAGTACACGCCGAACTTCGCCCCCGCCCGCCGGGTGGCGTCATGGAACTCGGAGATCAGGTCGCGGCGCGGACCGCGTGCGGCCGCGTTGAAGCCGGTCGTCGCCGTGTCCCAGAGGCAGAATCCTTCGTGGTGCTTCGTGGTGGGGACGATGTACTTCGCCCCCGCTCCGACCAACTCGCCCACGAAGGCATCCGCGTCGAAGGCCGAGGCATCCCACTGATCGGCCAGGTCCTCGTACGAGGTCCCCGGCCCGAACAGCTGCTGGTGGCGCTCCCAGGTCGGGCTCCCCGCGATCCGCACGGTGTTGCCGTACCACTCGGCGTACTGGTGCCAGGCGTAGGCATCCTCGGTGGGGATGTTCACGCCTTCGCCGTGCTGCACCGCCCATGCCGGCACGGAGTAGAGCCCCCAGTGCACGAAGAAGCCGAGCTTCGCATCGCGGTACCACTCGGGCACGTCCTTGGCCGGGTACACCGGAGCGTCGGTCCCGAAGTCCGGACCGGTGCGCTTCTCGAAGTTCATCATGCGTTCTGCTCCTCGGAGACTCCGCGGCGGGCGACCACCGCTTTCAGGTCGGGATTCCCGTCCGGGTCGAACGGGAAGACGCCGGGCTGGAGGCGGTGGTGACCCAGACGCAAGAGGTCCTGGTCGACGCCGCCGGGTGTCAGTGCGAGGGTCCAGCCCTCGGCGAGCTCGTACAGCTCGGGTTCCAGATAGCCGATCTTCACCACGACGATGTCGGCGGTCGTGGGCTCCAGCCCCAGCATCCGGAAGTCCGAGAGGTGATGGAACGGCTTACGACGCTCGGTGATGATGGCGTGCAACCCGCCCACCGCGATGACGACCTGTGTGCCCGCATCCGGATCCCCGTCGGTGATGGAGAACACGGTCCCGGTGATCGTCACAGGGCCATGCGGGCCGGCGTCGACCCCTGCACCGGCGTCGAGGGTGACGGTGACGCCGATTCCGGCCGCGACCGCCCGTGCGACGGCCTCGCGGTCGAAGATCGAGGCGACCAATGTCGTGCGGCTGCCGTCGGTGAGCTCCGCACGCTGCAGCAGGTGCGCGAGCGTCCAGGTGACGTCGCCCGCACCGCCCGCTGTCGGGTTGTCCCCCGAGTCGGAGATCAGGTACGGATGCGGCGCTCCCGGGGCGAGCGCCTTCTCGAGCGCCTCATCGAGGGACCCGGTCTCGGCCACGAAGACGAAGTCCTCACGCGCGTCCCAGAACATCTGCGCCACGCGCTCGGCCTCACGGACGATCAGCTCCTCGTCGTCACCGGTGACCACCACGTACGCCTGACAGCGCGGCTCGTCCGCCCAGGCATATCCGATCCACACGGAGGCGTCGACGACGCCGGGGAGCGCCTCGATCTCGGGAAGCTGGGCGTAGATGCTGCGCGCCGGCTCCAGCCGGGTGCTCGTCTTCTCCCCCGGCAGCAGCACCGGAACGGGCACCCAGGCGGAGAACGGACGACGACGCAGCGGGTCGGCGCCGTGCGGACCCCGCAGTCGCGCGAGCAGGTTCCACGCCGCACGCTCCTTGGTGTTCATCCAGTCCTCGTGCGGCGCCATCCGATAGCAGGTCAGCAGATCGACCGCGTCGCGGAGCACCTCCGAGACGTTGCCGTGCAGGTCCATCGAGGCCGAGACCAGCGTGTCGGGGCCGAGCGCCGCGCGCACCGCAAGAGCGAGATCACCCTCGGCATCGTCCATGCCGACGACGCTCATCGCTCCGTGGATGTCGAAGAAGAACCCGTCGAACGGTCCGTTCGCGCGGATGCCGGCGACGATCGCGTCTTTCATCCTCCGATAGGTCTCCGGCGCCACGGCCCCACCGGGCAACGAGCGCCCGTGCGTCAGCGGCACCCACTCCGCGGCGCCGGCGAGTTCGCGTCCGTCGTCCAGGAACGGGTAGTACCCGCGCAGCGTCTCCCCCGTACGGACCGTGAAGGCGTCGTCGCCGGAGATGTGCGGGGAGAACGTGCTCGACTCGATCGAGATTCCGGCGATGCCGATCCGGGGCTTCGACAGCCCCCCGTCGGCGATGGTCGGAAGGGGGCCCATCCAGATCTCGTGGGCTTCGGGACGTGCGGTCACGTGATGTGCTCCTTGTCGGTGGGTCGGACGGCGGGGCCTGACCGAGAGGTTCGGACTCAGTGTGCTCCCGCCGGCACGAGCGCGCGGCGAGCGGTCTCGATCGCGCCCAGCGCGACCGCATCGGAGCCGAGGACGGCGGGGATGATGCGCAGCGGAATACCCGACACCGGAGAATCCGTGTCGAGCGTGCGCAGGATGGACGGCTCGAGCAGATCCCAGGCCGCGGTGACTCCGCCGCCGACGATCGCGCAGGGCAGGTCGAGGATCGTCGCCGCGCTGGCGCACGCGAGGGCGAGGGCGCGCCCGGCGGCATCGAACACCGCGATCGCCTCGGCGTCGCCGCCACGGGCACGGTCGGCGACCTCGCGCGCATCGCGTACGGGGGCGGACGTGCGTTCCTGATAGCGGAGCGCGATCGATGTGCCGGAGGCCAGGGTCTCCAGGTGACCGATCTGGCCGCAGGTGCACACCAGTTCGCTGTAGCCGGGGGTGTGCCCGATCTCCCCCGCTGCACCGTGCGGACCGTGGTGGAGATCTCCATCGATGATGAGTGCACCGCCGACCCCCGTGCCGAGCATGACGCCGAGCACGTCGCGATCGGTCCTGCCGTCGGCCGCCGCCTCGCCGAGAAGGAACGCGTTCACATCGTTCTCGACGCGGACCGGCACTCCGAGGCGCTGCTCCAGCTCGTCGGCCAGCGCGAATCCCGCCCACCCGACGAAGGTCGCCGATGCGGCGCGGATGGTGCCGGTCTCATGGTCGATGACTCCGGCCGCACCGACGCCGGCCGCGGCGAGCGACACGTCGGCCTGCACCGCGAGGTCCCTCGCGAGATCGGCGGCCGCATCGGCCATCGCACCGCCGCCGAGTGCGGCCGGTGCGGGCACACTGCCCCGGGCGAGGACGGCACCGTCCTCGCTCACCAGGAGCGCGGCGATCTTGGTGCCCCCGATATCGATCCCGACCAGTCCCGAAGAGGTGGCGATGGGCATGGTGGTCCCGTGTTCCTGACCGATCATGCTCAGCGCCCGCCCAGTCCTGCCATCGCGATGCCCTTGACGAGGTGCTTCTGCAGCACGATCACGAGGATCGTGGTCGGCACCATGGAGATGATGGCCGCAGCCATCTGCAGATCCCATCGCGTACCGGTGAGCCCCGCGAAGCTCGCGAGTCCGACCGGGAGCGTGCCGTGCGCGTTGTAGTCGACCGTCACGATCAACGGCCACAGGTAGCTGTTCCAGAACGAGAGGAAGGTGAACACCGCGAGCACGGCGACCGCCGACTTCGACAGCGGCAGGATGATCTGCAGGAACGAGCGCACGGGGCCTGCGCCGTCGACGCGTGCCGCCTCTTCGAGCTCGTACGGGATGCCGCGGAAGAACTGCCGCATCAGGAAGGTTCCGAAGGCGCCGAAGGCGAAGGGCAGGATCAGCGCCTGGTACGTGTCGACCCAGTTGAACCACTGCATCACCTGGAACATCGGGATGACGAGCACCTCGGCCGGCACCATGAGCGTTGCCAGGAACAGGACGAAGACGGCGTCGCGCCCCTTCCACCGCAGTCGGCCGAACGCGTACCCGGCCGTGGTCGACACGACCAGGACGACGAGCGTTCCACCGATCGCGACGATGAACGAGTTCATGATGTACGTCAGGAACGGCCCGTAGGCGAACACGTCGACGAAGTTGCTCCAGCGCAGCTCCGACCCGATGAGGGTCGGCGGCATCGAGAACATCTCGGCATTCGGCTTGAGCGCCGAGAAGAACGCGTAGATCAGCGGGGAGATGAAGATCAACGCGGCGATGTAGATCGCGACATGCGCGAGGATCAGCCGAACGCGGGCGCCCGGTGTGGTCGCCGCGCCACGGGCGCGCTCGCGGTCGGAACGGCCGGCACGGCCCGTGGGCCGGACGAGGGTCTCAGTGCTCATAGTGCACCCACTTCTTCTGTGCGGCGAACTGGAGCCCGGTGATCGCGATGATGATCGCGAAGAGGATCCACGCGGCTGCGGCGGCGAGGCCGAGGTCGCCGAAGGTGAATCCCTGCTCCCAGATGTACATGACGAGCGGCTTGGTCGCATTGCCCGGACCACCGCCGGTGAGCATCTGCGGCTGCACGAACACCTGCAGAGACGTGATCATCGTCATGATCGTGGCGAAGAAGATCGACGGGGAGATCATCGGGATGATGATGCTCCACACTCGTCGGAACCCTCGGGCGCCGTCGATGCTCGCCGCCTCCAACACGCTCTCGGGGAGCTGCTCGAGTGCGGCGGAGAAGATCAGCATGTTGTAGCCGAGCCCCTGCCAGACGCTCATCACGACGACCATGATCATGGCCCACGACGGGTCGGCGAGGAAGTTCGGCAGCTCGATGCCGAACCAGGTCTGCGAGAGACCGTTGAAAAGACCCTGCGGCTGCAGCATCATCTTCCACACCAGCACGTTGGCGACCATGGGAGTCACCACGGGGATGAAGAAGAGCACGCGCAAGGCGCCTCGTCCGCGGATGCGCGAGCCGAGGCCGAGAGCGAGCACGAGCGAGAGAGCGACGCTCAGCGGCACGTAGAGCAGGGTGTACACCGCCGAGTTGCGCAGCGCCGGCCAGAAGTCGGGGCTGCTGGTGAACAGCTTGACGTAGTTGTCCACGCCGTTGAAGGTCCGCTCGCCGAAGGTCGGCCAGTCGAAGACGCTCATCACGATCGAGAGCCCGACGGGCACGATCGTGAACAGGGCGAGCCCGATCAGGGCTGGGCTTGCGAATCCCAGCGCCTGACCGGCCTCCACCTTGGCGAGCGATCGTCGACGTCTCGTCGTGATCGTCATCTCAGTTCTTTCTCTGTTGCTGCGTTACTGCTGCGGTGGCCGGAGCCGGGTCACTCGCCGAACTGCGCCTGCGCGTTCGAGAGCAGCTCTTCCATCGTCATCTGGCCGTTGTAGACGCTGACCAGGTTGGGCTGGATGTAGCTGTCGAGCTTCTGCCAGTTCTTCGTCATGTACAGCGGGACGGTGTCGCCGAAGGCGGCCTCGAACACGGACTGCACCTGGTCGGCGTACTGCTCGTCGATCGATTCGAAGTACAGCGGCTGCGACGACGTGCGTGCAGGGTAGGAGCGACCCGACGACGCGATGTAGTCCTGCGCGTCCTCACCCAGCAGCGAGCCCATCACCTTGAGTGCGGCCTCGGGGTTCTTGCAGTTGGCGGAGATCCCGTAGCCGGAGCCCAGGATCGGGCCGGGGTTGCCGTCCACGCCGGCGGGCAGCGGGACCATGCCGGCCGCGAAGCCGGACTCGTTGTCGAGGTAGCTCACGGCGTTCCACGTGCCGTCGACCGCCATCGCGGCGTTGGCGCCGGTGTACTGGTTCTCGCCCCATCCGGTGTCGGAGGCGGAGGCCACGGGAGCGGCGACCTTCTTCTCGGTGACCAGCTCGGCGTACCAGGTCGACGCGTCGACGAAGGCCTTCTCATCGATGTGCAGCGTTCCGTCCTCGGATGCCGGCTGCGTCGCGGAATACGCGATCGGCATCGACATCCACTGGTAGCCGCCCATGCCCATACCGAAGCCGTACTTGCCATCCTTGGTGGCGTCGGCAGCGATGGTGTCGAAGTCGTCGAACGTCCAGCCGATCTCCGGAGTCGCGGCGCCCGCGGCGGTGAGCATGTCCTGGTTGTAGTAGACGAGCATGGTGGCGACGTCGAACGGCACGCCGTAGGTCTTGCCCTCGAAGCTGAGGATGCCGTCGGCGCTGGGGTTGAACTCGGCCCAGTCGATGCCGGCCGTCTTCAGGTCGGCGTCGCTCAGCTCGCGGAATCCGCCCGTGTAGCCGCCGAGCTGCGCACCGCTCATGCCGGTGACGCAGGCCATGTTGCCGCTGGCCATGTTGGTGGTCAGCTTCGTGAAGAAGTCGCTCCACGGCGACGTCTGCAGCTTGATCTTGATGTCGGGGTTCTGCTCCTGGGCGAAGGCGACCTGGGCCTCGAGAGCGTCCACGTCGGATTCGCTGCCCGCCCACATGTCGACCACGATGGTGTCGCCGTCGGCGGAACCGCCGGCGTTGTTGCCGCTCGCACAGCCGGTCATGGCGACTGCGACGCCGGCGACGGCGACCACAGCCCCTACACGCAACTTCTTCATTGAATGCCTCCTGGAAGGGAACTGGTTATTTCGAGGCTCGAATTAACCTAGTAGGATTTCGTATAAAGTTACCGTTTCACACTTCGCAAGGGCCCGCAAGCTGAACATCGGATGTTTATCGGAGCTTGATAATTCGTAACTCCCGGGAAACACGACGATCCCCCGCTACGCTGACGATGCTCCGACAGGAAAGTGCTCCCATGACGAACCCCGCTGAGAACACCGTCGACGATCCCCAGACGCGGAGGATCCTCGACCTCGTCGCCCGCGGCGAGGCGCGCTCCCGCTCGGAGCTGGCCGCTCTCCTCGGGGTGGCCGCGTCCACGGTCGGACTCCGGGTGCAGTCGCTTCTCGACGCCGGTGTCCTCCGAGAAGCCGGAGACGGTACATCCCGCGGCGGGCGGCGCCCCCGGGTGCTCCAGATCGCAGCCGACGGCTTCGTGCTCTCGGCCGACCTCGGCGGCGGCCACGCCCGCATCGGCCGGCACTCCCTCAGTGGCGCGCTGCTGGACAGCGAGTCGATCGCGGTCGACGTGACCGAGGGGCCGGAGGCGACACTCGACCGCCTCGCCGTCGTGTTCGACCGCCTCACCACCACGGGAAGGGTCCACGCGATCGGGATCAGCCTTCCCGGCCCCGTCGACATCTCGACCGGATCCGTCGACCAGCCCTCACGGATGCCCGGCTGGCCCGGATTCCGCGTCGGGGAGCACCTCTCCGCCCGCTACCGCGTCCCCGTGGCCGTCGACAACGATGCCAACCTCGCGGCCCTCGGCGAGCACCGCGAACGCTTCGGGCACACCGGACACAGCATCACAGTGAAGGCGGGAACCGCGATCGGCAGCGGCATCATCGTCGACGGTCGGGTGCACCGCGGTGCCACATCGGCTGCCGGCGACATCACCCACACGCGCATCGACGGCAGTGGCGACATCCCGTGCTCCTGTGGCAACACCGGATGCCTCGAGACCGTGGCGAGCGGCGCGAGCCTCGTCCGGCAGATGCGCGAGCGTGGCAACGACTCGGTGCACACGACCACCGATGTACTCAGCCTGGCGCGTGACGCCGACCCGTTGGCCACGACTCTGGTGCGCACGGCGGGCACCCATCTGGGGCAGGCGCTCTCCGGAGTCGTGAACTTCTTCAACCCGCACGCCGTGTTCCTCACCGGCAGCATGAGCGCCTCCGAGCCGTTCATCGCGGCCGTCCGCAGCCGCGTCTACGAAGCATGTCACCCGCTCGCCACCCAGCGCCTGCAGATCGAGGCGGCGACCACCGGCGCCGACGCCATCCTCCATGGTGCCGCGCGCCTCGCACTCGAGGGCATGGACATCCCCGTGGCGACGGCCTGAGCCGCCACCACGGGACGACTCAATCCTCGACCAGGGTCAGCTCGATCACAGGGACCAGCACGTCAGGGCGACGCACCGGCAGGTGCACGGTCAGCGTCCCCTCCGCCTCGCCGGCCGGCGTCATGAGATCCGCCTCGCGGTCGGGGTCGGACACGCTCGTCTGCAGCCACGATCCATCGTTGAGCAGACGCGCATAAGACACCTTTCCGGCCAGCTCCGGCAGGTGCACGAAGCCCATCGGCCAGCTGAACAGACTCAGGTACAGTCGGTCGCCCCTGCGGGTGTACACACCCTCGCGGGGCGGGGCGAACGTCGCATGTCCCGCGCCGATCACGGCGCCGCGGTGCAGACGCATCCACTCGCCGATCTCCCCCAGCGTCCGTGCGTCGCGGGGAGCGATCGCGCCGCGTCCGTCCGGACCGATGTTCAGCAGCATGTTGCCGTCCATGGAGACCGAGTCGACCAGCATCTGCACGAGCATCGTGGGCGACTTCTGGTCGGTGTTGTCGCGGTGGTAGCCCCACGATCCGTTCAGCGTCTGGCACGCCTCCCACGTCAACGGCACACCGTCGCGCACGATCGGTGCGGTGGGCTGGTACTGCTCCGGAGTGACGAAGTCGGCAGGAATACCGAGACGGTCGTTCACGAGCATGTTCGGCTGCAACTCACGGCAGAGGGCGAGCAGCGCCGTCGCATCCCAGTCCTCGGGCCCCTTACCCGCCCAGCCGTCCTTCTCCTCCGGGTAGGTGAAGTCGAAGAAGAGGTAGTCGATGTCGCCGTACTCCGTGAGGAGCTCACGCACCTGCCCATGGAGATAGGCGCGGTACGCAGCCATGTCGCGCCCGACGTTGAGTTCCTGGGCGTCTTCATCATCGCGGCGCGGGTGGTTCCAGTCCACCGTGAAATCGGGGTGATGCCAGTCGATCACCGAGTGGTACAGACCGACCTTGAGCCCCTCAGCGCGCAGTGCGTCGACGTACTCCCGCACGAGATCACGTCCGGTGTTCGCCACCGAGGTGAAGTCGGTGAGCTTCGAGCCCCAGAGGCAGAAGCCGTCGTGGTGCTTCGTCGTGAGGACCGCATACCCCATGCCCGTCTCCTTCGCGGAGCGCGCGAGCGCGGCGGCGTCGAAGAGATCGGGGTCGAAGTGCTCGAAGTACTGCCGGTAGTCCTCGTCAGTGAGGCGTTCGTAGTTCTGGACCCACTCGTGCCGTGCGGCGCCGCTGTAGAGGCCGAAGTGGACGAACATGCCGAACCGGGCCCTGTCAAACCATTCCTGTCGCATGCCCCCATCCTGACACAGACATCGGATGTTTGGTGTCGAATAGCTCCCCACAACAAAGAACGGGCGCCCCGCAAGGGGCGCCCGTTCCTTCGAGAATCGAATCAGCGAGCAGCGCTGCCGTCGATGTAGTCCTCGTCCTGCTGCTTCCAGGCGAAGAGCGAGCGCAGCTCCTTGCCGGTGACCTCGATCGGGTGCTGCTCCTCCTTGGCGCGCAGCGCCAGGAACTCCTCCGCACCGTTGTCCTGGTCGTCGATGAAGCGCTTCGCGAAGGCGCCCGACTGGATGTCGGCCAGTACGCCCTTCATGCTCTCCTTGACGCGCTCGTCGATGACGCGCGGACCCGAGACGTAGTCGCCGAACTCGGCGGTGTCGGAGATCGACCAACGCTGCTTGGCGATGCCGCCCTCCCACATCAGGTCGACGATGAGCTTGAGCTCGTGCAGCACCTCGAAGTACGCGATCTGCGGCTGGTAGCCCGCCTCGGTGAGCGTCTCGAAGCCCGCCTGCACCAGGTGGCTCACGCCACCGCAGAGCACGGCCTGCTCGCCGAACAGATCGGTCTCGGTCTCCTCGGTGAAGGTCGTCTTGATGACGCCGGCGCGGGTGCCACCGATGGCCTTCGCGTAGGAGAGCGCCAGGTCCCAGGCCTTGCCCGATGCGTCGCGCTCGACAGCGATGATGTCCGGGATGCCGCGGCCGGCGACGAACTCGCGACGGACCGTGTGGCCGGGAGCCTTCGGAGCCACGAGGATCACGTCGACGCCCTCGGGAGCATCGATGTAACCGAAGCGGATGTTGAAGCCGTGTGCGAAGGCGAGGGTCTTGCCTGCCGTGAGGTTCGGCGCGATGGACTCGCTGTAGATGGTGCGCTGGTGCTGGTCCGGCGCGAGGATCATGATGACGTCGGCCCACTCGGTGGCCTCAGCGACGGTCTTGACCGGGAAACCGGCCTCCTCGGCCTTCGCGGCCGACTTGGAGCCGTCCTTGAGGGCGATCGCGACCTCCACGCCCGAGTCGCGCAGGTTCTGCGCGTGGGCGTGGCCCTGCGATCCGTAACCGACGATCGCGACCTTCTTGCCCTGGATCAGGGACAGGTCTGCATCGGCGTCGTAGAAGATCTCGGTGCTCACTATGTGTTTCTCCTTGTTCTTTGCGTTTCGTCTTGCTTCGCGTGCTCGAAGAGCGGCGAAAACTCGGTACTCAGGGTTGGTCAGCCGCGCAGGACTCGCTCGGTGATGCTCTTGCCGCCGCGGCCGATGGCGAGAAGACCGGACTGCGCGATCTCCTTGATGCCGAAGGGCTCGAGCGCACGGAGCATCGCGTCGACCTTGCCCTTGTCGCCGGTCACCTCGATCACGAGCGCGTCGGAGGCGTAGTCGACCACGGATGCGCGGAAGAGGTTCACCACCTCGATCACGTTCGAGCGCGTCGCGTTGTCGGTGCGCACCTTCACGAGCATGTGCTCGCGCTGCACCGACGTGGCGAAGTCGAGCTCGACGATCTTGATCACGTTGATCAGCTTGTTGAGCTGCTTGGTGACCTGCTCGAGCGGGAGCTCGTCGACGTCGACGACGACGGTGATGCGGGAGATGCCCGGCACCTCCGTCACGCCGACGGCGAGGGAGTCGATGTTGAAGCCTCGGCGGGCGAACAGCCCTGCGACACGGGTCAGGAGGCCGGGGGTGTTCTCCACCAGCAGGCTCAGCACGTGGGTCGACATGGATCAGTCCTCCTCGTCGAAGGCGGGCGCGTGCTCGCGGGCGTACTGGACATAGCTGTTGCTGACGCCCTGGGGCACCATCGGCCACACCATGGAGTCGGCACTCACGACGAAGTCGATCACCACGGGGCGGTCGTTCGTCTCGAGCGCGAGCGTGATGGCGGCGTCGACCTCCTCCTCCTTCTCCACGCGGATCGCGAGGCAGCCGTATGCCTCCGCGAGCTTCACGAAGTCGGGGATGCGGATCGTGCCGTGACCGGTGTTGAGGTCGGTGTTCGAGTGGCGGCCGTCGTAGAACAGCGTCTGCCATTGCCGCACCATGCCCAGCGACGAGTTGTTGATGATCGCGACCTTGATCGGGATGTTGTTGATCGTGCAGGTCGCGAGCTCCTGATTGGTCATCTGGAAGCAGCCGTCGCCGTCGATCGCCCAGACCGGACGCTCGGGCTGAGCCACCTTCGCGCCCATCGCGGCGGGAACCGAGTAGCCCATCGTGCCGGCACCGCCGGAGTTGAGCCAGGCGTTCGGACGCTCGTACTTGATGAACTGCGCGGCCCACATCTGGTGCTGCCCGACACCGGAGGCGAAGATGCCCTCGGGACCGGTGAGCTCACCGATCCGCTGGATCACATACTGCGGAGCGAGAAGACCGTCGGTCGTCGGAGCGTACCCGAGCGGGAACTCGGTGCGCAGGCCGTCGAGATACGACCACCACTCCTCGATGTCGGGCTTCGTGCCGGCGGTCGCTCCGCGGAAGGCGGCGTCGAGGTCGGTGAGCACATCGCGCACATCGCCCACGATCGGCACATCGGCCGTGCGGATCTTGGAGATCTCGGCCGGGTCGATGTCGACGTGAACGACCTTCGCATTCGGCGCGAACAGTGCCGCCTTGCCCGTGACGCGGTCGTCGAACCGCGCGCCGAGCGACACGAGCAGGTCGGCTTCCTGCAGCGCCAGCACGGCCGGAACAGTACCGTGCATGCCCGGCATACCGAGGTGCTGGTGGTGCGAGTCGGGGAACGCGCCACGCGCCATCAGCGTGGTGACGACCGGTGCGCCGGTGGACTCCGCGAGTTCGAGGAGCTCTGCCGACGCCTTGCCGCGGATCACTCCGCCACCCACGTACAGGACGGGCTTCTTGGCCTCGGCGAGCAGCGCCGCCGCGGCCTGGATCTGCTTGCCGTGCGCCTTGGTCACCGGGCGGTAGCCGGGGAGGTCGATCTTGGGCGGCCACACGAACGGTGCCGTCGCCTGCTGGGCATCCTTCGTGATGTCGACCAGCACGGGACCGGGACGGCCGGTGCCGGCGATCTCGTAGGCCGCAGCGATCGCGCCGGGGATATCCGCCGCGTCCTTCACCAGGAACGAGTGCTTGGTGATCGGCATCGTGATGCCCACGATGTCGGCTTCCTGGAACGCGTCGGTTCCCATCAGCGTCGAGAACACCTGGCCGGTGATGGCGAGCATCGGCACCGAGTCCATGTAGGCGTCGGCGATCGCGGTCACGAGGTTGGTGGCACCGGGGCCGGAGGTCGCGATGCACACGCCCACCTTGCCGGATGCCGACGCGTAGCCCTCGGCCGCGTGACCGGCGCCCTGCTCGTGCCGCACCAGGATGTGGCGGAGCTCGGAGGCGTCCATCAGCGGGTCGTAGACCGGGAGGATCGCGCCGCCCGGAAGACCGAAGACGTCGGTGACGCCGAGCAGCTCGAGAGAGCGCACCACGGCCTCGGCGCCGGTGATCTCCGGCGCAGAGGATTGACGGGCGGGCGGCCTCGGCACGGCCGGGGCGGTATCAGCAGTCATGAGTTTCCTTCTGATGATCTGGGGAGGACGCCGGACGTCGGAGCGTCCGGGTCAGCCGGTGGTCGCTCCCTCGGCGGCGGACCGCACGAGGCGCGAGTACTTGGCAAGAACGCCTCGGGTGTAGCGCGGGGGAAGCGGCTCCCAGCCAGAACGGCGGGAGGCGAGCTCTGCCTCGTCGACGAGTAGATCGAGAGAGCGAGCTGCGATATCGACCCGTATCAGATCACCATCGCGCACGAAGGCGATAGGACCTGCGTCCACCGCTTCGGGTGCTATGTGGCCGATGCACAGGCCGGTTGTGCCGCCTGAGAATCGTCCGTCAGTCAAGAGTAGTACATCTTTTCCGAGCCCCGCGCCCTTGATGGCCGCGGTGATGGCGAGCATCTCGCGCATACCCGGTCCGCCCTTGGGGCCCTCGTACCGGATCACGATGACCGTGCCGGGCTCGATCTCGCCCTCGGCAACGGCGTCCATGGCGGCGCGCTCGCGCTCGAACACACGGGCCGGGCCTTCGAAGACGGCCGCATCGAAGCCGGCTGTCTTGACGACGGCGCCCTCGGGAGCGAGCGAGCCGTGCAGGATCGTGAGGCCACCCGTCGCGTGGATCGGGTTGTCGAACGTGTGGATGACCTCGCCGTCGATCGGCTGCGGGTCGAGATCGGCGAGGTTCTCGGCGAGCGTCTTGCCCGTGACGGTGAGCGCGTCGCCATGCAGCAGGCCCTCGTCGAGCATCGCCTTCATGATGACCGGGATGCCGCCGTGACGGTCGACGTCGTTCATCACGTACTTGCCGAAGGGCTTCATGTCGGCGACGTGCGGGACCTTGTCGCCGATGCGGTTGAAGTCGTGCAGGCTCAGCTCGACCTCAGCTTCGCGCGCGATCGCCAGCAGGTGCAGGACGACGTTCGTGGATCCGCCGAGAGCCATCGCGAGCGCGATCGCGTTCTCGAACGCCTCCTTGGTGAGGATGTCGCGCGTCGTGATGCCCTGGCGAAGCAGGTTCACGACGGCCTCACCCGAACGGTGGGCGTAGTAGTCGCGGCGGCGGTCCGCTGCGGGCGGAGCCGCCGAGCCCGGGAGGCTGAGGCCCAGCGCCTCTGCGACCGAGGCCATGGTGTTGGCGGTGTACATGCCGCCGCAGGCACCCTCACCCGGACAGATCGCGCGCTCGATGATGTCGACGTCCTCCCGCGACATCAGCCCGCGCACGCACGCCCCGACCGCCTCGAAGGCGTCGATGATGGTGACTTCCTTCTCGGTGCCGTCGGTCAGCTTGGCGACGCCCGGCATGATCGAACCGTTGTAGAAGAAGACGCTCGCCAGGTCCAGCCGGGCCGCCGCCATGAGCATGCCCGGGATCGACTTGTCGCAACCGGCCAGCAGCACGGTGCCGTCCAGGCGCTCGGCCTGCACCACGGTCTCGACGCTGTCG
>Ga0160464_100591_pt1 | contig 23832 bp, 21 predicted proteins | sample HID1971I_E11MG_FD_108275 | JGI IMG/M metagenome (GOLD analysis project Ga0160464, IMG submission 108275) | Enriched millipede-associated microbial communities from UW Madison campus, WI, USA - HID1971I_E11 MG | ecosystem: Host-associated > Arthropoda: Insects > Digestive system > Unclassified ... | reverse complement strand
AAGCCGTGGACTTCCTGCGTTACTACGCGGTGCAGGCGCGCAACGATTTCACCAATGACGCCCATCGCCCATTGGGCCCAGTGGTGTGCATCAGCCCGTGGAACTTCCCGCTCGCCATCTTCAGCGGCCAGGTTGCTGCTGCATTGGCCGCCGGTAACCCGGTACTGGCCAAACCTGCCGAACAAACCCCGCTGGTCGCCGCCCAAGCCGTGCGCATCCTGCTCGAAGCCGGCATTCCGGAAGGCGTGCTGCAACTGCTGCCGGGCCAAGGCGAAAGCGTCGGTGCCCGCCTGGTGGGTGATGATCGCGTCAAAGGCGTGATGTTCACCGGTTCCACCGAGGTTGCGCGCCTGCTGCAACGCAATGTCGCCGGGCGCCTGGACGCCCAGGGTCGCCCGATCCCACTGATCGCCGAAACCGGTGGCCAGAACGCAATGATCGTTGACTCGTCGGCACTCACTGAACAGGTGGTGATCGACGTGGTGTCCTCGGCCTTCGACAGCGCCGGCCAACGCTGCTCGGCCCTGCGTGTACTGTGCCTGCAGGAAGATTCGGCAGACCGCGTGATCGAAATGCTCAAGGGCGCCATGGCTGAATGCCGCCTGGGCAACCCTGAGCGCCTGTCGGTGGACATCGGCCCGGTGATCGACGCCGAAGCCAAGGCCGGCATCGAAAAACACATCCAGGCCATGCGCGATAAAGGCCGCACGGTGTACCAGGTGGCGATTGCCGACGGTGAAGAGATCAAGCGCGGCACCTTCGTGACGCCAACCCTGATCGAACTGGAAAGCTTCGACGAGCTGCAACGGGAAATCTTCGGCCCGGTGCTGCACGTGGTGCGCTACAAGCGCAAAGAGATCGACCAGTTGATCGGCCAGATCAACGCGTCGGGCTACGGCCTGACCCTGGGCGTGCACACCCGCATCGACGAAACCATCGCCAAGGTGATCGACAACGTCAATGCCGGTAACGTCTACGTCAACCGCAACATCGTGGGTGCCGTGGTCGGCGTGCAACCGTTCGGCGGCGAAGGCCTGTCGGGCACCGGCCCGAAAGCCGGTGGCCCGCTGTACCTGTACCGCCTGCTGTCGACTCGTCCTACCGATGCGATCGAGCAATCCTTTGTACGGGGTGACAAGTTGGCGGCGCCGGATGTACGTCTGCGCGATGCCATGAGCCAAGCGCTGACCTCTCTGAAGTCCTGGGCCGACAGCAATAAGTTCAGTGAACTGAGCGCGCTGTGCACGCAGTTTGCCGCGCAGTCGCAAAGCGGTATCACCCGCCAACTGGCCGGCCCGACCGGTGAGCGCAACAGCTATGCCATCCTGCCGCGCGAGCACGTGCTGTGCCTGGCTGAAGTGGAAGGCGACTTGCTCACTCAACTGGCGGCGGTGTTGGCGGTAGGCGGCTCGGCGGTATGGCCGGAAACCGAGCTGACCAAAGCGTTGTTCGCACGCCTGCCGAAGGATATTCAGGCGAAGATCAAGCGCGTGGCTGACTGGACCAAAGACGACGTGGTGTTCGATGCCGTCCTGCACCACGGCGATTCCGACCAATTGCGTGCGGTATGCCAGCAAGTGGCGCAGCGTAGTGGGGCGATTGTTGGGGTGCATGGTATGTCTCAGGGTGAGACGGCCATTGCCTTGGAGCGATTGGTGATCGAGCGGGCGTTGAGCGTCAACACCGCAGCGGCAGGCGGTAACGCCAGCCTGATGACTATCGGTTAAAACCTGTGGGAGGGGGCTTGCTCCCGATAGCGGAGTGTCAGTCAGCACATTGGACACTGACACACTGCTATCGGGAGCAAGCCCCCTCCCACATTGACTGCACTTCAATTACCTGCCTGCGTTTTGCCCTTCCATCACCCAGATCAATCTTGCTATCCAGCCTATATTCACGCGCTTAGACTCAGGCCAATTCCTCCAAAGGTAAGCCGCCATGTCCGAGTCGCTGCTCAGTTCCCGCAATCTGGCTTTCGAGCTGTATGAAGTCCTCGATGCCGAGGGCCTGACCCAGCGCGAGCGGTTTACCGAACACAATCGCGAAACCTTCGATGCAGCCATTAGCACCGCGCGCAACATCGCCGAAAAGTACTTCGCCCCCCACAACCGCAAGAACGATGAAAACGAACCGCGCTATGAAGACGGCCAGGCCATCCTGATTCCGGAGGTCAAACCCGCCGTAGATGCCTTCCTGGAAGCCGGTTTCCTCAACGCCGCACGCAGTTTCGAAGCCGGTGGCATGCAACTGCCGACACTCTTGTCCCAGGCGTGCTTCGCCCACTTCCAATCGGCCAACGCCGCATCGACCTCCTACCCGTTCCTGACCATGGGCGCCGCCAACCTGATCGAAAGCTTCGGCACCGAAGAGCAGAAACAACGCTTCCTGCAACCGATGATCGAAGGACGTTTCTTCGGAACCATGGCCCTGACCGAGCCCCATGCTGGTTCATCCCTATCGGATATTCGTACCCGCGCTGAACCTGCGGCTGACGGCAGTTATCGACTCAAGGGCAACAAGATCTTCATCTCCGGCGGTGACCACTCGCTGTCGGAAAACATCGTGCATATGGTGCTGGCCAAGCTGCCCGATGCCCCTGCCGGCGTGAAAGGTATTTCGCTGTTTATCGTGCCTAAGTTCCTGGTCAACGATGACGGTAGCCTGGGCGCTCGCAACGATGTGTTGCTGGCCGGGCTGTTTCACAAGATGGGCTGGCGCGGCACCACGTCCACCGCGCTGAACTTCGGGGATAACGGTGACTGTGTCGGCTATCTGGTGGGCAAACCCCACCAGGGTTTGAGTTGCATGTTCCAAATGATGAATGAGGCGCGCATCGGCGTGGGCATGGGCGCGGTGATGCTCGGTTACGCCGGCTACCTTTACTCGCTGGAGTACGCCCGCGAACGCCCACAGGGCCGTCTGCCGGACAGCAAGGACCCGAGCACCGCGCCGGTGTCGATCATCCAGCACGCCGACATCAAGCGCATGCTGCTGACCCAGAAAGCCTATGTGGAAGGCGCCTTCGACCTCGGTCTGTACGCGGCGCGGCTGTTCGATGACACCACCACCCTGCCCTCCGACGTCGAGCGCAAACAAGCCCACGAACTGCTCGATCTGCTCACGCCTATCGTCAAATCCTGGCCGTCGGAGTTTTGCCTCAAGGCCAACGAACTGGCGATCCAGATCCTCGGCGGTCATGGCTACACCCGCGAATACCCGGTGGAGCAGTACTACCGCGACAACCGCTTGAACCCGATCCACGAAGGCACCCACGGTATCCAGTCCCTCGACTTGCTCGGGCGCAAATTGGCACAGAACGGTGGAGCCGGTTTGAAACAGTTGATTCGCTTGATCGCCGAGACCGGTGCACGGGCGCAGCAGCACCCGTCACTTACGGCACTAAGGGAGCCATTGGAGCAACTGGTTAATCGACTGCAAAGCGTCACCATTGGCCTGCTGACCGATCTCGCCCAGGGCAAGGTCAACCGCAGCCTGGCGAACTCGGCACTGTACTTGAAGGTGTTCGGGCATACGGTGATCGGCTGGCGCTGGCTGGAACAGGCGATCCGCGCCGAAGAAGGGCTGGTCAAAGGCAATGCAGCCGATGTGGCCTTCTATAAGGGCAAGCTCCAGGCTGCCCGGTACTTTCTGACGTGGGAAGTACCAGGCTGCCATCATGAACTGGCGATTCTGGAGGCACGCGACGATACGTGCCTGGGGATGCAAGACGACTGGTTCTAGGGCTGCCCGATCACCTTGGAAATCACATCAACCGTGGCGCTGACTTGCTCTTGGTAACGGTCGAGTTCCTGCTGGTGCGCTTGCTGCATTTCGATCTGCTCGGCGCACAGGTTCAGCGCGGCCAATACCAATAATTTGTCACCGATCAGGGTCGGGTACTTTTTCTTGGTCACTGCCAGGGAAGCCTTGAGCATGGTCACAGCGTGCATCAGGGTCTGATCTTCGCCGGCCGGTGCCTTGATCGAGTAATCCTCTCCGAGAATCGAAACGACCTTTATCCCTTCATTCATGCGCTGACAGGCCCTGCGCTCACACGCTCAACCAGTGCCTGGATGCGAGCGGCGGTGGCGCCGTGCTTTTCTTCCTGCTCCATCAGGTTCAGTTGCAGGCTGTCGTTTTCATCCTTGGCACGGGCCAGTTCGGCCTTGAGGGATTCGTTGCTGCCCATCAGCTCTTGATTCTGCTGTACGAGGTCGCTGACCAGTTGTTCCAATTGGCTGAGGGATGCTTCTAACATTTTGATTTCTCGGGCATTTAAAAAGGGCGGTGACGATAAAGAAAATTCACCTCGGATGCCAGGGTTATCCCCGGCGTGCGGCCCGATTATCCAGGGGCGGGCCGCACTTTCGAGCCTTAGTGACTGCATTTACCCGATCTGGTTCCTGAATCGTCCCAACCCCTCGTCAGATGCGACAAAAGCGCGCGGCCCCTTAAGACTTTAGTCCCATGGCCGATAAGGCAGGCACACCTCGTCCCATGGCCGCATGGATCGCGCTTCTCCCCAGGATTCCAGCATGTCTCTTCGTAATATGAATATCGCCCCGAGGGCCTTCCTCGGCTTCGCGTTTATTGGCGCCCTGATGTTGTTGCTCGGTGTGTTCGCCCTGAACCAGATGAGCAAGATCCGCGCAGCCACCGAAGACATCACCTCGGCCAGCGTACCCAGCATTCGTGCCCTCGACGAGTTCACCCAGCTGACCCTGCGCTTGCGCGTGTTGTCGTACCGTTTGCTGACCAACCGCGAGCCTGAGGTGCAGCAAAAAACCCTGGAAGCCTTTGAGTTGCGCAATCAGCAGATTCGCACGGCCCAGGGCGTCTACGAAAAACTCATCACCAGTACGCAAGAACGCAACGCCTACGACGAGTACGTGCGCCTGCTGGGCCAGTACCACCAGATTGAAGAGCGCATGAAGAGCCTGTCGCGCGCCAATCAGATCGACGAGCTGCGCAACTTGCTGAACACCGAGTTGCTGAGCAACTCCGAGCAGGTCAACGCCGTATTGACCCGTTTGCTGGATATCAACAACGACGACGCCAACGCCACCAACCAGCAAGCCAAAGACCAGTACGAAATGGCCTTTGACCTGGTAGTGGGCCTGCTGGTGGTTGCCACGGCGCTGACCGTGTTGTTCGCCTGGCTGCTGACCCGCAGCATCACCCTGCCCATCGCCCGAGCGCTTGAAGCCGCCGAAGAAGTGGCCGAAGGTAACCTGACGCGCCCGATCACCGTAGACGGCAACGACGAAGCCGGCCGCCTGCTGGCCGCCATGGCCAAGATGCAAAACAAGCTGCGCGACACCCTGCAACGCATCGCCGGCTCCGCCACGCAACTGGCCTCTGCTGCCGAGGAGCTGAACGCCGTCACCGACGAAAGCGCCCGTGGCCTGACCCAGCAAAACAATGAAATCGAACAGGCGGCCACCGCCGTCAATGAGATGACCAGCGCCGTGGAAGAAGTCGCGCGCAATGCGGTCAGCACGTCCGAGGCCTCGCGCAACGCCACCACCTCCGCCGGTGATGGTCGTGACCTGGTGCAGGAAACCGTCAGTGCCATCGAACGCATGAGCGCCGACGTACAAGCCACCGCCTCGCTGATTGGCGACCTGGCCAATGAATCGCGGGATATCGGCAAGGTGCTGGACGTGATTCGCGGCCTGGCTGACCAGACCAACCTGCTGGCCCTGAACGCAGCAATTGAAGCCGCACGGGCCGGGGAAGCCGGGCGCGGTTTCGCCGTAGTGGCGGATGAAGTGCGGGCCCTGGCTCATCGCACCCAGCAATCCACCAGCGAGATCGAGCGCATGATCGGCAGCATCCAGACCGGTACTGAGCACGCAGTCGATTCGATGCGCAACAGCACCGAGCGGGCCGAGTCGACGCTGAACATTGCCAAGGGCGCGGGCATGTCGCTGGATACCATCAACACCGCGATTGTCGAGATCAACGAGCGCAACCTCGTCATCGCCAGCGCGGCGGAAGAGCAGGCGCAAGTGGCGCGGGAAGTGGACCGTAACCTGGTGAACATTCGTGATCTGTCGGTGCAATCCGCTACGGGCGCCGGCCAGACCAGCGCCGCGAGCAGCGAATTGTCGCGCCTGGCGGTGGACCTGAACGGGATGGTAGGCCGCTTCCGTCTATAACCCTGAAGCCCGCCCCCCTTTGTAGGAGCGAGCTTGCTCGCGAAAAACGCCAACGATAACGCGCGCGTCCTGAATAAACGTGGCGCCTGGGAGTTTTTCGCGAGCAAGCTCGCTCCTACACCTCCCACATTTGCTTTTGCGCAAATCAGAAAAAGCTTTTTGACAGCGCAGCATTTCAACAGGTTAGAATCCCTGGCACGCAGACTGCATGGTCAGTTTGCGCCCCGTCTTCCCTGCTCTGGAGTACTGCCTTTGAATGCGACGACCATCAACAGCCTGTTCTTGATCGGCGCGTTGCTGGTGAGTGCGAGCATTCTGGTGAGCTCCCTTTCGTCCCGCCTGGGTATCCCGATTTTGGTGATCATCCTGGCCGTGGGCATGACCGCCGGCGTCGATGGCGGCGGCATCATTTTCGATAACTACCCGACCGCCTACCTGGTGGGCAACCTCGCCCTGGCCGTGATCCTGCTCGACGGCGGGTTGCGCACACGGGTGGCGAGCTTCCGTGTGGCGCTGTGGCCGGCCTTGTCCCTGGCTACGGTGGGGGTGTTGATTACCACCGGCCTCACGGGCATGGCCGCGGCCTGGCTGTTCGACCTCAATATCATCCAGGGCTTGCTGATCGGCGCCATCGTCGGCTCCACGGACGCTGCAGCGGTGTTCTCGCTGCTGGGCGGCAAGGGCCTCAACGAACGGGTCAGCGCCAGCCTGGAAATCGAATCCGGCAGCAACGACCCGATGGCGGTGTTCCTCACCGTCACCCTGATCGACATGCTCGCCAGCGGCCAGACCGGCCTGCACTGGAGCCTGCTGACGCACCTTATCCGCGAATTCGGCATCGGCGGCCTGGTGGGCCTGGGCGGCGGCTGGCTGATGTTGCAATTGGTCAACCGTATCAACCTGGCCAACGGCCTGTATCCGATCCTGGTCATCGCCGGCGGCCTGTTCGTCTTCGCCCTGACCAACGCCCTGCACGGCAGCGGCTTCCTGGCCGTGTACCTGTGCGGCCTGGTGATTGGCAACCGCCCGGTGCGCAGCCGCCATGGCATTTTGCATATGCTCGATGGCATGGCCTGGCTGGCGCAGATCGGCATGTTCCTGGTGCTGGGCCTGTTGGTCACGCCCCATGACCTGCTGCCCATCGCCCTGCCAGCCCTGGGCCTGGCGCTGTGGATGATCCTGTTTGCGCGGCCGTTGTCGGTGATGGTCGGGCTGTTGCCGTTCAAGGCCTTCCACGGGCGCGAAAAAGCCTTTATCGCCTGGGTCGGCCTGCGCGGCGCGGTGCCGATCATCCTCGCGGTGTTCCCGCTGATGGCCGGCCTGCCCCATGCGCAGCTGTACTTCAACCTGGCGTTCTTTATCGTGCTGGTGTCGCTGCTGGTGCAGGGCACGAGCCTGCCGTGGGTGGCCAAGCTGCTCAAGGTCACCGTACCGCCGGACCCAGCCCCGATTTCCCGGGCCGCCCTGGAAGTGCACGTCACCAGCGAGTGGGAGCTGTTCGTCTACCGCCTGGGCGCGGAAAAATGGTGCATCGGCGCGGCCCTGCGCGAGCTGAAAATGCCCGAAGGCACGCGCATCGCCGCGCTGTTGAGGGGCCAGCAACTACTACATCCGTCGGGTAGTACGGTGCTTGAAGTCGACGATCTGCTCTGTGTGATCGGCCACGAACACAACCTGCCGGCCCTTGGCAAACTGTTCAGCCAGGCACCCCAACGGGGCCTCGACCTGCGCTTCTTCGGCGACTTCGTGCTCGAAGGCGATGCCCAGCTGGGCGCGGTTTCGGCCCTGTACGGGCTCAAGCTGGAGGGTATCGACCCGGACATGCCATTGAGCCGCTTCATTACCCAGAAGGTCGGCGGCGCGCCGGTAGTGGGCGACCAGGTGGAATGGAACAACACCATCTGGACCGTCGCGGTCATGGACGGGAACAAGATTGGCAAAGTCGGCGTCAGATTCCCCGAAGGAAGTCGCCCGGGCCCCGGACTCTTCCTCTAAACTGCGGGGCAATAACGCCCCGATTCTTCACCTTGCAAGACCGGTCTCTATGCCAACCCTGCGCACTTTTCTCGCCACTGCCCTGCTGGGCTTGACCCTTTGTGTCGGCAGCGTATACGCCGCCGACCCGCCCAGCGCCGACGCCATCCAGCAAAACCTGGATAAACTGCCCGATCGCAAGCTGCCCGACGCCGACATGAAGGCGTTGCAGGCGATCCTGCAGCAGACCCTGACCTACCTGGGCAACAAGCAGGATTACGAACAACGCCTGGCCGACCTCAAGCGCCAGCTGGAAGAGGCTCCGCGCCAGACCACCGAGAACCAACGCGAGCTGACCCGGCTCAAGGCCACCAAGGTCATCCCGGTGGCCCAACGCTACGCCACCCTGCCGGTGCCGCAGCTCGAGCAATTGCTGGTACAACGCACCACCCAGCAAGGCGATCTGCAAAAAGAGCTGGCCGAGGCCAACAGCCTGACCATCGCCGCACAGACCCGCCCCGAGCGCGCCCAGACCGAAATCAGCAGCAGCCAGACGCGCATCCAGCAGATCAACGCCACGCTCAAACTCGGCAAAGACAATGGCAAGGCTCTCAGCGGCGACCAGCGCAACCAGTTGAACGCTGAACTGGCGGCCCTGAATGCACTGATCCCCCTACGCCGCCAGGAATTGGCCGGCAACAGCCAACTGCAAGACCTGGGCAACAGCCAGCATGACCTGATCCAGGAGAAAACCGCGCGCCTGGAGCAGGAAATCCAGGACCTGCAAACCCTGATCAACCAGAAACGCCTGGCCCAATCCCAACAGACCGTCACCCAACAGTCCATCGAAGCGCAGAAAGCCGGTGGCAGCAGCCTGTTGGCCACGGAAAGCGCGGCGAACCTCAAGCTCTCCGATTACCTGCTCAAAAGCACCGACCGCCTCAACGATTTGACCCAGAAAAACCTGCAGACCAAGCAGCAACTGGACACCGTGACCCAGAGCGATTCGGCCCTGGACGAGCAGATCAACGTGCTCAAGGGCAGCCTGCTGCTGTCCAAGATTCTGTATAAGCAGAAACAGGCCCTGCCACGCCTTACCGTCGACCGCGACCTGGCCGACGATATCGCCAACATTCGCCTGTACCAGTTCGAGGTCAACCAGCAGCGCGAGCTGATCAGCTCCCCCAGTGCCTACGTGGATAAGCTGCTGGCCGACCAGCCGCCGGATGAAGTCACCCCGCAACTGCGGCGTACCTTGCTGGAGCTGGCGATCACCCGCAGTGACCTGCTGGAACGCCTGAGCCGCGAGTTGAGCGCACTGCTCAATGAATCCATCACCCTGCAACTGAACCAGAAACAACTGCTCAGCACCGCCACCACCCTGCGAGCGACGCTCGACGAACAGATGTTCTGGATCCCGAGCAACAAGCCGCTGGACACCGAGTGGCTGGAAACCGTGCCGGCTCACTTGAGCAAGCAGGTCACCACCTTGCCCTGGGCGTCCAGCGTCAGCGAGTTGTATGACGGCCTCACCCAACGCCCGCTGCTGTTCCTGCCGTTGCTGCTGCTGATCGGCGCGCTATTGTGGCGCCGTAATGCGCTGTATGTACGGCTGAAGAAGGTGCACCTGGACATCGGCCACTTCAAGCGCGACAGCCAGTGGCACACGCCCCAGGCCATCCTGATCAATGTCCTGCTGGCCATGCCGGTGGCCCTGGGCCTGGCGCTGTGCGGCTATGCGCTGCAGATTGACGCCCGCGGGCAAAACGCCAACCTGGGCTCGGCCCTGCTGCAGATCGCCCAGGCGTGGCTGGTGTTCTACACCGCCTACCGGATCCTGGCGCCGGGCGGCGTAGCCGAACTGCACTTTCGCTGGGAAAAGCCCCAAGTCGAGTTCCTGCAAGGCTGGGTGCGCAAGCTCGGCCTCGTGGTATTGGCCTTGGTGGCCGTGGTTGCGATTGCCGAACATCAGCCGGCGGCACTGGCCGAAGACGTTCTGGGCATCGCCGTAGTGCTCACCTGCTACGCGCTGATGGCATGGTTGCTGAGCCGCCTGCTGCTCAACAGCCCGACCCACGAAAAAGCCTCACTGTTTCGTAAGGCCATCGGGCTGCTGTTCACCGCCCTGCCGGTCGCGCTGTTTATTGCCGTGTGCTTTGGCTACTACTACACCGCACTGAAACTCAGCGACCGGCTGATCAACACCCTGTACTTGCTGATGTTCTGGCTGGTGATCGAGGCCACCTTCGTACGCTGGCTAAGCGTCGCCGCCCGGCGTTTGGCCTACGCCCGGGCCCTGGCCAAACGCCAGGCCGCCAAGGACGCCGGTGAAGGCGAATCCGTGGTGGAAGAGCCGACACTGGACATCGAAAAAGTCAATGAACAATCCTTGCGCCTGATCCGACTGGCCCTGCTCGGCGGCTTCATCGCGGCGTTGTACTGGGTGTGGTCGGATCTGATCTCGGTATTCTCATACCTGGATAACGTCACCCTGTACGAATACACCAGCGGCACGGGCGCGAATATCAGCATGGTGCCCATCAGCATCGGCGACCTGCTGGGCGCCTCGATCATCATCGGCATCACCTTCGCCCTGGCGCGCAACCTGCCCGGCCTGCTGGAAGTACTGGTGCTGTCCAAGCTGGACCTGGCCCAGGGCAGCGCCTACGCCACCACCACCTTGCTGTCCTACATCATTGCCGGCGTGGGCTTTGTGACCACGCTCTCCACCCTCGGTGTGAGCTGGGACAAGCTGCAATGGCTGGTGGCCGCGCTGTCGGTGGGCCTCGGTTTCGGTATGCAGGAGATCTTCGCCAACTTCATCTCCGGCATCATGATCCTGTTCGAACGCCCGGTGCGCATTGGCGATACCATCACCATCGGCAACCTGTCGGGAACGGTGAGCAAGATCCGCATTCGCGCCACCACCATCACCGACTTCGACAACAAGGACATCATCGTCCCGAACAAAACCTTCATTACCGGGCAACTGATCAACTGGTCGCTGACCGACACCATCACTCGGGTGACCCTCAAACTCGGGGTGGACTACGGCTCGGACCTGGACCTGGTGAAGGAATTGTTACTCAAAGCCGCACGGGAAAACCCACGGGTACTGAAAGAGCCCGAACCCCACGTGTACTTCCTCAACTTCGGCGAAAGCACCCTGGACCACGAGTTGCGCATGCACGTACGCGACCTGGGCGACCGCAACCCGGTGCTGGACGAGGTCAACCGCTTTATCAACCGTGAGTTCAAGAAACAGCACATCAACATCTCGTTCAGGCAGATGGAGATCTACCTGAAAAACCTCCACGGCCAGGAGTACAAACTGGTGCCGGCCGAGGACGAGCGCAAGACCATCGTCGAGCCCGTTGACAAGCCCGACGCACCGGAGCCTCCCGCAGGCAAAGTGGTGGATGCGCCGGAGCCGCCACCGAGCAAACTCGACTAAACGCCCTATCCCCAGCAGAATACTCGGACATTCTGCTGGAGATGGCCGGTGAAAGCCCTCGACGAACTGACCTTCGACAACCGCTTCGCACGCCTGGGCGACGCGTTCTCAACTCACGTGCTGCCAGAGCCGCTGGACGAACCGCGCCTGGTGGTGGCCAGCAAGGCCGCCATGGCCCTGCTTGACCTCGACCCGGCCGTGGCCGAAACACCGGTATTTGCCGAGCTGTTTGGCGGCCACAAGTTGTGGGCCGAGGCAGAACCTCGGGCGATGGTCTATTCCGGGCATCAGTTTGGCGGTTACACCCCGCAATTGGGCGATGGCCGCGGATTGTTGCTGGGCGAGGTCTACAACCAGGCCGGCGAACATTGGGATTTGCACCTCAAAGGCGCTGGCATGACGCCTTACTCGCGCATGGGCGACGGGCGTGCAGTATTGCGCTCATCGATCCGAGAATTCCTTGCCTCTGAAGCCCTGCATGCACTGGGCATCCCCAGCAGCCGCGCCCTGTGCGTTATCGGCTCGAGCACCCCGGTATGGCGTGAAAAACAGGAGCGTGGCGCCATGGTTCTGCGCCTGGCCCAGAGCCATATCCGCTTCGGGCATTTTGAGTACTTCTACTACACCAAGAAGCCCGAACAGCAGGCCGAGCTGGCCAAGCACGTGCTGAACCTGCACTACCCCGAGTGCCGCGAGCAGCCTGAGCCGTACCTGGCGATGTTCGGCGAAATCGTCGAGCGCAATGCCGAGATGATCGCCAAATGGCAGGCGTATGGCTTCTGCCACGGGGTGATGAACACCGATAACATGTCGATCCTGGGCATTACTTTTGACTTCGGGCCGTTTGCGTTTCTCGATGATTTCGACGCGCACTTCATCTGTAACCATTCCGATCATGAAGGGCGTTATTCCTTCAGCAACCAAGTGCCGATCGGGCAGTGGAACCTCAGCGCATTGGCCCAGGCGCTTACGCCGTTTATCAGCGTCGACGCCTTGAAAGAGGCACTTGGCCTGTACCTGCCGTTCTACCAGGCCCATTACCTGGACCTGATGCGCCGCCGGCTGGGGCTGACCACTGCCGAAGACGATGACCAGAAACTGGTGGAAGGCTTGCTCAAGCTGATGCAGAACAGTGGCGTGGACTACACGCTGTTCTTCCGGCGCCTGGGCGATGAGTCCGCGGAGCTTGCAGTGAAGCGGTTGCGCGACGACTTTGTCGACCTGGCTGGGTTCGATGCCTGGGCCGAGCGGTACATAGCTCGTGTTGCGCGGGACGGGGATTACACTCAGGAGCAGCGCCGTGGGCGCATGCATGCGGTGAACCCGCTGTACATCCTGCGCAACTACCTGGCACAAAACGCCATCGCCGCCGCCGAGGCGGGGGACTACAGCGAAGTGCGACGGCTGCATGAGGTGCTTTCCAAACCGTTTGAGGAACAAGCGGGGATGGAGCAATACGCGCAGCGGCCGCCGGATTGGGGCAAGCATTTGGAGATCAGTTGTTCGTCTTGACCTCTTAGATAAAGGTCTCCACAGACACCCCAAAACGCTCGGCCAGCCAACGAATCTGGCGCACGTTGAGCTGGCGTTTTCCGCTCAATACCTCAGAGACGACTGATTGCGCCCCAACCCCCGGAAGGTCGCTCTGGGTGAGGTTGTGCTCGCGCATCATGTAGCGCAGCACATCGACCCCGCTGGCGACGGGCATTGGGCGATGCTCGCGATCATAAGCTTCGATCCAGTCGCTCAGAATGTCGACCAGGCTCATCAGCGGGCTGTCCTCGTCTTCACCCACCAGGCTCAACAACTCATCCAAACCGCACACCAGTGCGTCGTAGTCTGCCTCGTTTTCCGGCTTGCGCAGCACAGGCGAAACGAATTGCCAGTGCTCTGCCGCCACTCGCATAAGTGCGCTCATCTGATTTTTTCCTTCCATTTGTCCTTCTCATAATCGCGATGGTCAAGCAGGTGCTTGATGTAAACGCGCTGCATTCGATACTGCACCGACGCAATCAACCTCAGCTTGTTACCGCCAATATCAAACACATGAAATTCACCTACCTTGTCCGTGGCTGGAAACATGGCTTTCATCGCAGCAAAGTCCTTGGGGGCGTTGCGCTTGATCACGCGATACCACTGATCCAGAGCCGTTGCCGAGCGCGGCCATTTTCCCTTTGCTTCCCAGATCCTGCTTTCACTGATGACTCGCATGCAACGTCCTTATCGCATCTTGCTATGAAGGTTAAACCTGAATTCGAACTATCGCAATTTGCTATAGCCGCAAACAGACCGGTGGCGCACAACAAAAAGCCTAGCTACACGAATCATCCCGGAGCGGGCGAAAATGTGAGCGAATAAGTCGCTGTATCTAACCTTGATAAACCCCACTCCCGGCACCAAATACATCTATTGGCCAGACTCCAGGAGCCTCCGATGTCCGAACCACTTGTAATCCCCTGCCCTCATTGCAACGGCCTCAACCGCATCCCCGGCGAACGCCTGGGTGATGCGCCCAAATGCGGGCGTTGCAAGCAGCCGGTGTTGTTGAGCAAGCCCTTTGAATTGAAACAAGGCGACTATGCCAGCCAGATCAAGGGCGATTTGCCGTTGCTGGTGGATGTGTGGGCGGCTTGGTGTGGGCCGTGCAAGTCGTTTGCGCCGGTATTCGAGCAGGCCGCCGGGCAGCTGGAAGGTAAGTGCCGGTTGGCGAAGCTGGACAGCGAGGCCAATCAGCAGCTGTCGGCGCAGTTGGAGATTCGTTCGATTCCCAGTTTGATTCTGTTCAAGAACGGACGCGAAGTGGCGCGCCAGAGTGGGGCATTCCCGTTGCCGCAGTTGATGAGCTGGTTGCGTAGCCAGGGCGTATAACCAGATCATCAGCACAACACCGGACAGTGTGGGAGGGGGCTTGCCCCCGATGCAGTGTGTCAGTCACCACATGGATTGGCTGACACACCGCTATCGGGGGCAAGCCCCCTCCCACATTTTTGACCGTGTTTCAGCTTTGGGGCAGTGGGGCTTCTCGGTCCATCATCTGGCCGACCAGCATGACGCCCAGTTCACTTAATTGGTGAATCGCAAGCGCCACATCGCGATGTTCGCCAGTGAGGTCGTTGGACAAGTTGAGTAATAGCGTGCGCACGGAGGAGAAGGTTTCGTAGCTGTTGAGCACGAGAGTTTCGGTGGGGAGGTTGGGTGTAACGGTATAAAGGTTAACCATGAATCGTCTCCGAGTAAGGGAGCCGCAACCTGCCGCTACTAAGGGTGGCAGCTGTACGCAGGTTAGTAGACCGGGGAGACGCAACCGGCGCGCTCGAAAGCGCCCTCCGTACAGCCACCATCAAGTTCAGGACGCTCCTGATCGACGAATTGCCGTACGTCTCACCACGGGCTACTAAACCCGATCACTGAACATTCAGCGACCGGCAAACCTTAGAGACGCCCATCCAGACGCACAAGCCGGCGGATTCTGGCGTACCTGTAGGCAAGGTTACAAGGCACAAGCCTTATTGCCAGACCGGTCCTACAGCCTCTGTGGGACGATTCATTGGAATACCATCCAAATGTGGGAGGGGGCTTGCTCCCGATAGCAGTAGGCCAGTCAACTTATAAGGTGACTGACACACCGCCATCGGGAGCAAGCCCCATCCCACATTGGATCTGTGTGGCACTTGAGATCAGGCGTTTTCCAGCAGATTGTGCAATTCCACAAACTGCTGGGTCAGCTTGTGCCTGGGGTCCAGGTGGATCAGTGGCTTGCTCTCCTGGTGCGACTCGCGCATGCGCACCGAACTGGCCAGGTACACCGGCAGCACCGGCAGGCCCTCGGCGATCAACTCATCCAGCATCTGCTGCGGCAGGCTGGCCCGGGCCTGGAACTGATTGACCACAATGCCTTCCACTTCAAGGCCTTCGTTGTGGTCGTCCTTCAATTCTTCGATTTCCCTCAGCAGGCCGTACAGGGCCTGGCGCGAAAAGCTGTCGCAATCGAAGGGGATCAGCACACGATCAGCCGCAATCAGCGCAGAAACCGCATAGAAGTTCAACGCGGGTGGCGTATCGAGGTAAATGCGGTCGTAATCCTCACTCAACTCATCCAGCAGCTTTCGCAGCTTGTTGATCTTGTGTTTGGCTTCGAGCTTGGGCTGCAGGTCTGCCAGCTCGGCGGTGGCGGTGATCACGTGCAGGTTGTCGAACGGCGTTTCGTAGATATCCACCTTGTTCTTCTTGGAAAACGGTCCGGAAGATAGGGTTTGCTTGAAAAAGTCGGCAATTCCCATGGGAATATCGTCGCCGGTCAAGCCGGTGAGGTATTGGGTCGAGTTGGCTTGTGCATCGAGGTCCACCAACAGGGTCCGGTAACCTTCGCTGGCGCTGACCGCCGCCAGGTTGCAGGCGATGCTGGACTTGCCAACCCCGCCTTTCTGATTGAACACCACGCGCCGCATGGAAAAACCTCCGTGTATCAATGAATGCCCGAGTGTAGAGCGCAAAAGCGCCCGTTAGCTACCTCGTTCATCCATGCACTGCTGCATTACCAGTAAGCCTTAGTACATCACGCACAAATGGATAGGAACGGTCCGACAATCCAAGTCGCGCCTGAGTAAGGGACAATCTGTCATTCCTGCCCACTAATTTGTAATCAGACTTGAACAATTCTTTACCAAAGTTTGCTAGAACCCCACGGCACCGGGATAATGCGCGCCATTCGGCCATCGCTGCCTATCCCGGTATTCGGGACTACCGGCCGCACATGGAAGCCCGCAGGGGCGGGATATCTTCTCAGTGATCAACTTCAACATCGCCCAATGGCGCGCCTGGGCTCCTGGCCTGGAGACCGCGGACGACTGGCACGGCTGGTGCCGGGCCCCGGTGTTGCTGCCTGTCTGTGAAGACTCGCCGGATGTGTCATTTTTGCCAGCGATGCAACGCCGCCGCCTCAGTCGCCTGGCGCGCATGGCCTTCAGTGTGGGCTGGCCATTGGCCGAGGGTTTGCAGGATTTGCCCCTGGTGTTTATCTCCCGGCACGGCGAAACCCCGCGCACCCTCGATATCCTCAGCGACCTGGCCAACGATCAGCCCCTGTCACCGACCCAATTCAGCCTGTCGGTGCACAACGCAGTGATTGGCCTGTGGTCGATCCTGCGCAATGAAACCAGTGAAATGACCGCCCTCGCCGCCGCAGGCGATGGCCTGGAGCATGGCCTGCTCGAAGCCGCCGCGCTATTCAATGAAGGCGCCCCGGCGGTGCTGCTGGTGATCACCGAAGAACAGCCGCCCGAAGCCTACGCCGGTTGGATCGATGACGTGCCGTTCCCCTACGCCCTCGGCCTGTTGCTGACCCCGGGCGACGAGTGGCAGTTGGAACTTACCAGCGCCACTGTCCAACCCACCACCACCGCCCAGTGGCCCCATGCCCTGAACCTGCTGCGCACCCTGTTGACCGAACAGGGCGCCTGCCAACATGCCTGGAAGAACCGCGTATGGAACTGGCAACGCAAGCCCTGACCGACAAGCCTCGGGACGCCTACTACTGGCGCCTGTTCGCCACCGCCGCGAGCTTTTTCCTGTTCGGCGTGGGCGGGTTGTGCCTGCGTTTGCTGGTGTTTCCGCTGCTTAATTGCCTGCCGGGCGACGCCACGCAGCACCAGCGGCGCGCACGCCACACCATCAGTTGCCTGTTCTGGTTCTTCATCCGCATGATGAAATCCCTGGGCATCCTCACTTTCAGCGTCGAGGGCGCCGACAAGCTCGGGCGCCCCGGGCAAATGATCGTCGCCAACCACCCGTCGCTGATCGACGTGGTGTTCCTGATCGGCCTCATGCGCCAGACCAACTGCGTGGTCAAGCAGAGCCTGTTCCAGAACCCGTTCACCCGCGGGCCGGTGCGCGATGCCGGCTATATCAGCAACGACGGCAGCGCCGACATGCTCGATGCGGCTGCCGACGCCCTGCGCGCCGGCCAGACCCTGATCATCTTTCCCGAAGGCACCCGCACCACGCCCGGCGCGGCGCCTGCCTTTCATCGCGGTGGCGCAGCCATTGCCCTGCGCGGTGCGACAATCATCACCCCGGTGGTGATCAAGGTCAGCCCCACGACCCTGACCAAGGCCGAACCCTGGTATCGCATTCCCAAACGTCGATTCCACTTCAGTTTGCGCGTGGGGGCCGATATAGAACCACAAGCGTTTGCCGCGCTCGGCCCCGCGCCCCAGGCTTCACGCAAGCTCAACGATTACCTGCATCACTATTTCATTAAGGAGCTCGCCGAAGATGAGCGACCAACACCGCCTTGAGCACGAGATAAAAGAGCTGATCATCGAGGCCCTGGGCCTGGAAGACATCAGCGCCGACGATATTGGCAGCGATCAGCCCCTGTTCGGCGAAGGCCTGGGCCTGGACTCGGTCGACGCCCTGGAATTGGGCCTGGCGATCCAGAAAACCTACGGTATCAAGATCGATGCCGACGCCAAGGACACCCGCAATCATTTCACCAACGTGGCCAGCCTTGCGGCGTTTGTCACGGCCCGACAGGCAGCTTGAGACCGTACCATGCAAACTCGTGACGATATTTTCAACACCCTGCGCGACGCCTTGGTGGAACTGTTTGAGCTGGAACCTGAACGCGTCACCCTTGACGCCAACCTGTATCAGGACCTGGAAATCGACAGCATCGACGCCGTGGACCTGATCGACCACATCAAGCGCCAGACCGGCAAGAAGATCGCCGCTGAAGAGTTCAAGGCCGTACGCACTGTGAACGATGTGGTTGAGGCGGTGTACCGTCTGGTCCAGCCCGCCGCATGAGCCGGCTGATCGGCCTTGGCCTGTTGTTGGCGGGGCTGCTGTATCCCTTCGCCGTGTATTACGGCACCGAGCACTTTGCACCGTGGCAGTTCGGCTTGCTGCTGGGCAGCTTGTGGCTGCTGCGCGCCCTGACGGCTGCGCGGCGCCCGGGCAGCCGCTGGATGGCGGCGACGGTGATCCTGTTCTGCCTGCTGCTGGCCTGGTTCGATAACCCGCAGTGGTTGCGCTGGTACCCGAGCCTGGTCAGCGCGTTCATGCTGGCGCTGTTCGGCCTGAGCCTGAAATACGGCCCGCCGATGGTCGAGCGCCTGGCGCGCATGACTGACCCGCAACTGCCGCCGAAGGCAATCGTGTACACCCGCCAGGTCACCGTGGTGTGGAGTGCATTTTTTCTGTGTAATGGCCTGCTCGCCGCCGCACTCACGCTGTGGGCGCCGCTGAGCTGGTGGACGTTGTACAACGGCTTGATCGCCTACGGGCTGATGGCGCTGTTGTTTGCCGTGGAATGGCTGGTACGACAAAGGGTTCGAGGCCGCGTATGAATGGGTTGAAACTTGAGCACTTGTTGCTCGAGCCGCTGCAACAGCGCTGGGTCACCACCGAGCCTGACATGAACCACGCCCAACTGTGGGAAGCGTCACTGCGCCTGGCGGCCGGCCTGCAGGCGCGTGGCATCCAGCGCCTGGCCGTGTACCTGGAAGACGCCGGCGTCCTGGCGATTGCCTTGCTGGGCGCCTGGCGCGCCGGTGCCAGCGTGCTGCTGCCGGCCGACCTGCAGCCCCAGACCCGCCATCGCTGGGATCCTGCCGTCGACGCCTGGCTGACAGAAGCCACTGACCTCGAGGCGCTGTACCAGGCGCCACTGAGCCCTGCGGTGCTTGATCTGGACAGTTGCCAATTGAGCCTGTGTACCTCCGGCTCCAGCGGCGAGCCCAAGCGCATCGACAAATCCCTGCGCCAACTGGCCAATGAAGTCGAGGCGCTGGAAGCCCTGTGGGGCGCGGACCTCAAAGACGCCTGCGTCATCGGCAGCGTCGCTACCCAGCACATCTACGGCTTGCTGTTTCGCGTGTTGTGGCCGCTGTGCGCCGGCCGCCCCTTTGTGCGCAAGCAACTGGCGTTCCCCGAGGACATGCAGCGTGCCAGCCGCGAGCACCCCCGATTTGCCTGGGTCGCCAGCCCGGCGCTGCTCAAGCGCATGGGCGACAACCTCGACTGGCCGGCGCTGAGCCAAGTAGCACGAGTGTTTTCCTCCGGCGGTGCTTTGCCGGTTGAAGCCGCGGGCAGCCTATACGACCGCTTGCAGCAATGGCCGACGGAAATTCTCGGCAGCTCGGAAACCGGCGGCATCGCCTGGCGCCAGGGCACGCAGCCCTGGCAGCCGTTTGCCGATGTGCAACTGAGCCAGGATGCCGACGGCGCGCTGCGCATCGCCTCAAAATACCTGCCCGAAGGGCATGTGGAGCAGACCGCCGACGCCGCGCGCATCCATGCCGATGGCCGTTTCGAATTGCTGGGCCGCCTGGACCGCATCGTCAAGCTGGAAGAAAAACGCATCTCCCTGCCGATGCTGGAACAAGCGCTGATGACCCACCCCTGGGTTGCGGAAACCCGCCTGGGCGTGGTGCAGGAAAACCGCGCCTCCCTCGGCGCCCTGGTGGTACTCAGCGCGGCTGGCCTGCATGCCCTGCGCAACCAGGGCCGGCGCACGCTCACCCAAACCCTGCGCCAGCACCTGGGCCAACACTGCGAAGCCCTGGCCCTGCCCCGGCGCTGGCGGTTGCTGCGCCAATTGCCGCTGAACAGCCAGGGCAAGCTGCCCCAGGCCGACATCGAAGCACTTCTGCTGGCTCCCCGGCCAAAAGCCCCCGAAGTGCTGGAGCAGGTCGAAGCCGATGGCGAATGGACCGTGCAACTGAGCGTCCCGCCGGACCTGGCCTATTTCAGCGGGCACTTCCAGGTAACGCCCGTGCTGCCAGGCGTGGTGCAGGTGGAATGGGCGTTCAATCTGGGCCAGCAACTGCTCGATTTGCCGAGCACATTCGCCGGCATGGAAGTACTCAAGTTCCAGCAACTGGTGCGCCCAGGCGACCGTATCGAACTGCACCTGCGCTATGACCGGGAACGCCGCAAGCTGTACTTCGCCTACCGCAACGGCGTCGCGGCCTGTTCCAGTGGCCGCATACAGCTGGAAGCCGCCCATGCATAACCCCTGCGCCCTGATCCCGGTCTACAACCATGAAACCGCCGTACCTGCTGTGGTCCGCAGTCTGCTCGACAGCGGCCTGCCCTGCCTGCTGGTCGACGATGGCAGCAGCCCGGCCTGCGCGGCGGTGCTGGCGCAACTGGCGACCCTGGACAACGTCACCCTGCTGACCCTGCCCAGCAACCAGGGCAAAGGCGGCGCGGTCATGGCCGGTTTCCGCGAGGCGGCGCGCCTGGGCTACACCCACGCCCTGCAAGTGGATGCCGACGGCCAGCACGACTTGCGTGAAGTCGAAACCTTTATCGACACCTCCCGCCGGCATCCCAACGCGGTGATATGCGGCTACCCCGAATACGACGACAGCGTACCCAAAGGCCGCTTGTATGCGCGCTACCTGACCCACGTGTGGGTGTGGATCAACACCCTGTCGCTGCAGATCCGCGACTCGATGTGCGGCTTTCGCGTGTACCCGCTGGCGCCGACCCTGACCTTGATGGACTCGGCTTATATCGGCACGCACATGGATTTCGACTCGGACATCCTGGTGCGCCTGGCCTGGCGCAACCAACCGATGCGCTGGCTGCCGACCCAGGTGCACTACCCGGCCGACGGCTTATCGCACTTTCGCCTGTTCCGCGACAACGTTCGCATCAGCGCCATGCACACGCGCTTGTTCTTCGGCATGTTGGTGCGTGCGCCGATGATCCTGTGGCGACGGTGGCAGGCATGAGCGACAGTACCAAGCACTGGGCCGACCGCGAGGAACGTGGCAGCTTCTGGCTGATGAAATTCACGGCGGTCGCGGCAAAAATCCTTGGTCGTCGACTGTTGAGCCCGTTGCTGTACAGCATCGTTTTTTACTTCTTCCTGTTCGGCCGCACCGCCCGCCAGAGCGCCTGGCAATACCAGCAGCGCCTGGCCGAATGGAGTGGGCGCAATGAGCTGCATCCCACCCACAGGAAAGTCTTCGGCCAGTTCATGGCCTTCGCCGATTCGCTGCTGGACAAGCTCGATGTGTGGAACGGCAAGCTAAGCCTGGAGCAGATCGACATCGACGACCCGGCGCAATTGCGCGGGCAACTGCGCGGCGAACGCGGACAGATGCTGGTGGGCGCGCACCTGGGCAACCTCGAAGTGTGCCGCGCCCTCGCGGAGATCGGTGAGCAGGTGACCATGAACGTGCTGGTGCACACCAAGCACGCCGAGCGTTTCAACCGCCTGTTGGGCGAAGCCGGCGCCACCCATTTGCGCCTGATCCAGGTCAGCGAACTGGACCCGGCCACCATGCTGCTGCTCAGCCAGCGCCTGGACGACGGCGAGTGGCTGGCGATTGCCGGCGACCGCATACCGCTGCACGGCGGGCGCACGGTGCGCGTGGACTTCCTCGGCCATGCCGCCGCCTTCCCCCAAGGCCCATGGCTGCTGGCCGGCCTGCTCAAATGCCCGGTGAACCTGCTGATGTGCCTCAAACACCAAGGCCGCTATCGCCTGACCATCGAGCCTTTCGCGCCGTTGATCGAATGGAAGCGCAGCACCCGCGAGCAAGTGATTGCCGAGTGGACTGCACGCTACGCCGCACGCCTGGGCCAGTTTTGCCTGCAAGCGCCCCAACAATGGTTCAACTTTTACCCTTTCTGGAAGACCGATGACGACGCATCTTGAGCCGGTAACCTTTGGCGAACGCCCTTTGCGCATCGAAGACGTGCTGGCCCTGGCCAACTGTCAGGCGCCCACGCAGTTGCAGGATGACGCTGCCTATCGCCAGCGCATCGCCAAAGGCGCGCAGTTCCTCGACTCGTTGCTGGACAAGGAAGGCGTGATCTACGGCGTGACCACCGGCTACGGCGACTCCTGCGTGGTGGCGGTGCCGCTGGAACATGTCGAGGCGCTGCCCCGTCATCTGTACACCTTTCATGGGTGCGGGTTGGGCAAGTTGCTCGATGCCCAGGCGACCCGGGCGGTACTGGCGGCGCGTTTGCAGTCGCTGTGTCACGGCGTGTCCGGGGTACGCGTGGAACTGCTGGAGCGCCTGCATGGATTCCTCGAACACGATGTGTTGCCGCTGATCCCGGAAGAAGGTTCGGTGGGCGCCAGCGGTGATCTGACGCCGCTGTCCTACGTGGCCGCGACCTTGTCCGGCGAACGTGAAGTGCTGTTCCGAGGCGAACGTCGCCAGGCGGCCGAAGTGCATCGCGAACTGGGCTGGGAGCCGCTGGTATTGCGGCCCAAGGAAGCCCTGGCGTTAATGAACGGCACCGCGGTAATGACCGGCATTGCTTGCCTGGCTTTCGCCCGCGCCGACTACCTGCTGCACCTGGCCACGCGCATCACCGCGCTGAATGTGGTGGCGCTGCAAGGCAATCCGGAGCACTTCGACGAGCGCCTGTTCGCCGCCAAGCCGCACCCAGGCCAGATGCAAGTCGCCGCTTGGCTGCGCAACGACCTGGCGATTGATGCGCCAACGGCGCCGCTGCATCGCTTGCAGGATCGCTACTCCTTGCGCTGCGCCCCTCATGTCCTCGGCGTGCTGGCCGACAGCCTGAACTGGCTGCGCTCATTTATCGAGATCGAGCTCAACAGCGCCAACGACAACCCAATCATCGACGCCGAAGCAGAACGCGTGCTGCACGGCGGGCACTTCTACGGCGGGCATATCGCCTTCGCCATGGACAGCCTCAAGACCCTGGTGGCCAACGTCGCCGACCTGCTCGACCGCCAGCTCGCGCTGCTGGTGGACGTGCGTTACAACCATGGCCTGCCAAGCAACCTGTCGGGCGCCCCCGAAGACCGCGCGATGATCAACCACGGCTTCAAGGCCGTGCAGATCGGCACCAGCGCCTGGACCGCCGAAGCCTTGAAAAACACCATGCCGGCCAGCGTGTTCTCACGCTCTACCGAGTGCCACAACCAAGACAAGGTCAGCATGGGCACCATCGCCGCCCGCGACGCCATCCGTGTGCTGGAGCTGACCGAACAGGTCGCCGCCGCTACCCTGCTCGCCGCCAACCAGGGCGTGTGGCTGCGCGCCCAGGCCGAGGATGCACGACCGCTGCCACAGGCATTGGCCGCGATGCATGCAGAGCTGGCCAAGGACTTCCCGCCAGTCATCGAAGACCGCGCCCTGGAAGGCGAACTGCGCCTGTGCCTGCAACGCATCGCCGAGCAACATTGGAGGCTGCATGCGTAGCCCCGGCGTGTTGCACAGCGACACTGAAATCCTCGTGCCGTTT
>Ga0160464_100583_pt1 | contig 24086 bp, 13 predicted proteins | sample HID1971I_E11MG_FD_108275 | JGI IMG/M metagenome (GOLD analysis project Ga0160464, IMG submission 108275) | Enriched millipede-associated microbial communities from UW Madison campus, WI, USA - HID1971I_E11 MG | ecosystem: Host-associated > Arthropoda: Insects > Digestive system > Unclassified ... | reverse complement strand
GGTCAGGGTGAAGCCCGACGGTGCGGCGAAGGTCTGGCCGCCCAGGGCTTCACGCACTTTGTCGACGTCGGTGGACTTGGCTTGCTCCGCCGCCTGGGCCCACATATGGATGCCTACGTAGGTGGCTTCCATCGGGTCGTTGGTCACGGCTTTGTCCGCCCCCGGCAGGTTGTGTTTCTTGGCGTAGGCTTTCCAATCGGCGACGAACTTCTGGTTCACCGGGTTTTCCACGGACTGGAAGTAGTTCCACGCCGCAAGGTTGCCCACCAGCGGCTTGGTGTCGATGCCGCGCAGTTCTTCTTCGCCCACCGAAAACGCCACCACCGGTACGTCGGTGGCCTTCAGGCCCTGGTTGGCCAGCTCCTTGTAGAACGGCACGTTGGAGTCGCCATTGACGGTGGAGACCACCGCGGTCTTGCCGCCAGCGGAGAACTTCTTGATGTTGGCAACGATGGTCTGGTAGTCGGCATGGCCGAACGGGGTGTAGACCTCTTCGATGTCTTTGTCGGCCACGCCCTTGGCATGCAGGAACGCTCGCAGGATCTTGTTGGTGGTGCGTGGGTACACATAGTCGGTGCCGAGCAGGAAGAAACGCTTGGCGCCGCCGCCTTCTTCGCTCATCAGGTACTCCACCGCCGGGATCGCCTGCTGGTTCGGTGCCGCACCGGTATAGAACACGTTGGGCGACATCTCTTCGCCTTCGTACTGCACCGGGTAGAACAGCAGGCCGTTGAGTTCCTCGAACACCGGCAATACCGATTTACGCGACACCGAGGTCCAGCAGCCGAACACCACGGCCACCTTGTCCTGGGTCAGCAGTTGCCGGCCTTTCTCGGCGAACAGCGGCCAGTTGGAGGCAGGGTCCACCACCACCGGTTCGAGCATCTTGCCGTTCACACCGCCCTTGGCGTTGATCTCGTCGATGGTCATCAGCGCCATGTCTTTAAGCGAGGTTTCGGAAATCGCCATGGTCCCGGACAACGAGTGCAGGATGCCGACCTTGATGGTCTCGGCGGCCTGTACGGTCCAGGTCAAGCCCATGGCAACCAGGGATGCCGACAAAGTAAAAGCCTTGATCAAGCTACGACGCTGCATGGTGCGATCTCCGTAAACCGATATTTTTATGAGGGCAGATACACAGGACTTTGCAAAGGCTGTGCCTGCGGCGCAAACCACCGGTGTCGTTGATCGATTGCTGCGGGCGTTGGCAAGGGCGTGCACTAGCTTGGCGCCGCAATACCCGCAAAGTGCATGCAGAGCGCTAAAACGGGGCATGGAGATAGATATGCAGCGCAAGCACCGTGCAGGGATGTTCCAGCATGAGGGTTCAGGTAAGGCGTACGCGATGCGCCTTCGCTCCTTTTTCGCGAGAGCTTTTATGGACAAGACCCCCGGTACAGCAGCCCACCCGTCAACCCAGGCCGTTCATTTGCCGCCTCTGAGCCCGCCTTTTATCAGTGCAGACGACGCCGTCTACTGGGCGCACCGTCAAATCCTCCATGGCCTGGAATGGGAATTCGGTGGTGTGATTTTGAAAGACAAAGAAGGTTATTTCCGCGCGACCGCCCCCAAACACGGTGAAGCGTTCATTTTCCGTTTCGAGGAGGTGCTGCCGGCAGACAAGGTTGGTTACCCTATCGCTCCTGCTGGGTTCGAGGTGGTTGCGATTTATCACTCTCATGCTGCGCGGCATGATCAAGTGCGCGCAACGGGGTTGGCAGATACCGAGACGCGCTTCCTCCTGGGGTCTTTCCTCCCCGAGGAAATGCTGTTTAACCTCAACCTGGGCGCCGGGGTGCCGGTCCATTATTTGTCGGGGCCGGACGGGTCTCTGATCAAGTATGTCTGCAGCGGTAGTGCCACCGAACATGCGTTGTTTGAGCGATTGTTGGAAGACATCCAGGGCACCGCGCGCGACGAATATGTACATACGTTAAGCCAGGAAAGTGCCGCTGCGGGCGAGCTGTGGGTGGTGGTGCCCAATCAAGAGTGGGGAGGCGTACGGGGCCGGGTCAAGCCTGGGTGGGAGATAGGTACTGCCGTGACCTCAAGGGTTGAGGCGTTACCTTTGTGTACCCGAGTGTTTGCACTGGCCGACAAAGCGGCCATGGCTGCTTTGGACAACCGCGCGCCAGCCGGGGCGGTGACCCATGGGTTTATTCTCAAAAGTACCCAGGGCTATGTAGCCACTTGGCCGGAGCCGGCAACTCAACCGTGGTTCTCGCCAGCTGTACTCTTTCCCGCCGATGATAACGGCAGTCTCAGGCTGCCTGAGCATTGCGTTCTACAAGGTGCCTACGCCGTGGTGCCAGATAAGGTGGGAGGGCTATCCAGCGTGCCCGAGCCCTGGTTATACAAGTCGATGTTTTCGGCGTCGCAACTGGCGGTGGGGATCGGGCAGCTAAAGGTCAGTGCCGACTTGGGCGACCAGCATTCGCCGATGGACCTGTATTTCAAAACCAGCGACCGGGCCGTATTGCGTTACCGGCTTAGCGGGTCGGCCCAGGAGGCGACGCTGTTTACCGAGCCTGCACCTGGCCGCTTCAGTGATGACGGCAGCGAGCAGCGCATGGCCTCCGGTGCCCTGGCCTCGCGCGAATATGTCCTACGGGTTGCCCAGGCCGGCCAGTTGGCGGTGATCCGCACCAGCCAGGTCTGGGACGAAAAAACCACGCTGACCCAGGACTGGCAACCGTATTCGATCAGGCAACAGCCATTGAGCCCGGCGTTTGTCACGGCGGACGACGCGGCGCGATATGCCCATGCGCAAGTGGACTACGGACGCTTGAGCAACTACGCCGCATTGATCCTGCAGCGGGCCGACCAGCGCTTTATCGTCACGCAGCCTGTAAGTACTCAGCGGCCGCGGTTTGCCTTGGATGCGGTCTACCCATTGGATGAACACGGTGCGCTGATCATGCTGACCCCAGGCTGTCGACTGTACGCGTTGTTCTGCTCCAGAACTATGTCCGAGGCACCGCAGGGCCTGAGTGCCAGCGAGGCCCAGGTCGCGCAGCAGATGTTCATGGACACCGATATCCATACCTTGCTCTCGAACCGCCAGGCGGTAGCTTGCGGGTACCTGTCTGGCTCGGTCGACAGCCTGCTGGCCTACACCACGCAAGACCTGCAGACCTATACCGAACGTGAGTTGCTGGAGCGGGTGACACCCGTGCAGGGCCACAGCCCGGCGGCCCGCGCCTTGTCGGGCGGTGAGCTGTTGCCCAGCGCCTTCGTGCGTGAACAAGCCTATCCCGGGCGACTGCGTGTTGTGGTTGCCGGACGCCTGTGGGGCGCCGCGGGGCCCTTGCCCGAGGATTGGCAACCGGGTGACACCGTCGATATCACGCGACTGCCGCAAACCCCTTTGCTCAGTCAGGTTTTTGCCTCGGCGGCGGACGCCGTGCGTAATGCCCACAAGAGCATCCTGGATCGCTATGGTCGTCCCCCCAGCGGCCTGGGAGTGGTGCTAAGGCATCGCTCACTGGCGCAGTACGTGACCACACAACAGGTTGCCCCGCAATGGCTCGATCAACTGCTGCATACCTGCCGCTTTGCCGAGCCGCTGCAACAGGCTGGGTTTGAAGTCGACAGCTTTTACCTGTCCAGCGTGCGTGTGCCTGATTCGGCAACCGCTTCGGGAGGCTGGCTGGCGCGGCACTTTATCGGCCCAGGGGATTTGCAGGCGGCCATTTACGATAACGCTGGGGCCAGGCGCTTGCCGCTGGCGCAGCGATTAACGCTGCACATTGCGACACTTGAAGGCGCCTTGCTGGCGTATGACGCAGGTTCCGATGACCGGCTGTTCGGTGCCGATGCGCAAGCCGGCCAGGCGGCGCTCAAGCGCCGTCTCGACAGTGACGAGCTGTCCACCACTGATTTTGTCCGGCACGTAGCGAGCGCGGGCGCGTTACGCGTGATCGAGGCCAGTGAGTGCTGGGACCAACCCGGTCAGATTAACCCCAGCTGGGCGCCATTCTCTGGCATGACGCGTCGGCGCCTGAGCCCGGCGTTTTCCTGTGCCGATGATGCGGCGCGGTATGCCTCCACCCGCTTGGGCGACCGGCGTGACCAGGTGTATGGCGGGCTGATCCTGCGCTCGACCGCAGGCCTGTTTGTCGCCACCGAGCCTTTGGTGGTGCATGTGGAAAACTTTGACGTGCAGTGGGTCCGCTCCAGGGAGCTGGTGGATAAAGGGCTGTTTCTGGGGGGCAGTACCGTGGTCGCCTTTTATCATAGTTGCAGCGTGTATGAGCCGCAGTTTCCGACCACGGATACGCAATGGAATGTCTACCGCAACATGTACTCCACGGCGTTTGTGGCGGATGTGCTCAGGGACCCGTCGCAGCAGGCGGCGTCGCCGCGCACTGATTATCTGTTGTGCAACGATGGCGCGCTGCTGCGTTATCGCTTCACCGGCAATGCAGCGCAAAAGGCGTTGGCGGCGGAGCTCAACGTGGCTCCCGCTGAAGCACCATGGCACCTGTATAACCCGATCGAAGAGCAGATTCGGGCCGGCATCTTGCAACCGGCCGAATGGGTCAATCGTCTGGCCTACGCCGGGGAGTTGGCCGTCTTGCAGGGCAGCCAACTGTGGGGTAATCCGCGACCTGTGGTGTCGTTTTTACCCTATGAGGTGCGGTTGGACTTGTCGTCCGGCAGCCCTGTGCAAGCGGATACCGGCTTGACCCCCTTATTCACCCAGGCGGCGGACGCCGTGCGTTACGTGCATCGCCTGAGCCAAGAGCGGGAGCAGCACACGTGCGGGTTTATTTTCAAGGCGGCAAGTCATGCGCATTTCATGGCGAGCCTGCCGATGTCCATGGAGGTTGCCGCCGGGTTCTCGCTCAATCGTGTATTGCTTGATGGGCAGCAGCCCCAGGGGTTTGTAGTCAACGGCCTGTATTTGCGCGCGCGCATTGAGCCGCAGGCCAAGGGGCCGAGCTCGGTACACAGTGGCTTGCGGCCCCAGGACTTGGCGGCAGGGGCGGCGACTGCAGCCCACTATGGTCATGTATCGCTCTATGTCCTATGTGCCGACGGCACGCTTTTGCAACTCGATGGCTCAAGGCCCGCAAGCGAGCGGGATTCTGTTGAGGCGACCCTGCGTAGGGCGACCCCTGTGCCGGCTTCCAATGATCATCGTCTGGCGTTAAGCCCAGTCTTTGTGCATTCCGACGATGCCGCCCGTTACGCCCAGCGTCTTGTCGGGCCGTACCAGGGCGATGATTTCCTTGGAGCGATTCTTGAGGATCTGCAACGCCGCGCCTATGTGGCCGTCGAACCTCTGCCAGACAACGACCCCGACGCGGTGCCCAGCGCCGAGGAACGCTTGTTCTGGAAGGCTAGCAGGGCCTCGACCAGTGACCATGAAGTTCCGCTGCCTGAGTACCCCGAAGGCCATCGGGTGGTGATGACTCACCAGTTGTACAAATCCGACTTTGCCCAAGGCAAGGAGGACGCCGCCACGTCGCTGGGCGTCAACTTCATTTCCTGGAGCTACATCCATCGCTACACCCGGGGCCTAAGGGGCTATTTCGACATTCAGAACTATTACCTCTCGACCCGCGATGGTGCATTGCTCAGGTATACCCCGGACTACAGCGTCGATTCGCAGGAGGAGACGATGGTCCATCAGTTCAATCACATAGGTGTTTATGACGCCCGCGAGATGCTGCGGCTGATGGCACCCTACAAGACCTTGAATGTGGTGCTTGCCGGTCATTTCTGGAGGCGCAAAGGGCTGATCGGCGATGAGCTTGCGGCACCGGTCGCCAAGGCTTCACCTACGGTGCAGGATGCGCCGCCGGGGGACGGTTTTCATCGGGAGAAGGATGAGTTTTAACCGCAATAGTTGAGACTGGACAGCCTGTCGGCGGTATCGGTTTTTAAACCATGCGATAACTATGTTGTGCCTGTGCGTCTTGCTGACGGTTGAAAATTTCCAGCTTTCATTCAACCGTTTTCAGGGAGATCCGCCATGACGGATAGCACGCAATCAGCTGATCCACCGGCACCGCCGCCGCCGACGCTTACCTCTCTCAGCGCAGCTTTTATCAGTGCCGACGACGCCGCGTACTGGGTGCATGAGCAAATAGGCCGTCAGCGCGACAGAGAATATGGCGGGGTGATTCTCAAGCACAAGAACCGTTATTTCGCGACCACACCACAGCCGGGTAAGGCCTCGTCATTTACCCTGAACGAGGTCTTCGATACGGCAAATGACGGCACGCTTATCTTGCCGCCGGGTTATACGTGCACGGCAATCTATCATTCCCATCCGCTTGATTACGCGGCGTATGAGGGCACGCACTTTACCGCTGATGAGCGCACGCTCCTGCTCGGGTTTTTTTCGCCTCCCGACATGAAAGTCATGATTGGCTTTCGTCACATCGCCGGCACCCATTATTTGTCCGGGCCCGAAGGCTCGCTGCTCAAGTACGTGGCCAGTGGTTCGCCCAAGGAGCTGGCGTTTTTAAAGCGCTTGGACGATGGCGACCCCAGGGATATGGATGTGCACGAAGACGTCATCCCACAGTTGGCCGAAGCGGGCGAGTTTTCAGTCCTGGTGGCCAACGCCGTTTGGGGCGGTGTACGCGGGCGTGTCGACAAAGACTGGCGCATGGGGGACCGTTTGGTCGGGGGGCAGGCACTGCACCCGTTGTTTACGTCGGTATTCCCAGGTCGGGACCTGGAAAAGCTGCTGCCGGTGAATACCGCCGCGTCGGCCCAGCCCGTGTTCGGGTATGTACTCAAGGCCATCGGCAAGGACGAATACATCGCCCCTGTTCCCGCCTGGGAACAGCAACGTCTCGTGGCACCCGAAGCGTTGTTTATGAAACGCGCCGAGGGCCGCGTACGCCTGCCGTCCAACTTTCGGATTGATAGGGTTTATTGTCGGATACAGCCGAAAGAAACGTGGCAGCATCGGTATTTTTTCACCCCCTCACTGTTGGCTGCCACCCTTGCCCAGTGGCGTGCCGACCCTGCGTTGTACGACTCGCACCGGCGTCTGACGCTGATGTTGCGAAGTGCCGATGACGCGTTATTGTCCTACACCTTTTCCGGTTCTGAGGCAGAAGCCCAGTTCCTTTCTGATGCCGGGGACGTGGTTGAAACGCGAATGAAAGAGGCCAGGTTTACCCCTGCCCAGTTTGTCGAGAAAATGGCCAGGTTGGGTGAGTTGACCGTGGTGCAGGCCGGGACAGTATGGAAACGGGCGGGACGGTTCGCTGTTGAGCCCCTGGCTGCTGAAACGCTGCCACCAAGCCTGAGCCCGGCCTTTATCAGTGCCGACGACGCCGCTCGCTGGGCACACGCAGCTATCGGCCAGCGTCGCGATGTCGAGTATGGCGGCGTCATTCTCAAGCGCGGCGACCGCTATTACGCTACCGATCCTGTGGCGGACCAACGCAACAGCTTTGATCATGGGCTAGTGTTGGCCAAGGACGATGAAGGCCACTTCATCGCCCCTGACGATTATGTCGCCGAGGCCTTCTACCATTCCCATCCTGCCGATGCCGCGCAAATCCAGGGTATGTTTCCCAGCTTCACGGCTGACCAGGTGCAGCTGTTCAACAACTACTATTCGGTGGCGGACCAACTCTTCAGCTTCAGGCAGCGGGCGTTTGCCAAGACTCACTATTTTTCCGGGCCGGATAACGTGTTGCTCAAATATGTCAGCAGCGGTTCTGCGACGGAAAAAAAACTGGAGCAGCAGTTGCGTGATGGGACGCTTGAGCCCAGCAGCGATTTCGAACATCTGATCTGGAAACTGGCCGAGGCCGGCGAACTCTGGGTGGTGATCGCGAACCCTGTGTGGGGCGGCGTTCGCGGCCGCATCAACCACGGCTGGCGGATCAGGACGGCGGCGATAACCGGGCAACAACTGCCGTTTTTCACCGCGGTGTTTCCAACCCCTGAAACGGCCGTGTTGCGTGCACTGTTGCTCTCCGGTGCGACCGACCAAAGCGCCAAGGTAGGGTTCGTGCTCAGGCACAGCCGTGAGGAGGCCTACGTTGCGACCTTGGCGTTGCCCAAGCGTCACCCGCTGTTCTCGCTCGACGGGGTGTTTCCTAAAGGCGCCGACGGCAAACTTCGATTGCCTTCCCACTACCGGCTTGAGGCCATCTACTTCACCAGTTTTTACGAGACCCATGAAGTCGCGGCGCGGGAAAAGTGGCTGGCCAGTACTTTCTTTACACCGGCGCAGGTGGTGGCGGCGACCCGTCAGGCGCGGGCGACCCTGGAGTTACAGAACACGGGCCGTGGATTGTCCCTGTATATGCAAGCCTCGGACGGTGCCCTGCTGGCATTCAAGATGCCCGAGGCCACACCCGCCAGTGAGTTGGTCCGACAGGGCAGCGGTGGCGAGTTGAACGACAACGGTGCACAGGCCGCGCTGCTCAGCGGCACCCTGAGCCCGCGCGACTATGTGCGCAGGGTCATTGCGGCAACCGAACTGTCGGTGGTGCAGGCCGGTGGCTTGTGGCGCAAGGAGGGCAGTGTGGATAACCGCTCCGACCTGTTGACGTCGTTCTACACGGCGACCTTGAGCCGCTCGTTTCTCTCGGCACGGGATGCGGCAGTGTATGCCCATGAGCAAATTGGTAACTGGCGCGATCGCTACTACGGTGGTTATGTGCTCAAGGGGGAAGACGGACGTTTTGTCATTACCGAACCCATCGCCAGCGCCGCCAACCCCTTTGCCTTTACGTTGTTTTTTCCTCTGGGCCACGCCGGGCCGTTGATCCCACCGGAACCCTATGTGCTGTATGCGCGCTACGGCTCGCACCTGGCGCTGTCTATGGCTGACCCGGTGGCGGTGGCACAGCGCGGCTGGACTCGCGATGAAGCGCAGATCAACCAGCAAGTGTTCAGCACTGCCGAACTCTACTCGATCATCCCGGCTGGCCGGCCCGCGTATCTGTCGGGGGCGCAGGACTGTCTGTTGGAATACACCCCGAACAACTCGTCCCAGGAAATGTTGCTGTTGGCCAACCTTGGCCCGCAGGCCGGTGAAGACAGCCTCGGTAAACGCCTCGACAGTGGGCGTATCAAACCTGCCGATTGGGTCTGGCGCCTGGCCGAGGCGGGAGACTTCAGGATTATTCAAGGCAATGCGTTGTGGGGGCCGCGCTCGGTGGTCTACAGCGACTGGGCGCCCAACTACACTTACGCCCCGCGATCCGGCCCACCTGACTACGTCACCTACGGTGCCGTGTTTGCCAGCGCCGATGAGGCCGCGCGCAACCTGCATGGGCGCGTGCACGGGCGCAATTTCGCCTATTCGGCCTGCTTTGCGTTCATCCTCAAGCACAAGGACCAGGAGCAGTACATCGCGAGTGAGGTCGTGGGCGTCGCCGCTCAGACCAAGCTGTTCAATCTCAACCGCGTGTTTGAGCTCAAGGATGGCGGCGGCTATCGGCTGCCCGACGGGTTTGAAGTGCACGGGCTGTTTCGCTCGCAGCAGTGGTCGCCTTCCGGGTTGAACACGTCGAACGCATGGCTGACGCTGTTTTTTGTCACGCCGGATGTGCTGTATAGCGCGCTCTATGCTGCTGATCGAGCGGGTGCGAAAAAACCGTCGATGTATTTTTCGACTCTTGATGGTGCGTTGTTGCGGTATGTGCCCGCGCCCCTTGATGTAAGCAGCGGCGGCCCGGCAGATACGTTATTGACCCAGGCGCAGGAACTGTTGAACTCAGGTCGCAAGCTCCCCCTGGATTTCCTCAGGGAGTGGGCGCTCAAAGGCATGCTTGATGTGGTGCGTACCAGTCAGTATTGGGATAAAAAAGGCTTGGTCTCCATCACATGGAGCGGTTACGAAACTTTGATGCCGCGGCGTTTGAGCCCCTCCTTCGCCAATGCCGATGATGCGGCCCGCCACGCTGCGGCGAGGCTCGATAATGGCTATCGTCGGGCTTATGGCGGCGTGGTCCTCAGGCTGGTCAATGGGCTGTTCGCAGCGACGGAACCCCTGGCGCTGCCGCCCCAGGGGTTTGCGCTGAATTGGATCTACCCTGGGCAGGCGGTCGCGGCGGGGTTGTATCCGGGAGGCAGTACGATTGTGGCGCGGTATCGGTCCCTGGTGGATCAGGAGTTACCGCTGCTGCTGTCCGCGACTCAAAAAGCCATCTACCAAACCATGATACCGAGTGCAGTGCTGGGATCCTTCTTGCACCGTGAGCGCCATCTCAACCGGGAGTACGTATTCGGCGCAAGGGGCTCGATCCTCAGTTACCAACTGTCCAGCGCCGCCGAGGAGTCGTTACTCATGCAGCGTCTGGCACCCCTGAATCCGGTGAGGGCGGATTACGGCGATAACCTCATCGAACAGCAAATACGCAGCGGGGCACTCTTGCCGCAGGACTTTGTGACTGAGGTGGCAAAGGCTGGTCAATTGCGTGTGGTAGAGGGGGATCGGGTATGGGGGCCGCCAAGAACGATCATGGCGAGATTTTTACCGAATCAACTTCAAGTCAACGCCAGGGATATTCGCGCGGTGTTCCTCGATCCGCCCTGCGGTCCCCTCTTCACCCAGGCGTACGATGCTGTCCGTTACGCCCAGCGTTTGGGCAAACCGCACACAGACGTGGCGTTCGGTTACGTACTGAAGTCAGTGAACAAGCCGCTGTACATGACAACCTTGGCGCTGGTTCGAGAAAACTTTGCCGACTTCAGGCAGGTATTTGTCGACGGGAAATTGCCTCAGGGCTATATGATTGATGGCCTGTATCTTTACGCTTCCAACGTTGCCATCGCCCCTGCGGATGATGAAATGGCGCACAGTTTCTTCCCACCCCATCGCATCGCCAGCGCGCTCAACTTCCTCACTTATGCACGCAACGGTAATATTTTGCCGCTTTATTTGTTGTGTGGTGACGGTGCGTTGCTCAAGTATGTGTTTCCCAAAAGTGCGCCATTGTATCCGGTGACCGGTGAGGCACATCTGGATCGCACGAAGCTGCTTGAAGGTACTCTCAAAGTGCGCGATTACGTGCGCCGCCTGGCGAGTGCCGGAGAGCTGGATATCCGAGTCACCAGTGAAATCTGGGGCAAGGCAGAGCGGGTCACTGGCGATTGGGAACCGAAGAAAGCCCCCCATGTGTTTGCCGATGCCCCCTATTTTCATTCGTTTTGCGGGCCGCTGTTTCTTTACCCCGATGACGCTGCCCGTTATGCCCAGAGCTTGGTGGCACCGTTCAAGGCCAAGCAGTACCTGGGCGCGGTATTGACGCCGGAGAGTACGCAGGGGTATGTGGCGATCGATCCGGTGGAGGATCAGGATGCAGGCGGTATAACGACCCTGGTGCGGTTATTCCGCGGCGCTCATGCCGGGTTGGAAGTACCTGTGGCCAATGTACTGAGCACCTACAAGATTGCCGCTGTGCAGTTCTTCTATCAGTCCATCCGTTCAGCTTCCAGCTTTGAACAGATAGACCAAGCGCTTTTGCACAACTTCGTTTCCAAGGACGACCTGCGCAACGCTGTGTCGGTGATCAAGAATAATGTTCCCGATGCCAAGAGTTGTTATCTCTCCTGCCGGGGCGGTGCTTTGCTCAAATATGTACCGGCCTTTACCCAAGCTGAAACCACGCTGCTCAGCCCGGGTTTACCGCCGGACCCGAAAGTGCTGATCAGTCGGCTGAGGGCCCAAGGCAGTCTCTCTGTGCTGGTCACCGATTTTTTCTGGTCGCGGGCGGGCGTGCTGGGTGAGCACTGGAGCGTTAACGAGGAGCGGGTAGAGTCACAAATCGACGAGTTCTGGTATGCACGGGAAAAAGATGAGCTCTGATTTCAGCGCCTGCGCATCAGACCGATAAAAAACAGCCCGCCGATCGCTGCCGTCGCCACGCCAATCGGCAGGTCTTCAGGGGCGATCAGGGTGCGTGCCGCGACGTCGACCCACACCAGGAACACACTGCCCAGCAGTACACACACGGGTAGCAAGCGCCGATGCTCGGCACCCACCAGGCGCCGGGCGATGTGCGGCACCATCAGGCCGACAAAGCCGATGGAGCCGCTGATCGATACCAGTACGCCGGTCATCAGCGACGCGATCAGGAACACCTTGAGCCGCACGTTGCGTGCGTTCAGGCCCAGGGTCACGGCGGTCTGTTCGCCAGCCATCAAGGCATTGAGCGGGCGGGCCATACCCAGCAGCAGGGCCAGCCCCATGACCACCGTGGCGGCGGGAATCGACAGCAATTCCCAGCGTGCTAGACCCAGGCCGCCGAGCATCCAGAACATCACCGCCGAGGCGGCGCGGTGGTCGCCCATGAACAGCAGCAGGTTGGCCATCGCCATCATCACAAACGACACCGCTACACCGCACAACAGCAGGCGATCACTGTCCAGTCGGCCGTTGCGACTGGCCACCGCCAGCACCACCAACATGCTCAGCAGTGCACCGACGAACGCGGCAATGGGCAAGGTCAACAGGCCGATGATCTCACCCACATGCAGCACCACGATCACCGCGCCGAGGGTGGCGCCGGAGGTCACGCCGAGCAGGTGCGGGTCGGCCAGCGGGTTGCGCGTGACCGCCTGCAACACCGCGCCGATCAACGCCAGCCCGGCGCCCACCAGCGCCCCCAGCAGCATGCGCGGCACACGAATCAGCCACACGATATGTTCCTGGCCCATGCTCCAGTCTACGGCACCCATACCGAACGCCTTGTTCAGCAGAATCCGCCACACCATGTCCACCGGAACCCGCGCCGAGCCGAACCCCAGAGAGACTACGCAGGAGACCAGCAACAACGCGCCAAGGGCGCCCAATAACAGCAGGTAGCGACGGGTAATCATTCGCCGTGGAACCCCTTGGCCAGGGCTTTGACCGCCAGCACATTGTCGATACCTGGCGTGGCCTGCACGTAGGGGATCACGATAAAGCGCTGGTGTTTGATCGCGTCCACCGCTTGCAGGGCCGGGTTGTTCAGCAGGAACTGCTTTTTCTGCTCGGCAGTGATTTGGCTGTAGTCGACGATCACGATCACCTGCGGGTTGCGCTCCACCACGGTTTCCCAGTTGACCCGGGTCCAGCTGGCGTCGATGTCATCGAGGATGTTGCGCCCGCCAGCGGCGTCGATCAGCGCTTGTGGCATGCCCAGGCGGCCCGAGGTCATGGCGCGGTCTTCGCCGCTGTCATACAGGAACACCCGTGGCTTATCGGCGGGAAGGTTTTTTTGCACCTGTGCCACCTGTGCCTGCATCTGCGCGATCAAGGCATTGGCGCGCTCCTGCACGTCGAAAATCCTGCCCAGGTTGCGCAGATCGTTATAGGTATCGTCCAGGCTCGCAGCCGGGCGCTTCATCACGAACGCGCATGACTCGGTCAGCTCATACACATTGATGCCCAAGGGTTGCAGGGTGTGCGGCGTGAGATCGCCACCCACGCGCATGCCGTAGTCCCAGCCGGCGAAGAAGAAATCCACGTTGGCGTCGAGCAGGGTTTCCACCGACGGGTACTTGCTTGCCAGTTCCGGCAGGCCGTCGAGTATGGCTGCCATTTCCGGTGGCACCGACTTCCACCCGCTGACGCCGCTGTAGCCGGCCATGCGTGGCTTGAGCCCCAGGGCGAGCATCATCTGGGTCATGTTGATGTCGTGACTGACCGCATGTTGCGGGGCTTGCTGGAAGGTCACGTTGCGGTTGCAGCTCTGGATGGTCAGCGGGTAACGGGTGGCTTCGGCGAACGCTGGGGCAGTGGCGAACAGCAGGGTGAGCGACAGCAGGGCGCGCAAGATCATGGTTGGGTTATCCAGGTGATTCGGGGGTAGCCGGCCAAGGGGTGAGTGTCGATCAAGGCTTCGACGCCAAACACCTCGCGCAGCAAGGCGCTGGTCAGCACGTCGTGGGGCGTGCCGGCGGCGACGATGCGCCCGTGGTTGATCACGTATAGACGATCACAGAAGGCCGCCGCCAGGTTCAGGTCGTGGATGCTCGCCAGGGTGCCGATGTCCAGGCGCTTGACGAGTTTTAACAGCTCCAGCTGGTAGCGTGGGTCGAGGTGGTTGGTGGGTTCATCCAGGATCAACAGTTGGGGTTGCTGGGCCAGGGCGCGGGCGAGGATGACGCGCTGTTTTTCGCCGCCCGAGAGGGTGACGAAGGCATGGTCTGCGAAATCCAGCATGCCGACCGATTCCAGCGCGTGCCGGATCAGTTGCCCGTCGTGCAACGTGTCGCTGTCAAACAACCCCTTGTGGGGCGTGCGGCCCATGGCGACCACTTCATCCACCCGCAAGCCGAAGGCGTCAGGAAATTCCTGCAGCACTACGGCGATACGTTGTGCGCACCACTTTGCGCTTTGCTTCCAGACGTTCTGGTGTTCAAGCGACACATCGCCATGCTCCGGCCGGGTGAACCGGTAGGCGCAGCGCAGCAGGCTGGTCTTGCCACTGCCGTTGGGCCCGATCAGCCCGACAAACTCCCCGGCAGCGACGCGCAAGCTAGCGTCACGCAGTTGGAACTGGTGATGGCAGTGGTCGTGACCGGGAGGGGTCCAGCCAAGTTCGCTGAGGGTGAGTGAGGTCATCAGTATTCTCAAGTCCAACATAGATCAACATGTGGGAGGGGCTTGCTCCCTCCCACATGGGGTTTGTGTTTTATTCAGTCAGAAGGTGTAGTCAGCAGTGACGAAGAACGAGCGCGGTTCACCCAGGATCCACTGCTGCCCATCGTTGTACTGGCTGGCCGCATACGTGCGATCGAACAGGTTATTGAGTTGCAGGCCCAAGGTGGTATTGCGCATGGCCTTCCACGACAGCGTGGCATCCACCACGGTGTAGCTCGGCAGCTCATTCTGGTTGGCCATGTCGGCATAGCGCTCGTCGACGTAACGTACACCGGCACCGGCACGAACGTTGTCTGTCACGGCCTTGCTCAGCCACAGGTTGGCGGTGCGGCGCGGCACGTCCACCGGGCGATTGCCATCACGGGAAACCGGCACACCGCCGACGTCCTGCTCGAAGTCGTCATACTGCGCCCGCACGATGGCGGCGTTGGCTTGTAACTGCCAGGCGCCGGGCAGTTGCAGGTCGAGGCTGGCTTCCAGGCCGTCGGAGGATTGTTGACCAACTTGCTGCTTGAAATTCGGCTCGCCCGGCACGTCAGTCAGCAGTTTCTTCTTGACGATGTGGTAAGCCGCCAGGGTCCATTCACCGCGTGCGTCCCAGAACGCTTGTTTGATACCGATCTCGGTCTGCCTGGCAGTGGACAGGTCAAACTGCTGCTGGCTCGGACTCAGGGAAATCAACCCGCCGACGCCATCGGTGCTGGTGGCGTACTGGCCGTAGACCGAGGTATCCGGGGTGATGGCGTAGACCAGGCCGGCTTTCCAGTTATTGCCGGTGAGGGTCTTGTCGGATTGGCTGCCGGTACGCAGGTCGTCGCGGTCGATGTGTGCGTAGTCGCGGCGGATGCCGGTGATCAGCGCGAGTTTATCCGTGAGCTGCAGGCGGTTTTCCGCAAAGCCGGCGACCGTCTTGGTAGTGGTGGCGAACACCGGTTTGAACGGGTCCTGGCTGGCAAACGGCGCAGGCGTGGGGTGATGCAGGTCGATGGGCTGGCCGTTTTTCAACACGTCATTGAACGGCGTATTGCTCGCCAGGCGGAAGCGGATGCGGTTGTATTCCACGCCCGCCACAGTCTGGCTTTCGAGGCCGAACAGGCTGTGCTTGAAGGTGAAGGTCTGTCGATCACCCACCTGTTCCTGATTGTGCTTGATGCCGAAGTTGCCGCTGCGGGTCAACTGGCCGTTGGCGAAGTTGTAGTTCTCGGCGTTCTGCCAGCGACGCTGGTTTTTCAGGTAGTACAGCTCGTTGGTGGCGCTGAGGTTATCACTCAGTTGCCACTCGCTGGTCAGGCGCGTCCATTGATCGTTGTAGTGCTGGGTGTCGTTGCTGACGTTGTAGTTCTTGTCGCGCAGGCCCTTGTGCAACTGGCCATTGATCAGTGGCGTGCCGAAGTAGTTTTGCGGGCGCTGGTCGCCGTAGTCGCTGGCCAGGGTGAAACTCAGGTTGTCGGCTGGCTGCCAGCGCAGGGCGCCGCTGATGAAGTCGCTGCTGGACTCGCCACGGTCGATAAAACCGTTGCTGCGCAGGCGGTTGAGGTTCAGGCGGTAGCTTAAGGTGTCGGTCAGCGAACCGCCGCTGTCAAGGGCCTGCTGCTGGCGGTCGTAACTGCCGTAGCCGAGGCGGATATGGTTTTCGATCTCGCCTGCGAAGGGTTTTTTCGAGATCGTATTGACCACCGCGCCGGTAGCGCCTTCGCCGTACAACACCGAGGCCGGGCCGCGCAGTACGTCCACCCGTTCCACTGCCCAGGTGTCCACTGGAAAGGTCGAGGTGCCCATGCCGGTGTACATGCGGTTGCCGTCGTACAGCTGCATCACCGAGCTCTGGCCGGTAAAACCACGGGCTTGCAGCGAGGTGCCGCCATCCCCAGGCGTGCCGGTGCGGCTGATGCCGGTGGCGCGGGAAATGGCGTCCTGCACGCTGGCATCGCCCCGTTCGCGGATCTGCGCGCCGGTCTGGCTTTCCACGCTGCCGGGGGTTTGCAGTGCCGTCAGGTTCAGGCGCGATCCGGTGGTGGTTGGCGTGTTCAGGTCGATGCGTTCGTCATCCACCGCCGGCGCGGTGATGGGGCTGGCGGGCAGGGTCAGGGCTTGGGCGTTGGCATGCAGGGCGAGCAGGCACAGGCCGCTCGCAAGGTAGTTGTTCATCGGTCGATCAATCGCTTCTTCGAGGCGGTGCTCGCCGCCGGGTGCGGCGAGCTGGAGTATGCAGAAAGTGTTATAAGTTAACATTTCCTGCGTCGTGGGCGAAAGCCCGCGTAAGACTACATAACGCCTCTATAGAGGGCATCTCACCTACTTCATGTCGAACCTGAGGCCGATTCACGTTGCGTGAACAGCCGCGAAAGTATCAGGCGGTCCAGCGCCCACACCACAATCAGCGACACGCCTACCAGCGGGAAAACAATCGCCAACCCCAGCATGATCACCATCGCGGTCTTCCACTTAGGCAAGTCATGACGCAGTGGCGGCACACCCAGCCCGCCCTGTGGCCGGCGCTTCCACCAGATCACCACGCCGCTGACAGCACTGAGCAGGATCATCAGGCAGATCAGCAGCACGATCAGTTGGTTGACCCAGCCGAACATCTTGCCTTCATGCAACATCACCCCGGTCTCGGTGGCGCGAGCGACCAGGTTGTAGTGTTGCCAACGCACATCGGCGAGGACCTTGCCGGTGTACTGGTCGATATGCAGGGTGGCGTCATTGCGCGGGTCGTTGGCGAACACCGCGACGGTGAACACGCCGGTGGCGGTGGTCGGGAAGGTGATGCTGTAGCCGGGCTCGACCTTGCGTGCGGTGGCCAGGTCGACCACCTGTTGCAGGCGTACGGCCGGTGCGGCAGGGCCCGAGTGCATGGCGCCATGGTTCATGTGTTCGGCGTGGTCGCCGGACATCGGCATCGGCGTGTTTTCCATGGCCCAGGGCACGGTTTGTTGGCTGGCGCTGTTGAGCATGCGCGCCTGCTGGTCGGATTGCGGCACGTCGGCCCACATCGCCGCCGGAAAAGTGTTCCACAGCGCAGCATATTGCTTGCCCCAGAAGCCGGTCCAGGTCATGCCGCTGAGCAGCATCACCAGCAAGAAAGCCGCGCCCCAGAAGCCGACGACAGCGTGCAGGTCGCGCCAGAGCAGTCGGCCCCGACTTTGCAAACGAGGCCACAGCACTCCGGCCGATGACTTGCCGCGTGGCCACCATAGGTACAGGCCGGAAACCACGAGCATCACGCCCCAGCCGGCGGCGAGTTCGATCAGGCGGTCACCGAGGGTGCCGATCATCAGCTCGCCATGCAGGGCGCGGGCGATGGCTTGCAGGTTGTATTGGGCGTCCTGTTCACCGAGTACGTTGCCGCGATAGGGGTCGATGAACAGCGTGACTTCGCGCCCGTTTTTTTGCATGACGAACTGCGCGCTGCTGTTAGCGTCGACCGGGGGCAGGTACTTGCTGATCGCCGCCTGGGGGTTAGCGGCCCTGGCCCGTTGCAGCAGCTCGTCGGCACTCAACGCGTGTTCTGCGGCAGGCACGTTGAGCAGGTCGGCGTACATCAGCGGGTCGAGCTGGGGCTTGAACAGGTAGATGATGCCGGTCAGGGCCAGCAGCGCCATGAAAGGGGCGACGAAGAGGCCGGCGTAGAAGTGCCAGCGCCAGGCCAGGTTGTAGAAGGAGATCTTTGGTGTGCTCATCAGGGGCTCCGCAAGGCTTTGGTTTTTTTGTGTCAGTTACACCGCCATCGGGGGCAAGTCGAATCGTCGCACCGCCCCTCCCACATCTGACTGTATTCACAAATCAGAGGGTGGGAGGGGGCTTGCCCTCGATGCTTTTAGAAGCTCATATCCACCTTGGTCCAGAGCGTACGCCCCGGCTCCTTGATGGCCTGCGGGTCGTTGGCCGGGTAGCCGAAGCCGGCATTACCTGCCAGGTTCAAATGCTCGGCGTAGGCTTTGCCGAACAGGTTGTCGACGCCCGTGCTGACCTTGAAGTTTTTATTGATGCGGTATGCGGCGTTCAGCGAGAACACGCCAAAGCCACCGCTCTTGTCGTAGTCCTTGCCGACCACGTTGCCCTTGTTCTGGTCGATGCGGGTTTGCGCCGCCACCACGCGCCATAAAGCTCCGGCACTCCAGTTGTCTTCGCTGTAGGTCAAGCCCAAACGTGCATCCAGCGGCGGCATCTGCGGCAGGGGCTTGCCATCGCTGCTGTTTTTGCCCCAGGCGTAGGCGAGACTGGCGTCGGCTTTCCAGTGGCGCGTCAGTTTGTACGCTGCGCCGAGTTCACCGCCCATGATGCGCGCGTCGACATTGCGCGCCTGGGAGGTGGTGCCCATCATGCCGGGCCGGTAATCGAACAGAATGAAGTCGCGCACCTGACCGATATAACCCGAGGCCCAGGCTTCGAGTTCGGCGGTTTTGTACTGCGCGCCGAAATCCAGCTGGGTGGTTTTCTCGGGCTTCACGCCGTCGAAGGCATTCGCCGAGCCGGCCGTACCAGTGTTGGGGGAAAACAATTCCCAGTAATCCGGGAAGCGTTCGGCGTGGCCCAGGCCGGCATAGACCGTGGTGGGCGTGTCCGCCAGGTCATGTTCGTAGCGCACGAAGCCCGATGGCAGGGTGTCGGCGCGGGTGTCGTCGGCGGTCGGATTGGGGCGCGACATCATCCCCGAGCCGGCGCGTTGACGAAAATCCTTGGCCGAGGCGCGGTCCAGGCGCGCGCCGGTGATCAGGCGGTCATTGTCGGCGGCGTACCAGGTCAGTTCGCCGAACACGCCGTAGTTGTGGAAGTTGGCGTCTTTGTTGCGCGGCAGATCCTTATAGGTGTCGATGCCCGTGCTGCTGCGTGCACGGTGTTCGTTGGTCTGTGCATCCAGGCCGCCGATCAGTTGCACATCGGCCCAGCGCCAGGTCGCCTTGATGCGCGCACCGAGGGTGCGGCGGTCGACGTTGGACGCCATGGGACCTGCCATCATGCCGGTGCCCGAGGGGACGCGCAGGCTGTAGTTGTCCATCACATGGTCGGCATAGTTGTAGTAGACCTGGGCCTCGACCTTATCCAGCACCTCGCCGATATTGGACTTCTCGAAACGCAGCCCGAGGCTTTCGCGCAGGAACTGCGAGCCATCCATGCCGCGGCCGGCGTAGCGTGCCTCACCATCGCCACGGCCAGCAGTGAGCTCCAGCAAAGTGTCGGCGTCAGGGGTGAAGCCCACGGCCACATCGCCGTTCCATTTGTCGTAGCGCGAGGCGACGGTGTCGTTATTGCCGTCCTTGTAGTCGTCGGCATGGGCCTGGTTGCCGATCACCCGCACGTAGCCCAATGGCCCACCGGCAGCGGCATCGATGACCTTGTCGAAACGCCCGTTGGAGCCCGCCAGCACACTGGCGTTGACCCGCGTACCCAGCTCGCCGAATTGCTCCGGCTCACGGTCGAACAGGATGGTGCCGGCTGACGCACCCGGGCCCCAGAGCACGGTTTGCGGGCCTTTGATCACGGTCAGCTTGTCGTAGGTTTCCGGCGAAATGTACGAGGTGGGTGCATCCATCCGCCCCGGGCAGGCGCCAAGCATCATGCTGCCGTTGGTAAGGATATTCAGGCGCGAGCCGAACATGCCGCGCAGCACCGGGTCGCCGTTGGTGCCGCCGTTGCGTACCAGGGCGAAGCCGGGGATGGTCTTGAGGTAGTCGCCGCCATCGCTGGCAGGCACCGGTTGGCGTGGGTCTTTGGGGTTGGTGACAACAGTGAGTGGCGAGCTGGGGGCGATCGCAGTGATTACCGTGGGGCTCAGCTCGTGTTCGTGCGCATGGGCGCAGGGGGTAAGCAGTGCGCCGCACAGAACGGCGAAAACAGGAGCAGCGCCCAAACGGGTGTCAGCAGAAAACCTGGACATGACAAATTCCATCAATCAATCGTAAACAACACGGCCAGCAGCCTGCGGCTGTCTTTCTAGAGTCGGCCGGGGTGAAGTAACGCTGTGAAAGTGTTTACGCAGTGATGGGTGGCGCGCGGCTGCGGGCGCCGGGGAAGATGCTCTGCCGGGCATGTCCCAGGCGGGTGGCGGGGGTGAGGGCATTGGCCGGCGGCGGGGTGCCGAGGCTGACGTAGGACACGCTGCCGGGCAGGGCCGGGCAGCTGAAGAGCAGGCTGCAATAGCCGCACTTTTCCCAGAGTACGTGATGCTCGTCGGGTGCTTTGCTGGGCTTGGGCTCGCCGTGGCACTCGGGCATGTCCATGGACATACCGGCGTGATGATCCATCGGCATCGCTTGGGAAATCAGCGGACCGATAAAGATCATCAGCATGGCGAACAGGCTGATCCAGCTGCCGCGCATCAGGCGGCGGTGTGGAGATAACCTGGCGCGAGGGGCGCCCATTGAATGGCGGCCTACTGAGCGTGCATGTGCTCGTGTTTAGCCATTGGCGGCGCCTTTTGCACCGATACTTCCACCTCGACCTTGCCGGCTTTCTCGAAAGTCAGGGTCAGTGGGAATTGCTTGCCATCGGTCAACAGGCTGCGGTCTTTAAGGCCCAGCAGCATCACGTGATAGGCCATTGGCGCGAAGGTCAGCTCACCCTTGGCGGGTACGGCCACGCTGGGCACTTGCTGCATCTTCATCAGGTCGCCTTGCATCACATGCTCATGCAGCTCGGCTTTGTCTGCCACTGGCGTCTCGACACTCAGCAGGCGATCCGGTGTGGCCCCGGTGTTATGAATCACAAAGTACGCCGCGACAGTCGGAGCATTGGGTGGCAACTCCTGGGACCAGGGTTCGCTCACCCTCAGGTCGCCGACCTTGTAGTCTTCGGCATTGGCAGCACCAAACACTGGCAGCAACAACGCAGCCAGAAGCAGGGAAGATTTGAGCATGGCAGTTCTCCAGAACGGTTCTAAACGCAGTTCACTTGCGAAGAAGATCAGGCCGTTGGAGACGCTCGGGGATTAAGACTTGGCCATTGCTGGCGCGGAGTTGGATTCTGCAATGAGGGGGGAGGCAGGCTTTGCACCGCGTCGAACCGCATCACATACAGCTGCGGCACATGCCCCGGCAGCGCCACCAACGGCGCCGAGCCCGAGCAACACCAGCAATGCTGCATGGCGGAGTGATCGTCTGGCGGTGCCGGAATCTCCAGCTTGCCCAAGGCAATCGTCTTCAGGCTGGCGCCATTGGATGAGCAGAAACTGCCCCATATCAGGCGCTTGACCGGGTCATCGGTCTGCTGCATCGCACTGGCCAATGGCATGGCAAACGCATTGAACAGCACTGCAAGGCAGGCGATCCAGGCAATTGCAAAGCGTTGACGGGCCATGGCGGATAATCCGTAGGGTTAAACGATCAGGGGGTATTTAGCCTGATCGAGGGTGATAAGTAAAAAAGGGCGGTGTGGTTTGGTGTCGCAGGGTTGAGGATAGACGGGGAATCGAGTGGGTGCCGGATCTTCAAGGCAATGCATTCCAAATGTGGGAGGGGGCTTGCTCCCGATAGCGGCGTGTCAGCTACTCAATTGCTGGCTGAACCACTGCCATCGGGGGCAAGCCCCCTTCCACATTAGGTCCGTGTTGCTCAAAGGGTGTGTATTGCCTGTAGCGACGCAGCTACGGTGGTGAACTCTCGATCTACGGCAGGCAACACCGGCCGCTTCAACACCAGCACCGGCACCCCACGCTCCCGCGCCACTTCCAGCTTCGGCTCGGTGGCGGTGCTGCCGCTGTTCTTGCTGATCAGCACATCAATTGCGCGCCGTTCAAACAGTGCGCGCTCGTCCTCGATCAGAAACGGCCCGCGTGCGCCGATCACTTCACACCGGTCATTGCCCGGATACACATCCAGCGCTCGCAGCGTCCAGAATTGCTCGGCGGGAATCTCATCGAGATGCTGCAACGGTTCGCGACCCAGGGTGAACAATGGCCGTTTGAAGGGTTTCAACGCCTCGATCAGCCCGGCCCAGTCGGAAACTTCCCGCCAGTCATCCCCCACTTGCGGCTGCCATGCCGGACGCCGCAACGCCCAGCAAGGCACACCGCACAACCGTGCCGCCTGGGCAGCGTTGCGGCTGATCTGCGCCGCATACGGATGTGTGGCGTCGAGGATCAGGCTGATACGTTCATCGCGAACAAACTGCGCCAACCCCTCATGACCGCCGTAGCCGCCGACACGCACCTGGCAGGTAAGGTCGGTCGGCACACGGCCCACGCCGGCCAAGCTGTAGATGTGCTCTGGCCCCAAGGTACGGGCAATGGCCAGCGCTTCCGTTACGCCACCGAGCAGCAGAATCCGTTTCATAGCGGCTTGACCACTTCCAGCAGGGTGATCGGCAGCGCCTGGCGCCAGGTATCGAACTCGCCCAATGGCTGCGCCTGGGCTACATGGATGCGGGTCAGCTCGCCGCCATGCTCGGCGCGCCAATTCATCAAGGTCATTTCGCTTTGCAGGGTCACGGCATTGGCAACCAGTCGGCCGCCGGGGCGCAGGTGTTGCCAGCAGGTGTCGAGCACGCCGTCGCGGGTGACGCCGCCACCGATGAAGATGGCGTCCGGGGCTTCCAGGCCAAGCAACGCATCCGGGGCCTTGCCGCGAATCAGTTGCAGGCCGGGCACGCCGAGGGCGTCGCGGTTGTGTTCGATCAGGTTTTGGCGGCCCGCATCCGCTTCAATCGCCAAGGCGCGGCAGCTGGGGTGGGCGCGCATCCATTCGATGCCGATGGAACCGCTGCCCGCACCCACATCCCACAGCAGCTCACCGGGCATGGGGGCAAGGCGGGCGAGGGTCATGGCGCGCACATCGCGTTTGGTCAGTTGGCCGTCGTGCTTGAAGGCCGAGTCGGGCAAACCTGCAAGGCGCGACAGACGCGGTGCGTTGGCATCCGCCAGGCAGTCGATGGCGACCAGGTTCAAGTCGGCCACCGAAGCCTGCTCCCACGACTGCGCCAACCCGTCGATACGCCGTTCGTGCTCGCCACCCAGGTGTTCAAACACGCTCAATCGGCTGGGCCCATACCCAGCCTCAAGCAATAGCGACGCAATCGCAGCCGGGCTGCTGCCGTCATTGCTCAACACCAGCAAACGCACACCACTGGCCAGATGCGCATTGATCGCCGCGATTGGCCGGGCCACCACCGATAACGTCACCACCTCCTGCAACGGCCAGCCCAAACGCGCCGCCGCCAGCGACACCGAAGACGGCGCGGGCAAGATCAACAGTTCCTGCGCCGTCACCTGCCGCGCCAGGCTGGCGCCCACGCCATAGAACATCGGATCGCCGCTGGCCAGCACGCACACAGCCTCGCCACGTCGCGACAGCACCGGTTCCAGGGAAAACGGGCTCGGCCACAATTGGCGCTCGCCACGGATACACACCGGCAACAGGTCCAACTGGCGCTGCCCGCCTATAATCCGCGAGGCGCGCAACAGGGCATGCCGGGCATTCCTGCCCAGGCCCTTGAAGCCGTCTTCACCAATGCCTACAACCGTCAGCCAGGGCGACATATCAATTCCTTGAACGACATCCGACGGGCAGGT
>Ga0160464_100581_pt1 | contig 24208 bp, 22 predicted proteins | sample HID1971I_E11MG_FD_108275 | JGI IMG/M metagenome (GOLD analysis project Ga0160464, IMG submission 108275) | Enriched millipede-associated microbial communities from UW Madison campus, WI, USA - HID1971I_E11 MG | ecosystem: Host-associated > Arthropoda: Insects > Digestive system > Unclassified ... | reverse complement strand
TCGGGGTGGACCGGGGCCGGTACTCGGTCCTGCTCGGCGAGGAGACGGCCGAGGAGCGCATGATCACGACCACGAGGGCCCGAGAGCTGCGGCGCATGCCGATCGTCACCGGCGATCAGGCCCGCGTGGTCGGTGACACGACGGGGGACGAAGGGACGCTCGCCCGCATCGTCGGCATCGTGGATCGAACCTCCCTGCTTCGACGCAGCGCCGACGACACCGATCAGGTCGAGCGAGTGATCGTCGCGAACGCCGATCAGATGCTCGTCGTCGTCGCAGCCGCCGACCCGGAGCCCCGCGCACGCCTCGTCGACCGCTACCTCGTCGCGGCGCTCGATGCGGGCATCCGTCCGCTCCTCGTCGTCACGAAGACCGACATCGCGGACCCGACCGAGTTCTTGACGCACTTCGACGGACTCGACCTGCGCGTGTTCACGAGCGCACAGGACGAGATGCCCGTCGAAGAGATCGGCGACGCGCTCGTCGGCCACTCCACCGTTTTCGTGGGGCATTCCGGAGTGGGCAAGTCCACGCTCGTCAACGCGCTCGTTCCGACGGCTCTGCGTGCCACGGGCCACGTGAACCAGGTCACCGGTCGTGGACGGCACACGTCGTCGTCGACCGTGTCGCTGCGCTACCAGGGGAAACGCGGGACCGGATGGGTGATCGACACCCCCGGGGTGCGCTCGTTCGGGCTCGGCCATGTGGACCCGGCGAACATCCTGGCAGCGTTCACAGAGCTCGCCGTGATCGCCGAAGACTGCCCCCGGGGCTGCACCCACCTCGCCGACGCACCGGACTGCGCTCTCATCGAGGCGGCCGAGCGCGGCGAACTGGGCGAAACCGGTCGCGCACGACTCGACTCGCTGCAGCGCTTGCTGCAGACCTTCGCGGACAAGGCGGAGCAGGCGCCCGGCCGTTAGGCTGAAGACGTGACTCAGCACCTCGAACCAGGAACCGCAGCCCCCGACTTCGCCCTTCTCGACCAAGACGGGAACACCGTCCGCCTCGAGGACCTGCGCGGACAGAAGACCGTCCTGTACTTCTACCCGGCCGCGATGACCCCCGGGTGCACCACCGAGGCCTGCGACTTCCGCGACAGCATCTCGTCGCTCCAGGGCGCCGGCTACCGCGTCATCGGCATCTCGCGTGACGAACCCGCCACGCTCACCAAATTCCGCGAGCGCGACGGGCTGACCTTCCCGCTCCTCAGCGACCCCGACCATGCGGTCCACTCCGCGTACGGCGCGTGGGGCGAGAAGATGAACTACGGCAAGCTCGTGGAGGGCGTCATCCGATCGACCTTCGTGCTCGACGAAGACGGGAAGATCGCCCTCGCGCAGTACAACGTCAAGGCCACCGGCCACGTGGCACGGCTGCGCAAGCAGCTCGGCATCGACGCCTGACCCGCGCGACAGCGCACTCAGGGGTCAGGGGTCAGCTGCCCTACGAGGTCACTCCGCTGCGCGCTGAGGGCCCTCGCGACGAGCGCTCGAGATCAGCAGCACGAAACCGAGCAGACCGGGAAGCCCGACCCCGAGGGTGAACGGCCAGGAGATCGGCTGCAGCGTGAGCGAGGCGAGTGCGAGAGCCACGGCGAGCACCTGGAAGACCACTCCCCCGGATCGTGCCCATGACTTCCCGCTGCGCGTGCCGACGGAGAAGGACACGAGCGCTGCGGCGCCGATCAGCGTGAGCACGATGAGCGCAAGGGCCGTGGGCAGAGATGCGGCGTCACCCGCACCGAGACCGGCGAGCTCGATCGCCGCGAAGACGAGGAGCGCCACTGCTTCGAGGGCGAGGACCGCCGCGGCCGCGAGGGCGATTCCGGGTGCGCGCACGGTGTCTCCCAAGGATCGAAAGAAGAGAAAACCCTTGATTTCACGGTTTTCATGTAACAGAATAGAGAAAGTCATGTGCTCCCACAGCGGCGTGGGGCGAGCATTCACGCTCGCATCACAATTCGCGGGCATTCCGTCCGCATCTCAACAGGGTAGCGGAACCCGAACTACTACCCGAATCCGAGAGGTCGCATCGCGACATCTCTTGAAATCCACACCGAGGAGCCCCCATGGACTGGCGCGATAAGGCCGCCTGCCTGACTGTCGACCCCGAGCTGTTCTTCCCCGTGGGGAACACCGGCCCGGCCGTCGATCAGATCGAGAAGGCGAAGACTGTATGCGCCACCTGCACGGTCACCGAGATCTGCCTGCAGTACGCCCTGGAGACCAGCCAGGACTCGGGCGTCTGGGGCGGTCTCTCCGAAGATGAGCGCCGCGCTCTCAAGCGTCGCGCTGCACGCGCACGCCGCGCCTCCTGATCTTCCGAAAGCGGCCTGAGATCGACTCTCAGGCCGCTTTCGTCTGCTCAGGAGCGCCCGGTCTCACCGGTCGAGCCAGCGCAGCGGGATGTCGATGACCACCTCGGTACCCTCGCCCTCGCTCCCGTGCCACTCGATCGTTCCGCCGAGCTCGCCTTGGATGAGCGTGCGGATGATCTGAGTGCCCAGGCCCTGGCCGATACGCCCTTCCGGCAGACCGAGACCGGTGTCCCGCACCGTCACGCGAAGGTTCTCCTCCGTGCGCTTCGCGTCGATCGTCACGACGCCTTCCTGCCCGGCGAGGCCATGCTCGACAGCGTTCGTCACAACCTCCGTCAGCGCGAGCGCAAGCGGTGTCGCATACTCGCTAGGCAGTACTCCGAACCGTCCGGTCGACTGCGTGCGCGCACGCGTGTTCGGTGCCGAGGCGACCTCGGCCACGAGCTTGAGCACACGGTGGAAGACCTCGTCGAAGTCGACCTTCTGCGTGAGTCCCTGAGCGAGCGTGTCGTGCACCACGGCGATGGCATCGACACGGCGCATGGCCTGAGTGAGCGCGTCGCGCGCCTCGTCGGAGTGCGTGCGTCTCGCCTGGATTCGCAGAAGCGAAGCCACCGTCTGCAGGTTGTTCTTCACCCGGTGGTGGATCTCGCGGATCGTGGCATCCTTGGTGATGAGCTCCTGCTCCTGATGACGCAGTTCCGAGACATCGCGGCACAGCACGATCGCACCGATGCGCGTGCCGTGGTCCTTCAGCGGAATGGCGCGCAGCGACACCGTCACGCCACGGGCCTCGATGTCGGTGCGCCAGGGAGCGCGCCCTGTGACGACCACGGGGAGAGACTCGTCGACCTGCCGCGACGGAGGGACGAGCCTGGTCGTGACCTCGGCGAGGGACTCCCCCTCGAGCTCATCGTCGAAGCCCATGCGGTTGAAGGCCGAGAGAGCGTTCGGGCTGGCGAAGGTGGTGATCCCGTCGACGTCGATGCGGATGAGGCCGTCGGAGGCACGCGGTGCGCCTCGACGCGGCGAGGTCGGTGCGGTGAGGTCGGGAAAGCTGCCGTCGGCGATCATACGGAACAGGTCGTTCGCACATTCGTCGAACGTGATCTGCTGACGCGAGGGCGTTCGCACCTCCCCGAGGTTCGTGTGCCGGGTGACCACGCCGATGACGGTGGACCCGGCATCGACGCCCCGGCGCACGCTCACGATCGGCACGGCTCGCACCCTCGTGGGCGTCTCTTCGAACCAATCCGGCGAGGAGGAGTCGACGATCTCGGCGGAGTCGAAGGCCCCTTGCACCTGGGTGCGCCACTGCGGCCGCACGCGCTCTCCGACGATGTCGCGGTAGAAGAGTGTCGCGGCGCCGCTCGGCCTCGCGTGCGCGACGGCGATGAAGGAGCCGTCGTCGGTCTGGATCCAGATCACGATGTCGGCGGAGGCGAGGTCCGCGAGCAGCTGCCCGTCGCCGGCGAGTCGGTGGAGCCATTCGACATCGCTGTCGTTCAGGCGCCCCTGGGCATGGGCGAGATCACTGAGGGTTGACACCTGACCAGCCTACGGTCAGATGCCTCAGAGAATGGCCAGCGACGTCGCGCGCCAGCGACGATCGATGCCTTCCAGGCGTACGGCGACCGCACGTGTGCGTCCAGGACCGGCCACCACGACGACGGCCTCGATCACGCCGTCCAGCGGTTCCGTGACTCTCAGTGCCCTGATCTCGAATGTCGGTCGCGCGGGAGCGACGCCGCGCGCACTGCGAGCCCTCGCCGAGAGATTCGCCCGGGTGACCAGACTGCGGAACGCGTCCTCACTGAACCACCTGGCGAGCTGATCGACCTCTCTGACACCGGCCAGAACCTCGAGGACACCGTGCGTGAGGCTGCGCAGCAGCGGTACAGGGTCGGGGAGTTCGCTGGTCGAAGTGGGCTGGGGTGCGAAGTACTCGTGCGGCGTCATGTCGAACTCTCGGTCGGGGAGGTCTGCGAGTGAGCCAGTACAGCACCGCGTTCCCCGCGCCGGAGCCGAGATGAACGAAGAATGTGGATAACTCGTACGGCGCGAATCGGGGTCGCCTACGCTCTGTCGGATGCACTGGGACCGACTGTTCGAAGACCTCGAAGGCCAGCTGGCCTCGGAATGGGAAGCGGAGCGCGCTGTGCTCGATGCCGAGTCCGAACGGCTGCGCATCGCGCGATTGGATCTGCGCGCTCGCCTGCGGACCCTGTGCAGCGTCGGCGCCGATGCGACGATCGATCTCGTGAGCGGGAGACGAATCCCGGTCTCGCTGCAGACTCTCGGAGCCGACTGGGTCGCCGTGGCCGCTCGCGGCAACGGCGAGGGGTCCAGCGCGCCCGCGGCCTTCTTCCTCCCTCTCACGGCGGTTGCCGGCATCACGACGGATCACGGCATGATCCTGGCGAGCCTCGAAGAGCCGCCATCCGCAGATCTGCCGCTCCGAGAGCGGATGACTCTCGGGTTCGTGCTACGCGACTTCGCGCGGCGTCGGATCCCGGTGCGCATCAGCACCCACGTGGGCGACGACGTTCACGGCACGATCGATCGGGCGGCGGCCGATCACCTCGATCTGGCCGTGCATGACGCGGGCGAAGCGCGCTTCGCCGCAGCGGTGCACGGTTTCCGCATCATCCCGTTCTCGTCACTCGTCGCGGTGCGTGCGCCCGGCGATCAGACGCCGTGAGCTGAGGATGTGCCCCAGACCTCGGGGAAGCTCGCCGTCTGCGACTGCCGCCACAGCGCCATCCGCCGAGAGTTCTCGGATTCCTCCGCCAAGTACCCGTCGAGACTGGATTCCTCGACCCGCCAGCGAGGAGGCGACCCCAGCTGCGCGCCCCGCAACCTTCCGTCGTGCAGGAGAGTGACGACCTCGTCCACGCCGAGACTCAGAAGCTCGGCCACCTGCGCGGGCGCGAGATAGCGCGGTGCACGGACGGGGGAAGCAGCCATGTCCTCATTCTCTCCCACGAGTTCCCGCGATTCCGATCCGATCGCCCCCTGTGGATAACTCACAGAGCAACGACGCGGTTTCTGTGACGATATCGCCATGGCTTCCCTCTCTCCTCCCCGACGTGCGTTCTGGGGCGATGTCCGGTTCCTCGTCGGCATCGTGCTGGTCGCCCTCTCGATCGCCGGCGTGTGGCTCATCGTGTCGACGTCCGACCATGCCATCCCTGCGCTTCAGGCCGCCCGGACCATCACGCAGGGCGAGGTGCTCACCTCCGACGATTTCCAGGTCGTCGACGTGGGACTGGGCTCGTTGGCCGACGACTACCTCGGGCCGGACGACCTTCACGCCGGCAGCGTCGCAGCCCGCACGCTCGAGAGCGGCGAACTCGTTCCGGAATCCGCACTGACCGATGCCGACCGCAGCCGCTCCACGACGGTCGTCCTCCAGAGCAGCACGGGCATCCCGGAAGGAGTCCAAGCGGGAACGGTCGTGGAGGTCTGGCAGGCACCACCCCTCGACGAAGGGCGGTCGTACGACGTTCCGCGCATCCTCGTGGCCGATGTGATCGTGCACGACGTGCTCGACGCCGAAGGCGTACTCGCCGATACCGGCACCCAGCTCGAAGTGGTGATCGATCGGGCAGATGTGGCCGACGTACTCGCCGCGATCACCGGTGGTGCCGCTCTCTCCGTCGTGCCGGTCGGGTCGGGGTCGTGACAGCCGTCGTCGTGGCGATCCCGCAGCCGCGTGCGGGCGAACTGGCGGCGGAGCTGGCCCTCGAAGGAGTCGATGTCCTCGCGATCGTCTCCCCCACGCCGAGCCTCGAGATTCCCCTCGGGACGGAAGCCATCGTCGTCCCTGCCACCCGCGCGGGGCTGAGCGCAGAGCTGATCGACGTATGCGACCGCGCGGGGGTGCGCATCCTGGCCCTCGGCGGTGCGGACAGCCGACTGCTGGGACGCCTCGGCCTGTCAGCGGCGCTGCGGCCGGAAGCAGCGGGGTGGGAGGTCGCCGCGGCGCTGGCGGCGGAGACGGATGCGGTCCCGCACCCCCCTTCCACGCTCCCCCACCGCGTGATTGCCGTCTGGGGGCCGCACGGTGCACCGGGGCGATCCACCCTGGCGATCCAGCTCGCGGTGGAGCTCTCCCGCACCGGACGCAGGACCGCTCTGGTCGATGCCGACACGGTCGCTCCATCTCTCGCCCTGCTGCTCGGACTCAGCGACGACGCACCGGGAGTCGCCGCGGCATGCCGTCGTGCGGAACGCGGTGCGCTCGACTCTGCTGAACTGACCAGACTCGCGACGACGGTGACCACGGGTGGCGGTGACGTCGAGGTGCTGCCGGGCATCAACCGTCCCAGCCGCTGGCCCGAGTTGTCCGCCGCACGCCTGAGCGCCACGCTCGGTGCGTGCCGCGACTGGATCGAGGAGACGGTGGTCGATGTGGCCGATGCCTTCGACGCCGACGATGAGGTCACGTACGACCTTGCCGGGCCACGTCGTCATGCGGCGACCTCGGCGTCGCTGAACGAGGCCGACCTGATCATCGCGATCGCGTCGGCCGACCCGCTCGGCATCAGCAGGTTCGTGCGCGACCACGCCGAACTCCGCCGCCTCACCGCCCCCACTCCCGTGATCGTCGTGGTCAATCAGGTGCGTCCGGGTCCGCTGGGAATAGACGCGCGCGGCCAGGTGCGACGCACGCTCGAAAGGTTTGCCGGCATCACCGACGTCGTCTTCCTGCCGTTCGACCAGCGGGCCGCGGATGCGGCCCTGCTGCACGCCAGGCCCATGACCGACGTCGCTCCCCGCTCACCGTTCGCTGCGGCCGTGCGACGGCTGGCAGCGAGCCTCTCCCCCGCGGAAGCGTCGACGCCTACTGCCGGTAGCTCGCGAGGAAGTTCCCCAGCCGTTCGACGGCTTCGCTCAGCACTCGGGGCTCGGGGAGCGTGACGAGGCGGAGATGATCAGGGGTCGCCCAATTGAAACCGGTGCCCTGGACCAGGAGGATGTGTTCCGCGACCAGCAGGTCGTACACCAGCCGCGCGTCGTCCCGGATCTCATGCACGTTAGGGTCGAGCCTCGGGAAGGCGTAGAGAGCGCCCTGGGGCTTGACGCAGGAGACACCGGGAATCGACTCGAGGCCTTCCCAGGCGATGTCGCGCTGCTCGTGCAGCCGACCGGTCGGAGCGATGAGCGCTTCAATGGACTGCACCCCGGAGAGCGCCGCCTGAACCGCATGCTGCGCCGGCACGTTCGGGCAGAGCCGGGTGGATGCCAGGAGCGTGATCCCCTCGAGGAAGCCCTTCGCGTGATCCTGTGGCCCCGTGATGACCATCCAGCCCGAACGGTACCCCGCCACACGATATGTCTTGGAGAGGCCGTTGAAGGTCAGACACAACAGATCGGGAGCGAGCGTCGCCGTCGGGATGTGGACCGCTTCATCGAACAGGATACGGTCGTAGATCTCGTCGGACAGCAGCAGCAGCTGGTGCTCCCGGGCGATCTGCACCAGCCCCTCGAGGATCTGGCGCGAGTACACGACACCGGTGGGGTTGTTGGGGTTGATGATGACCAACGCCTTGGTGCGCGGTGTGATCTTCGACCGGATGTCCTCGAGGTCGGGCTGCCACTCGTCATCCTCATCGCAGAGGTAGTGCACGGGAGTTCCCCCGGCCAGGCTGGTCATCGCCGTCCAGAGCGGGTAGTCGGGCGCCGGGATGAGGACCTCGTCACCCTCGTCCAGCAGCGCCTGCATCGTCATCGTGATCAGCTCGGAGACGCCGTTTCCGAGGTACACGTCGTCGGGGTCGAACCGGGGGAAGCCCTCGATCTCCTCGTACCGGCTCACGACAGCACGTCGCGCCGAGATGATGCCCTTGCTGTCGCTGTAGCCGTGCGCGGTGGGGAGCGCGGCGAGCATGTCGCGCACGATCTGGTGCGGGGCGTCGAAGCCGAAGATCGCCGGGTTGCCGGTGTTCAGCTTGAGGATCTTGTGACCCTCCGCTTCCAATCGCGCCGCCTCGACGAGGGCGTTTCCGCGAATCTCGTACAGGACGTTCTTGAGCTTCGACGACTGGTCGAAGTTGCGCGTTGGGGTCATCGGCCAAGCCTACAGCGACGAAAGGAGGGCCAATCCACGCGGACTGGCCCTCCTCAGCGCGGGAACTACTTCTTCTTCTTGCCCTGGGCGCGACGCTGCTCACGGTTGCCGGCAGCGGGAGCCTCCGCCTCGGTCCGCTGGCCGAAAGCCCCACGCGGTGCTTCTGCGGGCTCGGCCTGCGGTGCCTGAGCGCGAGCCGCCGCCTGACGGACGCGATCGGTCGCCGCCTGCTGGACCTGACCCCGGTCGTTGCGGACCTCGACCTCACCCGCATCGTTGGCCGCGGAGTACTCGAGCCGCTGCTCGCCGCCGTCGGTGGCCAGCCCCTTGGCCTCGACCTCTGCCGTCTGCGAGTCACCGGCACGGCGCACCTCGACCTCGAGGTTGTAGAGGTACCCGACCGACTCCTCCTTGATCTGGCCCATCATCGACTGGAACATGGCGTAGCCCTCGCGCTGGTACTCGATGAGCGGGTCGCGCTGAGCCATCGCACGCAGTCCGATGCCGTCCTTGAGGTAGTCCATCTCGTAGAGGTGGTCGCGCCAGCGGCGATCGAGCACCTGCAGCACCACGCGGCGTTCGAGTTCGCGCGTCGCCGCCTCACCGAGGGATTCCTCTCGCGCCTCGTATGCGATCTTGGCGTCCGAGAGCAGCTCGCGCGTGAGCCCGTCGGCATCGATGCCGCCCTTGCGATCGGCGGCCTCGGCCACGACCTCGTCGATCGTCACTCCCACGGGGTAGAGCGTCTTGAGCTCTGTCCAGAGCGCGTCGAAGTCCCAGCTCTCGTTGTGGCCCTCGCCGGTGTGGTCGCGCACGACGCCGCTGATGGCGTCTTCGATGAAGTGCTGAACCCGGTCGGCGATGTCATCGCCCTGGAGGATGTGTCGTCGATCCGCGTAGATGGCCTCGCGCTGGCGGTTCAGGACGTCGTCGTACTTGAGGACGTTCTTGCGCATCTCGGCATTGCGGGACTCGACCTGCGACTGAGCGCTGCGGATCGCGCGGGAGACGAGCCCCGACTCGATCGGCACATCATCCGGGAAGTTCGTGCGGGCGAGGATCGCCTCGGCGGCGCCCGACTGGAACAGACGCATCAGGTCATCGGTGAGGCTCAGGTAGAAGCGGCTCTCACCGGGATCACCCTGACGTCCGGAACGACCGCGAAGCTGGTTGTCGATGCGGCGCGACTCGTGACGCTCGGTGCCGAGCACGTAGAGACCGCCGGCCTCGATGACCTTCTCGGCCTCCTCCGCGACGACGGCCTTCATCGCCTCGTAGGTCTCATCCCACGCGATCTCGTACTCTTCGGGCGTCTCCACGGGGTCGAGCCCCTTGCCCTTGAGCTCCTGGACCGCGAGGAACTCGGCGTTTCCACCGAGCATGATGTCGGTTCCTCGTCCGGCCATGTTCGTGGCCACCGTGACGGCGCCCAGACGGCCGGCACGAGCGACGATCTCCGCCTCGCGTGCGTGGTTCTTCGCGTTCAGGACCTCGTGCTTGACGCCCTTCTTCGCGAGCAACCGTGACAGGTACTCGCTCTTCTCGACGCTCACGGTTCCGACCAGCACCGGCTGGCCTTCTGCATGCCGCTCTGCGATGTCCTCGACGACCTGCGCGAACTTCGCCGTCTCGTTCTTGTAGACGAGGTCGGACTGGTCCTTGCGGATCATCGGTCGGTTCGTCGGGATCGGGATGACGCCGAGCTTGTACGTGGACATGAACTCGGCAGCCTCGGTCTCGGCCGTACCTGTCATGCCCGCGAGCTTGTCGTAGAGCCGGAAGTAGTTCTGCAGGGTGACCGTCGCGAGGGTCTGGTTCTCGGCCTTGACCGGCACCCCCTCCTTCGCCTCGATCGCCTGGTGGATGCCCTCGTTGTAGCGGCGACCGACCAGGATGCGACCGGTGTGCTCGTCGACGATCATGACCTCGTCGTTCATCACGACGTAGTCGGTGTCCTTCTTGAACAGCGCGAGAGCCTTGATCGAGTTGTTGAGGAACGAGATCAGCGGCGTGTTGGCCGACTCGTAGAGGTTGTCGATGCCGAGGTAGTCCTCGACCTTCTCGATGCCGGGCTCGAGCACGCCGACGGTGCGCTTCTTCTCGTCGACCTCGTAGTCCTCGCCGACCTCGAGGGTGCGGGCGATCTTCGCGAATTCGGCGAACCAGCGGTTGGCCTCGCCTGAAGACGGACCGGAGATGATGAGCGGGGTGCGCGCCTCGTCGATGAGGATCGAGTCGACCTCGTCGACGATCGCGAAGAAGTGCTCGCGCTGCACGAGATCTTCCTTGCGCCAGGCCATGTTGTCGCGCAGGTAGTCGAAGCCGAACTCGTTGTTCGTGCCATAGGTGATGTCGGCGGCATACTGCTCGCGGCGGACCGCGGGGGTCTGGCCGGAGACGATGATGCCGGTGGTCATCCCGAGCGCACGGAACACACGCCCCATCAGCTCTGCCTGGTAGCTCGCGAGGAAGTCGTTGACCGTGATGACGTGCACGCCCTTACCGGCGATGGCGTTCAGGTACGCGGGCAAGGTCGCGACGAGAGTCTTGCCCTCACCGGTCTTCATCTCGGCGATGTTGCCGAGGTGGAGAGCGGCGCCACCCATGATCTGCACGTCGTAGGCGCGCATGCCGAGTGTGCGCTTGGCGGCCTCTCGCACGGCGGCGAATGCCTCCGGCATCAGCTGATCGAGGGTCTCGCCCTTCTCGAAGCGCGCGCGCAGCTCGACGGTCTCGTTGCGCAGTTCGTCATCGGTGAGCTTGGAGATGTCCTCTTCCAGCGCCCCCACTGCCTTGACGACCTGATTCAGGCGGCGGATGACCCGCCCCTCGCCCGCACGCAGCAGCTTCTCAAGAGGATTGGCCACGGATGTCATCTCCCTGTCAGTGGGTAAATCGCCGGCCATCGGTGAACCCGACGCCAGGCATACTTCGCCATGTTACCGGGCTGTGACCTGCACGTCGCCTGCATGGCGATCCCGCGCGTCGGAACCCGGGGTTGCCCGGTAACCATATACTCGGTATCGCATTCCAACGGATGGTCATGGGAGACGAACGATGTCAGTACGCCAGAGTCTGCTCGCCATTCTCGCGCAGGGGCCCTGCTACGGCTACCAGCTCCGCCACGAGTTCGATCGCCGCACCGGCTCGATCTGGCCGCTCAACGTCGGGCAGATCTACAACACCCTCGAACGGCTCGAGCGCGACGGCCTGGTGTCTCGCGGCGATGCCGACGACCGCGGCCATGTGTACTGGCAGATCACCGATGCGGGACACGTGGAGGTCGGGAACTGGCTCTCCTCCCCCGTCGTGCGTCCACAGGGCACCAGGGATGAACTCGCGATCAAGCTGGCGGTCGCGGCGACTCTTCCCGGCGTCGACGCGGCGGCCGCCATCCATGCGCAGCGATCCGCATCGATGCAGCAGCTGGAGGCACTCCAGCAGGCGCGGCAGGAGCGAGGAGACGCCGACGATCCCCAAGGACTCGCCTGGTCGCTCGTGGCCGACTCCATGATCTTCGCCGCGGAGGCCGAAGTCCGCTGGCTCGACCACACGGCTCAGCGGCTCAGCGGGCATCCGCGCCACGCGATGACTCTCGAGCTCACCGACGAGCGTCCCAAGCGCGGGCGGCCGGCGAAGACCGCGACGGCGATGGCCGACGCGATCCCCGCGCTCTGACCGACGTCGCCGCCGCCCACCGCACGCCGCGGCGGGCGCGAGATGACCGTTCGCCCCGAGCGGATGCTCAGCCACCGCAGGGCCGGGGAAACTAGGATCGGTTCATGGCTGGATTTTGGGGCAGACGCAAACGCGAACAGGAAGAACTCGCCGCACAGGATGCCGATCTGGCTCGCCGTGCTGAGCAAGCTCTGGTCAGCGCCGACGAGCGGATCCGCACGACGTCGGATGAGCTCTCCTTCGCCGAGGCCGAGCTCGGCGAATCGCTCACCTCCGATCTGCGCAAGGCGCTGGCAGCGGTGCGAACCCACCTGCGCGAAGCATTCCAGCTCCACCAGCTGAACCACGACGAGATCCCCGACACCGACGAGGAGCTGCGCACGCGCAACGCGCGCATCCTCCAGCTCTGCGACTGGGCGCAGGACCTTCTCGACGAGAAGACATCCGTCCTCGCCGAGTCCGTCGCCAAGGTGCGCCGCGCGCCCGAGATCATCGCGCAGGTACGCGCCGAGGCTGCAGCCCTCAGCGCCCGCATCCCCCAGACCAACGACGCCGTCGCCCGGCTCTCGGCCCGGTACGCGGATTCCGCCATGCACCAGATCACCGCCAGCGCGGCCGAGGCCGAGCAGCTCATCAGCTTCGCGACCCACAGCGCCGACGTGTCGGAACGCCGTCGCGCCGCGAAGCAGAACGAAGAGGCGAATGTCGCCCTCGAGACGGCTACCGAAGCCACCCGCCGTGCGTCCGCACTGCTCGACGCGGTGGAAGACTTCGAGATCGAAGCCCTGCGCGCCGAGTCCACCCTCGCCGAGGTCGTCGCCGACTCACGGGGAGACCTCATCGCGGCGCGAACCGCGCCGAACACACCTGCCGTCGCGGCGGCCGTCGCCGCACTCCAGAGCGCACTGGCCGCGTTGACACCGTCCGGGCAGCCGAACGATCCGTTCGCGGAGCTCTCCCAGCTCCGCGACGCGAACTCCGGCCTCGACGAGGCCATCGCGAAGGCCCGCCATCGCGCCGAGAACCCGCTCCCGAGCATCGCGCAGGTGCAGCACGCGATCGATGACGCCGACCGTCAGCTGGGCGTCGCTCGCGGCCTCATCTCCGGACACCGCGGCTGGATCGGCGCGGACGCCCGCACCCGCCTCGCCGAAGCGGAGCGGCTACGCGTGGACCTGTCCGACCTGCTGCCCGCCGAGGACACCCGCGAAGCGGCGCTCGTGCAGGCGCGTCGGGTGGCCCATCTCGCTTCCGAGGCGTTGCAGCTCGCGCAGCGCGACATCGACTCGTCCCGTCCGCAGGACCAGGGCTGGGGCGGGGGCGGCGGCTGGAGCGGTGGCGGCGGACGGCGCGGGGGCGGCGGAGGAGACCTCGCCTCCGGCATCCTGGGTGGCCTCGTGATCGGCAGCCTGCTCGACGGCATCTTCGACTGACGCCGAGCCCCAGCGGCATCTGGACCTGCGAACGGCCCGACCCCTTCCGGGATCGGGCCGTTCTGCGAATCGGATCAGGAGGCGAGAGCCTCGGACGGCGGAGCCTGGGTGCTCAACGCGATCACACCGTAGTCCCAGCCCTTGCGCCGATAGACGACGCTCGGGTGATCGGTGCGGACATCGACGAAGAGGAAGAAGTCGTGTCCGACCAGTTCCATCCTGTCGACGGCCTCCTCGACGGTCATCCACTCGGCATCGAAACTCTTCGTGCGGATGACGACGGGCGAGTAATCGTCCTCCTCGGTCTGCTGCACCGGCACGGTGCCCGTCGCGACCGCGTGGAGGACGTCGGCGGATGCTGGCTGCACGTCGATGCCCTCGAGCGCTCCACTCTCCTTCTCGAAGTGGGCGCCACGGGGGTGCTGTCGTCCGTCGACACGCTTTTCCTTGGCCCGGCGCAGCTGCTCGGACATCTTGTCGACGGCGAGGTCGAGGGCCACGAACTTGTCGCCGTCCGTCGCTTCCGCGCGAACGACCGGCCCCTTGCCGATCAGTGTCAGCTCGACGGTCTCATCGGGAACATGACCGTTGCGATACACGCGATGGGTGACTTTCACATCCAGTCGCTGCGCTCGGGACGCGAGCATCTGGATCTTGGCGATCTTCTCTTCGACAACGGTTCGGAAGCGATCGGTGATACCCACTCCGACGCCAACGATGCTTGTTTCCATTGCTGCCTCCTTGTCCCGGTCCTCCCGGCCAAGGGCGGACCGTGGTCGCCTTGTGTCCCCCCACCGTAGTCCGCCCGGCGACGGATGTCACGGGCTCGTTCCCCTGTGTCGCCGGTGCGTTGTCGATGAGGTTCATCCGAATCCGTCACGACGCGGCGTGGCGGCGAGCGCGACCGCCGCCACGACTCGGAAGCCAGCGGATCCGAGAGCTCGTGCTGCTTCGTCCAAGGTCGCGCCCGTCGTGACGACATCGTCCACGAGCACGGCTTCGGCCCCCGCTCCCGGTCGACGTGCTCGCATGACTCCCCGCACATTCGTCTCGCGCGCCCGCACGTCGAGACCGCGCTGGTCGGTGGTACGCCCCACGAGCGAGAGCAGCCGCTGCGGTTCGAACCGCGCGCGACGGATGAGGAGTTCCGGGACACGGTAGCCTCTGCGGCGGAACGCGCTCCTCGTCGTCGGCACGGGGACGATCCACGTGGTCGGGTTCACCACGGGGGCGAGCACCGTCGCGAGAGCTGCGCCGAGTGGACGGGCGAGGAGCGTGTGGCCTTCACCCTTGAGACGACGTATGCACTGCGCGGCCGCACCGTCGAACGGAAGCGCAGCTCTGACGATCATCCCTCGGGGTGTGGTCCCGCTCTGTGGATGGGGCCGGAGCGCTTGCGTGCATCGGGGACACAGGAGGGTGCCCGGCTCATCGCATCCGCCGCACGTCGCCGCGAGCAGGAAGGCGGCGATCTCCGCGCCGATGCCGAGCAGGTGCGATTTCTTCCACATCCGAAGATCCTGCGGCATCGAGTCCGCGAGGCCGGCGGCCGTCCTCCCCTATGCGCCGGATTCCCCCGCGTCGGCCCCCCGTGCAGGGAGAGTCACTCCCCGACCCGGGTGGCGAGCACCGTGACACCGGAGGCGACCTCGCGCCATGCCGACCCGGCATGAGCGAACAGTTCGCCGTTCGCGCCGAGGATCCGCACACCGGCCGCGGTCCGCGCGCCCGCGATCGAGATGGCGTTGCTCGGCGCTGCTTCTGCCGAGCCCGGCCCCCCGACCATCTGAGTGAGCAGACGAGGACTGTTCGGATCGATGAGCACTCCCACGCGATCGGCCCCCAGCCACACCAGCCCCGTGGCCGGCTCGAAGAGCTGGGTCAGTTGCTTGACCTCGCCGAGTTCGATCGGAACGCCCGCGGAGTCGCGCACCACCGCAGCGGCGACGACCCATGTCTGCTTGCCGACGGTCACCACGGCAGCCACCCTGGCACCGTCCGCCGCGATCCTCAGATGGGATATCGCCGACGCGTTCGGCCAGGCCTTCGCGATCTGATGCGCCACGGCGTCGCTTCCCGCTGCCTGCAACGCCGTGGGCGCTGCCGCGGGAACGGACCAGGTGTATCCGTAGGGATCGAGCGAGGGCGTGATGATGCCGGCACGAGCATCGAGCTCGTCGACACTTCCGTCGCCGATCAGGTAGACGTGCCGGTCGGCGAGCTGTGTGGCGGCGTGGCCGTCGTCGGCGGCCACGTCGATCGACACGATGGGCTGCGTGATCGCGGTGATCTCCGAGCTGATGCCGGCGATGGGTGAGATCTCGTCGCCGACGATTCGCCCGAATGCGCCGTTCTGCAGGACGAGGGTGCCGACCGTGGCCGATGATTCGACGACATCCGCCACGCCGGCATCGAGGTTGCGCCCGTCGACCGTGAACCGCACCTCGGTCACCGCCACACCGGCCGCCCGGAGCGTCGCCTGGAGCTGGGTGCGCATGCGGGAGAGCGTGGCCGCGTCGAGACCTGCGGCGGGGCGGGTGAGGGCGACATCCGCGACCTGGCCGACGATGGGCACCGCGTCCTGCGCCAACTGCACGTCGGCGGGGAAGGCGTTCTGCACAGCCGGATCCAACCATTCGCTGGGGGCACCGCCGATCAGCGCCCGCGTCACCGTCGTCGCGGGGCTCTGCCGCCGGGGGAACCAGCGCATGTCAGGCACCAGCCTCGACCAGCCGAGATCGAAGTACTGCAGCGGATACCCCTCGAAGACCTTGGTGAACCGCGTCTCGTCGATCACGACGCCGTCCGGCGCCTGCGTGATGCGCCATTCGCCGTTCTCCATCCGCTGGAGTGTGAATGCCACGTTGGACGAACCGAGTGCCTCGGAGTATCCCCCGGAATCATCGACGCTCGCGAGCAGGTCGAGCGTCACCTGGACCTCCGCCGTATCCGCGTCCTCCACCTCGTCATCCGGGACCGAAGAGGTGACCGTCCTGGTGTCCGTGCCGATGTCGATCGACACTCCGGCCGACGGACTCCAGCTCCGCTGCAGGGCAGGCGCGAGGAAGTCGCGCGCCGTGTCCCAGTTGTCGGTCGTCGTGATGCCGGCTTCGAGGAAGCCCTCGACGATCTCCTCCGGCCCGGCCCCCGTGACCGGACCGGACGCCACGGGGAGGATGTCGACGTCTTGCGGGGACTCCCCGAGCTTGAGGCCGACAGCGACGTCGCCGCTCGTGGGCAGTCCCGCGCACGCGGGAAGCAGCAGCACCGCGAGCACGAGTGCAAGGCCCCGCAGACCTCGATTCCCTCTCCGGTGGGTCACGACCATTCCTCCTCGTCGAACAAGCCGTCGGGCGCGTCTGTCAGCGAGATCGGCTGCGTCGCGTCACCGAGTTCCGCGAACGGTTCCTGCGGCTCGATGGGAATCGGGCTCGGGCCGGCCAGGATGCCGTCGTGCCGAGGAATCGTGAGCACGAAGTTCGTGCCCACCCCGAGCTCCGACCAGACGTCGAGCGTACCGCCGTGCAGGGTCGCATCCCCCAGCGCGATCGAGAGCCCGAGCCCCGTGCCCCCGATCGTGCGCTGACGCGAGGGGTCGGCGCGCCAGAAGCGGTCGAAGACCCGCTCCGCGTCGGCCGGCTCCATCCCGAGACCGAAATCGCGCACCCCGGCGGCGACCGCGTGCTGGTTGCTGTCGACGGTCACGACCACGGGCCGTCCCTCGCCGTGCTCGATCGCGTTGCCGATCAGATTGCGCAGGACGCGGCGCACTCGCCGCGGGTCCATGTCGACGGGCGAGTAGCCACCCGGCGCCACGAGCCGCAACTCGGTGCCGTGTCCCTCCGCGAGCGGCCTCATCTGCTCGATGATGTCCTCGGCCAGGTGGGTGAGGCTCGTCGCCTCGAGCTCGAGCTGCACCGAGCCCGCGTCGTAGCGACTGATCTCGAGGAGGTCGGAGAGGAGCGTCTCGAACCGCTGGACCTGGGCGTGCAGCAGCTCGGCCGTGCGCGCCGTGGTGGGGTCGAACTCCTCGCGCTGATCGTTGAGCATGTCGGCCGCGAGGCGGATGGTGGTCAGCGGTGTCCGCAGCTCGTGCGACACATCGGAAACGAATCGCTGCTGCACCATCGAGAGCTCCCCGAGCTCCTTGATCTGCGACTCGATACTGTCGGCCATGGCGTTGAACGAGCGCCCGAGCGTAGCCAGCTCATCCTCCCCGTGCACTTCGAGACGCACTCCGAGATCGCCCGCCGCCAGGCGCGCACTCGTCTCGGCAGCCTGCACGATCGGGGTGGAGACCGCGCGGAGGACTATCCAGGAGATGGCGGCGACGATCGCCACCAGTCCGATCCCCGCGATCCACAGCGTGCGCTGCACGAACACGAGGGTCTGATCGGCATCCCCGAGATCGTAGGCGAAGTAGATCGCGAACGCTCCTGCCTCCGGCACCTGGAGCTGCTGCCCGACGATGATCCCGGGAACCTCTCCCCCGTCAGCGACGGGCAACGCCACCGACTGCCAGGCCTGACGGTCGTCGAACTCGACGACACGCGCCTGGAGCTCCGGACTCAGCAGACTCCGGCTCAAGCCGGCCTCGAAGCCGTTCAGTCGGACACCGTTCGCATTGTCGATCTTGAAACCGGCGAGCTGATCCGTGCTGGACGTGCGGGTGAGATTCGACTGGACGCTGTTCCACAACTCGGTGAGAGCAGCAGCGTCGTCGCCCACCTCGGCCACGTCCAGGATCCCCTGTGCCTGGTCGACCGCCCGCCGGGAGTCTTCGAGCGCGACATCCTTGCGCGAGATGAAGAGATCGTTCTGGATGACGAGGGCCATCGTCACGCAGGTGATGAAGATCGCCAGCGAGGTCGCGAGGAGCGTGATCGAGAGCGTGCGGAAACGCAGCGAGCGTCGCCAGAGGATGCCGAGCATCGTCGGCCACCCTCGCCAGTCGCGCAGGACAGCGACCGTCGTGGTGGTCGCTGTCGTCGCGGCCATCGTGCTCCTAGCCGACGCTCCCGGCGCGATAGCCCACGCCGCGTACCGTCATGACGATCTTCGGGTTGTCCGGGTCGAGTTCGACCTTGGCGCGCAGGCGCTGGACATGGACGTTCACCAGTCGCGTGTCGGCCTTGTAGTGGTAGCCCCATACCTGTTCGAGCAGCATCTCGCGGGAGAACACCTGCTGGGGCTTCGATGCGAGCGCGACGAGAAGCTGGAACTCCAGCGGCGTCAGCGCGATCGGCGCAGTGCCTCGCCGGACCTCGTGCGCGTCGACATCGACCGTGAGATCACCGACACGGAGCTGCTCGCTCGTGGTCTGCGGTGTCGGACGAAGCCGGGTGCGGATGCGCGCGACCAGTTCCTTGGGATTGAAAGGCTTGACCATGTAGTCGTCCGCGCCCACCTCGAGTCCGCGGACGACGTCGGCCGTGTCGCTGCGTGCGGTGAGCATGATGATCGGCACGCCTGATTCGGCACGGATGCGCGTGCAGATCTCGATACCGTCCATGCCGGGGAGCATGAGATCGAGCAGCACGAGGTCAGGTCGCTGCGCTCGCCACTCATCGACGGCGCGCGCACCGTCCGCGCAGAAAACCGGCTCGAAGCCTTCGGTCCGAAGCACGATCCCGATCATCTCGGCGAGCGCGGTGTCGTCGTCGACCACGAGAATACGTGAGGTCATAAGAGTTACCTTATGGCACCGAGTCCCAGCGATCCCAGGTCTGCGCACCGCGTATGGGATATGACACGATGGGAGCGCGCGATGGAGAGGGAGTGCCTGTGACCGGACAGACGTGGACGCCTGCCCCGAAGAAGGGCATCATCCCCCTTCACCCGCTCTCGTTCGGAATGCTTCTAGGAAAGGCCTTCGCGGCGCTGCGACACAACCCGAAGGTGCTGTTCGGCTTCGCCGTCGTCATCCAGCTCGTCGTGGTGGTCGTCACCGCCGTGGTCATGGGCGTCGTGCTCTTCACAACGTTCAGCCGCCTGGAGACCGTCTCCCCCTCTTCTCCGGACTTCGAAGCGGTGATGGCCGGAACCATCGCGGTGAACCTCATCGCCGGTCTCGTCGTGGGCGTCGCCTCGATCGCGTTCACGGCGATGATGCAGGGCGTCGTCGCCGCGGAGATCGGATACGCCGCGATCGGCGTCAAGGCGACGCTGCGGATGCTGTGGCGCCGGATGGCCCCGGCATTCTGGCGACTCGCCGGCTTCGCCTCGCTGTCGGTGGTGGCCGTGTTCGGCATCTTCATCATCGCCGCCGTCATCATCGCGGGCTTCATCGCCGGGGGCATGGGCGGCAGCGTCGAGATGGTCGGCGTCGTCGTGCTCGTGGTGATCGTCATCGTGCTCGCCTGTATCCCCTTGGCGGTGTGGCTCACGACGAAGCTGCTGCTCGTGCCATCCATCCTGGTGCTCGAGCGTGCGCGTTTCCGCGATGCCTTCGTGCGCTCCTGGCGGCTCACCCGCGGACGATTCTGGGTCGCGTTCGGAGTGACATTCCTCATCAGCGCCATCATGGGCATCGCGGCGCAGGTCGTCAGCGTCCCCGCCACCTTGCTCGGCTCCCTCCTCGGCTCCGTGGTCGCGCCCACGGGAGCCGAGGACCCCAGCGCTGTCGTCGCCTTCGTCGTGACCCTCATCGCCCCACAGATCCTGCTCCTCGTCATCCAGGCAATCACCCTGGTAGTGCAGAGCACCGGCTCAGCGCTCGTCTACCTCGACTGCCGGATGCGCTACGAGGGGCTGGACCAGACGCTCATCGCGTACGTGGAGCGCCGCGACCTCGGCTGGACCGATGAACACCAGGACGACCCGTTCCGCGTCGACCCCTCGCGTGCCGTCTCCTCTGCGCCGCCGCCCCGTCAGGTACCAGAGCACGTCATGATGTCGCAGGGGTACGGGTACCCGCCTCACGGTGCACAGTACCCGGCACAGGGCTATCCGGCACAGGGCTATCCGGCACAGGGCTATCCGGCACAGGGCTATCCGGCACAGGGCTATCCGGCACAGGGCTATCCGGCACAGTCCCCCGCGCAGCCGCAGGCCGGAGCGCCTGTCCCCCCGCCTTCCGCCGTCTTCCCCCCGCCGCCTCCCGCGCCGACCGCGGGTTCCGCCGGATCCCCGACGCCGAGCAACCCCGGCGCCGGAGCCGCTCCCGATGACGCGGGCTGGACCGCGCCCGGCACCGACGGCTCCGCATGATCCGACGGTTCGACGATCTCTTCGTCCCCGATGGGGACGAAGCTCGGCGCTGGGCGGAGGAAGAGCTTTCCAACCCACGCTACGCCGATGCGAAGCCCACGTGGTTCGACCTCCTGGCGCGTGACATCGGCCGTTTCCTGGCCGACCTGTTCAGCTCGGGCAACGGTGCAGGCATCGGGCCGTCCGCGCTCATCATCGTCACCGTCATCATCGCGGCCGCGCTGATCGCCGCGCTCATCATCTGGGGCCGTCCGCGCAGCTCCCGCGCGGTCAAGCGGGTCACGGGCGACCTCCTCGGAGCGGCCGACGACCGCAGTGCCGCGCAGTTGAGATCCGACTCCGACCGGGCCGCTCGCGAACGCGACTGGGACTCGGCGACGGTCCTCCGCTACCGGGCCATCGCGCGCAGCCTGCGGGAGCGCGATCTGATCGATCCGGCACCCGGCGCAACGGCCCAGTCGATCGCCCGCGAGGCGAGCACGGTGTTCGCCGACGAGGCGGGCGCGATGCGGCGCGCTGCCGTCTCCTTCGACGACGTCCGCTACCTCGGGCACTCTGCGACCCCGGAGACGTATCGGGAACTCGTCGACACCGATGACCGGATCCGCGCACGTCGCCCCGAGGGAGTGCCGGCGTGACCGTGATCGATCACGAGCCCGCCGCCTCGTCCGCGGCCGCCCCCTCCACGGCCGAGCGCCGCCCGAGCCGAGCGAAGACGATCATCGGCTGGACGATCGTCGCCGCCCTCGTCCTGCTCGTCGCCGTGGTCGGGCTTCGTGTCGCGGTGACCGCGCCCGGCGCGCGCGGAGCGCTCGATCCCGAGGCGCGCGACGATGCCGGTGCCCTCGCGCTCGCGGACATCCTGCGTGATCAGGGTGTGGACGTCGACATCCGTCGCTCGCGTGCCGAGGCGCGCGCCGCGATCGACGAGAACACGACACTCGTGATGGCAAACCCCTACACACTCACCGACGAAGCCCTGGAGACGCTCACCGAACCTGCGACGCGCGTCGTGTTCCTCTCCACGAGCACACACCTGCTGAACGAGATCGGCATCGGCCAGAACGCCGCGGGAACGCTGTCGGCTGCGGCTCCGGACTGCGACGTCGCCGAGTTCGCAAAGGTCGGGACGATCCGCGCCGACCGCCTGTTCACTCCCGCAGACGGTGTGCAGGCCTGTTTCGGGGACGCCGAGGGTGCGGCCGTGCTCGTCGACCGCCGCACCGACCCCCAACGGGTGGTCGTGGAGGGCACGAGACTCTTCAGCAATGCCTATCTCACCGAGAACGGCAACGCCGCCCTCGGCCTCGCCCTGCTCGGTCAGACCGACCGCGTCGTCTGGTACGTCCCGAGCTTCGCAGACTCCGACATCGAAGCCGAGCCGATCGACACGCTCGGCAGCCTCACACCCCCCTGGGTCACGCCTGCGATCCTGCTCCTGATCGCTGCGGGGATCGCTGCGGCCATCTGGCGCGGTCAGCGGTTCGGCCCCCTCGTCGCCGAGACCCTGCCGGTCACCGTGCGCGCGTCGGAGACCATGCACGGACGCGCGCGTCTCACAGCACGCGCCGCGGATGCGCCGCACGCTGCACAGGCACTCCGCGAAGGGACGCAGCGACGACTCGCCCGCCGACTCGGACTCGCCGTCCATGCCGGAGCCGATGAGGTCGCGGATGCGGCCTCCGACCGGCTGCGGATCCCGCGCGGCACGCTCCAGGCGCTGCTGGCTGGCCCCCTCCCCGAAAAGGACGCCGAGCTGGTCGACCTCGCCAGACGCCTCGACCAGCTCGAGACGGCCGTGGACGACAGCACCCGCACCGCTCGATCAGAACCGACCACCCATCCCCGAGAAGCAGAGGGAAACACGTGACCGTTGAGAACCATCCCACCGACGACGCCGCGCTGCGTCAGGCCATGCACCGCGTGCGCACCGAGGTCGACAAGGCGGTCGTTGGTCAGGCCGGCACCGTCACCGGACTGCTCGTGTCGCTCCTCGCGCGCGGCCACGTGCTCCTCGAGGGCGTCCCCGGTGTCGCCAAGACCCTGGTCGTCCGCTCGTTCGCCCGGGCCCTCGGCCTCGACACCAAGCGCGTCCAGTTCACTCCCGACCTGATGCCCGGCGATGTCACCGGCTCGCTCGTGTACGACGCGCGCACCGGCGAGTTCGACTTCCGCGCCGGCCCGGTGTTCACGAACATCCTGCTCGCGGACGAGATCAACCGCACGCCGCCGAAGACCCAGGCCGCGCTCCTGGAAGCCATGGAGGAGCGCCAGGTGTCGGCCGATGGTGTCAGCCGTCCGCTGCCCGACCCGTTCCTGGTGGCCGCGACGCAGAATCCCATCGAGCACGAGGGCACGTACTCCCTGCCCGAGGCGCAGCTGGATCGGTTCCTGATGAAGCTCGTCGTCGGCATGCCGGAGCGCGACGCGGAAGTCGCGGTGCTGCGTCGACACGCCGAGGGGTTCTCGCCCCGAGAACTGACCGGCGTGGAGGCGGTCGTCTCCGCCGACGAGATCCGCGCAGCACAGCAGGCGGCCGCAGCCGTCGAGGTCACCGACGACGTGCTCGGGTATGTCGTCGACCTTGCGCGCGCGACCCGCCAATCCCCTTCCGTCGAACTCGGCGCCAGCCCACGCGCCTCGACCGGGCTGCTCGCTGCGGCGAAGGCCTGGGCCTGGCTCAACGCCTCCTCTGCGGTCACCCCAGACCACGTGCAGACCATGCTGGTGCCGGTGTGGCGCCATCGCCTCCAGCTCCGGCCGGACGCGCAGATGGAAGGCGTGTCCGCCGACGCGGTACTCACCTCCGTCGTGCAGCAGACCAGGGTGCCGATCTAGGTGTTCGTCACCGGCCGCCTCGCTATCGCCCTCGCCGTCGGCATCATCCCGCTCGTCATCGCCGGACTCGCGGGTTATCCGGCGTACGCGGTTCTCGGCGTTTGGATCGGCCTGTGTCTCCTGCTCATCGCCCTCGACGTCGCACTCGCCGCCAGCCCGCGGGCGGTCACGGTGAGCCGCAGAGTCCCCAAACGTGTCCGCATCGGAGAGCCGGTCCCGGTGAGCGTGGCCGTGCACAACCACGGCACGAAGGTGCTGAACGCGTTGCTTCGTGATGCGTGGCAGCCCACAGCGGGGGCGCCCGTCGAGCGCCAGCATCTGTCAGTCCCTCCGGGCGAGCGCGGCCGTGTCGCGATCCCGCTGCTTCCCCGCCGACGCGGGGAACTGGTCAGCGAGTTCGTGATGATCCGCTCGCGCGGTCCGCTCGGTATCGCAGGTCGGCAGGCGCGGCATTCCGTTCGCGGGGCGATCCGCGTCCTCCCCGCGTTCTCCTCGCGCAAGCATCTCCCTTCCCGCCTGGCTCGGCTGCGCGAACTGGACGGCAACACCAGCATCCAGGTGCGCGGCCAGGGCACCGAGTTCGACTCGTTGCGCGAGTATGTGCGCGGCGACGACGTGCGCTCGATCGACTGGCGGGCGACGGCTCGCGCAGGAACG
>Ga0160464_100569_pt1 | contig 24538 bp, 20 predicted proteins | sample HID1971I_E11MG_FD_108275 | JGI IMG/M metagenome (GOLD analysis project Ga0160464, IMG submission 108275) | Enriched millipede-associated microbial communities from UW Madison campus, WI, USA - HID1971I_E11 MG | ecosystem: Host-associated > Arthropoda: Insects > Digestive system > Unclassified ... | reverse complement strand
GGGTTTGCATCTGTCTATTCCTTTTGTTGATTGGTAGGACTTTCAACATTACAGGATTAGCAGATGTTTTTCCATTTTCAACCTTGGATTATTTCGTCAAGCACTGATTTCGGTTTTGAGCCGTTATTTCTAGCCTTACTTTTGTGGTATTTAGTATACTTATAATGATAATCTACACCCGAAATAATTTAAGCTATACTAAAATGACGATGATCTGGGGTTTTACACAGTGGGGAAGCAACGACCAATAGGAATAGAATTATTTAGTGGTGCCGGGGGAATGACACTAGGATTTGAAGCGGCGGGGTTTGATGTAAAAGTAGCAGTAGAATTAGATCCCATACATGCAGCAGTTCATGCGCTAAATTTTCCAACTTCAAAAACAATTTGTGAAGATGTCACTAATCTCACTTCTGAAGTTTTATTAACACATATTAAAGAACATGAAGTTGATATTATTTTTGGAGGTCCCCCATGTCAGGGTTTTTCACTGATTGGGAAAAGACAGCGAGATGATCCGCGAAATTTGTTAATTAGCGAGTTTATGCGAGTAGTGAAAGAAGTTAAACCGAAGTATTTTGTGATGGAAAATGTGGAAGGATTAATAAGGGGCTCATCTGTAGAATATCTGAGAACTATTATAGATGATATCCGGCAGGCTGGTTATGACGTAGTTGATCCTATTAAGGTACTTAATGCAAAAGATTATGGAATTCCTCAAAACAGAAAGAGGATTTTTGTAATTGGATACAGAAAGGGGCTTTCGGCACCCCAATATCCAGTGGGCACTGGTGTCACTACATCGGTTTGGGATGCAATTTCGGATATGCCTGATGTGGAACAATACGAATACCTTCTTCACTCTGATATTTATTTAGGAAATTTAAAACGTAATCCCAGTAAATACGCCATGTTGCTACGAGAAGACATTGATCGTTCCATGTTTAAATCAGGAATTGATTCTATTGCAGGTATTTCCGGATGTCGAAGAACTAATCACTCAACTAGCGTCATAGGTCGATTTGAGAATACAGCACAGGGGGCTTGTGAACCTATTAGTAGATACTTTAGGTTACCAATAAATGGTGTTTCTAACACACTGCGTGCAGGAACAGGTGCTTCACATGGCTCTTACACAGCACCTAGACCAATACATCCGATTTTACCTAGATGTATAACGGTGAGAGAAGCTGCTAGAATACATTCTTTTCCAGATTGGTTTCAATTCCATCATACAATCTGGCATGGATTCCGGGAGATTGGAAATTCTGTTCCACCAATTTTATCCAATGCTGTAGCTAAGGAAATAATGAAAGTACTTTATTAGGTGGGGGTATTTGTATGGAAGATGATTTGAAAATCAAAGCTAAGCCAACGAAAGACCTTTTTATTTACATGCTGACTGCAGACTTGCGACATCCAGAAGCTATTGCAGAGTTGGTGGATAATTCAATTGATGGAGCAATTAGAGAAAGGAAGGAAAGTTCATTAAAAGATAAGTGCGTTAAGATTGATATTACCCCAGATACCTTTATAATTGCAGATAATTGCGGTGGAATATCTATTGAAATTGCAAGGGAATATGCTTTTAATTTTGGACGTCCTCCAGGCTCGCCTTCAGTAGATGGTTCAATAGGCAGGTTTGGTGTCGGAATGAAAAGAGCACTCTTTAAAATTGGTAACAAATTCACAGTTCAAAGTCATACCGATACTGATTACTTTAAATTAACTGTAGATGTAGAAGCGTGGAGCCAAAGACCTGAGGATTGGTCCTTTGTTTTTGATGAAGTAGGTCCTTACACGGAAGAAAATAAAATGGATTGGAACACTATTATTACTGTTGAAAATCTAAATGAAGCAGCAACTAAGTTGTTTTCAACTCCTACGTTTATCAATGAATTAATAGAACATCTAAGACAACAAGAACAGGGATATCTGGAAAGAGGTTTTACAATAATTATAAATGGTCATCATATAAACTTTGAAGCTTCCGAACTTCTATATTCGGAAGAGCTCAAACCAGCACGCAAATTCATTGATATGGAAGATGTGAAAATAGAAATATTTGCTGGTGTCGGGGAATCAGAACATAAAAAGGCTGGTTGGTATATTTATTGCAATGAGAGGCTAGTCGTAGAGGCAGATAAGTCATGGATTTCTGGATGGGGTAAGGATAATATTCCGAATTTTCATGCCCAATACAATCGTTTCAGAGGGTATGTTTTCTTTACTGCAACTGACTCCAAATTACTGCCTTGGAATACGACTAAGACTGGAATTGACGATGAAGCACCGATTTATCAAAAAGTCTTATTAGATATGAAAAACTACACGCGATCAGTCGTTGATTTTCTCAATGCACTGGATAGAGAAAAGGATCAAGAGGAAGTTGTGCTAACTGAGGTTGTTGATTCTTCTAACTCAATTGCCATTAACAGTCTGCCAAAATCAACTCTATCAGAGGTTTTCGAAAGACCGTTGGGTAAGATTGTGAGAAAGCCCAAAGACATTAGAATTTCCTATACAATGGAACCGGAAAAAGTCGGAATAGTAAAAGAAAGGCTAGGGGCAAGAAGTTATAAAGAAATTGGTGAAATGACATTCGATTATTATATGCGCATGGAGTGTGAGCCTCTTGACCACTAGTTACAGGCAGATAAATTATTCACTACGACCGCGTAAATCCATTGAACGTAAAATGATAGGAGAGGTGTTGCAGAGGCTTAGACATATCGAAAAACTAGAAGAATACAGGTATATCGGTTTCGGATCGATTTATTTTTCTGATTTTTCATTATTTCATAGAAATCTCAATATTACTAAAATGATTAGTATCGAAAAGGACGGTAAAAATAAAGAGAGGTTTGAATTCAACGCCCCTTTTAGATGTATAGAGTTAAAAATTGGGGAGTCAGTCCATGTTTTACCGAAGTTAAAATGGCATGAACGCACAATATTATGGTTAGATTATGATGGTTCGCTTGATTATAATATCTTCACTGATATTGAAACCTTTGTGTCGCAGGCAAGATCTGGAAGTGTCATAATAATTAGTTGTAATATTGAGCCACTGAAAGAGGATCCAACTACTAAAACTAGATTGCCGGTTTTAAAGAAGATACTTAAAGAAAAAACACCCTTAGAAACTAGAGAGGTTGATTTAACTAGGGCTAATTTCGGCAAATACGTTCGAAACGTTCTGCATAATTATATTATTAGCTTAGTGACACAAAGGAACGGACCGGAAAAGAATTCTTTGAATTACGAATATAAACAGTTGTTTAATTTCCAATATTCCGATAATGCCACTATGCTCACTATTGGCGGACTCTTAATTAATCATGAAGAAGATAAAATCAAAGATAAATTAGATGATTGTGATTTTCAATCCTTATCCTTCGTCAGAACTGGGGAGGAAAACTACGAAATTGATGCTCCTAATCTAACCAGTCGAGAAATCAGCTGGATTAATTCTTTTATGCCTTGTGATGACATTAGTATAATAACGGATAAAAAATGCATTCCTGAAAAAGATATTCAAAACTACATTAAACATTATCGGTTTTACCCCCAATTTGTAGAAATAGAAATTTAATTTGTGTTATATTCTTATATCTATCCCGATGAAATAGTATTGATAGATTTAATACAAGTTCAGGAATATAAGGATTTCGTCTATGTCTGTTAAGACATCAGCAGTAACCGTCGAATTGTGGTTTTGCACAGCCATGGTTCGATTTTTAAACCCTTGTCTAAGCAAAACCGCAATAGTTAATGCTGGACAGGGATTGAACATCGTTTAGTGTTAAGAAAACCGTCAGAGTCATTAAAAGATGAATCTGGCGGTTTTTTCTTTTGTAATACTTATGCCCTGTTCGAGAGCTTGCGATAATGTAATAATACGGCGTAGAGTACGAATTATTGATTGAACAGGGAGGACAAGCTATGCCTATTAAACAAAAAGATATAGATACGAGGACGATGGCTGATTATTCGTCAATAAACAAACAAATTAAGGATAATGCTGTCAGGCTACAGACTTTGCATGATACTACTCATAAATGGAACGGACAATTCAAAGGAAGTATCCGGAATTTGGTGATTATTGACTTCGCCCATATACTTGAGTCTATTGATTACATAAAGCAGTCTTGCGATTCGTTGTACACTAGCAGTAAAGGTTTAGGGAATCATTTCATTCCTTATACGACCTTTTATCGTGAGATAATGTCCACAATAAAACAAGTAATGATGAAAATTCATCACTTTCAACTGAAGTTTGACATTAGGGTCTCAGTAAAATATAACAATATAAACGTGTTCTTGGAAAGGGAGTATTCATGGAGGAACCGATTAGAGCATGATATTGATCCTTTTTACGGAGATTACGAGGAAGTTTTACGTGTATTTAGAATCGATAAAATGCTATCTTTTATGGAAATGGTCGTTGACTTGTTGAGTGATCTGGACGAATCTAAGGTGGATGAAAAATTATTGGTGGGATATGTTCCAGAGTATAATGAACTGCCCTTATTGCAAAGAAAGAAGCTTATACATGAAAACAACGAAAACTTCTTAGCTATAGCAGTGATGGTCACTGAACTAAGCTATATGGTGATGAAAACAAGGGCAAATGAGGAACTCAAGATATTATTTAACTTAGTTATGAAAAATGGAGAAATATCCAGATTCATTAAATACACCTATAGCTTAGAAAGCGCTCAGGATGGAGATAGTGAACGAATCTATGCATACTTCTCAAGAATTGGGCTCACATTCTGCTATCAGTTCTATGACAAACTCGGCTTATACTTGAAGCAACGTTATTCCTTATTAACAGCAACCACATACTTTAAGGAAAATGTAAAGTTTGTAATGAATCCAAGTAATTCTCTTAAGTTGGATGAAGTCTTATTAAGATGCATTGATATTAAGGAGAGCAGGGAATACCTTGTCTTAAATGCCTTGCGACAAGCTATAACTCACAAGAACAAATGGGTGGATTATACATCATCGCGCGGGTCGATAAGCTCACTGATTGTTCGCCATTTCACAAACATGACTGAGTTATTATATCTTATCATCAATGATTACTTCGTGAAACATAAGCTTGAGGTCTCAACTAGAGCGATCGAAGAAACTCTATATAGAACCAATAGTCAAAAATTGTAGTAAACGACTTAAGCTATCTCCCCAAACAACCGAATCATCAAGCTCCGGCGAATTGTGGTTTTGCACAACCACGGTTCACCTCCATTCATGAAACCCCGACCGTTTTAGGTCGGGGCTTTGTTGTGTCTTGAGGAAAGTAGACATTAAGTATAGCGAAATTTTCATAGGAAATTATACCTATATATAGTATGATGAATGAGAAAATGGTACCACAGGGAAGCTGCTGCACCATACGTAAAGAGGAGAGATAGAAGAAATGAAAAAGATTCTAGCCCTTATTTTAATGTCAGTGATGTTATCCTCGGGCGTCGCAAGCGTAAACGCTGCAGACAATTCGCAAGGCTTTAGTGACGTATCCGAAACGCATTGGGCCAAAGATGCAATTGATAGTATGGCGCAGGTTGGGGTTATTACAGGCTATCAAGACGGATCATTTAAACCAGAAGCATCCGTCAGCCGTGAGGAGTTCGCTCAGCTTATTACAAAGTCTTTTTATTTGGATCTTCCTGCCAATGGATCTAAACAGACATTCGAGGACGTGGGTCCGGATCGTTGGTCGTTCGGCGCGATCGAGGCAGCGAAGGAATTTTTAACAGGCTATTATCCCCCATCCGGTAAGTCGTTTTTTGATCCCAAAGGAAAAGCGACCCGTGAAGACATTGCGGTCGCACTAGTTAAAGCGCTCCGCTATGAGCCAGACGATTTAGAGAATAAAAACATCTTGAGCGATTTTAGCGATTGGAAAGAGGTTTCACCCTCCATGCAGACTTATATCGCGATCGCAGTCGAGAAAAACCTGATCACTGGTTATGCTGATCAATGGGGCTACAACCGGACATTTAAACCCCAAAATCCAGTCACTCGCGCCGAGGCATCTACGTTGCTTTATAGGGTTATTAAGAGTGCGGTGGGTGACAGCAATCAGGAGATTGAGCTCAATATTAGCGCTCCAGAGACGGTTTCTAATCCATCATTCTATATCTCTGGAGATGTTACCAAAGGAGCAAAAGTATTTATAAATAATAAAGAGATCGAAGTCGTACAGGGATCCTTTAGAGTCGGTTTCTCTTTAGAGGAGGAAGGGATCTATACTTACACGATCAGCGCTCGCCTGCCTGGAGGCAAAACGACGCAAGTCACAAAGAAAGTTAAGTTTGAGAAAGGTGCTCCTACTGTAGAGGTGAAAGGTGTTCCGGAAACTACGGGCAAGCAATCGATCACCGTTTCATGGACCGTTAAAGATGAAAATGATTATTCTCCGACCGTCACACTCATCGTAAATGGCGAGGAGAAAAAATTGTCTTACCAATCCTCTTATGATGTGATGCTTCAAGAAGGCGCGAATTCGATTACAATTAAAGCCGTTAATGCTGCAGGAAAGTCGGCTGAGGTTACGAAAACAGTAATCTATAACGCAGGAGCTCCTAAGCTTTCAGTCGATCCGCTACCTGCAACAACAAGTAAGGATTCTGTTACGGTCTCCTGGAAAGTATCTGATGCTAACGATTATAATCCGGTCGTATATGTCAACGAAAAAAAGATAACTTGGGGCAATAGTGAGGACGTAGCTCTTAAGCCAGGAATCAATACTATCGTTGTAAAAGCAGTTAACGCTGCAGGGAAATCGACCGAGGTTAAAGTAACGATCGAAATGAGCAGTACGGCTCCAACATTGACGGTCAGCCCGATCCCAACAACGACAACGACAAAGAATCTTACGATCTCATGGTCGATCTCGGATATTAACGATTACAGTCCGGTCGTTTATGTCAACGATAAAAAAGTTTCTTGGGGAAATAGTCAGGATATCCTGCTTAAAGAGGGCGTTAATACAATCACTGTAAAAGCGACGAATAAATTAGGCCAATCTACTGAAGTCACAAAAACAATTACTTTTGAACCACCGGCGCCGGAACTGAAACTCGGCTACGCGCCAACAACGACCACCGAAAGATCTGTCTCAATCTCTTGGACTGTCTCCGATATCAATGATTATGATCCGAGCATTTATATCAACGATAAAAAAGTCTCCTGGGGTAGCAGCCAGGAACTCTCTCTCAATCCCGGTGTGAATGTCTTTAGGATCCTGGCAGTGAATAGCTACGGCAAACAAACGACTGTTGTTTATGAGGTATACGCCGAATAAGTAAGTAAATTTGGATATCAGACATCCGGCGAATTTGGATTTGCACAGCCAGGCTTCGCCTCCATTAAGATCAAGAAACCATCAGCCAGTGGTTCTGGTTGGTGGTTTCTCTATTTATGATCGGAACCGCCGTATGTGTACCCGCATGTATGGTGGTGTGAGAGGGCGGGGGCCAGGAGCCCCCCCTCCTACTCGATTGTCCTCGACATGCATCATTTACTCCGGCAGACCGGCCAGTGTTGCGCTGTCCTTCCACAGCGCTGTCATCAAATCGTCGCTGGAAGCCAGCTCGGATAGCTGTGGCCAATCCAGCCGGTTTTTGCGGAGGACGGTATAGACGCGTCCTTGCGGGATTTGGATAACACCAAGTACTAGATTCGCCAGCGTCTTGCCAGCTGTATGACTGCTGCTGAAGCGTGGAAAGAAATTGCGGACGCCTGGCCATCCCACCATCGCCCACATGGTAAAGCGGAACGTGCAGCGACACAAGCACCACCATCAAAAGAGCGCCCTTACGGGTGCTCTTTACTTTATCCTCAAGCCAACCGAATGCAAATGTGCATTGTAGGAGAAGTTTTTGTGTTACAATTATAAGGTTAGTCATACATGAATGGAGATCGAGAGTAATGAGTTTGTTGACAGTTGAACAGCTGACACATACGTTTGGCGATAGAGTTTTATTTAGGAATGTGTCCTTTCGTTTGCTTGAGGGTGAACGTGTGGGCTTGGTAGGAGCTAATGGGACAGGTAAATCGACCTTAATGAATATTTTGACGGGTAAGCAATTGAAGGACGAGGGGAAGGTTGTTTGGACACCGCGCGTTCAATATGGTTATCTGGACCAGCATACGAAGCTTGAAGCGGGTAAAACGATCCGTGATGTCTTGAAGGATGCTTTTTCACCTTTACTCGTATTAGAAGAGGAACTGAATCACATTATTTCGCAGATGGGCGATGCGGATTCCGATACGCTAGAACAGTTGTTATTACGGATGGGTGAAATCCAGGAGCAACTGGAGATCGGCGGGTTTTATCTCATCGATGTCAAGGTTGATGAAATGGCGAATGGACTGGGGCTGAATGCCATTGGCCTGGATCGAGACGTAACCGCGCTTAGCGGGGGTCAGCGTACCAAGGTTCTCCTGGCCAAGCTTCTATTGGAGAAGCCGGGAGTTCTCTTGCTTGATGAGCCAACGAACTATTTGGACGAAGAGCATATTAACTGGTTAACGAATTACTTGAAAAGCTACCCGCATGCGTTTGTTTTAATTTCTCATGAAACCAGTTTTATGAACCAGGTCGTTAACGTGATTTATCATCTTGAGTTTGCCAAGTTGACGCGTTACACAGCCAATTATGAGAAGTTCAAAGAGATGGCGGAGCTCAATAAGGCCCAGCATATTGATGCTTATGAAAAGCAGCAGGGATATATTAAAAAGCAAGAGGAGTTTATTCAGAAAAACAAGGCTCGTGCTTCAACTTCTGGGCGAGCCAAGAGTCGCGAAAAACAGCTGGATCGCATTCAACTGATCGATAAGCCCGAGGAAGGGGCAAAGCCTAGTTTTAAGTTCAAGGATGCCAGAGCAAGCGGGAAACTGGTATTTGAAGCCGAAGGCATGGTCATTGGTTATAATAAGCCGCTGCTTCCCAAAATGGATATGGTCATTGAACGGGGAGAAAAGATTGCCATTGTCGGCTGTAACGGGGTAGGCAAATCCACGTTGCTCAAGACGATCCTTGGTGTCATACCCCCACTAGAAGGCAAGACGACACGTGGAGATTATTTGTTCCCCGCCTACTTTGAACAAGAGGCCAAGGCGCCAACGATCACTCCGCTAGAGGACGTATGGAACGAATTTTCTTATATGACTCAGAGTGAGGTTAGATCGGCATTAGCGCGCTGTGGTCTGAAGAATGATCATATCACACGATCGCTTAATCAGCTTAGCGGCGGAGAGCAAGCGAAGGTTCGTCTTTGCAAACTGCTGATGCGAGAGAGTAATTGGGTTTTGTTCGATGAACCTACAAACCATCTAGATGTCGTAGCTAAAGCTGAGTTGAAGCGAGCGCTACAGGCGTATAAGGGGACGGTCATTCTGGTCTCTCACGAGCCTGAATTTTATGAAGACTTTGTATCCAAAACATGGGACGTAGAGTCTTGGTCCATGCAAGGCTAATTTTCGACCCCCATGAAATGTAAACGAGAAAGGAAGGAAAATATGAGCGGATTTGAAGACTGGAATCTAAAGGTGAAAAAGACGTTTAATGCGACGAGCAAGGAAGCGGTATTGACCGTTACGGAGGCGGGAGCATTAATCGGTCTCTCCAAGGATCAGATGAAGGTTTACGTGGATAAATATAAATTAACCAAAGTACCGATCATGCGAAGTGTTCACAGGTACCTGTTATTAAAGGATGAGATAGACGAGATTGTAGCGAATCGAGTCGTGTAGTAAGGGAATGCAGGTACTTGGCTCCATCATGCTCATCCACAACCGCACGAGGTTGTGGATTTTGCATTTCATGGGAAAATTAATTCAGGGGCTGACAGTGTGAGCTAATCGATAGACAATACGGTATACCTCGTATATGCTTGTGAATAAAGTGCGAGATCATGTTTTTCATAGCAGGAGGATGTAACGTGGCTCAGACGCGGACAGACGAATCGTTGCAAAAAAAGCTAAAGCCCAGACACATTATCTTTATGGCGATGGGTGGCGTAATCGGAACAGGTATTTTCAAAGGCAGTGCCGAGACCATCGGAGTCGCAGGACCAGGCGTCATTGTGACCTACATTTTTGCGGGTCTGTTATTGCTTGTCGTGATGGCGGCGATGGCAGAGATGGCTACGGTGTATAAGAACAAGAATATGAAAGACTTTGTGCAAGAGGCGTTTGGAAGCCGGGTTTCCTTTGTTATGGGTTGGATGTATTGCTTCATGTGGTTATCGGTTTGTGTCATCGAGGTGGTAGCCGCAGGAAGCTTCTTGCAGTATTGGTTTGCGGATACGCCGCTGTGGATGCTCAGTCTGGCGTGCGCAGTGTTTATTATTCTGATCAATCTGCTTAGTGTAGGTGTGTTCGGTGAGTTTGAGTTTTGGTTAGCCGGAATTAAGATTGCCATGATCGTTATTTTTATTGTGCTTGGGGCAAGCTTGATTTTCAACATCATTCCAAGCGGCAGCACATCCTATTTGCAAAACTACACGCAAGCAGGCGGCTTCTTCCCGAATGGCTGGACGTCGATCTTTTCGGCGTTGCTCATTGTGATGTTTTCGTATGGGGGTTCTGAGCTGATCGCTTTAACCTTAACGGAGACGGAGAATGCCGAGAAGGTAATGCCGCGCATTGTGGGAAACTTCATGCTTCGGATCATTTTGTTTTTTACGTTGCCGATTTTAATCATCTGCGGGCTTATCCCGTGGAATGAAATTGGGCCGGAAAGCAGTCCGTTTGTACAGGTGCTGGCATCTACGGGCTTGCCGGGCGCTGCGCATGTGATGAACTTTATTCTCGTGACGGCGGTGTTGTCAGCGGCGAATTCGGGCATCTACGGGGCATCGCGCATGATGTACTCGTTGGCTGTAGGCGGAGAAGCGCCAAAGTTTCTTGCCAGGACGAATCGCAAGGGGAGCCCGTTTCATACGTTGTTGGTATGCGCAGTGGTACTGATTGGCGGTTCCATGCTGGGCCTCTTTGCTCAGGATCAATTGTTCAAGGTGTTGCTTGCCGTGCCTGGTTTTGTCGTCATTCTGGTCTGGATTTGCATCGCAGCTTCCCAGTTGAAACTGAGAACGCGTTATCCCGTTCAGCCAACATTTAAGGTATGGGGGTTCCCTTATATAACGGGAATAACGGTCTTGGTTCTTACTGTTATCGCATTGTTATTTGTATTTGACGAAGGAAATCGTTTCAGCATCAGTATTTGTTTGGGCGTGCTTGGATTTTTGTCGATATGGTCTCTGATTCGATTCAGACAGGCGGACAGACCGGCCGCTTAGTAGCTGGGCCATGGGGACAATGCGTTCGTACCACATTTGTGATTGAGAGGCGGGCTTTTGATGATAAGCGCAAACGACATACGAACTCAAATCAGCGATCCCCGTTTTTTAGAAGCGGTCTTCAATAAAGAGGCGGATTGGGACGCTGAGCTGGATGCAAGGGATGCGGATGAGTTCGCAGACGCTTGGAATGCCAGTTACGATAAAGTGAATGCGACCGGTGTTGCTGAAAACCAGGTCATTGAAGAGATCAGGGAGTCTGCATACAAACAGACGTACAGAATAACGCAGAATCCTGATCTGGCAGGCTATGTGTCGGATGATTTTGGACTGATGGCGATGGCGTTCGAGCACAAGATAGACCTGGCATTCATTCATACCCTGTGGGACTCCTACGTCAAGGGGACCTTCCCGAGGTAGCGGGACGTCACACTCTCGCCTATCCACTCGGCAGTTCGCTCGGGGAATTCGATTGGGAACTGATGGCCTAGCGGAAGGCGCGTAATATGAAAGCGTTCGAAAGGCTGCGGAATGTGATAATCGCGGTCCAGGTTGCCCCAGAGAATCTTGACGCGACGAGCATCCCATGCTTCGGGAGACAAGCTTATGGCAGCGTCATTCGTTAAGGCGGCCATGACGGCGGCAGTCGTTGTGCGAATGCGCGGGGATCGTAGATCGCGCCGTACCCTTTGGACGTACGCCTCCAGATGTCCCTCAGCCGTGGTAATGCTGCCGCTGCGGAGCAGTTGCTTCTCCAAGCTCGCGTGCCCGGTATGCTTCAGGACAGTCTCGGTTAGCCTCCGGGATCGATATCTCGATGGCACCGGATGGAGCACGGGCTGCAGCAGCAAGAGCTGGTCGATGAGCGCAGGCTGTCGCTCCATCACTTGCGCGGCGATGAGACCGCCGAAGGAATGCCCGATCAGGATCACCGGTTGCTCGAGCTCGGCGATCATCGCCGTTACGCGCTCGACATAACCTTCGATGACATCAGAGCCATGATGATAAGGCGTGCGGCCGAAGCCGGGCAAGTCGACGAACAGGCTATGGGCGTCTCCCATAGAGGCCGAGATCGGCACAAGCGTATCTGCGCTGCTGAAGGTGCCATGAAGGAAAACGAAAGGCATGCCTTGCTTGTTGTTCTCCAGCGCAATCAAGTCCCCTCTTCTGCGCACGCTGAAGTTCTCCCGCCCATGTGCGTCGACAGCCCCAACATGATTGAGCCGATCATCGAGATCGCTGACGATAAAAGGAAGGGTGGAGGCGACCAGTCTCGTAGGTGCGCCAGTGCGGCGTTCAACCTCAAGTTTGCTCGCGACAGGAAAGTCCGACTTGACGAGAAAGTTCATCGACTCCTTGGGAATGCCAAGCAGCTTGCCGGCCCCCAGCCCTAGCGCTGTTTTGATCATCCGGAGCGGGATCGCGCCTCGCGGCGGAGCGGTCCGCAGCTCTTTTGCCATGCCCTGGATCAATGTCCGGATCGAAGGGCTATTTTGTTTGGCGTCCAATAGATAGTAGGTGTTGCTGGCCACTTCCTCCATACGGACCAGACTGTCGATAAACGAGACGACATGATCGATATGCACCATAGGCAGCCAGACGTCATCGCCGTCAGGGACGAGCGGCATCAGGTTGCGCCTGACGGCATCGACCAGGATGCCAAGTCCGCCGAGTTGTTCGGTTTGCCCAGTGAAGGAATCGCCGACGATGACGCTCGGATTGACAGTGGAGAGCGGGATGCCTGTACCATGAAGAGATTGGCGGATATAAGCGTCGGCCCTAAACTTCATCTGCTCATAGGGCGGCAATGAGGCTAACCGATCGCTGAGATCGGACTGCCCGTTATGTTCATCATAAGGGCTCATGAAGCCTGCGACATGGATGAACTGCTGCAAGCCTTTGGCGGCATGAATAGCTAGCGCCAATTGTGCCAGGGATTGGGCAGGATAGAGAAAGGACTGCTCGGCTTCGGCAAGCGAAAGCTGGATATTCATAGGACCGCCTGCATGGATGATCAGATCGGTGGCAAGCACTGCTTCGTAATCAGCGTCGCTAAGGCCCAAGCGGGGCTGGGTAAGATCGCCAATGACAGGCACGATGTTGGCTTGAGCTTCGGCAGGCAACTGGTCGATGATGTTGCGGAGGCGGCTCTCCTGGCGGACAAGGGTATAGACCTGGTGTTGGGAGGCTAGCTTGGCCAGCAGAGGTTTTCCGATATACCCGGTCCCGCCTGTTAAGAAGATTTTCATTCGTAACGCTCCTTTATTTATGTTTTAGTACTACTTGGTACTAACGAGGTCAAAAAAATTACTTTAGCAACAAGGCTAAAGCAGACGATAAGTTGGGGACGAGCTCCGGGTTGTTGGACGCTTGGGCCAAAAAGAGCGCGCCCTCGACGGAGCTGACGATTAACGCAGCGGTTGGTCGAACCGGAAGGTCCGCTCTCAGCTCCCCGCGGTCGATCCCTTGCGATAGGATCATCTCTACGCTGTGCAATTGTTGGTCAAAAAAATGCTTGATGCTCTCTCTGATCGTGATGGCGTCCGCAGGCGTCTGGGTGTACAGGGACAGGAAGGGACAGCCGCCAAGGTAGCTAGGTTGTTCATCGCTATCGGTTAAGATACGGAGCATTGCCGTTAACTTGCCCTGAACCGGAAGCTCGCTCTGCGAGACAATCGCATCAATCTGCTGCTCGTATCGCGCGATCAACCGATCAACCGTCGCGAGCAGCAATTCCTCCTTGGTCTTAAAGTAGTAATAAATATTCGTCTTGGATACCTTGCTATGAGCTACGATATCGTCCATGCTCGTTGCCAGGAAGCCCTTTGTGAGAAACAAGGTGAAGGCGGATTGCAGAGCAACCTCTTTGTTGCTGCGTGTGTTCTTTTTCATAATTAGTACTATACAGTACTAAATGATGGTTCGTCAAGCCACCGATGAGTTAACAGTCCCAATGCAGTCGCCTACAGCTCCAATTTCCGATACAACTCTCCGAACTCGCTAGCCGTCATGCCGTAGTGGATCTCGTCGTAATATTCGCCGTTCGTATAGATCATGTCCCGCAGCCGCCCTTCCTGCACGAAGCCGAGCTTCTCATGGAGCCGGATCGACGCCCGGTTGAACGAATAGACGTGCGGCGTAGCTTTGTGGTAATTCAACTCGTGAAAATAATACCGCAGCACGGTCTGGATCATCTCCGCCCCGTACCCTTGGGATCTGTACTCCGGCAACAGGGCTAGGCCGTATTTGAACGTGCCGTATCGTTTGTGACAAGCAAATGTATTGATAGTCCCGATCGCTGTGCCGTCATCGATGACCGCCACCCAGCGGAACGCGTCGCCGATCCGATTGCGCTGCTCCGCTTCGAGCCATTGCAGCTGCTTCTCCGGCGATTGCGGGAAATGAATCATGTCTACGTTGCGAGCCACCTCGTCATCAAGCGCCTGAAACAAAGCAAGGTCGGAGGCTTGCAGCGCGCGCAATGTCAGTCGATTCGAACGCCAATAATGAAGGGCCATATGCATCCTCGTTTCATCAGAAAAGTCAGTGCTTCCTCGCATAATACATCCACAAGCCATAAAAGACAATCAAAATAAACAATAGGCAACCCATCAACGAGAAGAACACCGTGGCGCTAAAGAATCCGGAGACAATTGTGGCGATACCGAGGCCGGTGAAAATAACCGACATGGCGAGCGTGCTTGCGTTGCGCAGGATTAATCCGGTGCGTTCGTCAGTTTCGGCAATTTGCCATTTCCTTAATTTGGCCTCGTGATTGCGGATTCGCAAGTAGTTGACCACAAACCAGATAGCCAGCAGCTCCAAGCTGATGAAGGCTCCCTGATGAAACCCTTTGATAAAGCTGGGCAGCGTCGGCAACTGGTCGCGATAAATCGTCAGCGCCGCGAAGATGATCGCCGTCACGGCTGCGGCTGCAGCCACCCAACTGGCGCGTGTGCGCATTTTTGCTCGGTACGTATTCATTCCTATTCCTCCTCCAATTCGCTAAAGTCGAATACCTCTTCAATCGTCAATCCGAAATGGCGGGCAATCTTGTAGGCCAGAATCAGGGAGGCTGTATACTTGCCCACCTCCAGAGAGGTGATGGTCTGCCTCGTCACGCCCACCGCCAAGCCCAATTCCTCCTGTGAAAGCTTGTGCTGCTTGCGCAGCTCTGCGATTCGTGTCTTCAAGTGGCACCTCCTTAACTTGATTGCAAAGTTTGCTTTGCACCTTTAGTATAGCTCGCTTTGCATAAAATGTAAAGCCCGCTTTGCAATTTAGGACATGCGGGAAATAATACCCACCTGGCCCTGCCTGAGCTATAATGACAGATATAGAGGTTTTTCGGAGAGGTCGGTGGAAGATGGAGAATAAGGTCGAAAATAAGCTGAGCTGTCAGTGGTTAAAGCATTCGGTCGTCAATTATGGCATGCAGCAAAACTTCGTGCCGATCGTTGAGAAGCTCACGTTAACCAACGCATCGGATGCGGAGTTGCATGACGTGAAAGTCACCTTTACCAGCGAGCCGGAGTTCGCAGCCGTATGGACTAAGGTCATTGATGTCATCCCTGCCGGACAATCCATCGACATCCAGCCCATTCCGATCGACGTGTCGGGCACGTATCTGGCAAGTCTGACGGAGAGGCTCGCAGGGGCATTGACACTGGAAGTGACATGCGGAGACGGAACGTTGTACCGGGAGCGAGCGCCGCTCTCGGTGTTGGCTTATGATCAATGGGCCGGGTTGGCGATCATGCCCGAGATGGTGGCTGCATTTATTACGCCCAATCATCCGGTTGTGGCCAAGATCGTCAGCGAAGCTGCTCCATACCTGCAGAAATGGACGGGAAGCTCCGCGTTCGACGCTTATCAGAGCCGTAATCCGAACCGCGTTCGCCATCAAGCGGCTGCGCTTTTTGCAGCGATTCAGGCTAGAGAGGTGACGTATTGCGTGGCGCCGGCCAGCTTCGAGGAGGTCGGACAGCGGGTCCGGCTGCCGGATGCGCTCACGGCCAATCGGATGGGCAACTGTCTCGATCTCAGTCTGTTATATGCGGCTTGTCTGGAAGCGATCGGTCTGCACTCGTTAGTCGTCTTTACGGAAGGACACGCCTTCGCGGGCGTGTGGTTGATCGAAGAGTCCTTCTCCGAGAGCGTGCAGGATGACGCCTCGCTGCTTAGCAAGCGGCTGGCTTCCGGTGTGCATGAGATTACCTTGGTTGAAGCGACCTTGATGTGCTCGGGCAGCGGTGCCGCCTTCCATGATGCGGAGCAGGCTGCTGCTGCACATCTTTCCTTGCCCGAGAAGTTTTTTGGTTTTGTCGATGTCGCGCGTGCACGCGCCAGCTCGATCCGGCCGCTTCCTGTACGGATCGCAAAGGGAGACGGCTTTGAGATCCTAGCGAGCGACGATGCGCATAAGGGGCAGACCGGTATAGAGGCTCCCCAAGAGTTAACACTCCGCGAGCGTCCGATCGAGGTATCGGCTATCGCGGTGAGCAAGCAAAAGCAGTGGGAGCGCAAGCTGCTCGATCTGACGCTGCGCAATGCGTTGCTCAATTTCCGACTGACCCGGTCCGCGCTGCCGCTTTTGAATACACAGCTTGGCGAGCTGGAGGATGCGCTAGCCGAGGGGCAAGAGTTTCATTTGCTGCCCAAGCCTGCGGATTGGGAGCAGACGATTCGGAGCGCAGAGCTTTTCCGGGCCGTCAGCAAAAATCACCCGCTCGGCGCCCTCATCCAGGAGGAATTCCGTCATAAACGATTGCGTGTGGATGTCCATGAACGCGAGCTGGAGCTTAAGACGACCCACCTCTACCGCTCTGCCAGGCTGGCCCTCGAAGAGAACGGAGCGAACACGCTGTTCCTCGCTTTGGGCTTGCTCAAATGGTATGAGTCGCCGGCTAGCGAGCAGGCTCGATATGCTCCGATCGTACTCGTACCCGTCGAGCTCGTCCGCAAGTCCTCCCGAGCAGGCTTTGTGCTCCGGATCCGAGACGAGGACCCGCAGATCAATATTACGTTGCTGGAGATGCTGCGTCAGGATTTCGGGAGTCATATCGGAGGACTTGATCCGTTGCCTCGAGACGACAAAGGGATCGATCTGACCGGGATCTTCACCACGATCCGGCATGTCATCATGACAATGTCCCGATGGGATATCGTAGAGAGCGCCATCCTCGGCCTGTTCTCGTTCAGCCGATTCGTCATGTGGCATGATATCCGCAGCCGCTCAGAGGATCTGGCGCGCAACAAGGTGGTGGCGAGTCTGATGGCGGGGCGGATGGAGTGGGAGCAGCCGGAGACCTTCCCGCCTGCCGGATCGCTGGACGAGCGCTTCGCCCCGGATCAACTGCTGCTGCCGATCAGCGCCGACTCCTCCCAGATCACCGCGATCAGCGCCGCTGGCAGCGGCAAGAGCTTCGTGCTGCATGGGCCGCCGGGTACAGGCAAGTCGCAGACGATCACCAATATGATCGCCTCCGCGATGGCTGAGGGTAAGACGGTATTGTTCGTGGCGGAGAAAATGGCCGCGCTCAGCGTCGTGCAGAGCAGGCTGGAGGGAATCGGGCTCGCGCCCTTCTGCCTGGAGCTGCATTCCAATAAAAGCACTAAAAAAGCGGTGTTGGAGCAGCTTCGCCGAACGCTGGAGACAGCGCGTGTCGCCTCGCCGGAGGAGTGGCGCAGACAGGCCAATCGACTGGCCGCATCAAGAGAGGAGCTCAATGGTCATGTGACGGCGCTGCACAAAGTGTATGGCTTCGGCGCTTCGATGTATGAGGCGATCACGCAATACGGGAGGGTCAAGGACGCTCCGGCTGTCGTCGAGCTCGAGGCCAACATCGTCGGAGGCATGACCAAGGACATGTACCTCGCTTGGGTCGATATCGTGCGCGAGCTGGCCGTAGCGGGAGAGGCAACAGGCCAGCCGCATGGGCATGTATGGGCCGATGCGGGCATCAGCGTGTATCGACCGCAGCTTCGAACCGAGCTGGAGCGTCTGATTCCTTCGCACCTGTCGGCGCTTGAGCGCGTCCGCTCCGCATGCGGCCAAGCAGCAGCCGTCATCGGCTATGATGCGAGCGGCGTCTCTTCGGTCGAGCTGGCCCACCTCGCGGGTGTGGCTCGCCAACTGGCGCAAGCGCCGTCTGTCGTGCCGACAGGTCTGTTGCGGGCTAGCGATCTGGAGGCGAGCAGCGCGCAAGTACTACAGGCGATCCGGCATGGCCGGGCCAGGGATGAGGCCAAGACAGCGCTGCTGGGACGATTCACGCCCGAGGTGCTGAGCGTCGAAGCGGAGCTGGCATTGCAGGAATGGAACCGAGCCGAGCTGCAATGGTTCTTGCCGAAGCTGCTGAAGCAGCGTCGCATCTTCAAGCTGCTCAAGAGCCGTCTGCTGCCGGGGGGCGTGCTTACCAAGGCAGAAGCTGTGTCGGCCCTGACGCAGGTGCTGACCTATCAGACAGAAAACGCGCTGCTGGGACAACTGGAGGCATCGGTAGCTCCGCTGTTAGGGGCGATGTGGAATGAAGGCCAGCCCGACTGGCAGGTGGTCAGCGGCGCGCATGGTTGGGTATTGGAGCTTCAGGACAGGCTGCTTAAGCTCTGGGTCAACCCGTCGACTCTCCGGGAGGCCAAGCTGCGCTTGGCGGATGCGTACGCTGATGGTACGGAGGCTTTTCGAGAGAGAAGCGGTGCGACGTTGGAGGAATATGTAGCAGCCTATGACACCTATACCGCCCTGGAGCAGCAGCTCGCGACATTGTTATCGCTGGAGCCGGAGACTATGGATCGTCTCAGGGGAGACGAGTCCTGGTTCGACTATCGCGCGCGCAAAGCCTCGGCGTGGCTGCAGAGCTTGGACCTGCTCCGGGATTGGTGCAGCTGGAGACAGTTGCGTGCTCGTGCGATTGAGGCGGGCTTATCCTCGCTGACAACAGCGTACGAGAATGGCCAATTGTCCGGCGGAGAGGTTCGCACAGCTTTCGAGAGCGCATGGTGGCGGGCAGCTATCGCTTATATCCTCCAGGCGGACCCGCTGCTGTCAGCCTTCTCGGGCAGGCTGTTCGAAGAGAAGATTGCTGCCTTCCAAGAGACCGTGGAAGCCTTCGAGCGACTCACGAGGGAGGAGATCGCTGCACGTCTCGCCGCCAATATCCCGACGATCGGTAATCAAGCCTCGGCCAGCTCGGAAGCGGGCATCCTGCTGCGGGCGATCCGCAGCGGCGGCCGAGGCGTCTCGCTTCGCAGACTGTTCGAGCAGATCCCCAATCTGCTGAACAGACTCTGTCCGTGCGTACTGATGAGCCCGATGTCCGTCGCCCAATACTTGGACCCGAAGTATGCTCCGTTCGATCTTGTCATCTTCGACGAAGCGTCACAGCTGCCGACGAGCGAGGCGATCGGCGCGATGGCGCGCGGGCGCAATGTCATCGTCGTGGGCGATCCCAAGCAACTGCCGCCGACGAGCTTTTTTGCCAGCGCAGGAAGCGAGGAGCAGGACGATGCCATCGTGCCGGGGGATCTGGAGAGCATACTGGAGGACTGCCTGGCTCTCGGAATGCCGCAGGATCATCTGCTGTGGCATTATCGCAGCCGGCATGAGAGTCTGATCGCATTTAGCAACCGTCACTTCTATGAGAACAAGCTGCTGACCTTCCCGTCGCCGTCGGAGCGACAGTCGAGCGTGAAGTGGCATCCGGTGGAAGGCTTCTATGATCGGGGGCGCACCAAGCAGAACCGCGCGGAAGCTGAAGCGGTGATCGAGGAGATCACGCGCAGGCTCAAGGATGCGGAGCACGCTGGGCGGAGTATCGGCGTCGTCACGTTCAACTCCATCCAGCAGACGCTCATCGAGGATCTGCTCGACGATGCCTATCGGAGCGATCCGGAGCTGGAGCAGGCCGCAGCGCGACTGTACGAACCGATCTTCATCAAAAATCTGGAGAATGTCCAGGGCGACGAGCGCGATGTCATCCTGTTCTCCATCGGGTACGGTCCGGACGCTGCGGGCAAGGTCGTGTTGAACTTCGGACCATTGAACCGCGAGGGCGGCTGGCGCAGACTGAATGTGGCCGTCTCTCGGGCGAGACACGAGATGCATGTGTTCTCGACGCTCCGGGCAGACCATCTGGACGTATCCCGCACCCGCGCCGAGGGGGTCAGTGCGCTGCGTTCCTTCCTGGAGTACGCGGAGAAGGGCGTCTCCGCACTGGGCGTGGCTCTCGAGGAGGGGTAGGCGCGTGTCCCCGGCATCGAGGCGGAGATCGCAGCGGCGCTGGAGCAGGAGGGCTACAAGGTCGATCTCCATGTCGGCACATCCGGTTACCGGATGGACCTGGCGGTCGTCGATCCCCGGCGCCCGGACCGCTATCTGCTGGCCGTGCTAGGAGACGGGAGCAGTTACAGCAGCGGCAATACCGCAAGAGATCGCAACCTGCTGCGGAGCCAGGTGCTGGGCCAGCTCGGTTGGCGAATCCACCGCGTATGGGCGATGGATTGGCTGGATCATCCGGAGAAGGAGCTCCGGCGAATCATAGCGGCCCTGGAAGCGGCCGCTGCGAGCAAAGACCAGGGGCCAAGCGGACAAGTAGGCAATGGCACTGCGAAGCGGCAGGAGGAGCCAATTGGGGACATCGTGAGCAGTGCTGCAAAGCTGGAAGAGCAGTCGACGCCGCCTTCCGTCCAGCAACCCGCCGCAAGGGAGACGGAGCCTGCTGCAGAGAAGGCGGCGAGGATCGAGACGGCAGCGCTCACCAGCAGCAGATGGCGTCGGCCGCACGAGCCGGTCGTTCTCCCGGCTGTGCCTTTGCCTTCGGAGGAGTTCCACAACACCAGGCATGTGAAGCGGATAACGGAGCAAGTGCGGCAGGTGATCGACGGGGAAGGGCCGATCAGCCGCTCGCTCCTCACCCGGAGAGTGATCCAGGCATGGGGGATGAGCCGGTCGGGGGCTCGGATCGAACGCCACTTGAGCAGCGTGCTGGATCAACTGTCGGCGACCACGACCGCTTGGGAGGGGCAGGTGTATTATTGGCCACAGCAGGTGGACCCCGCCCAGTATGAGCAGTATCGCGTGAGCAGCCAAGAGGCAGAGCGAAGACAGGCCGAGGATCTGCCTCCGGAGGAGGTGGCGAGCGCCGTCCGCGAGGTGTTGTTCCTGCATGGGAGCTTGATGGTCGATGACCTGGTCCGAGAAGCGGTCAAGCTGTTGGGGTATGCGAGGACGGGCGCTGCACTGGATAAGGCGATGCGAGGCGGCGTCCACGAAGCGGTGCGCAGAGGCTGGGCCACGATTGAAGAGGATAGGGTCAGCTATCGAAGATAGCTGTGGCTCCTGCCAGAAGTGGTGAGGTCAGGCAGGAGATACAAACAATTAAGGTGGTGGGATGCACTTTGATGAATCTGACGGAAGTCAAGCAAGAAGTGAAGCAACTGATTCGCGCAAACTCAGAACGTGGCTTCTTGCCCTATAGCGGCTGTAATCGCGTCTGTCATGGCATGAGCATGATCCTCGAAGAGAGTCTTGCATCCGGCGATACGGACGTTGCGCTGGATATTCATCTGTATATCTTGACGGAGGTTACCAAGCTGATCGCCCACGCTGACACCTCCTCTGGCGCGGTGACCGACGTTGTCCATCAGTGTCTGCATGGAATAGAGGCCTGCACGAAGTCGAGTCCCGATGAAGACAAGAAAGGCATGTTCCAGAAGATCATTAAAACCGCTAAGCACAAGGCTTTTCAGGAATGGGCCGAATACGGCTATCAGCTGCTGCGAAGCGCCGCGAACCTCGTCGATCATGAAAAGCAAGCTGCAAAGGTGTATGAGTTGTTCGACGTGTTGGGGAAGATGTACGACGACAAGCCCTATCCCGACCAATACCTCATCACGCAGCAGATCATCGGGCAACTCGAGGGCGCGGCGGCGGCCGACCGCTATCGGAAGGAGCATCTTCACATCCCGGAGATTCGAGCGCTTGTCGTTGAGCAAGCTATGGCGGATGGGGACTATGAAGCCGCAAAGAAGTTATGTCTCGAGGTGCTGCCAGCGGGCAAGATGTACGGTAGAACGTCTCGATGGGCGTTTAAGCTTGAACAAATCTATGCGGCCCTGGGGGATCGGCAGAAGCATATCGAGATTGTGCGTAGGATTTTGCTGAGCGGGGAGTCCTCCTACTATGCTCGGCTAAAGGAGCTTTACTCTGTCGATGGCGGCTGGGAGCCCTGTAAGGAGGCGTTGCTGGACGAGCTTTCCACAGTCTACATGTCCCACGCCTATGCCGGGTTGCTGGCCGACGAGGGCGAATGGACGCGGCTGCTCGGTGTCGTGCGACAGACTCCGATGTTTATTGAAGATTATGCCATACCGTTAGCCAAGCTTTTCCCTACGGAGACGTATCTGATCTTTGAGGATTATATCCTGAGCGAAGCTGCTCTAGCCACAGACCGAAGGAAATATAGAGGCGTTTGCAAAATCATTCGAGCCTATCACAAGGCGGGTGCCAAGACTGAAGCAAAGGCTATGATTGGTCGCCTGATCGCTCAATATCCTCGCCGCGTGGCGATGGTGGACGAGTTGGAGGCTTTGGATCGGAAGTTGAGTTAACTATGTAACTTGATAATAGGAACCTTCTCATCCAGATAGAGCCCGCTAAGTTTGAGCTATTGAACTGGTGTGTTCGTTCGTATTATAATTTTTATTTACGTCTAGTTCGGCTCATAGGAGCTAGAGATTTCTAGACTTAAGTCTTTACTTATTATCAATAACTTTCTAGTGACTGTAGAAATATATATGAACTCATTATCTTGGGAAGCTATGTTTCCTTTCAATGTTTTTGAACCTATTTTAATATTTTCGCTTTTGGTTAACCCAACTAAGCTTAAAGTCGATCCTATAGAATTTCCAGTTAAAAATAGGGAGTAACAAAACATTGGGATGATAATTACTATAATAATTGAGGTCGATAAGAGAATGGCAAATACAAATTCTTTATACGTGCGCTTTTGCTTTGCTATTTCCATCTTATCAGTCGATTTTTCTTCCTGTTTCTCCCTCGCTAAAGACCTTTTGTTATTTACAAAATAGAAAACTTTAACAGATAAAAAACTAAATAATGTTATGCTTAACAAGATGATAGCTAGAGCTTGAATAAAACCGAATTTTATAATCAAGAAATAGGCCGGGAAGATATTTATCAAAGTAACAATTCCGATTATTTTAAAGTGTTTCATAAATATGTTTCCGATTTTGTAGCTCATTACCAAGAATGAAGCAACGAGAAGAGGGGTTACCCATACAATTAAGAATTTTGTAAAAAGGACTATATTAAGATTTGAACTCGCATTAAAGACAATGACGGAAAGGCTAAGTGTGGAAGCGACTATAAAGTAAATTAAACCTGTCAAGAGGAATGTCTTTCCTAGACCTTTTAATTTAAATAGAGATATGAAAAAAATTACTACACCTGAAAAGATAAAGCCAATAATATAGCATGATACTTGATTCAAGGGGATATTCTTTAATGTTATTTCCAAAAGGGAGTGATTTGCTTCTCCGAAGAAATATCCATAAATAATGAGATAACCCACATACTTAAAAATAGGTATGGAAAAAATTAGTGCAAACAGAGATTTGAATAAGATGACTAGAATGTGAGTTGAAAGATAGTTTTTGAATTCCGTTAAATTAAAAGTTTTGAGTATAGAGTATGATTTCAAATGAAGAATAATTTCAGCTTCTTTAATGCCGATTATTTTTGCGACTTCTTTGGTGTCACCATTAGAAGTTAAATATAGTTTATTTAAAAATGAGTTGTAGCTATCTCCATAATAGGATTGAAAGCCATTCTCGAAGTCCTCTGACAGCTTACCTTTATATATTTTTTGAAAGTGCACTTTGTCAAAATTATCAATACCCATTTCAATCTGTCCTCTCTTCTATAGTCATAATGGCATAGGTCTATTGTAACATGAGAAAGTTTGAAAATAATGCTTTTTTAAGAGGAGAGAGTCCATGCAAACCTACAACAAGCTCGTACGCGACAACATCCCGCAGATCATCGCAAGGACGGGAGCGACTAGCCGGACGCGTATTTTGGGTGACGAAGAGTACCTCCAGGAGCTCCAGACCAAGCTTCGCGAGGAAGCGGCAGAGTATCTGGAGACAAGCAACACCGAAGACGCGCTGGAAGAGCTGGCTGATGTCCTGGAGGTGCT
>Ga0160464_100564_pt1 | contig 24827 bp, 28 predicted proteins | sample HID1971I_E11MG_FD_108275 | JGI IMG/M metagenome (GOLD analysis project Ga0160464, IMG submission 108275) | Enriched millipede-associated microbial communities from UW Madison campus, WI, USA - HID1971I_E11 MG | ecosystem: Host-associated > Arthropoda: Insects > Digestive system > Unclassified ... | reverse complement strand
CGCACGCAAGCTGTTCCGACTGTGAGCGCGAAGGAAGGAGCCGATCGTGGCTGAACTGGTGATGGCCGCGGCGACCCCGCATAACCCGCTGCTGTGGCGGGCGATGCGCGAACCGGTGCCGGACGATCTCGTCCAGGTCGAGGTGAACTTCCGTCGCATCCGCGACGCGATCACGGAGGCCGGCGTCGACACGCTCATCGTGCTCGGCACCGATCACGTACGGCAGTTCTTCTCCGACAACTCTCCCGCGTTCATCGTCGGTAAGGCCGCCTCCTATCACGGCACCTACGAGAACGAGGTACGCACCTTCGGCATGGAGTACGCCGAGCTCACCGGCAATCCGGATCTGGCGACGCAGATCACCGGCCGCGAGGTGCTGCCCGAGACCATCGACTTCTCGGTCTCGCACGAGTGGCGACTGGACCACAGCTTCGTGCTGCCGCTGCAGTATGTGCGTCCGGAACTCGACCTGCCGATCGTGCCGATCCACGCGAACTCGATCCTGCCTCCGCTGCCCACCGCCGCACGCTTCGCCGCGCTCGGGCAGCACCTGCGCGCCGCGGTCGAGTCCTGGGACAGCGACGCCAGGGTGGGACTGCTCACCTCTGGCCACATGGCCACCGACGTCGGCGGACCCCGCACGTTCAACGGCTCGCCCGACCCGGAGTTCGATGCCGAAGCAGTGGAGTGGATGCGCGATGGCGACCTCGACGGCGCGATCGCCGGATGCCGGTACGACCGGATCATGGCCGCCGGCAACGTCACCTACCAGTACGTGAACATCGTTGCCGCGCTCGCCGCGATGCAGGGGCGTCCGGCCGACCTCGCCGAGGCCACGACCTCGCGCTTCGCCTCCAGTCCGTTCTTCCTGTGGAGGGCCGCATCGTGAGCCGGTACATGATGAACAAGTTCATCCGCGCCGTCGAGATGAGCACCGCGAACGTGAACGCCTACGTCGCCGACACCGAGGGGTTCGTCGACGGCTGGCTGGCCGGGGGAGCAGGGCCCGACGCGGTCGCCGACGACCGGGTGCTGACGCCCGAGGAGCGCGAGGCGTTCGTGAACCGCGACTACGGCACGTTGTACGGCCTCGGCGCGCACCCGTATCTGCTCTGGCACTTCACCGAAGCCGTCTACGAGCACGAGTACACCGAGGGATTCGGATGGCGTGAACTCGTCGAGCAGTACCGCGCCGCGATCATCCCCTACGGCGAGGTCGACGACATCCCCTGACCTCGCCGTGGTGCGGGCGCGACGGATGCCCCGTGGGTGGGATTTCCACGGGGCATTCGCCTCTTCTGCGCCGGCGTCGAACGACGGTGTGAGCTGGGGGCTACGAGTCCGTCGACGTATGGGGTGGACGCATCGGCGCACCGACGGTGCGGGCTCTCCTCCCCGAGGGCGACCGCACCGCCGGCGTCATCGCTACGCCGTCAGCCGGCGACGTCGCAGGAGTCCCGCACCTCCGAGAAGGATCAGGACGGCGGCGAGTGCGATCAGTCCGACCGGCGATGTGCCGCCGGTCATCGCGAGCCCTGATGCCTGACCGGTGGTCGCTGCGCCAGAGGCGAAGGCGGCTCCGGTGGTGCGGACAGGGTTCGTGCTCGGGTTGGTGCCGGTTCCCGGGTTGGTGCCGGGGTTCGTCCCGGGGTTCGTTCCCGGGTCGGTGCCGGGGTCGGTCCCCGGGTTCGTTCCCGTGCCGGGGTCGGTCACCGTCGCCTCGCCGACCACCGAGATGGCGTTTCCGCCGAGTGTGATCGGAAGGCTGATCGGCAGTGCCAGCTGGGTGCCGCCGAGGATGCCGCCGGCACCCGTGGTGGTGCTGCCACTGCCAGTCGGTGCGGCCGGCGTGGTGGTGGTGCCGCCGGTGCGGGTGACGGTGGCGTCATCGAGCAGGGAGATCGCGTTGCCGGTCACGCCCACGGGGGCTGTGACGGGTGCGGTGATCTGGGTGCCGCCGAGGACGCTGTCGGTTCCTGTGGTGGTGCCACCTCCGGTGGCCGGGGTGGCCGGTGCGGAGGTGGTGCCGCCGGCGCCGGTCGTGGCGCTGTCACCGAGCAGCGAGATCGCGTTCCCCGACACCGTCACCGGTGCCGTGACGGGAGCAGTGGCCTGCGTGCCGCCGAGGACCGCGTCGTCGCCCGAAGTACCCGCCGCGGTGGCGGGAGCGGATGAGCCGGTACCGCCGGCAGTGCCGGCTCGGGTCGAGCTCGTGTCACCGAGCAGCGAGATCGCGTTGCCGGACACGGTCACGGGTGCCGTGATCGGAGCGATCACCTGGGTCCCGCTGCCGATTCCGTCATCGCCGGAGGTCGCTGCGCCGACGGGTGCGGAGGATGCCGGTGCTGCGGCTCCCTGCCCTGCCGGAGCGGTGCTCTCGGTGTCGCCGAGCAGCGACACGGCGTTGCCCGTGACGGTGATCGGTGCGTTGACCGCGAGCAGCGCCTGGGTGCCCGAGAGCACTCCGTCCAGGCCGTTCGTGGTCACGAGGGGCGCCCCGGCCGGTGTCCCGGCCTGGGGAGCCGGGCTCTGGGGAGTCGCGGCCGGGGCGCTGGTCGTTGACGTGTCGAGCACGCTCACGGCGTTGTTCGACACGGTGACGGGAAGATTCACGGTCACTGCGGCCTGAGTACCGGATGCCGTGCCTGAATCGCCACTGGTGGTGGCGGCCGGCGCCGGAGCTGGGGCGGGAGCAGGAGCCGGAGCCGGTGCAGGTGCCGGAGCGGGTGCAGGGGCCGGTGCCGGAGCGACGGCATCGCCCACTACCGAGATCGCGTTGTTCACGATCGAGAGTGGCGCGGTGATCGCGGTCTCTGCCTGCGTGCCGGAGAGCAGTCCGTCGTCTCCGGTCGTCTCAGCCGCATTCGCGGCCGTCGCGCCGAGGAGCGTGATGCCCCCGGCGATGAGCGCGCCCCATAGGGCTCGCTTGATGAAAGTGCGCATGATCGTTCTCCTGACTAGGTGGTTCGTCTGAAGGGTGCGCGCGATCAAAGTGCGCGCGCAGCACGGCTTCTGTCATTCCCGGGGGAACGACGTGACGATCCGTCAGTCAGGAGAGACGTCGGTGTCGGCGACCGGCGATGAGGGAAGCTCGTCGTCGGAGGCGCCGGATGTCCGCTCACCAGCACGGAGCGGAGAAGAGTTCACGTCGCTGAGACGCGCGGGGGCAGCGCCGTTCCCGCCACCGGAACCGGCAGAGGATGACGCGGGAACGGTGGCGCCAGGCGGGCTCCCTGACGGAGGGCCGGTGGGCACAGGAGTGGTGTCGTCGACGGCTCGGGTCGCACCGTTCGTGGTGGAGAGCGCGATCAACGACGGACTTCCGGCCGAGGACACGGGCGTCGGTGATACCGGTGGCGTCGCCGCGGTGTTCTCGGTCGTGATGATGAGGGTGGTCGTCTTCACCGCAGGCTCGGCGACGCTCCCGGAACCTTCACCGGGTTCGGGTGTCGTCGACGTCGTCGGGTCGAGGGCTTCGAGCACTGGCGGGACCGTCTCGTTCGTAACGTTCCCGAGAAGGGCGGTGGTGTCGTCGACCACACCGACGACGTCATCCACAGCGGAGATCAGACCGAGGTCGGAGACGAGTCCGCCGACCACCGGGATGCCTGCAACGGCGTCGAGAATCGGATCGGTGATCTGCGAGACCGGAGAGTCGGTCAGCGCGTCGGTCACGGGTGTGACGACTGTCGTCGCGGTCTCGGCCACGGTGTTCACGACGGGTGCGACGGCCGGACCGACGACCGGAGCGTTCACGATCGGCTGGGTCACGGTGGCGACCACGACGGGGACGGCCTGCTGTACGGGCGCGACCACCTGGGTGACCACGGGGGCGACGACCTGCGTGACGATCGGGGTCACGGGGGCCGTGACGGCCGACACGGTGTTGCTGACGAGCGAGGTGAGCCCGTCGAGTGGGCCGTCTTCCTGGTTGTCGGCGTGCGCGGACCCTCCGGAGAGAAGGACGGTGAGCATCGCCCAGGCGAGCACGCCGAGGCCACCCCAGAAGACGACGGCAGGTACGCCGCGTCGGGTGGCCCGAGCGTCCACGTCAACCTCCCCCTCCGAAGGCAACGTACGTCGACGCAACTGCGTCGATTGGGGCTGACGATACTCGCGAGGGGGCGTCGTGTCTAGGGGGTTCTCCGCGCGTTTCCGGGGATGTCCGGGTGTGACGCGCCCGGAGAAATCTCGGCTTGACTTTCCCCAAGTTCTACACATCCCGCCCCCGGGGCGGGCAACCTTCAATGCCCGATTTAAACTGATTTTCATCCACAGGCTGGGGAAACGGAAAAAGCCTGATCCAGACTAATAAAAAAGTTTGGTTTACCGGTCCTCCACGGGGTTATCCACACCCGTTGTGCACAGACACTCCGATCTTGTTCGCACGCTCTCCACAGGGTTATCCACAGGCCGTCTTGCATGTGGAAACAGTCGCTCGTAGCGTGGGCGAGCGACCGAATGTCGGAGGCAGCTGTTTTGCTGTTCGGAGTGGTGTGAGGGTCGAAGGCCGCACGGGCCCCGCCGTCGAAGCGTCTCATCAGAACATCGCATCGGAAACGTCGCATCGAAGGGAAGACTGTGTCGATCGCTGACATCTCAGAGGAGCGCATGGGCGCGAAGCGCGCGCCGGAGCGCACGCCTCCCCACGACCTTCTCGCCGAGCAGAGTGCGCTGGGCGGAATGCTCCTGTCGAAGGATGCGGTCGCCGATGTGATCGAGACGCTCAAGGGCGCCGACTTCTACATCCCGAAGCACGAGCTCATCTTCGAGGCCATCCTCTCGCTGTACTCGCACGGTGAGCCCACCGACGTCGTCGCCGTCACCGACGAGCTCATCAAGACCGGCGAACTCGGTCGCGCCGGCGGCGCCGACTACCTGCACACCTTGACGTCGATCGTCCCCACGGCCGCCAACGCGGGCTACTACGCCGGCATCGTCTCGGAGCGTGCGATCCTGCGCCGCCTCGTCGACGCCGGCACGCGCATCGTGCAGCTCGGCTACGCGGGTGAGGGCGATGCGACCGACATCGTCAACAACGCGCAGGCCGAGATCTACTCGATCACCGGATCCGAGACCGCCGAAGACTACGTCCCGCTGCAGATCGCCGTCGACGCCGCGCTCGAGGAGATCGAGGCCGCCAGTGGCCGCGACGGATCGATGACCGGAGTGCCGACCGGCTTCAAGGAGCTCGACGAGCTGACGAACGGCCTGCACGGTGGGCAGATGATCGTCGTCGCCGCGCGACCCGCCATGGGTAAGTCCACGCTGGCGCTCGACTTCGCGCGCGCGGCATCCATCGGGCACAACCTCCCCTCCGTCTTCTTCTCCCTCGAGATGGGCAAGAGCGAGATCGCGATGCGTCTGCTCAGCGCCGAGGGGGCGATCCCGCTGCAGAACATGCGAAAGGGAAACCTCGACCCGCGGGATTGGACCACCGTCGCCGCGACCCGAGGGCGCATCAACGACGCCCCGCTCTACATCGACGACAGCCCGAACATGACGCTCGTCGAGATCCGTGCGAAGTGCCGTCGACTCAAGCAGCGCGAGGGACTGCGCATGGTCATCATCGACTACCTGCAGCTGATGACGTCGGGCAAGCGCGTCGAGTCACGTCAGCAGGAGGTCTCGGAGTTCTCGCGAAGCCTCAAGCTCATCGCCAAGGAGCTGCAGGTTCCGGTCATCGCCCTGTCGCAACTGAACCGTGGTCCCGAGCAGCGCACCGACAAGAAGCCTGCGATCAGCGACCTGCGAGAGTCCGGCTCGATCGAGCAGGACGCCGACATGGTCATCCTGCTGCACCGCGACTCGGTCTACGACAAAGACGTGCGTCCGGGCGAGGCCGACCTGATCGTCGCCAAGCACCGTAACGGTCCGACCGCGACCATCACCGTCGCGTTCCAGGGTCACTACTCGCGCTTCATGGACATGGCCCCCGGCGGCGACTTCAACTGATCTGCCGCGCCGCGCATGCATTCGAGCGGGTCGCGCGGACCCGCTCGCCCGTCAGGCCCGGGGGCAGACGCCGGAGACCGAGCCGACGATTTTCTCGGTGTATGAGCGGAACGCCTCACGGTCGCGCGGAGGGAGCTCGGCGATCAGCTCTTCGAGCGTGTCGTTGAGCTGGCCGTAGAACGCCCGCGCGGCGGCCTCGCCCGCTGCGGTCGCCGTGACGTTGGTCGACCGCCTGTCGTGGGGGACGACGGCGCGTTCGACCAGGCCTCGCGCCTCGGCGCGATCGATGAGGCCCGTCAACGCGGTCTTCTCGATGTCCAGGCTCTGGGCGATCGTCGCCATCCGCTGCGGACCGCTCAGCAGGAGGCCGAGGATGCGCGCCTGCGTGGGGGTGAGTCCGTTCTTCTCGGCCAGCGTGATCACCCGCGTCGTCACCAGCGAGGTGAGTTGGGCCAGCGGATGCATGAAGCCGAGGTCGGGTTGCTTCCCGGCGTCGGCGACGGGAGGCTTCGTGGTCTCACCTGTCGCCATGGGAATACTGTACATCCAGGGATAGTTCACCCCATGTACAGTCACTCACATGGACTGTCGGGATGCGTACAGCATCTCGTCGACGACGGAGGAAGAACAACCTATGAATTCTGCGCTCGCACCCTACGATCTCGCGGGGATCCCGCTCGCCAACCGGATCGTGATGGCCCCGATGACTCGCAGTCGTGCCTATGGCCCCGGCGCGACGCCGACCGGTCTCAACGCGACCTACTACGCACAGCGCGCGACAGCCGGTCTGATCGTCACGGAGGGGACGCAGCCATCGGTGGTCGGGCAGGGCTACCCCGACACTCCGGGGCTGCACACAGCCGAGCAGGTGGCGGCATGGAGAGCGGTGACCGACGGCGTCCATGCCGAAGGCGGCAGGATCTTCGCCCAGCTGATGCACGTCGGCCGCATCGGCGACCCTGATCTGCTCCCGGACGGCATGATCCCGGTCGGGCCCTCGGCCGTCGCCGCAGCGGGAGAGATCTACACGCATTCCGGGAAGAAGCCGCACGTCACCCCGCACGTTCTCACCGAGGAGGAGATCGCGGACACGATCGCCGACTTCGCCGACGCCGCAGCGAACGCGATCGAGGCCGGCTTCGACGGGGTCGAGATCCACGGCGCCAACGGATACCTGGTGCAGCAGTTCCTCGCCACGAATGCGAACGTGCGACAGGACGGGTGGGGTGGTTCGATCGCCGGACGCACACGTTTCGCCGTCGAGGTGGCTCGCGCGGTCAGCTCGCGGATCGGGGCGGAGCGCACGGGCATCCGGTTGTCGCCCGGTGGGGTTCTCGGCGACATCCAGGAGGACGACCGCGAAGTCACGTATCTCTCGCTGATCGAGCAGCTCGCCCCGCTGGGCCTCGCCTACGTGCACGTCATGGAAGCCCCCGGGCAGCGCGACCTCGTGCTCCGCATGCGCGAAGCCTGGCCGAACACATTCATCCTCAACCCGTTCACCGGTAGCGAGCCGACCGGGCCGGACGCACTCTCCCTGGTCGAGGAGGGGACGGCCGACCTGATCTCCTACGGGGCGCTCTACATCGCCAACCCTGATCTGCCCGACCGTCTGCACAAGGGCGGCCCGTTCAACGCCCCCGACATGAGCAAGGCGTTCGGCGGCGACCACCGGGGCTACACCGACTACGCCACCCTCGCCTAGTCCGGCCGCACCCATTCCATCCCCTCTCCTCTACGGTGAGGGGATGGAGTGGGGCGACTTCACCTGAGCTGCCGCTCCGCGGTAGATCGGCAACGTTGAGGAGGGTCCATGAACAGCGACCAGTGGGGACGAGCCCGGGCGGACCGCGCCGCGGCCGACCGGCGCGCGCGAGCAGCCGAGGAAGCTTCGAGCGTGGAGGCTGCACCCCAGAAGACTCCGGTTCTCGGGCGGACGGGATTCGTTGCCGTGCTCGCGATGGGGGCGCTCGCTCTCCTTCTGCGCCGCTCTGGTCTAGGGGCCATCGGTGACGTGCTGCTCCTCGGGTCGTACGTCGTCGGAGTGGGCTTTGCTGCCTGGTCTTTGGTCAAAAAGGAGAGCCCGAAGTTCGCCATCGGCACCCTGGCTCTTCTCGTGGCCGGGCCCGTGTTGCTCTGGGCACTCGGGGCACTCGTCTGGTTCGGATATGGATCGGGATTGTAGTCCGACAGCCCGGATCCGCACGCCGGTGGATCGCGGACCTGCGGTTCACAGAGCCGCCGGGACGAGTGGCGTGAAGTCGATGGGGTCGGAGTCCCGTCCGCTGTTGCGTCCTCGGACCCATTCGACCGCCTCGAACAGGTCGTCGCCGACGCGTGTCAGCGAGTCGAAGCGTGTGGTGTGGAAGATCGGCAGCTCGTCGTCACTGTCACGGGCGCCGGTGTCCCAGGCGAGATAGTCGCCGTTCTCGCTCATCGCGAAGACCACCAGCCGTTGCGCGATGTCCCAGGAGCCGTCGGGCTCGATCTTCCAGGTGTCGTCGTCGGCTCGTCCTTCGTCGAATTCCTGGTGCAGCCGATCGGTCAGATACCCGCCTCGGCCCACGATGCCATCACCGAATCCTGAAGGAACCGGCGTGTAGATGAGCCAGAGCCCGAACAGGCGCCCCCAGCCGAATGCGCGCACGAACGAGACGTACGACGGCGGTAGCGGGGCACCGTCTGGCAGCCGGTGCCGCTCGATGGTCTGTTCGTCCAACAGCGGAGCGGCCGGCCGGGCGACTCTCACGTTCCATCGCGATTCGTGTTCCACCCCTGAAGGCTATGTCGTGCAGCCCTCTCCTCTACGGTGAGGGGATGGAATGGGGCAAGGAAGTCGTCGTCCGTGGGGCCGCGTCCACAACCTGAAGAACGTGGATGTGGATGTGCCGCTGCACTCCCTGGTCGGAGTGACGGGCGTCTCGGGGTCGGGCAAGTCTTCGCTCGCCCTCGGGGTGCTCTACGCCGAGGGGTCGCGTCGCTACCTGGAGGCGCTCTCGGCGTACACGCGTCGGCGGCTGTCACAGGCCGCACGCGCGGATGTCGACATCGTCGAGGGGGTTCCCGCGGCGATCGCTCTGCACCAGCGCCCGGCGGTTCCCGGCGTGCGCAGCACCTTCGGGACGGCGACGGAGCTGCTGAACTCGCTGCGGCTGCTGTTCTCCCGTCTCGGCGCGCATCGGTGTCCGAACGGGCACAGCGTGCCGCCGTCGCTGAGCATCGCCTCGACCGGTCACACCACGTGCCCGACCTGCGGGGTGCGGTTCGCCGCGCCGGGTGCCGAGGCGTTCTCGTTCAACGAGGAGGGCGCATGCGAGACCTGCGAGGGGACGGGCGAGACGCGTCAGGTCGACCGGCGGGCACTCGTTCCCGACGAATCGCTCACGATCGACCAAGGTGCCGTCGCTGCCTGGGGATCGTTCGGCGCGAGCCTCCTGCCACAGGTGGTCGCGGCTCTCGGCGTGCGCACCGACATCCCGTTCCGCGACCTGACCGATGACGAGCGGCACATGGTGCTCGACGGCGAGGAGACGACGCGACCGGTCGTCGTGACGAGCAAGAACGGCAACGTGTTCGAGCTCAATGCGAAGTATCGCAACGCCGTCCAGGTGATCGACGATGCGCTGCGCAAGGCTCAGAGCGAGAAGGGGCTCGCGCGACTCGACCGCTTCGTGCACGTGGCACGGTGCCCGGCCTGCGGCGGCTCGCGGCTCAACGCGCAGGCGCGGGCCACGACCGTGTCCGGGGAGAGCCTCGACGTCGTCTCGGCGTGGAGCCTGGAGCAGGTCACCGAGTTCGTCCGCGGCCTGCCGTCCACGGCCCCGCCGGAGCTGGGCGAGATGACCGAGCGCATCGTCGAGGCCTTCACATCGATGGGCGATCGGCTGCTCGGACTCGGGCTCGGATACGTCTCGCTCGACAGATCGTCACGCACGCTCTCGACCGGGGAGCTGCAGCGGGTTCAGCTGGGCAGAGCGCTGCGCAGCAGTGCGACCGGAATCCTCTATGTGCTCGATGAGCCGTCCATCGGCCTGCACCCGGCCAACATCGAGTCGCTGCTCCGGGTGGTCAGGCGGCTCGTGGAGACCGGCAACTCGGTGGTCCTCGTCGACCACGACGTGGACGTGCTCCGACATGCCGACTGGCTGATCGAGGTGGGACCCGATGCCGGGACCCACGGCGGACAGATCGTCGCGACGGGCGATGTCGCCGCGATGGAGGGGAACCCGTCGTCCCGCATCGGCGGCTTCCTCAGCGGACGCGAACCCACCGTCGTCCGCACCCTGACCGATGCCGAGCAGATGTTCGCAGAGGGGCGCATCTCTCTACGGACCACACCGCACTTCACACTGCACGGGCTCTCCGTCGACTTCCCGCTCCGCAGGCTGACCGCGGTGACCGGGGTGTCTGGTTCGGGCAAGACCACCCTGGTCCTCGAAAGCCTCGCCGCCGCGTTGGAAGCGCAGCACACCGGGATGAGCCGTCCGGCGCACGTCGCCCACCTCGACCCGGGCGGCATCGAGCGCACGGTCGTCGTCGACGCGGCGCCGATCGGACGAAACGTACGCTCGACGGTCGCGACCTACACCGGCGTCCTCGACGACCTGCGCCGCGCTTACGCGCACACCGATGCCGCCAAGGCACTCGGACTCACCGCATCGAGCTTCTCGTACAACACGGGTGAACTCCGGTGTCCCTCCTGCGAAGGGGTGGGGCAGGTGTTCCTCGACGTGCAGTTCCTCCCCGACGTCGACATCGCGTGTCCCACCTGCGGCGGCACGCGGTACAGCCCTCGGGCGGATGAGGTCAGCCTCGAGGGCGTCACCCTGCCCCAAGCCCTCGCGCTGACCGTCGAAGAGGCCCGCTCGCGGTTCGCACGCATCCGGAAGGTCGAAGCCCGACTGCGCACACTGGAGGAGATTGGGCTGGGGTACCTCACGCTGGGGGAGGCGACCCCTGCCCTGTCCGGCGGCGAGGCGCAGAGACTGAAACTCGTCGCGGACCTGGAACGTGAGCTGCACGGCACCCTGTTCATCTTCGACGAGCCCAGCGTGGGCCTGCACCCCGCGGATGTGCGGGTACTCCTCGCCGTGCTCCAACGCCTGCTCGATGCCGGCGCGACCGTGATCGTCATCGAGCACGACCTCGACGTGATCGCCAACGCCGATCACGTGATCGATCTCGGTCCCGGCGGCGGTGCGGACGGAGGACAGATCGTGGCGGCGACCACCCCCGAAGGGCTCACCCGGATCCCCGAGAGCCTGACCGGACGATACCTGCTCCTGCACACCGACTCCCGCGCCTGACCGGAAGGTTCCCCATGAGGGAGAGGTCGTCTTCGTCGCTCCGGGTTCCTGTGCTCCTCCTGGGCGCAGGCTACCGATGCATCCGGTCGGTCGAGTACTCCGGGGTCGCGTAGATCCCACCCTGTGGCATGTTCGCATCGATCGGCTCTTCCGGCCCCCAGTCCGCGGCGTCGTCGAGCGGGACGAACCCGACCGCTGCTCCGGCCTCGAGATCCCACCACAGGTTCGTGTTCGCCGATACCGCATAGAAGGCGGCGGTGTGATCGGCGGTGGTCATCGCGGCCACGAACGCCCGCACCGCGTCGGCGGGGCTGAGCCAGGTGCGCTGTTCGCGGGCGGAACCGGGGCGCTGCTCATAGGTGCCGATCCGCACCGAGACGGTGCTGATGCCGAACTTGTCCGCGTAGAGACGGCACAGTGATTCGGCCGCCACCTTCGACACCCCGTAGAAGCCGTCGGGCCGGGGAGGCATGTCGGGTGTGACGTGCTCGCCGGCGGAGTACATGCCCGTGAGCCGGTTGCTGCTGGCATAGACGACCCGTGGCACTCCGGCCCGTCGTGCGGCTTCGAGCACGTGATAGGTGCCGACGATGTTCACGTCGGCGAGGTCGTGGAAGTCCGCCTCGTCGGCGATCCCTCCGAGGTGGACCACACCGTCGGCGCCCACGAACAGCTCCACCAGGGATTCGAGATCGCCGAGGTCGGTCGTCACGACGGAGTCCCCAGGGGCGACGGGGCTCGCCGGGCGGATGTCGGTGGACACCAGCTCGACGCCCTCTTTCACGAGCGCGATGCGAAGTGCCGATCCGATGGTCCCGGCGGCACCCGTGACGACCCAGCGGCTTCCCGCGATCATGGTGTGGTGCGGCGTCGTGGCGTGGTGTCGTCCCACCGGGGCGACGGGAGGTGCAGCAGCACCAGGCCGATGCCGGCGATCACCGAGTTGCGGAACGCGGGGTCGAGTCCGTTCCACGACGTGGAGCGCCACATCTGGAACCACTCGCCGCCGATCGAGATGAACCCGCCGACGAAGAGCAGGATGATCATGACCAGGCCGATCGACGACCAGACGCGCGCGGCGTGGAAGCCGTGGCCGAGGAATCCGCGGATGAAGAAGACGAGGGCCACGATCAGCACGATCGCGCTCAGTGACTCCCAGATGATCACCCCGATGTACGCGAGGTTCCACAGCACGGGGTTGTCGATCGCCCGCCACATCACGTCGGGGTCGAGTCCCTTGCCGGCCTCCTGGCCGAAGTTCGTGGTGTCCATTGCCAGCACATGCTGCACGAAGTCGAAGTTGGTGCCGTAGTCGGTGATGTTGCCGAGGGCGACGAGAAAGATGTAGAGCGCGTTCACGAGGACGAGAGCGGCCGCGGCGAAGGGCAGCGAGCCGAGAACGTGCCAACGAGGTGAGCGTGCCGGTGCGTCGGTCGTGGTCATGACCAGACCGTATCGGTCGCCGTGTCCTCGCGTCGAGGGGTGAGGTCGACGCTGTGGATGGCGTCGGCGGTGGCGGATACCGTGGAGGGAAGCGATCGCGAGCGGACGGGAGGGGAGGGGAGGGGCATGTCGAACGGCTCCCGGAGCGATGCGCGCATCCGAGACGGATATGCCGCGCGTGCCGTCGAGTACACCGAGCTGCTCGGCGACATCGGGCAGATGGACGACGTCGACCGGGAGCGCATCGGACGCTGGGCGGATGGCGTCGACGGTCGCGTTCTCGATGCCGGATGCGGCCCCGGGCACTGGACCGCCTTCCTCGTCGATCGAGGAGTCCACGCCGAGGGCATCGACCTCGTGCCGGAGTTCATCGCCGATGCGTCCGCACGGTTCCCCCAGGTTCCGTATCGGGTGGCGTCGCTGACCGACGCCGACGTGCCGGCAGGCTCGCTCGGTGGCGTGCTGGCGTGGTACTCGCTGATCCATGCGAGTCCGGATGAACTGCCTCTCCTGCTCACCGCCGCTCGACGCGCGCTCCGCGAGGGCGGGCGCCTGCTGATCGGCTTCTTCGACGGGCCGGACGGCGAGGCCTTCCCCCACGCCGTCACCACGGCGCACTTCTGGTCGGTGACGGGGCTGACGGCGCTGCTCGAGCGCGCGGGCTTCGCCGTGATCGACAGCGAGGCGCGGGTGCAGGACGGGCGGCGCCCGCACGCATCGATCAGCGCGGTCGCGATCTGATCGACGCGTGCGGACGTGCGGTGTCGATCAGGCGAGACTGCGGAAGAACTTCCGGATGTCCTCGGCGAGAAGCTCCGGCTCCTCCATCGCCGGGAAGTGCCCACCCTCGGTGAACTCGCTCCAGTGGCTGAGCGCACCGGCCGGATCCATGGTGCGCCGGATCAGCGGATGGGTGTCGAAGACGGCCCAACCGGCGGGCACCCCGGAGGGCATGACGACGTCGAGCTCGGCGTGCTCCGACTCGTAGAAGAACTGCGCGACGGAAGCGCCACTGCGGGTGAACCAGTACAGGCTGACGTTCGTCAGGAGCTGGTCGTGGTCCACCTCCGGTGCCCGGAACCCCTCGTCGGTCCTGTGCGTGAACTTCTCCACGATCCACGCGAGCTGGCCGACGGGCGAGTCGGTGAGTGCCGGACCGATCGTGTCCGGTCGATGGTTGTGCATGCCGATGTAGCCACGTTCCGCAGCACTCGCGGCGTGTGCGATCTCGAGCTGGGCGAGCTCCTCCTTCGACAGATCATCGGGGGCGGGGAACATGGTGCCGACCAGCCCGAGCCACACGCGGTCGCTGCCGAAGTGGGTGCCGATGACGCGTTCCGGGTGCATCCCGGCAAGTCGTCCGGTGATGCCCGTGCCGACGTCGGTGCCGTGCGTCGCGAACCGGTCGTAGCCGAGACGCATCATGATCTCGGCATAGGCCTCCGCGGTCCGCGCGAGATCCCACCCGGTCCCGGACAGCGGGTTCGAGAAGCCGAGGCCGGGCAGTGACGGGATGATCACGTGGAACTCATCGGTCAGCAATGGGATCAGTCGCTGGTACTCGATGAACGACGCGGGCCAGCTGTCGCTGAGAAGCAGAGGCGTGGCCCCCGGGTTCGCCGACCGCACATGGAGCACATGGAACGTCTGGCCGTCGACGACCGTCGTGAACTGCTCGTGCGTGTTGAGGGCAGCCTCCTGCGCCCGCCAGTCGAAGCCAGCGCGCCAGTACTCGGCCAGCTCCTTCAGGTACGGGAGCGGAACACCGCGGCGAAAGTCGGTGCGATCGTCGCGCCCGGGCACGGCAAGCGGCCACCGTGTGCGGGTCAGACGATCGTGAAGGTCATCGACGGCGTCCTGCGGGATATCGATGCGGAAAGGGGTGAGAGAGGTGTTCTGGGTCATGTCATTCACGCTCTCAGCTAATGCGGAAGAAGAGCTTCCGCATTAGCTGAGAGGATCAGACATGCTCGAGACCTCGGCCCGTCTGCTGGAACTGCTGTCGTTGCTTCAGCTCAGACGCGACTGGACGAGTTCTGCACTCGCCGACCGACTGGGCGTGAGCACGAGAACGGTGCGCGCCGACATCGGCAAGCTCCGCTCGCTCGGCTACCCCGTGGACGCACGCCCCGGAGTGGCGGGCGGGTACCGTCTGGCCGCGGGGACGGCGATGCCTCCGCTGCTGCTCGACGATGATGAGGCGGTCGCCGTCGCGGTCGGGCTGGGGGTGGCCGCAGCCTGGCGGCTCGGTGTCGAGGAGACCTCGCTCACCGCCCTCGCGAAGCTGGAGCAGGTGATGCCCTCGCGCCTCCGCCGCCGCGTCGACGCGATCCGCGAGGCGACGAGCGTGGTCCCCGGAGCCGAACCCCCGCTCGATCTCGCCGCGCTCAGCACGGTCGCCTCTGCGATCCGCGGCCACGAACGGCTCCGCTTCGGCTACACCAAGCCCGGGGGTGCCGAAGAGCCGCGGCACACCGAACCGCAGCGGCTGGTGAGCTGGGGGTCGGTCTGGTACCTGCTCGCGTGGGACCTCGACCGAGACGACTGGCGCATCTTCCGCGTCGATCGCATGGTTCCGCGGGCGCCGACCGGCGTGCGCTTCCGCCCACGCGCGATCCCGCAGGAAGACGTCGTCGAGTACGTCGTGCGTCGTGTCACGAAGGCATCCACCTCATGAACCGGGGCTGACCGCACCCGCCTCAGGGGATCGGCACCGCGCGATCCGCGCCGAGGCGCTTCATCACCATGGTCGAGGTGAGCCGCTGCACGCCGGGCAGGGCGCCGAGCGTGTTGTCGTAGAGCTCCTGGTAGGCACTCATGTCGCGGGTGAGGATGCGCAGCATGTAGTCGGGGTCGCCGAACAGGCGCTGCGCTTCGACGACCGCGGGGATCGCCACGACGGCCTCCTCGAACGCGACGATCGTGTCCTTGTCGGTGCGTCCGATCGTCACGAACACGATGGCCTCGAACGTCAGGCCCACGGACGCCGGGGCGACCACCGCCCGGTACCGCTCGATCGCGCCGGACTGCTCCAGCTCCTTGAGTCGGCGGTGGCAGGCGGACAGGCTCAACCCGACCTGAGATGCGAGGTTCGTGGCACTCATCCGGCCGTCATCCTGCAGCAGCGAGAGAATCTCCCGGTCAAGTGCGTCCATGGTGACAATTCTTGCAGGTGAAGGGCGCGGTTGCCCGAAGAATCGGAGCACCTTTCGCGTGATCCTTCGTAGTCTCTTCCTCGGATTGAGGGGGACCGATGGACATCGCTCTGGTCATGCAGTTCTGGGTGGTCGCCGTCATGCTCGCGCTGACCCCTGGGGCGGACTGGGCATACGCGATCTCGGCGGGCCTGCGTGCCCGCTCGATCGCGCCGTCCATCCTCGGCATGATCGCCGGATACACCGTCGTGATCGTCGCCGTCGCGCTGGGTCTCGGAGCGCTGGTCACCGCCTACCCCGTCACCCTCACGACCCTGACGATGGTCGGTGCGCTCTACCTGATCTTCCTCGGCGCCACGACACTGGCCAGTCGTCCGACTCCCATCGTCGAGAGCGGCGAGCCGATCGCCACCGGCGGCTGGGGGCAGTTCCTGCGCGGATCCGGAGTGAGCGGGATCAACCCGAAGGGGCTCCTGCTGCTGCTCGCCCTGCTGCCGCAGTTCACGAGCCCGAACGGCTGGCCGTCGACCACGCAGATGCTCGCGCTCGGGGGTTTGCATTTGCTCAACATCGCGATCGTCTACACGACGGTGGGGCTGCTCGCCCGTCGACTGCTGCGCACCCGACCCCGCGCGAGCTCGGTGGTCACGCGGATCGCCGGCATCGCCATGACCGTCATCGGCGTCGGCATCCTGATCGAGCAGGTGCTCGAGTGGCTGTGACGCCTGCGTGAGTGGCGGCGGGGAGTGGCTGCGGAGGCCGACGGCGTCAGGGGCGGACGCGGACCGTGCGGCCCTCGAACGACACCAGGTCGCCGTCGCGCAGCTGGCGTCCGCGTCGGCGATCCACGTCGCCGTTCACGCTCACGTACCCGTCGATGATGACCTCTTTGGCGTCGCCGCCCGAGTCGAGGAGCCCGGCGAACTTGAGGAACTGCCCGAGGCGGATCACCTCACCGCCGATGGAGATGTCGTCGATCGGATCGGAGTTCGTCATCCTTGAATGCTAATCGGCTTCGAGGTCGGTCGGATCCGACGATGCCGCCGACCGGGTGGGGCGGCGGCATCGTCGTGTCGGGGGCTCGGGGCCGCCCGACAGGACGCGGGGGTTGCTGCTCGGCGGACCGGCTCAGTCGATGTCGGTGCCGACGACAGCGAAGTCGGCGCCGAAATCGATGTCGATCGAGCGGCTGTCCGACGTGAGGACCGACGCGTCGTAGGGGCTCACGTCGTCACCGTCCACGTCGAGGTCGGTGATCATGCCTTCGGCTTCGGCGAGTGCCGCGGAGACGAGAGCGCGGATCGTCTCGTCGTCGAGGGTGAGCGTGGGGCCGGTGTCGTCGCCGTCGGCCACGTCGGTCGAGATGACGGATGCCGTGCGGCCCTCGTCGACGCGGACCTCGGTCTCGTCTCCCGCAGCCGTCGTCAGCTGCACCTCCCAGGTGCCGTCGCGCTTCGCATCGATCGAGGTGACCTCTCCGTCGGCTGCTCCGCGTGCGGCATCTGCGATCGTGATGAGCTCGTCGGCGGATGCGGTGCCGATGCCCGTCACGGGACCGCGGCCGTTCGAGGGGGCGTCGTCGCGGTCGTCGTTGCGGTCGGCGCCGGGCTGGCCATGGTCATCCGCGTCGTCGTGGTGGGCGCCATCGGACATCGAGGGTCGGTCGTCGTCGCCGAACTCGTCGCCGATCGCCGCGCCGACCGCGATGCCTCCGCCCGTGAGGATCACCGCTGCCGCGATGCCGCCGCCGATGAGCAGTGCGCGCTTGCGGCCGGGCTTCGGCGCGGATGCTGCGGGAGCGGCGACCGGCTCGGCGGCGGGGAACGTCGGGTGCTGCCCGGTGCCGGGCGTCGGAGCTGCCGCATCCGGGGTCGGGCTCACCGGAACCGTCTGCGCATCCGGGGTGCTCTCGGGTGCGGACTCGGGCGTCTGGTCGGGGGTGGGTGTCTTGTCGTCCATGTCTCGATGGTCTCCCGTAGGCGCTGAAGCCTTCCTGAAGCGTCCTGAACACCTCTTCAGGAACCGCAGCTCCGGCCGGTCAGGGGCCGAGGGGGAGGGTGAGGACGAAGCGTGCGCCGCCCCAGCGGGAGTCGTCGACCGTGAGGGTTCCACGGCTGCGGGTGGCGATGCCGCGGGCGATCGCGAGGCCCAATCCGCTGCCTCCGGCGTCGCGGCTGCGGGCCTCGTCGAGGCGGACGAAGCGCTCGAAGATTCTCTCCCGCTCCTCGGCCGGCACTCCGGCGCCGTCGTCTTCGACCGTGACGAACACGTGTCCGTCCGACGGTGTCACACCGATCGCGATGCGCTCACGGCTGTGGCGCACGGCGTTGTCGGCGAGGTTGCGCACCAGCTGACCGAGCAGCCGGGGGTCGCCGTGCACGCGCGCCGCGTGGATTCCCGTGCCGTCGACGTCGACCCCCGCCGCGCGGAGCCGGCGCACCTCGCCGAGGGCGATGTCGTCGAGGTCGATCGCTTCGTCGTGAGTGCCCGCTCCCTCGTCGAGGCGGGCGAGCAGCAGCAGCGACTCGACGATGCCCTGCAGCCGGAGCCCCTCTTCCGAGACGACCTCGGCGAGCTCGCCGATGCTGGTCACTTCGGGGTGGGCTTGGGCGAGCTCGGCGTGCTGGCGGATCGTCGCGAGAGGAGAGCGCAGCTCGTGCGAGGCATCCGACACGAAGCGCCGTTGCGCGGTGGCAGCGGCATCGAGGCGATCGAGCATGCCGTTCATGGTCGTCGCGAGTGCGGCGATCTCGTCCGCGGTCTCCGGCACCGGCACGCGCTGGTGGAGGCGCTCGGCGGTGATGCCGTCGACCTCGTCGCGGATGCGCTCGACCGGGCGGAGCGCGCGGCCCACGACGAGCCAGGTGGTCACGGCCACGAGCAGCAGAAGGAGAGGCACGGCGATGGCCAGCAGCGTCGCGACCGTCGCCAGGGTCTCGGCGTCGTCGTCCATCGAGACCGCCAGCACGAGCGTCTGATCGCCCTCGAGGTCTTCCGAGACGACGAGGAAGGTCTCGCCGTCGATGGTGGTCGTCTGCGGATCGTCATCGACCGGGAGAGGCGTCGACCCGAGCTTCTCCCTCGCGTCTTCGCTGGCGGCGCGGACCGATCCGTCCGACCCGATGATCTGCAGGATCTCGTCGTCGAGAGCGTCGACGCCCTTGCCGCCCGGCCCTCCGGCGCGTTCGCTGAGTTCGTCGAGACGCTGCTCGGCTGCGCGCTCGGTGCTGCCGTGGATGCTGGTGCTGAGAACCCCGTAGAACGACAGGGCGCCGATGAGGAGGGCGACGGCGACGACGATGGTCGCGCCCAACGTGGTCCTTCCGCGCACCGAGCGCCAGCCGCGTCTAGCCACCGTCGGCCGCCAGTCGGTAGCCCGCACCGCGGATGGTCTCGATCGCCTCGCGCCCGAACGGCTTGTCGAGCTTGCGGCGCAAGTGCCCGACGTACACCTCGACGATGTTGGGGTCGCCGTCGAAGTCGTCGTCCCAGACGCCGTCGATGAGGGCGCGCTTCGACAGCACCTGGCCGCGATGACGCATCAGGTACTCGAGTACCGAGAACTCGCGTGCAGTCAGGGCCACGGGAGTCTCGCCGCGCCAGACACGGTGGGCGGCGGGATCGAGCCGCAGATCGCCCGCCTCCAGGATGGCCGGACGTGCGACGGCCCCGCGGCGCACGAGGGCGCGCAGGCGTGCGACGAGGATCGCGAACGAGAACGGCTTGGTGACGTAATCGTCGGCCCCGGTCTCGAGGGCCTCGACCTGGTCCCACTCGCCGTCCTTCGCGGTGAGCATCAGCACGGGCGTCCAGTTCTCTTCGGCCCTGAGCGCCTCGCACACCTTCCAGCCGCTCATACCCGGCATCATCAGGTCGAGCACGATCGCGTCGTACCGCGTCTCGCGCGCACGCCAGAGCCCGTCGACGCCGTTGTGCGCCACGTCGACGGCGAAGCCCTCGGCCTCGAGGCCACGACGCACGCCCTCGGCGAGGCGCACCTCGTCGTCCACCACCAGGATCCGCATTCCTCCAGTGTGGCCGGTCGACGCTGAATCGGGGCTGAAGCGGGTCGAACGCCTCAGCCGGCGAGGGCGGCCTGGATCTCGCGGATCACCTCGCCGAGCACCCCGGAGGCGAGGAGCCCGGGGCCGAGCGGGCCGGCGGTGTCGGTGCCCAGGGGCGGCAGGCATCGAAGCGCGGCCCCGACCTCCGGCGACATCGCGGCGAGCTGCCGGTGCACCTCATCGGCGCGGGCGAGTGCGTCATCCGGGCGCGCGAGCTCCACTGCCTTCGCGGCGTAGGCGGCGGCACCGAGCGCGTGGGCGCCCATGTGCGCGACACCCGCGGCCTGGGCTGCAGAGCGGGCAGCGGCGACACCGGCGGGAGTCGCGGCGCTGTGGGCGGCGCGCCCCGCGACGAAGCGTAGACGGATCTCTCCCGCGGCCGTGAGCTCGCCCCGCGCGAATGCCCGCGCCCTGGCGATGGCGTCGCGCGCACGGTCGTCGGTGGGTGCTTCGGTCTCGAACAGGGGCAGCACCCGCTCCGCGCAGTCGGCCGCCCAGACCGCGACCGCCCGCCGGTCGACCTCGCTCATGCCCTGCGGGGTGGCCATGGCCTGCGGGGTGGCCATGCTCACCTCGCCCGGCGTCCGGCGCGGGACCGCGCGGCCTCGTGCGCCTCGCGGAGAAGAGTGAGCACGGCATCCCCCGTCCGCTCCGCCGGGTCGATCACGCACACCCAGCCCGACGAGCCGTAGAGCGGATGCCGGTGGAAGACATCGACGTCGGTGGGGTCTGGGTCAGCCTCCACGAGCGATTCCGCCCGCTCGCGGCCGACGTGTATGTTCACCCGGAAGCGGTCGGGAGCATCCAACGCCGACGAGGTGTCGTCGGGGTAGTCCTTCGTGATGATCGTCCCGTACGGCTGGGTGCGCTCCGGCATCCGCCCGTCGGGGGCGTAGTAGAGGTAGGCGTCTCCCCACGACAGCTCCGGGAAGTCGCTGCCTGCTTCGGGCTCGACGACGAGGACGCCCTCGAACCCGCGGACCGTCTCGATGATCTCCTGCATTTCCATCCTTCAATGGTGAAGCGGAAGTGCTTATGTGGACTTGAGCGCCGAAAAGACAGGGGAGAGGATGCAGAACCCTCAAGTCACGACATTCACGACGATGCAGCTCGGACGGCTCGTCGGATACTCGACGCAGCAGGTGCGCGACCTCGAGAGGCTCGGCGTCATCCCTTCCGCCGAGCGCGGTGCGAACGGCTATCGCCGGTATCGGCTGCGACATGCCACGGCGCTCCGGGCTTATCGCGCGATGGCGGCCGCGCTCGGACCGGTACCTGCTCGCCGGTTGATGCCCGTACTGATCGACGGCTCGGTCGAAGGGGCCGCCGAGCGGATCGACGAGCTGCACGCGGATCTCTCCCGCGAGCGCTCCCGGGTGCGAGAGGCGCTGCGTGGCCTCGAGGTCGCGGTGGCGGAGGCCGACGACATGTTCGCCGACACCGACTCGATGACGATCGGCGAACTCGCCCAGGCACTCGGCATTCGCGTTTCGGCCCTGCGCCACTGGGAGCGCGAGGGGCTCGTGCATCCGCTGCGGGGCACGGCATCGACCCGCTCGTACGGCGCGGTCGCGATCACCGAGGCGCGGGTCGCCGCCGCCCTCCGCTCCGGGGGCTACGGCATCCCGGCCATCTCGCGGATCCTCGACGAAGTGCGCGTGCACCGACGGACCGCGGAGGTGCAGCGCCTCCTCACCGAGCGGCTGGCCGACCTCACCCGCCGCAGCGTCGCCCTTCTCAGAGCGGCAGGCCATCTGCACGACCTGCTCGCCGATCGTCTGGCAGAGGCGGGTGCGCCCCTCACCCCCGGCCGTCGAACAGCGCCGTGACCTCCGCGATCAGGGGATTCTCGTCGAGTGGGTCGGTGATGATCGCGGTGACGGCATCGAACGGCAGGACGGGGTAGCGCGAGGCCGCGCCGATCTTCTCCTCGCTGGCCAGCACGACCGTCTCGGTGCACCGCGAGGCGAGCGCCCGTTTCGTCACGGCATCGTCGAGCTCACCGGTGGTGAGGCCGTGCACGGGGTCGACGCCCGTCACCCCGACGAAGAACACGTCGGCTGCGAGGTGCTGGATCGCCTCCAGCGCGAGTCCTCCGCCGGTCACCATCGAGTGCCGGGTGAGTTCCCCGCCGACCATGATCACGCGGGCATCGGAGTGCTCAGCCACGGCGAGGGCGACGGCGGGGCTCGGGGTGATCACCGTGATGCCGGCGCCGGAGGGCAGCAGCCGAGCCATCGCCAGAGTGGTGGTCCCGGCATCCAGCACGATCGTCGACCCGGAGCGGATGCTCGCGACGGCCTGTCGCGCGACCCGCTCCTTGCTCTCGGTGGCGAGGTCATGCCGCTCCTGCACCGGACGGTCGGCCGCGGGGATCGGGAGGGCGCCGCCGTACACGCGCAGGAGCTTCCCCTCTTCGGCGAGCTCTCTGAGGTCGCGCCGGATCGCGTCTTCCGACACCCCGAGCTCGTCGGCGACGGCTTTGGCCACGACCCGTCCGTCGCGGTCGAGAAGGTCGAGCAGGTGATCTTTGCGCTGAGCGGCAAGCATATGTTTCCTCACGAAGGTGCACGATTGTGCATGATTCAGACTACAGTCATCCCCATGACAAGACCACTCCTGATCCTGATCGCCGGCCCCTACCGCTCCGGCACCGGCGGCGACCCTGCCCTCATCTCCCAGAACTTGGCCCGTCTCGAGGAGGCATCCGGTCCGATCTTCCGCCTCGGTCACGTGCCGATGATCGGAGAATGGGTCGCGCTTCCGGTTCTGCGAACCGTCGATCCGGAGGCCGCGGCGGAAGGCGACATCATGTACGAGACGGCCCGCCGACTGCTGCAGCACTGCGACGCCGTGCTGCGTCTGCCGGGGGAGTCGTCCGGTGCCGACAAGGACGTCGAGATCGCCCAGCAGCTCGGGCTCCCGGTCTACCGGTCGCTCGACGAGGTGCCCACAGCCTCGACTCCGTAGGCTGGAGGCATGACCAAGAACATCTGGACCATCCTCGGCGTCATCCTCGCCGTCGTGATCGCGTGGTGGATCGTGACCGCGCTGTTCTCGGTGCTCGCCTTCTTCTTCAAGCTCATGATCGTCGCGGTCGTCGCCGTCGTGGTCTACCTCGTGATCCGGGGCCTCTTCGCCCGCAGCGACGACTGACCCCCGGCCTTCGAATCGCGCAAATGGTCGCAAATTCGCCTCGGAAGCGACCAATTGCGCGATTCGAAAGTAGCTAGGCCCTAGCGAACGTCCCGACGCGGTACTTCGCGGCGCGGTGCGTGTCCTGCACGCGGTCGCCGCGGCCGTGGAGCTTGTTGCGCAGCGTTCCGGGCGCGTACTCCTCGGGGTAGACGCCGCGCTCGCGGAGCACCGGGATCACGTGCTCGATGATGTCCTGCCAGGTGCCGGGGGTGACCGCATAGGCGAGGTTGAAGCCGTCGATGTCGGTCTCCTCCACCCAGGACTGCAGCTCGTCGGCGATCTCGACGCCCGATCCGACGATCGTGGGGCCGAGCCCGCCGATCGCGTTGTGGCGTCCGAAGTCGCCGACGGTCCACTCGCGGCCGAGGTCGGCCTCTTCCTTGAGGTGCTGCAGCACAGACTGGATCGCGTTCGATTCGACGTTCCCGACCGGCTCGTCCTCGGCATACTGCGACAGGTCGACGCCCATCCATCCCGACATGAACGTGAGCGCGCCCTCGGGGCTCGCATAGGAGAGGTACTCGGCATGCTTCGCTGTCGCCTCTTCGCTGGTCGCTGCGGTGATCACGGTGAGCAGCGTGTAGATGCGAGCGTCGTAGCGGTCACGACCGGCCGCCTCGAGAGCGTCGCGGATGCGCTTGACGGTGCCGGCGAGCACCTCCTTCGAGGGGGCGGCGACGAAGATCGCCTCGGCGTTCTCGGCCGCGAACTTCACCCCGCGCGGGCTCGCACCGGCCTGGTAGATCACCGGGGTGCGCTGCGGCGACGGCTCGGAGATGTGGATGCCGGGCACGCTGAAGTGCGTGCCCTCATGCCCGATCGGGTGCACCTTGCCGGGGTCGGTGAAGATGCCGCGCTCACGGTCCTCGACCACGGCGTCGTCTTCCCACGAGCCCTCCCAGAGCTTGTAGAGCACCTCGACGTACTCGTCCGCATGGTCGTAGCGGTCGTCGTGCGCGAGCTGATCCTCCTGGCCCATGTTGCGCGCGGCGCTGGGCAGATAGCCGGTCACGACGTTCCAGCCGACACGGCCCTGCGTGAGGTGGTCGAGCGTGCTGAGGCGACGGGCGAACGGGTACGGGTGCTCGAACGCGGTGCCGGCCGTGATGCCGAAGCCCAGGTTCTCGGTGACAGCGGCCATCGCGCTCACCAGCAGGATCGGGTCGTTCACCGGCACCTGGGCGCCGTTGCGGATCGCGGCCTCGTTCGTGCCGCCGTAGACGTCGTAGGTGCCGAGCACGTCGGCGATGAAGATGCCGTCGAAGGTCGCGCTCTCCAGCAGCTTCGCCAGATCCGTCCAGTACCCGATGGTGTTGTACTGGCGCGAGCGATCGTCGGGGTGCCGCCACAGGCCGGACGACTGGTGGGCGACGCAGTTCATGTCGAAGGCGTTGAAGCGGATCTGACGGGTCATGCCCCCATGAAAGGCGAACGGCGCGGGCGAATCCAGGGTCGCCGACACGCACGGACACATTCCGGGTGCGGGATCGCTATCGCTCGTAGACGTCGCGGCGATGGCCGAAGGCGACGACTGCGACGACGAGGACGTCGTCATCGATCGTGTACATGTCTCGTCCGGCGCCCTCCTCCCGTGGCTCTACCCTTGACTGGTGACCGACGAGACCGCGACAGCCCAGCGTCTGGTGCGCCGCTTCGCCCGCGAGACCAACCTGCTCGTGTCGGGCCGGGACTTCTCGGTGGTCGGG
>Ga0160464_100561_pt1 | contig 24985 bp, 19 predicted proteins | sample HID1971I_E11MG_FD_108275 | JGI IMG/M metagenome (GOLD analysis project Ga0160464, IMG submission 108275) | Enriched millipede-associated microbial communities from UW Madison campus, WI, USA - HID1971I_E11 MG | ecosystem: Host-associated > Arthropoda: Insects > Digestive system > Unclassified ... | reverse complement strand
GATTGCGCGGTGATCGTCTTGGTCTTGTTATCCCAGGCGATCGACGTACCCGCCGACTCCGACATGAAGCGCACAGGGACATACGTGCTGCCCTCGACATTATAGACGCTTTGACCTTGCGGGAGCGCCTTCGCTCCGCCGAAGAATACCATCTTGGCTTCCATCGGAGCAGTCGTGATCGTCTTGACCGGCGCAGCCTTGCCACTGTCGCGCGGCGTATTCATCAGCCATTCCCGCAGCGACACTTGCTCGCGCGTCGTCGGCTCCGAGACCGTGATCGTACGTGTCTTCGCATCCCAGGCGACTGATTTCTGCAGGGCATTGGCCACGAACCGTAACGGGATATAAGACCGTCCTTCATGGATAAAAACATATTGATTCGCTGGCAACGCCAGCTTCTGACCGTCAAACTCCAACTGCACCTGGACCGTCTGCAGCTTCACTGCCTTCGCATTGGCTGCCGCCGTGAGCGGCAGCATCGCCGCCAACAGCAGCACGCTCAGCAACGCGGCTGCAATTTTGTTTTTCTTCTTCATATGTACCACCTTTCAACTCGCTTATTAGTCATTGTCTCTGTTGCCTCGCCTCTCCGCAAGCGCCAACCTCTGAACGCCGCAGTCAAGCACCACCTTCGGTACCTCTTATTCCGCTGAAGCCGCGGCCAGGATCGATTGGAGCGCAGATGAACGGGCCGCTGCCTTAGCCGACTCATAACTGCTCTGCCACCCAGGCATCTCGGAAGTGGCGATGCCCTCCTCCTTGTACTCGGACTTCGCCTGCGAGAGGATCGACTGGAACTCGCCGTCGCAGCCCGCCTCAGCCGAGGCGATCTTGCCCATGTAGCCGCTCTGAATCTGCTGGAGGTCGCTGTCCGCCTTCAACTCGCCGACGATCTGTCCTACCAGCGACTGCATCTTGCCCGTGCAGGCATTCTGCAGCGCCGACAGTTGTCCGTCGATCTTGGCGTCGATGCGCGCCTTCGCAGCCGCAGTGTCGGACTTGTCCGGCTTGGCAGGCGGCTTGGCTGGAGTAGTGCCTTCCTCAGGAGCCGGTGTCGGCTCAGCCTTGGCAGGCGTGTCGTCGGACTTGGCCGGTGGCGACACTGGTTGTCCCTGCTCCGTGCTCTCCGTGCCGCCTGGCGCGGCTTCCTGAGTGGGCGGCGTCTCCGTATTCTGCGTTGTCTCCAGATTCGCGCCATCCTCGGCGCCATCGTCCGATGGCGGCTCTGTTACAGGAGCATCCGTCTGCTCCGATAGCGGCGGCTGCTCTTCCTCTCCCGCTTCCGCCGCCTCCACTGTCTCTGGCTTACCGTCGACTCGGGCGAGCGCCTCCTCCGGGCTCAACGTATTGACATACCAGTAGCTGCCGCCGACGATGGCGGCCGCGAAGACGGCCAGCCCCACCGAGCCCCAGGCCAATCGTTTTTTCCACGACCACGAGGGCTTGTCCGTTTGGGGTTGCTTTTCTTCAATGTCTGCCATGTGCAGCACTCCTTTCTCTACCAGCTGATCCGACATCCACTGTAAGTTTAAACGTTACGAGTAGCTGGAAGGTTGCTGTTTACCCGTAATTCCGATAGAATAACAGCTACATGTGTACCATTCATCTCACAAAGGAACAAGGTGACCTATGATCGAGATCCGTACCTCCCCGCTCAGCAAAGGCGAGTTTCGTCGAGGCGTCTTTGCCACCTGCGACATCCCGGCAGGCCAACTGATCCACGAAGCGCCCGTCGTTGCATACGACAATGAGGACGACGTCCATATCGAAAAAACGATATTGGCTGACTATGTTTTCCAGTACGGCAGCAACCACACCGCCATTCTACTAGGTTACGGCAGTTTGTTCAACCATTCCTATCAACCCAACGCCATCTATGATATCAGCTTCGAGAAGCATACGTTCGATTTTTTTGCCTATCGCGACATTCGCGCCGGCGAGGAGATCCTGATTAATTATAACGGCGACCCGGACTGCGACGACATCTTGTGGTTTATGGAGGACGAGGAAGACTCTACCTCCTCATAACCTTAGATCAGCATATCAAAACGGCGAATGCGCGAAGGTTGTCCCAGCCTTCATCGCTTTCGCCGTTTGAACATCTCCACGAAGTGATGCCAGCGCGCCCGGGAGACAGTAGCATACTTTTGTTCCTTCTCGCTGCTGCCTTCCAGGTGCACAATCCGCAGTTCATGGTTGAGATCGATCATTTTGCTAAGATTGACGATCGTCGTCCGGTCTGATTTCTCGAAGCCGTGCGACTGGGTAATGCATGCCCATTCATCGAGCGTCGTCGGCAGCCTATACTTCTCAGTCGCCGTCTGAAACACTATATCCCCGGCTTCCGTGCTGATGTGGATAACGTCTTCAGTGAGGTCTAGCCAATACACTTCTTCCGGTGTGGGATGACTTACGCGTACCACCGGTACTTTCACGATATACCTCCATTGCGCTTACTTCGACTTTTTTTTCAGCAACTCCTCGGGAACGGGATTGTGCCAATAATGAGCCGAAGCAGTAGATACCGTTAAAATAGCTATCGCTGTTAAAATCGCGCTTGCTAGTCTTGCGATTTTAGCCCCCATACTCCTCACCCCCTCTCAAAACGTATCAGAGAGAGTGCTTGTACGAAAATTGAACACAGAATAATATCCCAATTCAAAACAACACCAACTACCACGACACCAACCGAAATGATCTTTAAAACCGGATAGTATTTCCTCGGTATCCTTGACTGCTTCTCCAGATTGGAAGGTGAAAACCACAAGAACAAAAGAATACTGCAAATAGCTAGCACCCAATACGATACGCTAGTTAAAACAACATGAGGGATTAACACTACCGTTCCAGTGGTGAACAGCGTACACCATTTGGAAGCACTGAAATGAAAACCACCCGATATCATCCTGAGCAAAGCGATCACCAACAATACAATTGCCGTTTCCCCTGGCTTCCCTAGCACACTCCCCAAACCCATAGCAAACCCAATCGTTAAAGCCGTGTTGAGTACAATAATCATGCCATAGCGCAAAACAGGAATGCTGGATGATTGTTCAGGAATTTTGTTATATATCGCCTGGGCAATGCGGTCAGCCGTGCGCTCAACGATCATATTTGCCGATCCCTTCTTCGAGCAAGATCAACCAAAATGTAGAATAGACCCGCTATGATGAAAAATAAAATCACGTACATAGATATTCTTCCGATTGATAGCACATGGAAAATAACCCCGTACATGACCAAGCTTAGAACTAAAATGAAAGCATAAGTGCGATTCGTTCGATTCCATTTCACTTTCTCGCGATAGTTATTTGGGATCCAATCTACAGCCAGATCAAATTGACGAATAATTCTTATTGTTATGAGAGTAAGGCAAATGGAGGAGACCGGAATCAAATATCCCGCGAGAATTAAGCTGACATTTTCCGGATTGAAAAGCCCCAAGGCTTGGCCGCCAAAAAATACAATCGTTTGTACAATAAAACCGTATAGGTAAGCCGAAGTTGTTATAATTGCTGAATAAATAATTTGTATTCTAAAGAGACCCCATATACATAAAATCAATAAAACCAGTTGTACAATCGGGGCAAAATCACCCCAACCTTCCCCACGCATTGCATAAGAGATATGACCTAACAACAACCCAGTGATGATGAAGTGAAAATAAAAACCTTTAAACTGAATATTGAAGAAGACAAATCCAAGCAACATAAGAACGATAACTTCCAAAGCAGAAAAGAACACAAAAGGAAGGTAAACCATTGCATAGGCCCCTTTGCCTAGAAATCGGTTGTCCCCCTTAATATATAGTAGAAACCCAGTATTTGCATAGCCTTTTTTGGGGATTTTTGCCGAACGTTTCGCATAAGTGAACAAACCTCAACAAATCGCGACTTCTATGGCGGTTTTATTGCTCGTATGGAACAATTGCCGCATGCCAAAGCAGCCATCGGCAGCCCTTCCGCATCGGCCAAGTCACAGAACTTGAACTTGGGGTTGCGAGAACTGCCCTGGCTTCGTCGTCTCTATTGCCTATCTTAGATGTCAGCTACTTGCTACCGGTCCCTGGTCAGCGCACCGGCTCATCCTTGACCAGGACTTGATACGTAGAGGCGTCCGGCGCCCCATTGTTATACAGGTCGATACGCCATTGGCGCTCGGACTTCGAGTAGATGGCCTCGACCACGGCCGGCATCCCGGCTTCCGTCTGTCTCAGCGCCTGACGCACCGCTTCCGCACGAGACAATGTCGCGCCTGGCGGGCGCTCGTCCGGCAGCTTGCGCAGCAGCCTGCCCTTCGCCTGCGCAGGATAGCTCTGATTCACGCCACCGTCATAGCCCATCTCGACTCGTTCGCCGTTCTCTACCTCGCCCTTGACGCCGGAGAACCATGCCGCATCATACTGCCCATCGCCAGCTACGCCCAACCTCACCGTGTCCGAGACGATCAGGACGCGTTCGTCCTCCTCCGAGACGACGGTCCCTTTGATCCCGAAGAATGGCTCCTCCGGCTCCGGGTCCTGCTCGGACGGCGCTGCTACGCTGCACCCGGCGATCAGCCAGACGAGCAATAGCCCGATGATCGCTCGCTTCATCGTCGATCCCCTCCTTTGCTTCCTAGACGGAAACGCCAGGAGAAAGGTTGCCAAGCGAGTTGTCGAAGATGATACCCTGTCCCTGCCATGACTCGGTCTCTACAGCCAGCTTGCGGTAACGCCCCTCGGTATACTCGCCGATGACCCGCTCCCAGAAAGCCTGCGAGGGCAGGTTGTCGCCATGCTGCCGCACCTCCCACTCGCCCGGGAAACGGTCGAATACGAGCCGAGCCGCCTCCCGTCCGACGCCGCCGCGGCGGTATTTGCGCATGACGAAAAACTCCGCCACCGACCTGGCCTGTCCCGATGTCAGTACATAGCTGTGGCTGTTAATAAGCACGAAGCCTGCGTACGCGCCATCGACCATAATAAAAAACGGATGCCTGCCTTCATCGGTCCAGTAATGGTCCAAATATTTGTAGTCGTATCGGCCAAACTCGTTGACGTCCTCTCCATTGAACTCGCTGAAGTCGTATTCATACAGCTCAATGAGCTGACGCAGGACAGACTTCCGCTCCAGTGTCGCCTCGATTAATTCGATCCTGCTCATGTTTCCTTCCCCTCTCTATTCGAGCTACCGAGCTTGTCCGCCGCCTGCTGCAGCACCTCGCCGATCTTGCGGCCATGGATGACCAGGTCGGCTAGTCCGTCCAGCGGCGTCGGCTCCCCATTGACGATGACCAGACGCGCGCCGTGCGAGTGCGCCAGACGCGGCAGCTCGTTGGCTGGGGAGACGACGAGCGAGCTGCCGAGGACAATGAACAGCTCAGCCTCGCGCGCAGCCTGCTCAGCAGCCGCTATCGCTCCCTCATCGAGCCATTCGCCGAACAGGACTACGGACGGGCGGATGAAGCCGCCGCAGGCGCAGACGATATCGCCCTCCAGATAGCGCTGCTCGGGGTAGACGGCATGACACGACTCGCAGTGCAGCCTGCGGATCGTACCGTGCAACGGGATGACACCCGGATGGCCGGCTTGCTCGTGCAGCCCGTCAGTATTTTGCGTGATGACGCGCTGGAGCAGACCCGTCCTGCCCCATGAGGAGAGTACCTCGTATCCGCGATGCGGCGTCACCGACTGGAGTGCTGCGATTCGACCACGATAAAATTCGACGAACGCGTCCCGATGCTCTCGCATCGCCTCGACGCTCGCCAGCGCCCTCGAATCGCGGCCTTGCCACAGTCCTTGCGCCGAGCGGAAGTCGGGCACGCCGCTCTCCGTACCATACTTGCCAGCAACGATATTACCCCCTCTTCACCGTCAACATATATGAAAATATGGGAATTTCATGAAACCCAATCGCTTCTTGTACGTATACAGTCTATGATATCAACTCGGAGAACGCAATTTCATATTGCCCCAACATTCGCCTGACTGATAGCCGAACAAAACAGCCAAACCGTTGGCAGCTTGCCAAAAAGGAGGGTCTGCGATGAGCTTTGTCGAAATCATGCTGCTGATCGGCGTTGCCGGGATATTCGTAGCGGGTCTGATGGTCGGATCATGGACTAGCGGCGACCGCAATCGCGCCAACTACCAGACCATACCGGCCGAGGAGCGTCCGATGCGCAATGCCATCGCCCGTTGGTCTACCTTCGTCGCGATCGTCGCATTTGCTCTAGCCGCAGCGGGGTATTACTTGTTCTGACGTATGCTTGAATTGTCGGATCGACCACTCATGCATACATAATTAGCTTAATGCCCTCCGACAACCATGCCCTAGCATCTTCATATAATAAGCCAGCCCGGTCCTCGTGTATGAGGTCCGGGCTTGGCTTTATTTATGCGGACTTAATGTCCAGGCATCCGTTGACTCTATGCTCGCCTCTCGCGATACTCCGCCACATCCCTACTACTACTGCTCCTCGGCTGACGCTGACGCCTCCTCGCGAGCAAGGCTGCCATCTCTATCCCGGGCCACAGCGAATAGCGGATGCGTCTGCACCGGGTAGAGCGCGTGGGAGGCCTCGTCGAAGTAACGACCTTCCAGCAGTCCGATGAGCGTCGTCGTGACAGTCACCTCCACCGTATTGGCGCCGGGCTGCAGGATCGCGCTATCGCCCTCCCATACATAGGGCGACCATGCCCGCAAGCCGAGCGGATGACCATTGACCGTGACCTGCGCGCAGTCATGGAAGGCAGCGTCGAGGTCGGACCAGGACAGCCGGAAACGGTCGCCTCGCGGCAACTGCTGCTCGCTCAGCTCGATGGAGCGGCGGAACACCAGATCGCCCGCATAGTACGGCAAGCCGGGATAAGGTCCCGCCTGCAGCTCCGCCACCTCCGGCAGCGCCGTCATGACCGGACGATGCAGCGCAGTGAAGGCGACGCCGAACGGTCCGACCAGATAGAGCGCGTCAGTCACGCCCTGCCAGTCGTGATGGATCTCCACCTCGACCGTCAGCTGGTTCGCGCCTGGTCGCAGCAGCGTATCGACGGCGCAGCCGAGATTACTGTTGTCATAGTAGCGCGTCGCGGTCAGATCGTCCACTGTCACGGGATGCCCGTTCAGCAGGATGCGCCAGTCGCCGCCGATGGCGCTACGGTCCATCAGCAACAGGCAGCGCTCCGGCATGCGCTCGATGTCGAAGGTCGCCGTATACGAGGCGCGCAGCGGGTAGGCTACTGTGGTGCGGATCGGCGTGCCGAACGGCTGGTCAAAAGCGAGCGGCAACGCAACTCCGGCCTTCGCAGCATCCGCCACTTGCGCGATGAACGTCTTCGCTTCGGCACGGAATACGCCGAGTGCTGACAGGCCATCGGCGCTATGTAGCGCGACCTCGAAGTCGTCGAAGCGGATCGCATGATCGCCGAGTGGCGTCACCTCCCACATCCCCGCTGCCGAAAGTACAAGTTGCTCCGGCTCCCCTGGCAGCGCTGTGTCGCGCGAGGCGGAGGCTTGCGAAGAGGCATCTCGGGCTGGTGCCTCTCGTATCAGAGTTTCACTTGCCGGCGTCTCTCGTGTCAGAGCTTCACTTGCCGCTACCTCTTGCGTCGAAGCCTCTCGTGTCGGGGTCTCCGCCCTCTCTCTCCGGTCTGCCAATGCCGCTGTTTCATGCTCACCGCCTGCTTCCGATACCGATACCGCGCCGCCCGTCTCCACCTGTCCGGACTCGTCGATCAGTATCAGTCGCGACTGATACGGTGCGAAGCACAGACGAGCCATATACTGCTCCTCGTTGCCCTGCAACTGCTCCAGACGAAGCTGCGCAACTGCTCCCGTCTCCAGATCGAGCTCGCAGACGACCGGGGCTCTCGGGCTAATGATCAGCTCGACGCTCGCCTCGCCTGCCTCCTGATGCGAGACGAATACCGCTCGCACGCCACCCTCGAGCTCGCGGTGCTGCACGAGCAGGCTCTGCGCCGCCGATTCGAGCCGCACCGGCTCCGGCAGCCGCATTTCCAGCTCACGCAGCAGTTGCTCACGTACAGCAGGATCGAGCGTCGGACCACTGGCGATGAAGCGTACCGAGCCAGCCGTTGCGCCGCAAGCGACTCGCTCCGCTGTTGCTGGCTCCGCCTGCTTGCTGGCGTCCACGCCATACCCGCTGTCGGCTCCCTCCACTCGTCTATCGACTCCCGCTACTCGCTCCGCCGCCGCTAGCTCCGCCCGCTCGCTTCCCTTCCAGCCGTGCCAGAAGTCTGCCTCGCCTCCCGCGTCCATCGCCAGCCCGCACCGCTCCCGGAGCTCGCGCGCAACCTCGTCGTCGCCTTCGATCGGCTCGTACGGCAGCATGCCGAGCGCGATTACATGCCCGCCCGCATCGATGAACTGTCGCAGCCGCTCCCACGCCTTCGCCTCCAGATTCGCCAGCGGCGGGAGCACGATCAGCTCATAGGCCGCATCGCCTACCCGCAGCACGCCTGACTCGACCTGCCCCCGCTCCGCCAGCGTCTGGGGATCGAGGTGGTCATAGTCTCGCTGCGCCGCCAGCAGCGTCTTGCAAAGGTCGATCCAGTAGCGCTTGTAGACCGTCAGCCGCTCCCTCTCCGCCAGATCCTCACCCGCATAGTCGTACTTGTGCAGCGGATTGGCCAGCATCGTCCAGAGCGTCGTCCCCGGGTCGAGCATCGCGATGCGCCGGATTGCTCTGCCGCTGCCCATCAGCTTGCTGATCCGCCCCGTGTAGTCGGCCAGAGCGCGGAAGTGCCGCCAGTAAGGATTCTGGTCGAACTGCGACGGCGGCGCGTCATGCTGCGTCATCCCGTCCAGCGTATAGAAGAACGCATGGAAGTTATAGAAGTTAATCCCCATCGCCGACATCCGGTCGATCATCCACTTGGCATCCTGCAACGTCATCGACCAGCCGACGCTGTGGAAGCACTCGATCAGCGCCCGTTCGCGTCCATACTGGGCAGCTACGGAGCTGACCATCTTCGGGTTGGCTCTCAGATCAGCCGTATAGCGGTCCAGTATCAAGTCGAGCGAGCGACCGATCTTCTCATGCGCGCTGTCGCCGCCCGGCACATGGCTGTGCGCCTGCGTCGCCATCCGCATCGACGGCACCTCTGTCACATAGGCGAGACCGTGGCGCTCGCACCAGTCCGAGACGGGTTGATGATACGCCTCCTGGAGCAGCTCATGCATCGTCTGGAAGTAATCATAGCGCACGCGCGCAGCAGGCAATCGAGTTGGCGCCGCGCCATCGCCCGCATCTCGAGTGCGCTCATCCTCGCCGCCGATCAGCGCCTCCAGATGGTCCTCAATGCGGTAGCCGTTGCGACGGCGGAATGCCTCCGGCAATCGCGGCGACCACGGCAGCTTGCCGAGCGGCGCGATCTCGTCGGTGAAGATACCCCGGATCGGTCGGCCGAAATAATCGCCCAGCTCATCGGCGTACCGCTGATGCGTCAGCCGGATGAACGTCGCCATCGCCTCTTTGTGGCAAGGATCGACGAACGTGCCGTAATATTTGAAGTCCTCCAGTTCTTCCTCGAGGAAGACATGCACCTCCCACTCCCCGGCGGGCGGCGTCCATTGCAGGCGCATCGCCGTCTGATAGGTGAAAAATCGCTTCTGGTTATAGGACGTCAGCCCTGTCTTCTGGAAGACAGGCTGCACCTGGTCGCTGCCGATGTACCGCCGCACATCAAGCGCCGCTGACCATTGCAATCGGCCTGCGATACGCGGCACCGCGCGAGCACTCAGCACTTTGCCCCAAGGCAGCTCCTGATCGCATCGTTCGCCGCCCCGAGCGGTGAAGCTGCGATGCGTCAGTAGCCGCTGCTTGGCATCGGGATGGGCCAGCGTCACCTCGCCGCCGGCGATGCCGCTCGGATACGGATATTCGTCGTAGAGCCACGCCTCGAGTCCGTGAACCAGCGCGGCATCGAGCGCAACCCGCACCTTGGCGAACCAGGCGTCGGAGAGATACGCGACCTGCATCCCCTGACGGGCGCAGATGAAGAACCCGCCCACGCCCTGAGCGGCCATTTCGCCGATCTGCCGCACGATCTCTTCATCGGCCAGCTCCCCATTCCAGAACCAGAACGGCTGGACGCGCCACTTCGCCTCTGGCTCTCGCAACGCCTCAGCGATCCGCTCTATTCTCGCATTTTTGCTTATCGTATCGTTCATGAAGTCCCCTCCGCTTCCACTGCGATCCCAGGCTGCTTCCCGCGACAGGCCAGGTGCGGTAGCCATGCCAGCTCATGCCTCCGGTCCATCATCGGCCCGGCTCTTTGCCAGCATAGACCCCCTTGCTCTGGCGCACAACCAGACATTTTTGCAGCCTGTCCGGGCCGACCAGCCGCCGATGTCTCCTATTTGGCGCGGGGTGCACTATTTTGCGGTCTGGACGCAGTCACGCCATCGAGGCAAGTAACAAGATCGCAAAGGTCCAGATTATAATCGCAAAACAAAACGAGGCCAGCCCCCGATTTCGTTTGCCTTGCAGAACAATATACATGAAAACAAATGAAAATACGGGAATACCAAACACAGCGACCCAGGTAGCTAAAGCAGCCATACGTGCCCTCCTTTCTGTTTTGCCATCGTTCGACAACGGCATTACTTTACCACAAAACCCCAGCTACGCGAGTGTCTCTCTCCATTTTGAGTCTTACTGAGGAGGAGCTGGCATAATGATCTCGAATTTTTAAGTTAGATTAATGAGGCTTGAATTAACCCTACAGAAAGAGAGGCTCGCCCCTATGTATATCACAAGCCAACGCTGCACGCCCGTTACAGAGGAGATGCTGGCCGAGGTCGAACGCACGGCGCAGGTCCGCTCCCCTGAGCTATATAGACAATTTGTCCTTGCATACGGAGAAGGCACGTATCGCAACTGGATGAATGTACAACGCCCCGACGATGAGGTATTGAAGCCCTTTGCCGAGTACGGGCTGTGGGAGCACGATGCCGACAGTACGATCACGGAGGCGCAGATCGCAGACTGCGTATCGCTCGGCACGAGCACGAACGGCGATTTCCTCGCTGTACATCCCGATGTGGAAGGCTTGCTGTGGCTGCCACGACATGATGATCAGATCCGGGTCGTCCAGCCGGTCGGCGAGACGTACGCTGATGTCCTGGATGCGATCTATACGCAGGTGTACCAACAGAGCGACGACGCGTTGCGCTGGTTCGAGCCGTGGCACGAGGCGCGGACGCATGTCTTCTACCTATTCCTTAGGAATCAGCCACATCCACCGCTCACGCAACTGTCCCAGACCGCTCGCGAGCGTTGGCAGCCTGACCTCATCATCGAGGACGAATACGGCTGCAAGCTGTTCTACCGAGCGCTCGGCGGTTACCTGCGTTTCAACTATGCCAACGAGACCGAGGTCGCACTCATCGCAGACTGCGATGTCTCTCCGCTCAAGGCCGAGATGGAGAGCTGGCTGAGCGACACCGGCGGACAACGAATGAAATAGCTGTTAGCGAAGGCGTGAGAATGCCCAGATGCGCCCGAGTACCAGTATGTGGTATATTAGTTGGTAAGTGTGACGTAGGACGAGGATTTGTCGCTGTATGTTCAGGGTGGTGCGAATGTAGAGCGCCCATGATTTTCCTGGGGGATTCGCACCATAATTTTGATTGGAATGATAGAGAATAGATTGTTTCACTCTTTTTATTGATTGATTAACTCAAACTGAAGTGAATTAAGATCAAAAATTTGAGGCTACAAGCGATTTCTGCTGTTTTTCGCTGTCGCGACCCGTATGGGTCGTGTGGATTGAAATTATAGGTCAAAAGAACCATTTCATCTTGGAAAGAGTCGCGACCCGTATGGGTCGTGTGAATTGAAATATTGCCATTACTGTAATCAATTCGAACACAGGAGTCGCGGCCCGTATGGGTCGTGTGGATGAAATAACGGCTTGCAAGGCAGACTGTCCTCGTCCTCCGTCGCGGCCCGTTAATCGACAGTCTCGTGGCGAGCGTTAGAGCCTAAACGGCTTTACGGTGCTCTTGTCCACGGTAAACTCAACGTCAATCGAGCATGATTTACGCCCTGACTACCGCTGCTGTGTTAGCTTTTGCGTCCTTTGGCGCAAAAGTAAGTTGCTTTTCGTTGAAATAAGGTCCGTGAAGTTGTACGCAGCATATAAATGCGACCTACTATTCGAACAAAAAAGTGCAGCCGCCCCTTCCCAAGGTTCAGCTGCACTTTTTTGTTCTTTTCACACCATTCCAAGCCAGCAGCCCTACTCCTCAGCCGACAAAATCGCCTCGGCCAGCAGCGCCAGGTCTTGCCGGTCGATGCTGCCGCTGCCGTCGAGGTCGGCGACCTGCAGGGCAGGCCAGTCCGCATGCTCCTCGTCGGCGCCCAGCGATGCCGCGGCTATCGCGAGATCGGCGACTGACAGTCGGCCATCCGCGTTGACGTCACCGGCCAGCGCTTCCGCATCCGCCAGCGCCCGCGCTGCTTCATCTTCCTCCAGCGCCTCCTCCGACTCCGCGCCCTCCTCTCCCTCTCCAGCCTCTGCGCCTTCTGAGCCAGACCCAAGCTCCCCGCCTGCATCTGTTCCTTCCTGGCCAGCCTCTGCTCCCTCTTCTCCTGACCCCGTTCCCTCTTGGCCTGCCTCTGAGCCGGACCCCGGCTCCGCCACTGTACCGGACTCCGCCTCCTGCCCAGACTCCTGATCTTGCTCCGACCCCTGCTCCGACCCCTGCTCCGCCGGAGTGGTCAGGCTCGTCTCACCCGCTCCTGCTTGACCCGCCGCCTCTTGCTGGGCATAGCCCAGCACAGGAGACGACGCCAGGACCAGGCCGAGCGCCAGCACGGCGCTGGTATACATAGCTGCTTTGCTTCGTTTGTTCATCGTTGTCATTCCCCTCTGTCATACACTGGCTTTTATTCGATCTTCTGTGCGTCGCCTGCCGCAGCGTCGAGCAGTCGCAGGATCAGTACGACGGACTCGGCGCGATTGGTCGGCGCTTGCGGCGCCAGCTGATCGGCACCCCGCCCCTGGATCAGTCCCTCGGCTACAGCCACAGTGAATGCCGGCTTGGCCCACGCAGGCACCGTAGCCCAGTCTGCGAAGTCCGCCATCCCGGCCTCCGAGCGCTCCTCACCGGTCGCCAGCAGGCCAAGCGCCCGCGCTGCGATCGTCGTCATCTCGGCGCGCGTGATCTGCTGCCCCGGACGGAAGGTGCCGTCGTCGAAGCCGTTGATCCAGCCGTTCGTCACCGCCAGCGCGACCTCGGCTCGCGCCCATGCGCCGATCTGCGCCGCATCCTTGAAGGTCGGATCTGCCATCGCCTGCTGAGCCGAAGGCTGGAGCGCTCGCACGAGCATCGTCACGAACTCTGCGCGCGTCACCGGCTGCTGCGGCTTGAAGGTGCCGTCGGCATAGCCTTTGACGATGCCGAGCGCCACGGCGCGGTCGATCGCCGCCTTGGCCCAGTGCCCCTCGCTCACATCGTGGAAGGCTGGCACCGGCTCCGGCTCTGGCTGCGTCTCCTGCTCCGTGATCGCGAGCTCCAGACGTGCGGCCGGTTTATATGTGGACGCCGTCGCATCCTTCTTCACTGCCTTCACCTGTGTCAGCGACACTTGTGTCTCGCCCGCTTCAGCCGCCCGGAAGGTCAGGCTGGCCAGATCGACCGCGCCGCTGATCGCCGCCGTCGTGGCGCCGACCTTCGTGAAGGCGAAGACGATCTCGTCCGCTCCGCCAGCCTGTCCCTCACGCACCAGCGGCGTCACAGCGAACCCTGGCATTTGCAGGCTTGCCGCCCGGACGAAGGTCAGCGTCTCCCGGTCATACGTCACGACCAGCTCATAGCCGAATACATCCTTCAGCCCCTCTCCGCGCACCTTGATCGTTATCTCATCCCCTACATCGACCGATTGCTCCTCCGATACCCCGACTGTAAATGTCGGCTCCGCATCCTCCGCCTGCGCAGCAGGCACCACAATTCCGAACAGGAGCGCGATACACAGCACCCACCGAATAGTCTTTGAAGTCACGATTTGCTTCCGTCCTTTCCCGAGCATGGTGACCCGGTCTGCCGCCGCTCATACGACGACAGACCGGATCACTCTCATGTTAGTATCAATACTCTCCCGACCACGCCCCCCGTAAACCCGGCGAAGCGCCAAAGGAGAGGGCAGCCCACGGCCGCCTTCTCCTCTCGTCTTGCGGATTACCAGTTCAGGATGCGGGTCGCCAGCCAGACCAGATCCTGAATGTCGATCTTGCCGTCATTGTTGCGGTCATGCTGCTTGACCGACTCCCAGCCTGGGCTGGCCGAGGTCATGCCATACGACTTGGCTACGATGCCCAGATCGCCGACGGTCAGCTTGTTGTCGCCGCTGTAGTCGCCATCGACGTAAGTGTTGACTGCATTGCGGAACGTTTGCACCGCAGTGTTCAGCGCCGCGTATGCATTCTGGATCTGCTCAGCCGTCGCATTCGCCTCATTGAAGACTGCGCGTGCCTGCTCGATCGCTGCCTTCAGCGCTGCCTTGGTGCCCGCCGGATACTGGCCGATCCGGTAGCCTTCGACGGCTGCGTCATGGAGCGCCTCGGCTGTCGCGATCAGCTCGCCCAGGCCGCTGCGGTCGACGACATCGATCTGCACCTGATAGGTGCTACCGGCGATCGTCGTCTCGTTGCCCTGGCTGTCGGCGATGACGGCCCGGGTGATCGGGATCGTCGTCGTGCCGCCTGCGGCATCGCCCTTGACGTTGAATACGACGTCAGCCAGCGAGCCGTTCGGATCGGTCTGCGCATCGCCCAGATGTACAGCGAGGAAGCGGATCGTGCCGTTTGCTTCGTCTTTCTTCGTATCGACGACGAGGAATTTCTCCTCATCCTTGGAGACGATCTCGACATACTCCAGCTTCGCCGGATCGTAGGCGATCGTGATATCTTGCGCCAGTACCTCCTGCTCGACGCCGTTCAGTCCATAGCTCAGATCCAGCGCTTGGCCCGGACGTACCGTCTCTGCGCCCGAGAGCGATGCTCCGACCGGCAGCTCGGCGACCGCCTGCTGCGGATAGAAGTCGAAGCGGTCGAAGGCCGGCGTGTACTGACGCGGCACATGCGTATAGTTGTTGAACGGATACGACGAGCCGCCATAAGCGTTGGAGCCACCGTTGTACGTATTGTTATTGGAGAAGCGGATCGTGTTCGTACCCGCCTTCAGCTCGACATCGAGCGTCTGCGTGGCGAATTGCTGCCACGAGATCGTATTTTTGAAGTATACGGTCTGCGGCGCTTCGCCGTTGATGCTGATCTGCGCATAACGCTCGACCACATCATTGTTGTAGGCATGCGTCCCGGAGCTCTCGCCGTTGGCGTAAGTGACGACCATCTTGTAGACGCCGTCCTTCGGCACGACGATATCCTGCACCTCAAGGTAACGCTCGGCGCCGTCATAGGACGTGATGCCGTTGACATACTTGCCGCCGGAAGCATACTTGGCAAAGACGTCACTGCGGACCAACGGCAGCTCGGAGCCTGCCGGCGTACCGACGATATGCGCCTCCTCGGCCTCGATCGACCAGATCGGCGTCTGTCCCTCATATACGGCGCGTACATAATCGAGGCTCAGCGGAGCGCTCGACTTCACGTCGATCAGATTAATGCCGGTCCGCAGGAACATCCTTACTGTCGCATCCTGCCATTGACCATCGGTGTTGGATACCTCGATGTCGGTCACAGGCTTGCGGTCATGCGCGAGTTGGATCTCGCCATCGCCTGTGGAGGCGTAGCGCAGCGTCACATCGTACATGCCGTCATCGAGCACGCTGACGACGAATCGTGCATTGGCATCGGCCTGCTGGCCATAGCCTGTCAGATAACCCGCGCTCTGGAAGCCAGCGATGCTGCTGCCACGCGACAATCCTTTGTTGCTGTCATACTCGGTGAATTCGGCTTCTACCGTATAGTTCGGCTTGGCGCCCGGCGCTCCGTTGTACGTCAGCTCGATCGCATCGAGCGTCGATTCGCCTTGGCCCGCTTCGCCGTTATCCGGGTTATGCTTGCTGATGCTGATGGCGTGCGTGCCTTCCGTCAGGTTGACGAAGGTCGTGTTGCCGCCCAGATGATGCATGCCGTAGTCAGCGCGCAGCATGATCTTCACGGCTGGCTCGTTGTCGACCTTCAGATACCATTCCGAGTTGGCGCGTTGGTTCGAGTTGCCGGTATTGGCCTGATTGGGCATGCTCGCCGTCGAGCCGCTGCCGCCGATCAGGTCGAGACGGTAGCTGCCGTCCTTCGGCACAGTAATATTCGTCCATTTCACCAGACTGTCCGGCTTGTTGATAGCCTCGACGATCTGACCGTTCGAGGCGGAGCGGTTATAGCTCCGTTTCGGATACAGATTGGTCGTGGTGACATTCGTCTTCACCTGGGCGTTCTCCGCCTCATAGCGGCCGAACCAGATCTCTTCGCTGTCGCTGCTCACGGCAGGCGTGAGGACGACGAAGTAGGCCGAGGTGTAGTCGTCCAGCTTCACATCCAGCGTCACGGAGCCGTTCTGCACAGGCAGATTGCGGTCGATGATCTTGGTCGGCTCGACCAGGAAGCCGGTCAGTCCGGTGTAGCCAGCATGCCATACGGTCGCGCGGACCTGCGTAGCGCCTGCCAGGAACTCAGGGCTGTTGGCATTGCCTGTCACATTATTGAAGACGATTTGGCCATTGCCCTGCGTGCCGCCGAAGGCCATGGCGACTTGCTTCTTCTCGTCCTGGATCGAGGAGAGGCCGTACAGTCCAGGTCCATAAGCGTCGTTCTCATGGTTGGCCTGGATGACGCTCACCTTGGCCATGTCGCCGCCCATCATGTCGGCGTACCATTTGTACAGCCACCATGCGCCGTTCGGCTCGTTCTGGCCGGCCAGCAGCGAGCCGTACGAGTTCGCCGTGTTCCAGTAAGGCAGCATGCTGTTCATCTTCAGCTCGTCGTAGCGAGCGATGTATTGGACGAGCGATCCACCGACAGCGATCTCGGTCGTCTGCGCGTATTCGTTGATGTCCACCTTGATCGGGAACGGAGACGGCCGGTCCGGATAGAGCTCCGCATAACGCGCCTTCACTTGATTCTCGACGCCGCGATACGTATTGAGCGCGCCCGAAGCCGCATTAAACGCCTCATCCCACAGCATATGCCAGCTGATAATCTCCGGCAGGCAGTCGTTCTCCACGCAGTACGGGACGAAGTCCGCGAACAGTCTGGAGCCGTATTGCGTCAGGTTCGGACCGGAGATCATCGCGCCCGGGTCGATCTCGCGGATCTTGTCGGTTACCGCTTTCCAGTCGCTGTTGAACACCGCCCGGGAGGCTGTGCCCGTCTGGCTGTCCCCAAGCAGCTGCGGATAGCGCGTATTGTTCTGCTCCGGCTCGTTGAACGGGATATAGATGAATTTCTCATCCGGGTCCTGACCCGGATTGTCCAGTCTCCACTGGTCCTTGAACGCCTTGACGGCATTCGTCACCGGGATGACCGCCTCATTGATATACTCCTCCGCCGTCCTCGACGGATAGTACCAATGCTGGTAGTAGTCCTGCATGACGATGTTGACCGCTTCGCCGCCCGCCTCGAAGAAGTAATCCGCCACCCGCAGCGCATCGCCTGTCGGATGCTGGATGCCGTTTGGCGGCTTCTGCGAGATATGCGACGGCTTGATCGGCAGCAGCGTGTTGATGTCCGGCACATTGGGCTCGCTGATCGCATAGAGCGCGCCTGCCGAGCCATGGAACACCTCGCCGAGCGAGCGATCCGCCAGATTGACGGCGATCTTCGCAGGAGCAGGAGCTCCGGCCTCGTGCTTCGTCTCCTCGTACAGCGCCGCCACCTCTTCGGCCGACAGCTTCACGTTGTAGAGACGGATATCGTCGAACTTGCCGCCGATATCGCGGTCCGACGTATAGAGCGAGCGTCCGAAGGCATTGTGCTGCAGCGCATCCAGATAGTTCGGGTCGAACAGACGCTCCATGATCGTTGCCATCGTCGCGCCGGAGGTCGTATTGTTGCCGGTCGCGACCTGGCTGCTGACGAGCTGACCATCGATGAACAGCTGATACGCGCCGTCGCTCTTCAACGTCACGGTTACTTGCTGCCACTTGTTGCGCGTCGGGCTGCTGGCCCAAGAGATGTCTCCCTTGTAGCTGGAGATCTTGGTCGTGTCTGTCCCGTAGTAGATCCGGTTGTTGAACGACGCGCCGCTGCCGCCAGCGATCACGATGAACTCGGGGTCCTGCCAGCCATTGATACCGCTGTTCGTCAGTCCCTTCGGCGAGATCGTCGACGAGAACAGCCGCGTATAGCCGCTGGACGCCTGATCGATATTGGCCCAGACCGACAGCGTCAGCTCGTCTGTGACGTCCTCATACAGCTGATCCGGCAGCTTCAGCCAGGCCGTGCCGTTCGGGCCGCCCGGCAGGGACAGCACCTGCCCCCGCAGGCTGTCATTGGTGATTGCAGCTGTTCCCTTGAGCTCGGCGCTGTCGGCCGACTCGGTCGGATTTTCGCTGTTCGCTACGAGCGCCTGATTGACCTCCGACGTCTCGAACGTCCAGTTGAAGATCGGCGACACCGCCGCCGCCCGGCTCGCGGACGGGATTCCCCCCTGGGAATCGGAAGCGCTTGCAATTGCCGTCGGCACCATGAGCAGCAGTGCAAGCCCAGACAAGATAGATCGTTTGACATAATGCTTCAACTTGTTCACCTCGATTTTTAGTTTTGCTTGACTCTATTAGATGATAAGACAGGGCACCGGAATAGAAAATCAACGAATTTTACTATTCATGTTCCTTTCTTTACGATCTTTTTTGACTTGCGACAGGCCGTCATGTACTTTTTTGTCCGCGTCGTACCGCCCGTCGACAAACAACGATCCCTATCGCCATAAGCAGACAGGGATCGCTGTTCAGCTGTTGAGTCAGAGCTGCGGTCACGAATCGCGTGCTCGTCTTCCATTGCGCCGATCTTCAAGCGCCGCCTCGATATCGGTCAGCGTGTCGGCAAGCGTGCCGCCGGCTAGATATTTGTTGACGCCCTCCTGTATCCGCATCTGCAGCGTCTCGTTGGACACCGTATGCGGCCAGTAGAGCACGGCGTCCTCGCGCCGCAGCAGCGTCGCGATATCCTCGATCACATGATCGACGACCTGCGACGAGGCGACCGACGGCACCGCCAAGGCCTGGGCAGCGAGCCGCTCCTGATTGGCCTTGCTGTTCATATAGGCGACGAACAGCCGCGCTTCCTCGGGGTAGTCGGTACGGGCGTTGATGACGCGATAGGTGCCAATGTTAATGTTGGGGATCGTCTGCGTATCGCCCGGGATCATCATAAAGCCGATCTCGTTGGACGGATTGCGCTCCTTGATGCTCAGCAAGCTCCAGGAGCCGGTTGTGATCATCGCCGCCTTGCCCTGGCTGACCAGATCCTTGGCCTGCTCATGCTTGAGCTGCAGCCAGTTGGGCGGCACATAACCGCGCTCGATGATCTCCTTGTGCTTGCGGATCGCGCCGACGAACAGCGGGTTGTCCACCGGGATCTCGCCGCTCTCCAGCTTGCGCGTCCACTCCGGGTCGGCGCCGCCGTTGACCAGCATCGGTCCCCAAAAGAACTGCGCCGTCGACCATTCCGAATCGGTCGCGATCGGGATGATGCCATGCGCCTTGAGCGTCTCGCATGTCGCGAGGAACTCCTCCCACGTCTTCGGCACCTCCAGGCCGAGCTGATTGAACACTGTCTTGTTATAGATGAGGCCGTTGCTGTGCATCACCTCCGGCGCGCCCAGCACCTTGCCGTCCACCGTGACGGGAGCGAGCGAGTTGGGCAGCATGTCCTGCAGGAAGTCCATCCCGGTCAGGTCCAGGTACATATCGTCCCGCAGCTGGCGGAACTCCTGGAACAGACTGGGCGACCACGTGTCGAATACATCGATCTTCTCGCCGCCGAGCAGTCGGATCTTGACGCCCGCCGTATAGTTCGCATTCTGGATGAAGTCCGTCTCGATCTTGATATGCGGGTACCTGTCCTCGAACTCGGCGATCGCCTCGAAGTACGCCTTGCCGGACTGGGCCGCATCGAGCAGGTAGCTCGTATAGCGCAGCACGACCTGCTCCTCGGGCACGCCCGAGCGCTCCAGCAAGGTCGAGGCGCCGTCGCCGGACTCCGAGGAGCAACCCGCCAGCACTGCCAGGAGCAGCAGCAGCTTTAACCCTTTTGCCGCGTTTCGTGTGCCTCGCACGCTTTCCATCCCTCCCGCTGACCCGGCAGCGCCTTGCCTCCGCCGATCCCGCCTTCTTATCTCAGGTCTACCACGACCGCCCCGCTCCAGTCAAGCTCTATCGCAGCTCTGCCTGCTACAGCTTGCCGCCGGACGTCGCGATGCCTTCGATGAACTGCTTTTGGAAGGCGATATAGATGAGCAGCATCGGCCAGATCGCCAGGATCGACGCGCTCATCAGCTCGGGGTAGTGGACAGAGTACGCGCCCTGGATCTTGGCCAGCGCAGACGACAGCGTCGCCGCGTCGGCGTTGGTGTTGACGATCATCGGCCACATCAGATCCTTGTACGCGAACAGCGCGGTGAAGATGCCGAGAGCCACCAGCCCGGAGCGGGCGAGCGGCAGCATGACGCGGACGAATGTCTGGCCGATATTGCAGCCGTCCAGCTTGGCCGCCTCCTCCAGCTCCTTGGGCAGTCCCATGAAAAACTGGCGCAGCAGGAACGTGCCGAACGCGCTCACCAGCCCCGGGAACAGCAAGGCAAAAATCGTGTTGCGCATCCCCATCGCATCGACCATCAGGTACTGCGGGATGATGAAGATCTGCGTCGGCACCATCATCTGGAACAGCACGAGGCCGAAGAAGAAGTCTCGCCCGGGAAACTTCAGCCGCGCAAACGCATAGGCGGCCATCGCGCTGAACAGCAGCGAGCAGAACACGCGCAGCGCCATCATCGCGAACGTATTCCAGTACAGCTGCAAAAAGTCGTTTTGTCGCAGCACCTTGGCGTAGTTCACCCACTGAAAGTCGGCGGGAAAAAATACAAAGGGATTCATCGAGGTCGACTCCGAGACCGTCTTCAGCGATGTCAGCACCATCCACACGAATGGCAAGATCATGGCGCATGCTCCCGCCAGGAGCAGCGCATGGGCGGCAAATTTAATCATGCGATTGCTAGCCGTCATGTCGTAACGCCTCTTTCCTTACATATAGTTGACCCACTTCTTCTGCGCTCGTGTCTGGAACACCGTGATGATCAGGATAATCGCCAGCAGCAGCATTACAATCGCCGAGCCGTAGCCCTTGTCAGAGTACTTGAAGGAATTGTTGTAGAACAGGTAGACGAGCGACACCGTCCGGTCGTACGCCGGATTGGTCACATCGATCATCATATAGATCACGTCGAATACCTGCATCGCCTGGATGATCGACGTCACCAGCACGAAAAACATCGTCGGCGACACCAGCGGCAAGGTAATGACGAAAAATTGTCTGAATTTGCTCGCCCCGTCGATATCGGAGGCTTCGTAAAAATCCTTGGGAATCTCCTGCAGACCGGCCAGGAACAGCACCATATTATAGCCGATGACGCTCCAGATGCCGATGATCGCGATCGCCAGCATCGCCACCTTCGGATTGTTGGTCCAGTCGACGGACGGCAGCCCGACCTGATTGAGCATGTAGTTGATCAGACCGAACTGGGTGTTGTAGAGCCAGCGCCAGACCATCGTAACCGCAGCGGGCGCGGCGACCATCGGGATAAAGTAGATCGTCCGGTAGACCGTTTTGCCGCCCAGCTTGCCATTAAGCAGCACCGCCACCACCATCGCGATCGCGATGCTGACCGGCACGACCAGGATCGTATAGAGCAAGGTGTTGCCTACTGCGTGCATCACCTGAGAGTCCGCCAGCATCCGCTCGTAGTTGCCAGCGCCGACATAGACATTGCCGCGGCCGAAGTCCCCGCTCTTAAAGAAGCTCAAATACAGCGACTGCATAATCGGGATAATGTTGAGCACCATCAAGCCTATAATTGTCGGGGCGATCAGGAACCAGCCCCAGGACCATTCATTCCAGTTTTTCTTCACGGTTATCTTCTCCTATCCAAATTGCGGCGCCTCTGCACGAGGAGCCGCAATCTGGGGTCTGGTATCAAGTTAGACGCCTATTTCTCTGACGCAAGACTTTCGTTCATGACCGCTGCCGCATTTTTGGACGCTTCCTCGACCGATTTCTCGCCGGTGAAGGCTGGCTTGAGCGCCTCGTACGCTTTGTCCTCCCATACCGCTGTCGTGTTGGAGTAAGGCCGGATGACTGCATAGTCGACCATGTCGACGAATGCCTGGATGTTGAAGTTCGGGTTGGACGACACCCACAGGTCTGCGGTTCCTTCATACGCGGAGATCGCTACGCCCAGCTCGGCTTGACGCTCCTGCGCCTTCTTGGAGCCGAGGTACTCGACGAACTTCCACGCTTCCTCGGCATGCTCCGTGTTGTGAGCGACCGCATGACCGAGACCATTGAAGATCGACGCTTGACGCTCCTGCTTCGGCAGGACGGCGACATCGAAGTTTTTGGCGATAAACTCGTTGGACGAGAAGCCCGACAGGTTCCACGAGCCGAAGAAGCCCATTGCGACCAGTCCGTTTTGCAGCGCCTCGGCGCGCTCGCTGTCGCCGTAGATCGCTGGCGAGAGGCCGTCGCGGATAAACTTGGTGTAGAACTCCAGCGCTTCGATCGTCTTCGGATCGTCGTAGCCGGATTTTTTGTCGTCGGTGATGACGGTGCCGCCGTTCTGGTAGATGAAGTTATAGTAGCCCTCCTGGTTGTGGAATGGCGTCAGGATGCCGTACACGCCATCCTTGGTCAGCGTCTTGGCTGCATCGTACAGCGTATCCCATGTCCAAGTGTCATCCGGATAGGAGACGCCCGCCGCATCGAACAACGTCTTGTTGTACCAGAGGCCGATCGTGTCGAAATCCTTCGGGATCGCGTACTGCTTGCCTTCAAAGTTATAGATCTGGGTCAGCCCTTCCGGGAATTTGTCCATCTCGACGACGTCGCTGCCGGCGATTTTGTCGCTCAGATCCATCAGCATGCCATTGGAGGCGTAGCGATAGATTTCATTGGAGTGCATCCAGAACACGTCCGGCAGCGAACCGCCGGTTGCTCCGGCCTCCAGCATCGTCCAGTAGTCGCCCCAGCCTGTGACAGTGATATTGATCTTGGTGCCCGGATTGTCAGCCTCGAATTCGTCGGCGATCGTCCGCAGCCCCTTCTCCTGATTGGAATCCCAGATCGCGTACGTGAGCGTCACCGGGTCCTTGGTCTCCGTTTTTGGCGTCTCCTCGGCCGGCTTCTCGCCGCCTGTATTGCCTCCTGTATTGCCGCCTGTCGCGTCGCCGCCTCCATTATTCGCGCTGCATGCCGACAATACCAATCCGAGCGCCAGCAGCAACGATACGCTTGCTTTCTTCAACTTCACTACCCCCATACGATAAGATTGGATTGCTCGCCGCAATTCCTTCCTCCATCTTAGCCGAAGCCTCCAGCGGTCAAAATCAACGTTCTTTACCACTCGCTTTATTTTTTTTACCGTTTGCCCGCATACCAAAAAAGCGCATGGTGCACCATGCACTTCTTTTACTGGTTCATGTTCTTTCTCAACTTGACAGGCCCCGATACTCCTCGGGCGACACCCCGGTCACCTTTTTGAACAGCTTGCTGAAGTACGTCGTGTTCGAATAACCGACGCGGCTGGCGACCTCGTAGATTTTGAGATGTCGCTGCTTGAGGTAATACTTGGCCTGATCGATCCGCATCCGCGTCAGGAAGCTGACGAACGTCACGCCAATCTCTTGCTTGAACACGCGGCTCAGGTAGGAGGCGTTGACGCTGATCGCGTCGGCGACCGTCTGCAGCGAGATATCCTCGTCGGCATACCGCTCGATGACGATATCGCACGCCTGCTGGGCGTAGCTCTTGGGCTGGACCGCATCCAGCTCGCGGCTGTCCCGCTGATGCCGCAGCGTCTCCAGGAGGAGCTCGTGCAGATCGGTCAGCCGATCCGCCAGCAGGATCCGCTCATACGGCGTGAGGCGTTGGCCGTCCGCCACTCCCCGCTCCTCCGGCGCATGAGGATACGCCGACATGATGAGCAGCAGCAGCCGCGCGTACAGCTGACGCACGCTCTTCTCCGAGTAGGCGCCGCCGACGCAGCGGCTGCGGATCGTCTCGGCGTACCGCCGCGCGCCCTCGTCATCGGTCAGCACCAGCCTGCGGAACTCCGCCATCTCGGCCTGGTCGAGGTGAAGCTCGCGCGTCTCCCGCTGGCTGCCGCGCGCTTCAGGCTCGCAGTAACGGACCGCCTCCTCCCGGAAGAACAGCTCGCCGATCGCCGCCTCCGCTTCTTGGAACGCCCTTTTCAGCGCATGGAAGCCAGGGGCAGGGGCGCTGACGCCGAGCGATACGGAGATACCGAGGAAGTCGCGCATCGCCTGCACTAGCGTCGCGAACAAGTCGTCGAGCGTCTCCCCGGGCACCTCTCCGGAATCCGGCAGGTTCATGAACAGCAGATACTCGGAGGAGCTCTCGATGATGATCTCACGGTTCCAGCTCCGCGACACCAACTCCTCGATGACGTTCACCACCGCATAGCGCAGCAGCTTCTCATCCTGCTCCTGGTACTTCTGCCGCACCTCCTCGAACCGGTCGATCCGCAGCTTGGTCAGCAGGATCGGGCCATCCTCGAGCGCGATGTGCAGCGCCTCCCGCCGCTCCGCCACCTCCTCGCCGCCTCGGAAGCCGCTGATCAGCTCCTTGAACAGCGTCTCCTTCAGATAGCCGATGCCTTCCTTGAGCTCGCCTGCCAGCACCGAGCCGCCGCCAGACGTCCAGAGCTTCTCCAGGTTGCGGCGCACGCCCCCCAGCACCTGCTGCAGCTGCTCCGGCTTGATGTCGCCCTTGATCAGATAGTCG
>Ga0160464_100560_pt1 | contig 25014 bp, 24 predicted proteins | sample HID1971I_E11MG_FD_108275 | JGI IMG/M metagenome (GOLD analysis project Ga0160464, IMG submission 108275) | Enriched millipede-associated microbial communities from UW Madison campus, WI, USA - HID1971I_E11 MG | ecosystem: Host-associated > Arthropoda: Insects > Digestive system > Unclassified ... | reverse complement strand
AGATCGGAGCGCCCGGAGGCGCAGCCAAGGTCGGCGTGTACGCGTTCGACCACCCGATCATCGCCGCCCTCCCGCCACAGGGCGACTAGGCCCCGTTCCGTGAGCGTCCGCGACCTCGCCGACTACCCGTGGGATGCCGTCGTCCCGTTCCGTGAGCGCGCCCAGCAGCACCCGGACGGGCTCGTCGACCTGTCGGTCGGCTCTCCTGTCGACCCGACCCCCGAGATCATCCGGCGTGCCCTCGCCGAGGCGACGGACGCTCATGCCTACCCGCAGACGGTCGGAACACCATCCCTGCGTGAGGCCATCGTGGACTGGTACGCGCGACGCAGGGGAGTGCCAGACCTCCGCGTCGACAACGTGCTGCCCACGATCGGCTCGAAGGAGCTCGTCGCCCTGCTGCCCACACTGCTCGGTCTGGGAGCCGGCGACATCGTCGTGCACCCGCGCGTGGCGTACCCCACGTATGAGGTCGGCGCCCGGGTCGTCGGCGCGACACCGGTCCCCGCAGATGACCCCGACGACTGGCCGGAGGGCACCAAGCTCATCTGGATCAACACCCCGGGCAACCCGGACGGTCGCACGTGGACCGTGGATGAACTCGCCGCCGCCGTGAAGCGTGCGCGTGAGCTCGGTGCCGTGCTCGCGAGCGACGAGTGCTATGCCGAACTCGGGTGGGACGGCCCCTGGGCGACCGAGCCGATCCCCTCGATCCTCGATCCGCGGGTGACAGGGGGGAGTCGCGCGAATCTGCTCAGCGTCTACTCGCTGAGCAAGCAGTCGAACCTCGCCGGGTACCGTGCGGCGTTCGTGGCCGGCTGCGCACGAATCGTCGGGGAGCTTCTCACGGCCCGCAAACACCTCGGGCTGATGCCGCCTGCACCGGTGCAGCACGCGATGGCGGTCGCCCTCGGAGACGATGAGCACGTCGCCGCGCAGAAGGAGCTGTACCGCACCCGCCGCGCCGCCCTGCGTCCCGCGCTGGAGGTGGCGGGCTTCCGTATCGACGGCTCGGCAGCGGGGCTCTACCTCTGGGCGACGGAAGGGCGCGACGCCTGGGAGTCGATGGGGCGTCTCGCGGATCTCGGGATCCTCGCCGGTCCCGGTCCCTTCTACGGTGCCGAGTCCGGACAGCACGTCCGGCTGGCGCTCACCGCGCCGACGGCGCACGTCCGCGAGGCGGCGCGTCGACTCGCTGCAACCGATAGCGCAACCGATATGTAGGTTCCCTCCTCGGAGGGGTCTTCCGTTTGGCGGTTGTCACAGTAGGCCTGTGTGACTACTAGGCTGTAAAGGCGATTCGGTCGTGACCCGACCTGGCGCCTCAGCGCCGTGAGATCGCCAGTTCAGGCTTGATCAAGATCTTGTTCGACACCACCGCGACGAGCGGGGGCGGACACTACGAGGAGGTCCGCGTGAGTGCAGCGGCAGACCAGACGGCGAAGTTGACGATCGGCGACACGACCGCTGAATTCCCGGTGCTGCGCGGCACGGCGGGGCACGACAGCATCGATTTCTCGACCCTGACGCGCCAGACGGGGTACACGGGCCTGGACTACGGCTTCGTGAACACGGCCTCCACGAAGTCGGAGATCACGTTCATCGACGGCGACAAGGGCATCCTGCGGTATCGCGGGTATCCGATCGAGCAGCTCGCGGGTTCCACCAGCTACCTCGAGGTGGCCTGGCTGCTCATCTACGGTGAGCTGCCGAGCGCCTCCGAACTCGCGGAGTTCGACGAGAAGATCCGTCGGCATACCCTGCTGCACGAAGACCTCAAGCGCTTCTTCTCGGCGCTTCCCCACACGGCGCACCCGATGTCGGTGCTGTCGTCCGCCGTCGCCGCCCTCTCGACGTACTACGAGGGCCAGACCGACCCGCACAACCCGGAGCACGTCGAGCTGAACATGGTGCGCATGCTCGCCAAGCTCCCCGTGATCGCGGCGTACGCGCACAAGAAGAGCGTCGGCCAGGCGTTCCTCTACCCGGACAACTCGCTGAGCTTCGTCGACAACTTCCTGAAGCTGAACTTCGGTGTGCACAGCGAGGAGTACGAGGTCAACCCGGTGATGTCGAAGGCTCTCGAGCTCCTCCTCATCCTGCACGAGGATCACGAGCAGAATGCGTCGACGTCGACCGTCCGCCTGGTGGGATCCACAGGTGCGAACCAGTTCGCCTCGGTCTCCGCCGGCATCCAGGCCCTCTCCGGCCCGCTCCACGGCGGTGCGAACGAGGCCGTGCTGACGATGCTCGGGCAGATCCGCGACTCCGGCCAGAGTGTCTCGCGTTTCGTCGAGCGCGTGAAGAACAAGGAAGAGGGCGTGAAGCTGATGGGCTTCGGGCACCGGGTCTACAAGAACTACGACCCGCGCGCCAAGCTCGTCAAGGATGCGGCCGACGAGGTGCTCTCGTCCCTGGGCGTCACCGACCCGCTCCTCGACCTTGCGAAGGAGCTCGAGGAGCTCGCGTTGGCCGACGACTACTTCCGCGAGCGTCGGCTGTACCCGAACGTCGACTTCTACACCGGCGTCATCTACAAGGCGATGGGCTTCCCGACCCGGATGTTCACCGTGCTGTTCGCGATCGGACGCCTGCCCGGCTGGCTGGCGCAGTGGCGCGAGCTGCAGCTCGACCCGCAGACCAAGATCGGCCGCCCCCAGCAGCTGTACACCGGATCGCCCGAGCGGTCGTTCCCCACGCGCTGAGTCCAGCAACATAGAAGCGCCCCACTCCGTCGAGACGGAGTGGGGCGCTTCTATGTTGCTGGACTCACAGCGACCGGGCCCCGTTGTCTCGGTCTCTCGTCGCCGGCGGGTGCAGGAAGGCGCCCCCTCCGTCGAGCGGAGAGGGCGCCTTGATGCGAGAGAACTGCGGGTCGTGTGTCAGCTCAGCGGCCCTGCGAGCTGCGGCCACCCTGGCGGGACTGGCTGCTCTGCGTGGAGTATCCACCGCCCTGACCGGCGCCGGAAGCGCCCGAGCGAGGACGACGACGGCGACGCGACGGCGGGTTGGCCGCGCTGTTCCGCTCGCCGCCTGCGGGGCGCTGCTTCGACGACTGGCGCTGCTGCTGCGGAGCCTGCACGGGTGCCGGGCGCACGTGCGGTGCCCGCTCGGGGACAAGGGCGGTGACGGCAGCGGTCGTGACATCTTCCAGCGGGGCTGAGATGGCGGCCTTGCGCAGGAGGTCCTTGACGTCGCGGCGCTGCTCGGGGAGCACGACGGTGACGACGGTGCCTGCGGCCCCGGCACGGGCGGTGCGGCCGGAACGGTGCAGGTACGCCTTGTGCTCGACGGGCGGGTCGACGTGGACCACGAGGTCGACGTTGTCGACGTGCACGCCACGGGCAGCGACGTCGGTGGCGACGAGCACGCGCACTCCGCCATCCTCGGGAGCGGCGGAGAAGGCGCCGAGGTTGCGTTCGCGGGCGTTCTGCGAGAGGTTGCCGTGCAGGTCGACGGCGGGGATACCCGCGGCGGTGAGCTGCTTCGCGAGCTTCTTCGCCTGGTGCTTGGTGCGGGTGAAGAGGATGCGACGGCCGGTGCCGGAGGCGAGCTCGCGCACCAGGGCGGTCTTGTTGTCGGTCGAGTCGACGACCAGGACACGGTGCGTCATCTCGCCGACGGGCACGCTCTCTTCATCGACCTCGTGGCTGACCGCGTTCGAGAGGAAGCGGCGGGCGAGGGTGTCGATGCCGCGGTCCAGAGTCGCGCTGAACAGCAGGCGCTGACCACCGGCCGGGGTTGCCGTGAGAATGCGGGTGACGCCCGGGAGGAAGCCGAGGTCAGCCATGTGGTCGGCCTCGTCGAGCACCGTGACCTCGATCGCGCTCAGGCGAACGACCTGCTGCTTCATGAGGTCTTCGAGTCGACCGGGGCAGGCCACGACGATGTCGACGCCGCCGCGCAGCGCCTGCTCTTGCGGGCGCTGGCTGACGCCGCCGAAGACGGTCGTGACGCGCAGGCCCGCGGCCTCGGCGAGAGGAGCGATGGTCGCGGCGATCTGCGTCGCGAGCTCACGGGTGGGTGCGAGCACGAGCCCACGCGGGAGGCCGGCGCGGCGCTGTCCGCCCGAAGCGGCGAGGCGCGCGACGAGCGGCAGGGCGAACGCGATGGTCTTACCGCTACCCGTGCGTCCGCGACCCAGGAGGTCGCGTCCGGCGAGGGAGTCGGGAAGGGTGTCGCGCTGGATGGCGAACGCTTCGGTCTTGCCGGAATCGGCGAGAACAGCGGCGAGCTCGGCGGGAACGCCGAGTTCAAGGAAAGTAGACATGCAGAAAACTCCGTCAGCGCACGAGTGAACGGCGCGAGATAAGGGGTGAGGTGGGCGACGGCGCAGGAATTGCGCATCGGTTCGCCGTTCGAAAGGCCAGCTATAGCTGGTGGTGGGAGCAGTTCCGCTCGCTTCGGTCCTCGGAGACCCCGTGACGACGACGATGTTGCAACACCGGCGGTGCAGGCAACGACCTCAGTCTACCAGTGCGCACATGCCATCAGCTGCATGTCGCTTCTCGCGCGGGTCGTCGGCGACCCGCGCGGCTACGCGCCACCGACGTTCTGATCCTGTTCTCAGGCGTGCAGAGCCTCGTTCAGCGTCACTCCCACGCCGGCGCGACGCACGGCCTCGACCGCACCGCTGAGCGAGTTGCGACGGAAGAGCAGTCCGTCCTGACCGGAGAGCTCCGCGCCCTTCACGGTCGTGCGTCCGCCGTCAGCGGTCGCGGGACCGTCGACCAGGACGACCTTGGTGCCGGCCGTGACGTAGAGGCCCGCTTCGACGACGCAGTCGTCGCCGAGCGAGATCCCGATACCCGCGTTCGCGCCGAGCAGGGTGCGGGCGCCGATCGACACGCGATGCGTTCCCCCTCCCGAGAGGGTGCCCATGATGGAAGATCCTCCGCCGATGTCGCTGCCGTCGCCGACGACGACGCCCTGCGAGATACGGCCCTCTACCATCGATGCGCCCAGCGTCCCGGCGTTGAAGTTGACGAATCCCTCGTGCATCACGGTCGTGCCGGGGGAGAGGTATGCGCCCAGACGCACACGCGAGGCGTCGGCGATGCGGACGCCGGAAGGCTGAACGTAGTCGGTCAGGCGGGGGAACTTGTCGAGCCCCTGCACCTGGATGCCGGCGCGCTGAAGGAGCGGACGTAGACGGGCGGCGTCCGCGGGGAGGACGGGTCCCGCATTGGTCCAGGCGACGTTGGGGAGGTGCCCGAAGATGCCGTCGAGGTTGAGCTCGTTCGGCCGAACCACGAGGTGGGAGAGCGCGTGCAGGCGCAGGTAGGCGTCGGCGGTGGAAGCCGGTGCCGCGTCGAGATCGATCTGCAGCTGCACCACCTCGATCGTCACCTCGCGTCGCTCGTCCCGCCCGACGTGGGGCTCGAGGGCGGTCACTGCGGCCTCGTCGGCGGACGCCGCCCCGGTGCGCACCTCGGGGTACCACGCATCGAGGACGGTGCCGTCCCCGGCGATCGTGGTCAGTCCGATACCCCATACCGTGCGTGCGTCGCTCATCCCTCCACGCTATCGCGCCCGAGATGTTGCGACGTCACTCATGACGGGGTAAGTAGTCTTGTCCCATGGTGCTCGATCTGACCTCGTCCTCCGTCGACCTCACCCGTGCGATCTGCGACATCCCGAGCGTCTCCGGCGATGAGAAGACGCTGGCCGATGCGATCGAGGCCGCGGTCGCACCGCTGGAGCACCTCGACGTCTTCCGTCACGGGAACACGATCGTGGCTCGTACCGATCGCGGCCGCGCACAGCGAGTGGCGATCGCCGGTCACATCGACACCGTGCCGATCAATGCGAACCTGCCGACCCGGGACATCGAGATCGACGGGGGCCCTTACCTCTGGGGACGCGGAACCGTCGACATGAAGGCGGGCACCGCGGTGCAGCTGAAACTCGCGGCCGAGCTCACAGACCCCGCGATCGACATCACGTGGATGTGGTACGACAACGAGGAGATCGAGGCGTCGAAGAACGGCCTCGGACTGCTCGCCGCCGTGCGTCCCGACCTCTTCGAGGCGGACTTCGCGATCCTCGGCGAACCGTCCAACGGCGAGGTCGAGGGCGGATGCAACGGCACGCTCCGAGCGATCGTGCGCACCACCGGCGTGCGCGCACACAGTGCGCGCGCCTGGATCGGCGAGAACGCGATCCACCGCGCCGCGCCCATCCTCACCCGTCTGGCGGAGTACCGGGCGAAGGAGGTACTGGTCGAGGGGCTGCTGTACCGCGAGAGTCTGAGCGCCGTGCGCATCGCGGGCGGCGTCGCGGGGAACGTCATCCCCGACGCCTGCGAGGTGGAAGTCAACTATCGGTTCGCGCCGAGCACGTCGGCGGCCGACGCCGAGGCCCACCTCCGCGGTGTCCTCGCGGGCTTCGACGTCGAGATCACCGACGCCGCCGAGGGTGCACGCCCGGGACTCGATGCCGAGATCGCGAGGCAGTTCGTCGCGGCCGTCGGTGCGGAGCCGCGTCCGAAGTACGGCTGGACCGACGTCGCCCGGTTCTCCGCGCTGGGGATCCCCGCCGTGAACTACGGCCCCGGCGACCCGCATCTGGCCCACCACGACGAGGAGCGCGTGCCCCTCGGGCAGATCGACGCCGTGGAGCGGGGCCTGCGCGCATGGCTCACCTCGCACTGAGCACAGCGCGCCGTTGGGCGAAGACACCGGTCGCGCTGCGCGTGGCCCTCATCTATCTCGTCGCGCGGGTCGTCACGACGGCGTTCCTCATCATCGCCGCGTCGTTGTCGACATCGTTCTCGCGGTTCGGTGCGGGGGCCGGGCTCATCGATTTCATCCTCGGCTGGGATGCGCAGTGGTACTGGCTGGTGGCCGAGAACGGATACCCGACGGAGTTGCCTCTCACGGAATCGGGTGACGTCGCTGAAAACGCCTGGGCCTTCATGCCGGTGTTCGCATATGCGGCAAAGGGGATCGGCTTCTTGCTCGGCTCCTGGGGTGCCGGTGCTCTCCTGCTCTCGCTGGTCGCGGGATACCTGGCCTGTCTCGCGCTTCATCGGCTGCTCCGTGATCGCGTCGGGAACTCTGGGGCGATGTGGGCCGTGGTGTTCTTCGCCGCAGGTCCGATCGCGGCGATGTTCCAGGTCGGATACGCCGAGACCCTGTTCCTGCTGCTGCTCTTCCTGGCTCTGGATGCCACGGTGCGCAGGAGATACGCCTGGCTGTACATCCTCATCCCGGTGATGGCCTTCACACGCCCCGGAATCCTCGCCTTCGCGCTCTATCTCGGTCTCCACGGTCTGCTGCGCTGGTTCCGGCGCCGACAGGATCCGCTCGCAGGTCGGGAGATCGCGCACATCCTTGCGCTCGGCGCCCTCGCTACCGTGTCGGGTTTCGCCTGGCAGGCGATCGCGGGCATCGTGACCGGGGATCCCGGTGCGTACCTCGCGACCGAACTCGCGTGGCGACAGCACTGGATCACCGGCGGGGTCGAGGGCTTCATCCCGTTCGAGGGGTGGATCCAGGCATCACAGTTCTGGTTCGCGCTGTGGGGGATGCCGCAGTGGTGCGGGCCCCTCGTCTTGGCGCTGCTGGTCGCGGGCGTATCCGCAGCCCTTCTCTTCTCGCCCCAGGTGCGTGCGGTCGGCGCGGATCTGCGCCTGTGGAGCGCGAGCTACCTGCTGTATCTGCTCGCCGTCTTCTTCCCCCAGTCGAGCACCTTCCGCCTGCTCCTGCCCCTCAGCCCCCTCTGGGGCGCGGTCGCCGTACCGCGATCCCGGCTCTGGCGCATCGGAATCCTGACCGCGTGTCTCGTCGGGCAATGGTTCTGGATCTACCACGTGTATGCCCTCGGAAGCACGTTCTGGCAGGTGCCGTGATCGGGAACCTCGACCCAATTGTTGCTCCGTGACCTCCAGGTCCCGGTGACACCCGATAAACTCATCCCATACCACCGGAGGAAAGGGAGCCACGATGGCAGCGATGAAGCCGAGGACCGGAGACGGACCCATGGAGGCCGTGAAAGAAGGACGACTCATCATCGTGCGCGTTCCGCTCGAAGGCGGCGGCCGCCTGGTCGTCTCCGTGAACGACGCCGAGGCCAAGGAGCTTCACGACGTGCTTGCCGCCGTCGTGGCACCGGCCTGATCGACCTGGGGTCCGCGTCAGCGGATCCGAAAGGGCGGTGGATCCTCGGATCCACCGCCCTTTTCTTCGCGCTCGGTGCCTGCAGTGCCGGTATTTTCGCGGTCAGTCGCGTTCTGCGAGGCTGATCAGCTGCAGCAGACCCTCGCCGGCGGGGGAGAGCGTGGCCAGGACGGCCGACGATTCCTGTGTCTCCTGCACGAGGGACCGATACGCGGAGGTGATCTCGTCGCGCTGCACGGGGTCGGCGACGCGGCCACCCGCGAGGACCCGCGGCACGAGGACGAGTCCGCCGGTGCGGGCGAGACGCAGACCGTGCTCGACGTATTCGATGACGTGCTCCGGATCGGCGTCGACCAGCACGATGTCGTAGGAGTCCTCGTTCATGCGGGGGAGCACATCGATCGCTCGCCCGGTGATGAAGCGAGCCCTGGTGGAGGGAATCTTCGCATCGGAGAAGGCCTGCCGTGCGGCGGCGAGGTGTTCCGGCTCGTTGTCGATGGACGTGAGCACGGCCTGGGGTGCGCCACGCAGCAACCAGAGTCCGGAAACACCGGCACCGGTGCCGATCTCGACGATGGAACGGGCGCCGGTCGCCGCGGCGAGCACAGCGATCTGCGAGCCGACGGCCGCGCTGATCGGCATCGCTCCCAGTTCGACCGCATGCGCGCGGGCGCGGGTGATGGCGTCGGGTTCCACGATGGACTCGCGCAGAAAACGCGCGTTCGCGTCATGCTCGCTCATGGCCTGTTTCTCCCTGCCTGCCCGGTGATCCCCTCCAGAGTATTCGGTCCGTGAGTGCGGGGACCGCAGGCGCGGCGGTAGCCTGTAGAGATGACGTTCGGGCTCACCTTCGAGAAGCTGCTGCTGATCGGCCTCATCGCGGTCCTGATCATCGGTCCCGAACGTCTCCCGCGGGCGGCGGAGAGCTTCTCGCGCATGGTCCGCAAGGCCGGCGAGTACCTTCGCGCGACCAAGTCGAGGGTGCGCGAGGAGATGGGGCCGGAGATCGACGACGTCGACTGGCGCAAGCTCGACCCGCGGCAGTACGACCCGCGGCGGATCATCCGCGACGCGCTCATGGAGGAGCCCCAGCCGGCGACCCCGCTGCAGGCACGTGAGACCATCGCGGAGCCGGTCGCCGGGCCGGTCACAGCCACTCGCGTCGCACCGCAGGAGTTCAGCGCGACCAACCGCCCGCCGTTCGATCCCGAAGCCACGTGAGCCGAGGGCGGCTCGCCGATCGCGATGCCGTGGCGTTCGGCTTCTCCGCGCTGTGCGCGTTGGCAGGGCTGCTGATCTGGACTCTGTGGGTCACCCCGATCGCTTCGTCAGTCGGCGATGCCGACGCGGTGCCGATCGGACGCTCGGTGAGGATCGAGCTCTCCGCGGGCGAGCGGGTCGGTGTCTGGGGGAGCGGGATCTCCGCAGCGTTGGGGACGATGGAATGCACGGTGACGGCGCCGGACGGCGTCGAGCTGCCACAGCGAGCCGGCCCCTCCCTCTCCTGGGACGACACGCTGTGGTGGATGACTCCGAAGCGCGGGTTCGAGCAGCGCACGCAGTTTGCCTCGATCGATGCGGGTCCTCACACTGTGACCTGCATGGACTCGCTCGATACGTATGACGGTGAGTTCCTGCTCGCGGGGGACGCGTTCGGGAACGGCTCCGTCGGGCTCGGCCGGTACGGGGGCGGCGACTACGCCGTGGGCACGCTGCTGGCGCTCGGTGCGGTGTTCTGTCCGCCGATGGCGGTGCTGCTGCCCATGGTGATCATGATCCGCAGGCTGGTTGCGCGTCGGAGACAAGCGCGCGGCGCCGTCGATGCGGACGCGGCCTGGACCACATCCATCGAGGCTTAAACGATCCGCGAGCGAAGTACGGCGATGTCCTCGTCGGTGAGCAGCGCGCGCGGAATCGCGGTCGCGACCGATGCGCCGCGCAGCTTCAGCAGCACGGCATCCTTGCCCACGCGCAGATTCTGGAAGGTGCGGTACGGGATCTCCGACCGCCGGCGGCCGCTCCCCATCTGCAGACGGTCATCTTCGAGCGACACCCACACCACGGTCTCGACGGGCATCGCGATCCGGACGGCGGTTCGCGCGCCCGACACCGACATCACGATGGCGAAGCCCGCGAGCGCGATGATGAGCACCGGCATCCAACCCGCACCGAACGGGCCCTCTTCCCCTGGCGCGACGGGTGCGCTGAGGTTCAGGATGCTCAGCACGAGAGCTGCGGCGAGGGCCACCCACATGAGGAGGGCGACGGGGCGAGTCAGCGAATAGATCGCGGCATCTCGCGCCATCCGTCGCAGCAGGCTCTCATCGACGGTCAGGGAGCGTGGCGGCACGGTTCATTCTCCCATGCGCGCTCAGCCGATCGACATCGGCAGCGAACGCCCGGACAGGCCCCGGCCCTGCTGCGCGAGGGTACGGGCGATGTCGCGGATCGTCGCAGCGGCGAGATCCGTTGTCTCGCCGGAGACGATCGGGATGCCGGCATCGCCGCCCTCGCGGAGCGCCGGGCTCAGCGGGATCGAGGCGAGCAGCGGCACGGCGGTACCCGATTCGGACAGTGCCTCGGCGACGGCAGCGCCGCCGCCGGAGCCGAACAGGTCGATGACGGTGCCGTCGGGGAGTGTGTAGGCCGCCATGTTCTCGATGACACCGATCACGCGCTGCCCCGTCTGCCGTGCGACCAGGCCGCTTCGGATGGCTACTTCGGCGGCTGCGGTCTGCGGGGTGGTGACGACGAGCACTTCTGCGTGGGGGAGGAGCTGGCCGATCGAGATGGCGATGTCTCCCGTTCCCGGAGGCATGTCGATGAGGAGCACATCGAGGTCGCCGAAGAAGACGTCGGTGAGGAACTGCGACACCGTGCGGTGCAGCATCGGTCCTCGCCACGCCACGACGGACTCACCGTCACGGAGGAACATCCCGATCGAGATCGTCTTCACGCCGTGCGCGACAGGGGGAAGCATCAGGTCGTCGATGCGCGTCGGCTGCGTTCCCGCCGGGATGCCGAGGAGCCCGGGAATCGAGAACCCATGGACGTCGGCGTCGACGAGCCCGACGGAGAGCCCCTGATCCGCGAGGGCGACGGCGAGATTCGCCGTGACCGTCGACTTGCCCACTCCGCCCTTGCCGCTGGAGACGAGGATCACACGGGTGAGCGAGTCGGGGCCGAACGGCATGTGCCGTGCCGGTCGGCCGGCACGGAGCTTCTCGGTGAGCGCCTTGCGCTCGGTGGGCGTCATCACCCCGACCTCGACCTCGACCTCGACGATGCCGGGAACGGAAGCCGCAGCGTTGCGGACATCCGTCTCGATCCTCGCTGCCGCCGGGCACCCGACGATCGTCAGGACGATGCCGACGCGGGCGCGGTCGCCGTCGACGGAGATCTCGCGGACCATGTCGAGCTCGCCGATGGGACGGCGGAGCTCGGGATCCGTGACAGCGGCGACGGCCGACCGGACGCGTTCCGCCTCGGTCACGATGCGGCGCTCGGTCGGGGCTTCTCCGGCGCGTCTTCGAGCTCGGCGAGAAGGGCCTTGAGCTCCTGGCGGAGCACGTCGCGTGTGACGGCCTGGGAGTTGCGCTCCTCGAGCGACATCCGCAGCGCCACGATCTCGCGGGCGAGGTACTCGGTGTCGGCGAGGTTGCGCTCGGCTCGTTGCCTGTCCTGCTCGATCTGCACCCGGTCGCGGTCGTCCTGGCGGTTCTGCGCGAGCAGGATGAGCGGTGCGGCGTAGGAGGCCTGGAGGGAGAGCATGAGCGTCAGCGCCGTGAACCCGAGGGCGGCGTCGTCGAAGCGCAGCTCATCGGGCATCAGGGTGTTCCAGACGATCCAGACCACACAGAACAAGCTGAGGATCACCAGGAACGCGGGTGTTCCCATCGCTCGAGCCACCCACTCCGTGAAGCGCCCGAAGCGGTCACGGGAGGTCGCCCGGGGCCGAGTCGTGGTGCGGCCCGGTGCGTCGAGGCGGGGCGCGCGGGGCATCAGCGCACCTCCTTCGTCGGCGTCGCGGTGTCTTCGCTGTCATGCGAGCGCCAGTCGTCGGGCAGGAGGTAGTCGAGCACGTCGTCGATGCTGATCGCTCCGACGAGCCGGTGTGCCGCGTCGATCACCGGGAGCGACACCAGGTCGTAGCTCGCCAGGAGTCGTGCGACCTCGGCAGCGGACGCCGTGACGGGAACGGGCTCGAGGCTGTCGTCGAGGATCGCTCCGAGGCGCTCGTGTGGCGGGTAGCGCAGCATCCGCTGGAAGTGCACGAGCCCGAGCAGGCGACCGGTGGGCGTCTCGAACGGCGGAAGCGTCACGAACACAGCCGCGGCCAGTGCCGGATGAAGCTCGTGACGGCGGATCAGGGCCAGCGCTTCGGCCACGGTGGCGTCGGCAGACAGGATGATCGGCTCAGGCGTCATCAGACCGCCGGCGGTGTCCGGGCCGTAGCGCAGCAGCATCCTGACGTCTTCGGCCTCCTCCGGCTCCATGAGCTCGAGCAGCTGCTCCAGACGGTCCGGGGCCAGCTGGGCGAGAAGGTCGGCCGCGTCGTCCGGTTCCATCTGGTCGAGGATGTCGGCGGCGCGCTCGTCTCCCAGGCGGTCGAGGATGTGCACCTGCTCGTCTTCGGGCATCTCTTCGAGGGCATCCGCGAGGCGATCGTCCGACAGCTCCTCGGCGACCTCGATCATGCGCTGCTGCGGAAGATCGAGGAGCGTGTTGGCGAGGTCGGCCGCGTGCAGTTCCGAGTACGAGGCGACGAGCTGCTCGGCCGACTGCGACTCGCCCGGTGCGCGCTGCTCCGCGACCTCGCTCCACGCCGCGAACGTCGTCGGCCCCTTCGCGAACGGCGACGCGCTGGTTTTCGGACGCCGGAGGAACAGCTGGCTGATCGCCCATTCGCCGAGGCGGTTCGGCTCGATCGCGATGTCTTCGATCACCGCGGTCCCGCTGCCGTCGACGAAGCTCACGCGTCGTCCCAGCATCTCGGCGAGGACACGCACCTCGCCGGCGCGGGGAGAGAACCGTCTCACGTTGATGAGACCCGTGGTGATGACCTGACCGGAGCGGATCGAGGTGACACGTCCGATCGAGAGGAACACGTGTCGTCGACCCGGGATCTCCACGACCAGACCGATCACGCGGGGCGCCGTGGTACTTCGATACACGACGACGACATCCCGGACCTTGCCGAGCCGGTCGCCGACGGGATCGAAGACGGCGCACCCGGCAAGGCGCGCGGCGAAAACCCGTTGTGTGCTCACTTCTCCAGAGTAGTCGGCGGCTCGGGTCTCCGGCGGGACGGTCGCGCCTCGGGCCGTGCGACGGTGCGCGTGGAAGAATAGCCGGATGAGCATGTTGAACCGGCCCGCGAGCGGCACAGACACCGGCGAGATCGTCGCGTCGATGCGCGACTACGAGAGCGCGCAGAAGACGGTCTCGAAGCTGATCGCCGGGGAGGTGCCGGCGCGCGACATCGCCATCGTCGGGCAGAGCGTGCGCACGGTCGAACGCGTGACCGGCAAGCTCGGTTACGCCTCCGCCGCGCGCTCCGGGGCGATCAACGGCGTGCTGATCGGGCTGTTCCTCGGTGCGATCCTCGTGCTCGGCAATCCCGAGGTGCCGATCCAGCTGTTCGTCGGCTTCGTCTTCATCGGCGTCGCCGTCGGGATGATCCTGAGCCTCGTCACCTATGCGATCGTCCGCCGTCGGCGCGACTTCGCCAGCGTCACGCAGTTCGCCGCCGACCACTACGAGGTCACGGTCCTGTCCTCCTCGCTGGGCAAGGCTCGCCAGGTGCTCGGAGCCGACAAGGTGGCGCCGGTGCGGCCTCCGGTCAACCTCGACGAGCCGCCGCGGTACGGCGAGCGGATCACGCCCGGTGCGACCGCGCCCGACCCCGCCCCGGCTCCCGAGGAGCCTGTGATCCCGCCGCGCCCGGCCGACCCGGTCTCGGAGCCCGTCGCGGAGCCGGCACCTGAGCCGCACCCCGAGCCGAAGACCTCCCCGGGCGCCGAAGGCATCCAGGGCGAACGCGCATGACGGCGACTCCGGCCTTCGCTGTCTGATGGCCGAGATCCAGGTCGCGCTGCCGACCGGACCCACCGCGGTGTCCGCCGACTGGACTCCCGGTGACAACGCAGCGACGGTGATCGTCGCGCACGGCGCCGGCACCGGCAAGGACCACCCGTTCCTCACGGGCTATGTCGATGCTCTCCGCGCGCATGGCTTCTCGACTCTGCGTTTCAACTTCCCCTATGTGGAGCAGGGGCGACGGATGCCGGGGCCCGCCGCACACGCGATCGCCACCTGGAACGCCGTCGTGGGCTTCGCGCGCGATTCCGATCCCTCGGCGAGCGTATGGGCGACGGGGAAGTCGTACGGCGGGCGCATGGCCTCGATGGCGGTCGCCGAGGGGTTGCGCGTCGACGGACTCGCCTATCTCGGCTACCCGCTGCATCCGCCCGGAAGGCCGGAGAAGCCGCGCATCGAACACCTGCCGGGTATCACCGTGCCCCAGCTCTTCGTGGAGGGGACCAACGATCCCTTCATCCAGCCGCTCACCCAGTTCGAAGAGGCGGTCGCGATCTGCCAGGATGCGCGCATCGTCTGGGTCGAGGGCGGCGGACACACCTTCGAAGTGAAGGGACGCAGGCTCCCCGCCGAGCAGATCGGGGCCTCGCTCGCCTCCGTGGTGGCGGAGTTCGTCCTCGGCGGCGCAACCGGCTGAGACCGGTCAGGCGACGAGCTTCAACAGGTCCGCATCGGTCAGCAGGGGGTCAGCGCTGCAGTCGCGCGATCCACGCCTCGACCTCGTCGGCCGTACGGGGAATTCCGGCCGAGAGGTTCACGGGGCCGTCCTCGGTCATCACGATGTCGTCCTCGATGCGCACGCCGATGCCGCGGAGCTCTGCCGGAACGGTGAGGTCGTCGATCTGGAAGTACAGTCCGGGCTCGATCGTGAAGACCATCCCCGGTGCGAGAATTCCGTCGTAGTACATCTCGCGCCGGGCCTGGGCGCAATCGTGCACGTCGATGCCGAGGTGGTGCGAGGTGCCGTGCACCATGTACCGACGGTGCTGGCCGCCCTTGTCGGCGTCCAACGCCTCCTCGGCCGTGACGGGCAGCAGACCCCACTCGGCCGTGCGCTCGGCGATCACCTTCATGGCAGCGCCGTGCACGTCGCGGAAGCGCACGCCGATCCGGGCGGCGGCGAACGCGGCATCCGCGGCCTCGCGCACCGTCTCGTAGACGCGTCTCTGCACGTCGGTGAACGTACCCGAGACGGGGAGAGTGCGGGTGATGTCGGCGGTGTACAGGCTGTCGGCCTCGACGCCCGCGTCCACCAGGATCAGGTCGCCGGGGACCACGGTGCCGTCGTTGCGGGTCCAGTGCAGGTAGCAGGCGTGCGGGCCGGAGGCGGCGATCGTGTCGTAGCCCTCGCCGTTGCCGTCTTCGCGTGCGCGCCGGTGGAAGACGCCCTCCACGACGCGCTCGCCGCGTGCGTGAGCCGTTGCAGCGGGAAGCTCGCGGATGATGTCGTCGAAGCCGTTCGCCGTGATCTCGACGGCGCGGCGCATCTCGGCGATCTCGAACTCGTCCTTGATCAGGCGCAGCTCGGACACGAAACGGGTGAGCGCCTCATCGTCGTCGAGCACGAGCTCGCCCTCGACGGCCTCGAGCTCGTCCAGGTGCGCGGTCGCGATCTCGAGGTCGGCCGCGACACCTGCCAGGGAGGGGCGCGGACCGATCCAGAACTCTCCGACCGTGGCATCGGCGTAGAACTCGGTCGTCGTGCGGTCGGCGCGCTCGCGGAAGAAGAGCGTGATGTCGTGACCACCCTCGGTCGGCGCGAAGACCAGGACCGAGTCGGGCTCGGCATCCGATGCCCATCCGGTGAGATGCGCGAAGGCGGAGTGCGCGCGGAAGACATAGTCGGTGTCGTTGCTGCGCTGCTTGAGCGAGCCGGCGGGGATCACGAGACGCTTGCCGGGGAAGGCCGCGGAGACGGCTGCGCGACGCACCGCCGCGTACGACGCTTGCGCGCGCGGGGCGGGGAGCGTCTCCGGACGCTCGGCCCAGCCGGCGGAGATGGTGTCGAGGAAGCCCTGGGGGAAGGGCTGCTTGCGGTTCGTGGTGCCGTTCTCGACAGACGCTTCGACGGTGGGTTCTGCGATCGTGTCGCGCTCTCCTGTGCTCATCCCTCCAGTCTGTCACCTGGCGGGCGGGTGCGGGAGTCAGCCGGCGGGCTCGAGCTGCACGACCAGGGCCCGGTGGTCGCTCCCACCGGCGTCATCGAGCACGACGGACCCGGTGGGAGACCAGTTCTGCGATGCCATCACATGATCGATCGGGGCGCCGGCGAGTACGGGCAGCGAACTCGGCCAGGTGCCGGTGATTCCGTTGCCGGTGCGGGAAGCCGCGTCGCGGCAGTAGCCGATGTCGCCGCCCTCCAGCCCGAGCGGGGCCATGTGGTCGATCGTCGCGTTGAAGTCTCCGGCCAGGATGAAGTCGCCCTGGGGACACTGATCGGCGATCCACTGCAGGTCGCTGCGCCACTGCTGCATCTCCTCCATGCGCGGGGCGACCGCGTGCACGGCGACGATGGTGGGGCCGGATCCGTCGATCGGCATGAGCACGACGCTGGGCACCGAGCCGGTGTTGCTCGTGCCGTCCTTCGCCGACTCGATCACGGAATACTCGCCGAGGTCGGGGGCGACCAGGACCGTGGTCTGCCAGGACTGCGGCCCGTCCTGCACATCGGGGCGGAACTGCACGTGGTGCACCCACATCGGATGCCCCTGTTCGCGCAGCATGATCGCGATGCGCTCGCCGACGGCCTCCGTCGTCTCGGGAAGGGCGACGATGTCGGCTCCCTGATCGAGGATCTGCTGTGCGATCACCTCTGCGGACACGGCCTCGCCCGCCGTGTTCCAGGTGAGAACGCGGACGCTGCCCTCGGTCTTGTCCGGAAGGGTGGATGCGCCGAAGCCGCGAGTGGCGCCGATGGCCGCGGTCGCGCCGGCGCCGAGCAACGCCACGATCAAGACCGAGGCGGCGAAACCCCGCAGCGGACGGGCTAACAGCAGCAGGAGCGCGAGCACTGCGACGACGAGGAATCCGCCGAGCACGAGACCTCGCACCGACACGAGCTGCGCGAACGGATAGGTCTGCTCGAGGCGGAAGAACTGCGGCCACACCACGACCGCCGTCGCGATCGCGAGCAGCACGGTGAAGAGGATCCCCAGGAGACGAAACATCCCCTCCAGCCTAGGAGCGCCGCCTGTGAAGTCCCTGCCTCGACATCCGGTTCCGTGCGCCTCCGCGTCTGCCCGGGGTGGTGCTCGGTACGCTCGGAGGATGGCCACTTCGTCCCACGAGTTCGCCGGTCCTGCCGACCTGCACCTGCACTCGAACCACTCCGACGGCACGGAGTCCCCCGCCGAGGTGGTGACACAGGCGCACGCCCACGGGGTGCGCACGCTCGCCCTGACGGACCATGACCGCTCGACCGGATGGGCCGAGGTGGGAGACGCCGCCGTCGCGCTCGGGATGACCTTCATCCCGGGGATGGAACTCTCGGCGAAGCACGAGTGGCGCAGCGTGCACGTGCTCGGCTACCTCTTCGATCCGGACGATGAGGCGCTGCGCGCGGAGACCGATCGCATCCGTGGGGACAGGATCGGCCGCGCCGAGCGGATCGTCCGGAACATCGGGCGCGATTACGACCTCCAATGGGACGACGTGGTGGCGCAGACGACGCTCGACGCGACGGTCGGGCGCCCGCACATCGCCGACGCCCTCGTGGCACGGGGAATCGTGCGGGATCGGACCGAGGCGTTCGACGGCATCCTGCACCCGCGGGAGGGATACTACGAGCCGCACTACGCGCCTGATCCGCTGACCGCGGTGCGCCTGATCACGGAGGCGGGGGGAGTGGCCATCATCGCGCACCCTGTGACAGCGGGACGCGACCGCATGATGCCCGTGCCGTTCATCGAGCGACTCATCGCGGCGGGCCTCGGCGGGTTCGAGATCGATCACCGCGAGAACACCGAGGCGGGCAAGCGGATGCTGCGCGAGATCGCGGCGAAGCACGACCTCATCGTCACCGGGTCGAGCGATTACCACGGCACCGGCAAGCCGAACCGTCCGGGCGAGAACACCACCGCCGAGGAGATGGTCGCCAGGCTCATAGCACGCGGCACCGGCACAGTCCCGCGTTTTCCCTGACCCTCGACGTTCTGTCGGTCACCTCCCGGCGACCTGTCGAGGTGGACCGATACCGTCGACGCATGCAACGAGCGACTTCCCTGGAGCGGCGCGTCGATGCGTGGGCTCATCGCCTTCTCCGCGGAGCTCCGTCGAACGGCATCCGCGCCGGCTTGATCGAGTTCGCGGTGTTCATCGTCAAGCAGGCGTGGGCGTGCATCTTCGGAGCCGCGCTGCTGGTGCTGATCGTCGCGGCGCGCCTCTGGTATCCCGACGAAGCGGCGCTCGCCCGCAATGACGCCCTCACCATCGCCGCGGTCCTCATCCAAGTCGCGATGCTCGTCTTCCGGCTGGAGAGCGGTCGCGAGCTGTGGGTCATCGTGCTGTTCCACATCACCGGCACCGTCATGGAGCTGTTCAAGACCGATGTGGGCTCGTGGGCGTACGCCGCAGACGGGATCCTCCGCATCGGCGGGGTCCCGCTGTTCAGCGGCTTCATGTATGCGGCGGTCGGCTCGTACATGGTGCGCGTCTATCGACTGTTCGACCTCGGCTTCACGCGGTATCCGCGTCGCTGGATGACGGCGGTCCTCGCCGCGGCGATCTACCTCAACTTCTTCACGCATCACTGGTGGTGGGACGCGCGGTGGGTGCTGCTCGCCGGCGTCGTGGTGCTCTGGCTGCCCACCATGATGCACGCGCGTGTCTGGCGCCGCACGATCCGACTCCCGCTGCTGGCGGTGTTCGGCGGGGTCGCGGTGTTCATCTACCTCGCAGAGAACATCGGCACATGGGCAGGCGCGTGGGCCTACCCCGATCAGGCCGGGGGATGGCAGCCGGTCTCCCTGAGCAAGCTGAGCTCGTGGTTCCTGCTCATGATCATCTCGGTCGTGCTGGTCGCCTGGGTGTATCCGCCGCAGGTTCCCGCGTCCGTGTTGCGAGCGCCGGCAGACGGCGAGACGACGGGCCCCCGCGCCGGCGAGAACCGGAGTCCGGGCACGGCCTGACCCGCACGTTCCTGGCGTGCGCATGCGAAAGGGCGCGTACGTCGGCGTGAACCGAACGTATGCGCCCTCTCGGCGGGAAACTCAGGCCCCGGTGACGGGAGCCGCACCGGCGCCGGAACCGCCGCGACGGCGGCGACGACGACGTGCCGGTGCCGGCTTGCCGTCGTGGTGCTCCTTGCCTGCGCCGTCATGCGTTCCTGCGCCCTCAGCGCCGCGGTCGGCTGCCGGCGCGGATTGCCCCTCGCCGGAAGCGGGCTCCGCTGCGCCCTCGGCGAAAGTCGAACCGACTGGAGTCGTGCTGTTGCGACGACGACGGCGACGACGGGTGCCGCTCTCGTCGGTGCCTTCGGCGGCGACATCGGCCGCGCGCTCGGGGCGACGGGTGCGCTCGGTCTTGACGGACTCGGTCTTGGGTGCCGACACGAGGCGGCCCTTCGTGCCCTGAGGGATGTTGAGATCCTCGTACAGGTGCGGGCTCGACGAATAGGTCTCGATGGGCTCGGGCTGGCCGAACTCGAGGGCGCGGTTGATCAGGGCCCACTTGTGCAGGTCTTCCCAGTCGACGAACGTGACCGCGATGCCGGTCTTGCCCGCACGGCCGGTGCGGCCGGCGCGGTGCAGGTACGTCTTGTCCTCGTCGGGGATCGTGTGGTTGATGACGTGCGTCACGTCATCGACGTCGATGCCTCGCGCGGCGACGTCGGTCGCAACCAGGACATCGCGCTTGCCGGCCTTGAAGGCGGCCATCGAACGCTCGCGCTGGTCCTGGCCCATGTCGCCGTGCACACCGCCGACGTTGAAGCCGCGGTCGCCGAGCTCGTCGACGAGCCGCTGCGCCGCACGCTTGGTGCGCGTGAAGATGACGGTCTTCCCGCGACCCTCGGCCTGCAGGATGCGGGCGATGACCTCGTCCTTGTCCATCGAGTGCGCGCGGTACACCAGGTGCTTGATGTTCGCCTGGGTGAGGCCCTCGTCGGGGTCGTTCGCGCGGATGTGGATCGGGTTCGACATGAAACGGCGCGCGAGGGCGACGATCGGACCCGGCATGGTCGCCGAGAACAGCTGCGTGTGGCGGACGGCCGGAACCTTCTGGAAGATCTTCTCGATGTCGGCGAGGAAGCCGAGGTCGAGCATCTTGTCGGCCTCATCGAGCACGACCTCGGTGGCGTTCGAGAGGTCGAGCAGGCGCTGGCCCGCGAGGTCGATCAGTCGACCGGGGGTGCCGACGACGATCTGCGCGCCCGCCTTGAGCTGGTCGATCTGTCCCTCGTAAGCCTTGCCGCCGTAGATCGCGACGACGCTGGTCGAGCGGTTGCTGGTGAGCAGGTCGATGTCTTCGTACACCTGCACCGCGAGCTCGCGTGTCGGCACCACGATGAGTGCCTTGACGCCGTGCTCCGGGTCCTTGCCGAGGCGCTGGACGACCGGGATGCCGAACCCGAAGGTCTTTCCCGTTCCCGTCTTGGCCTGGCCGATGATGTCCTGGCCGGGAAGGCCGAGGGGGATGGTCTGCTCCTGGATGGGGAACGCATCGACGATGCCCTTGGCGGCGAGTGCCTCGACGATGTCCTGATCGATGCCGAGATCGGCGAAAGTTGTCACTTTATTCAGATTGCCTGTCCGGCGACCCTGCGGGATCGCCACGTTAACGGATCCACGCCGTCTCTTGTGCCACAGGCGCGGGGCCCCGCTCCGACGGCGGGGACACGCCCAGCCTACCCGAGGGGTGCTGTCGGCCAGGAAGGAGGGTCCGGCACGAGTATTGTGAACGACGTGGTGGACTCGGGAGGACGACCTCGTGGTTAAGTGGTTCTGGCAGCGCGATGCCGCGCCGCGACGCACCCTCGCCCTGCGCAGCAGAGGCGAGCAGGGGGATGCGACGCGCATCGACTTCGCGGAACTCGCCCCCGAGCTCAACCGCTTCCTCGGGCAGGCCGCCTATCTGCAGCTCGGCTACTTCGAGACGCTGACACGCCTCATCCGCGCCACGACGGAGCTGTCCGAGAAGGAATCGCTGTCGCGCGCCGCCGGAGCCGCTCTGACCAAGCATCGCGGAATCGTCGATCTCATCGCCGAGCGCGGAGATGATCCGACGCAGCTGATGCTTCCGTTCCGCGAGAACCTCGATGCCTTCCGCCGCAAGACCATCGGCGCGCGCCCTCGCGAGACCCTGTTGGCCGTGTACATCACGGCGGGGATGCTCGACGACTTCTACCTCGCGCTGGCGTCCAGCTACGGGGATACCGGCCGTCGTGTGGCGGAGATCCTCCGCGAGGACGACGCACGGCACGAGATCGTCGCGATCATCCAGGAGACCATCGAGAGCGACGAGGAGTGGCGCTCACTGCTGTCGATGTGGGCACGCCGCCTCGTCGGTGACACCATCCTCGTCTGTCGATCCGCGCTGCGCCCGGAGCGCCTCGACGTCGACGAGGAGCGCATCGAGCCGGTGTACACCGAGCTCATGGGCGCGCACGCACGGCGCATGGACGCCATGGGCCTTGCGTCCTAGGAGACGCGACTCGGCGGGTCAGATGCCCAGCGCTGCCCTGCTCTGAGCGTCGGAGCGCTTGCGCATCCCGGTGATGGCGACGGTCGCCATCCCCGCGACGACGGGGGCGCCGAGGACGCTCGCGAGCCACAGCCAGATGCTGTCCTCGCCGACTCCGGACCACTGCATTGCCGTGTACGTGATCGCCGAGACGGCGGTGGCGATCGCCGGAGTCAGGGCGACGCCGCGCAGCTCGCGATCGCCGATCAGGAAGTGCGCAGCGATTCCCAGAGCGCACGCGCCGATGAGTGCGAGAAGGATGTACATCGTCGGGTCAGGCGACGAAGCCGACGCGGCGCGATTCCTCGGTGCCCAGCTCGATGTAGGCGAGGTTGGCGGTCGGGACGATGTACGAGTTGCCCTTCACATCGGCGAAGCTCACGTGCGATGCGTTCTGTTCGAGCGCCGTTGCGACCTGGGTGCGGACCTCGTCCGCGCTTGCGTCGGTGTCGAAGCTCAGTTCACGGCCGGTGTTGATGATGCCGATGCGGATTTCCACGCGTGCTCCTTGAAGTTCGGGGACTGCGCCAACTCTACCCCGCGAGTGCGGGCCGGGTTCGGCCGCGGCGGCCGGTTTCGCCGTGAGCGCACAGGGCCGGCTCCGGTGGCCGCGCGTGGTGCGCCTGGCTCGTGCGGACGGCGATGTCCGCACGGGCGGATAGCGTGGAGGCATGACACCGGATACCGCTCAGCGCGCTGTGATCGCCGCGGAGCCGACCGCCTCCGGAGTCATCATCGGCGCACCGGGAACGGGCAAGACGCGCACTCTCATCGAGCGTGTCGTGCACCTGCTCGACGCCGAGGCTCTGCGCCCCGAGCAGGTCCTCGCGCTCACCCCGAATCGCCAGGCGGCCACGGCCCTGCGTGATCGGATCGGCGTGCGCGTCGGTCAGGCGACGCCGGGACCGCTGGCCCGGTCGCTCGGCTCTTTCGCCTTCCAGCTCGTCCGCGGAGCGATGGTGAGAGAGGGAGCGGAGCCGCCGGCACTGCTGACCGGTGCGGACCAGGACCGCATCATCGCCGAGCTCCTCGCCGGAGACGCGGAGGACGGACGCATCCTATGGCCGGACGCGCTGAGCCCCTCGGTGCGAGCGTCGAAGGGATTCCGTTCCGAGCTGCGCGCATTCCTCGCCGAGTGTACCGAGATCGGTGTCGAGGCCGCGGAGCTGCGTGCGACGGGCAATGAGGTGTGGTCGGCGACGGCGGAGTTCCTGGTCGAGTATCGAACGGTGCTCGACGCGCTCCGATCGGCCCACCGCGACGCCGCCGACCTGCTCAGTGAGGCGAGCACGATCCTGCGCACGGCCGAGGCGTCGGCGCTGGGCCCGCTCGAGCCGCTGCGCGTGGTGCTGATCGATGACGCACAGGAGCTCACCCGCGGCGGAATCGCCGTGGTGACGGCGCTGCGCAGCCGCGGGATCGCCGTGCTCGCGTTCGGCGACCCCGACATCTCCTCCGGATCGTTCCGCGGAGCCAGCCCCGAGCTGTTCGCGCAGCTCGCCGGGGTACTGGGAGACGTGCACGTGCTCGACGGTCCCCACCGTCAGCGTCCGGCCCTCACCGCGCTCACCCGCACGGTGACCCAGGCGATCGGCGTGTCCGGCCGGGTCGAGCATCGACGCGCGCCGGTTCCCGTGACCGCCGACGAGGTGGAAGCGGGGGTCGCGACGTTCGTGGCGCCGTCTCCGTACGAAGAGCTCGATCGCATCGCCGGGGTCATGCGCGAATGGCACCTCTCCGACGGGATCCGCTGGGATCGGATGGCCGTGATCGCCCACGACACCCGGCAGGTGACCACGCTCGAGACCGAACTCGCCGCCAGGGAGATCCCGACGCGAGCGGCCGGTGTGCAACGCCCGCTCGGGAGCGAAGGCATCGTGCGCGACATCGTCGGCATCGTCCGCTTGGCGCTCACCCCCGTCGAGGAGCGCACGTCGCCGTCGCTCGAGGAGGCGCTGCGCACTCCGTTCGGCGGGATGGACGCGATCGGACTGCGGCGGCTGCGTGCTCGACTCCGGCACGTCGAACTCGAGCAGGGCGGATCCACGCCCGCACGTGAGCTGCTGCGTCAGGCGATGGCGAATCCTGCGCACCTCACGCTCATCGATGCCCCGGAGTCGCGCACGGCCGAGCGGTTCGCCGAGACGCTCGAGGCGCTCTCCCGCGGTGCCGCGGCGGGGGAGACGATCCACGACCTGCTGTGGCGGGTGTGGGACCAGGCTCGGGCCGTGGACGGCCGACGGGTGCAGATCGCCTGGCGGGAGATCTCGCTGCTGCCCACGGGAGCGGAGACCGCGCGTTCCCTCGATGCGCTGGTCTCGCTGTTCGACGCGGCGAAGCGGTTCGTCGAGCGCACGCCCAACGAGAAGCCCGAGGCCTTCGTGCGGGACATCCTCGACAGCGAGGTTCCTGAGGACTCGCTGTCGACTCCTGATCGGCCGGGCAAGGTCACGCTGTTGACTCCCGCCACGGCTCTGGGCACGGAGTTCGACGCGGTCGTCGTCGCCGGGGTGCAGGACGGCATCTGGCCGAATGTCCGACTGCGGGGCGGTCTGCTGCAGACCTGGCGGCTGTCCGACGCGATCGCGGCGGGGCGCACGGGGACGTTCATCGAGCCCCCGGGGGCTCTGGACCGTCGACGGGCCGCGCTGCACGACGAGCTCCGGCTGTTCGTCCGCGCGGTGTCGCGTGCGCGTGATCGGCTCCTGATCACGGCGGTGGACGACGACGATCTGACGCCCAGTCCGTTCTTCGGGTTCCTGCCCGCTCCCGAACCTCCCGAGCGGCACGCGTCGGCGGACCATCCGCTCACTCTCCGCGGCCTCGTCGCACGGCATCGACGCACGCTCACCACGGCTTCCGCCGCGCCGGTGCGGCGCGCCGCCGCGGCGCAGCTCGCCGTCCTCGCGCGTGAGGGGGTGCCCGGTGCCGATCCCGCGGATTGGTACGGCGTGACACCGGCCTCGACCGACGCGCCGCTGCGCGATCTCGCCGTCACCGGGGCTCGTGTCTCGCCGTCGAAGATGGAGTCGTACGAGGAGTGCGGCCTCAACTGGGTCGTCTCGGCTCTCGGCGGCGATACGGTGATGCCGCCGACTGCCGGCATCGGCACGATCGT
>Ga0160464_100559_pt1 | contig 25014 bp, 20 predicted proteins | sample HID1971I_E11MG_FD_108275 | JGI IMG/M metagenome (GOLD analysis project Ga0160464, IMG submission 108275) | Enriched millipede-associated microbial communities from UW Madison campus, WI, USA - HID1971I_E11 MG | ecosystem: Host-associated > Arthropoda: Insects > Digestive system > Unclassified ... | reverse complement strand
GATCTGCTTCGGATGCGGGTACTCGCTCGGTGATGGTCACCTCACCGCGGTCGAGCTGTTGGTTGGCCACTCTGGTCGCCGTCATGGCGACGGCGCGGAGCGGACGCAGGCTCACCCGGATGGTGATCGCTGTGGTCAGGGCGAGCAGGATCAGACCGCCGATCGTCGCGAGCGCGATCACGGTGAGCAGCTGCGTGAGCTGGCTCTGGATCTCATCGCGCGGGAGTCCGGCCACCACGAAGACGCCGTTGCTCGACCGCGGTGCCATGATCCGGTACGAACCGAGGTCGGTGAGCGAGACCGTGGCCACGGTCGCACCGTCCTGCAGTGCCAGCGCGACCTCGGTGATCTGCGTCCGGGTCAGTGGCTGCAGGGTGCCGGTGAGTTTGTCGTCGTCGTTGCTCTTCACGACCGCGCCGCTGTAGCCCGTCACCGGACTCGAGACGATGAAGAGCACCCCGGCCGGCGGTGAGTACGGGCCGGTCAGAATGTTCTCCGCGGTGGTGGCAGAGGGTGTGAAGGCCTGGACCACACCGAGTAGCTGGTGTGCGACGTTGTTCACCTTCTGGTCGAGCTGGTCTTCCATCGTCTTGCCCAGCGTCGCGCTGGTGATCACGGCGACGATGATGAGGATCAGCGAGACGAACCCGATCACGGCGGTCATCAGCCGTGTCTGCAGGCTCATCGGCCGTCTCATCGTCGTCGCTGAGCTCACTGCGGGGCCTTGATCATGTACCCGACACCACGGACCGTGTGCAGCAGAGGCGTTCGGCCGGCGTCGATCTTCTTGCGCAGGTACGAGATGTACAGCTCCACGACGGAGGACTTGCCGCCGAAGTCGTAGCTCCACACCCGGTCGAGGATCTGCGCCTTCGACAGCACCCGGCGCTCGTTGCGCATCAGGTAGCGCAGCAACTCGAACTCGGTCGCGGTGAGCTCGATCTCGGTGCCGTCGCGCACGACCTCGTGGCTGTCCTCGTTGAGGGTGAGGTCGGCGACGCGCAGGATCGACTGGCCGTCGTCGGCGGTGGCGTGACCGGTGCGGCGGATGATCGCCCGCAGTCGTGCGATCACCTCTTCCAGGCTGAACGGCTTGGTGACGTAGTCGTCGCCCCCGGCGGTGAGGCCGGCGACGCGATCTCCCACGGCATCCTTCGCGGTGAGGAACAGCACGGGGACGAGGTTGCCCGATTCGCGGAGGCGCTTGAGCACCGACATCCCGTCGAGGTCGGGCATCATGATGTCGAGCACGAGCGCATCCGGCTCGAACTCGCGCGCGACCTGGAGCGCTTCCATGCCCGAGGAGGCGGTGCGCACTTCCCAGCCCTCCATCCGCAGGGCCATCGCGAGCAGGTCGGTCAGCATCTGCTCGTCGTCGACGGCGAGGATGCGCAGGGGGGAGCCGTCGGGACGGCGCAGTTCGGGCAGGTCGCTGGTCATGTCCCTATTCTGCGGAATTTCCTATGCGATTTCTATGGAGAACGCTATGCGTTGACTGAGAGATGCGGCCGATGTCGTCCGATGTCGGGCGATGCTGTGTGGGCGAGGGGGTGTTCACCTGACGCGTTCATCGGGAAGTGCGAGGAAATCCATGCCGTCCTGCAGGGCGAGCCGGTCGGACAGTGCGCCGACGGGGCCGTCGAGGTGACCGGCCGCGCGCACCCCGAGCCGCTTCGGGCCCGACAGTGCGTGATAGACCGCGAACTGTCCCCGCGGGTCCACTGCGGGGTCGAGCATCGCCGCGCTGACGTGCACGGGCAGGTGCAGGCGTCGTGCCGCGATCGCCGCATCGAAGTAGTCGAGCACCGGCCGCACCTCGGGGTGGTCCCGCAGATGCTGTCGAACGGCCTCTCCGCTGCCGGTGCACCGTCGAGAGAGGCGCACATCGTGGTTCCCGAAGCTCGGAACGTCGAGGGCGGCACGTCGGAACCGGTCGTCCCAGGGGAGGGCCAGGGCGCCGATGCCGCCGCCGAAGCTGCCGCCGCTGAAGTCGAGTGACCCCGCTGCCGAGGGCGCCATGTCGAGGAGGATGGTCGCCGCGCGCCAGATGTCGGCCGCGCTGAAGCGGTGCGAGTAGGTGTCACGGTGCGCGATGCCGGCCAGCACATGTTCGTCGGGCGAGGCGGGGAAGCGACTGGCGGTGCCGACGTGCGTGCCGGGGGCGACCGGGAAGATCGCCGCAGTGTGGGCGGGCACCCGTTCGACGTCGGGTCCGGTCCGGCCGCCGTAGCCGTGTCCGACGACGAGGCCGCACCGGATGTCTGTGACGGCGTGGGGCAGCATCGCGAAGGCGGTGGCGTCCTCCCCGGCCGAGGAGCGGAAGCGGATCTCCGTCACGCGATGCGTCGCGGTCGCGGCGTGCTCCTGGGCGACCTCCCATGCCACCGGCCCCGCGCCGAACTCCTGGAACGTCGCCTGCCAGAAGTCGTCGAAGTCCTCAGGCTCGGGGGGAGGAGCGAGCGGGGTCAGGAGGGTGCTCAGCGAGTACTCCGTCAGCTCCTCTGGAGGGTTCTGGGTCACCGCGTGGGTCCTTTCGAGATGGTCTGCCTCGTCGACGCTACCGGCGTCCGTCGGAGCGGGCGGCGCGCGGGTTCGGTGAGGCGGGTCCATTGACATGATCGCATATGGATTGCAGTATGTGCATCATGGATTCAATAGCTGGCAACGGAGCCGATGAAAATCCCCTGCTGTGGAGCCGCCGCTCCGTGCTGCGAATGCTCGTGATCGCCGGAGTCCTTCCTCCGGTGCTCGGTTCGCCCTATGCGGCGCCCGCTGCGGCCACCGAGCTCACCACGCCGGGCGGGGTCTACGCCGATGCCCTCCGCCGCCTGGACAAGCCGAATCTGGCGTTCACCCAGGTCGCGCAGCTGGTCGGACAGAACCACCGCATGACGTTCTTCCAGGCCACGTGGGACGGCGGCGCGACGATCGTGCGCGACCTGGAGGTCACGCACAACGGCGGCTGGCTGGCGATCACCGATCCGGCCCACAGGTTCGACGAGCAGTGGCTCGTGCTCGATGGCACGCTGCCGACGGGAAGCGCCCCCGAGCTGTACGGACCGCTGACGCCCAGCTGGCTCGGGTTCACCTCGTTCCAGGTGCTCGGACCACAGGCGATCGAGTTGACCACGAGCACCGACGACGTCGACCTCGTCGTGCGATGGCGGCTGGAGGGCGCCAACCCGGAGGCGCACTACGTGATCACCGCCAAGACCGCCGGCGACTACATCGTCGGCTACCAGAGCCAGGACACCAGATCGCTCGACGACCTCGACGAGGTGCTGTGCGGTTCGTACCAGCACGCGCTCTCGGTGCTCGACGGCTCCGCGCCACTCGGTGCCTGGGAGCTCTTCGCCCCGATGGCCCTGACGCAATACTCCGTGGGCGATGTCGCCGTCACCTCGGGGGTGTACCTGCCGTCGGAGGTCGCCGAGTTCGTGCACGAACGACAGCTCATGTCGGATCGGCAGCCGTACGGCATGAGCCTGCGCAACGACAGCCTCGACATCGTGCCGTCCATGTACTCACCGCAGCCGGGCTTGCGCACGGCCATGACGGTCGGGCAGCAGCGGGGCTTCGCGTTCGGCATCGCCGCTCGAGCCGACTCGCTGTACGGCATGTACACGCAGCTGTGCCGGAACGAGTACGGCCTCACCGCCTACCGCCGCAACGTCTACGACCGATCGCTCACCGATGCCGTGCACGCGATGACGGCGCTGATCGCGGTGGAGCCGAGCGGCGACGACTCCGTCGACTACGTGCCCTCGTACTCGGGCTGGTGGAACCGTGCCAAGGGGTTCGTCGACGTCGAGAACGAAGACGCGGTCCGCGCGGCGGCGAGCGGTGTCGTGCTCGCGGCGCATTACCTGACCGGGACCACCGACAGCACGCTCTACGACCGCCGCGCGCGTCCGCTCGTCGAGTACCAGCTCTCCCGCAAGGGCATCGGGCACACCCCGATGATCGGCAGCCCGGTCTACAACGACAAGACCCAGTACCGGATCGGCCGGATCCCCACCGACGCCGTGAACCTGGCGTCGCTGTACCAGCTCACCCACGGCCGCAACGCCGGCATCCAGCGGCTTGCGGTGCAGGCGACCAAGGCGGGTGTCGTCGGGCAGAGCCGGGCGCCGTTCTCCAACGCGCTCGCGACGTACAGGGTCACGGGGGATCCGGCCTATCTGGCGGAGGCGACGCTGATCGCCCGGCGGTACTCACAGGAGCAGATCCTCACGCCCTACCGCAGCAACGGCCAGCCGCCGGGAGGCTTCGCCTACAGCTTCTCGAAATACTGGGTCGACCTCCTGGAGATGTTCGAGGCGACGGGCGAGACCGAGTTCCTCGACGGGGCGTACCGCGAGGTGCAGCGCTTCATCACGCAGACGGCGGTGCGGCCGGTCCCCGACGCGAGCGTCACCGTACCCGTCGGGTCGGTCATAAAGCAGCAGTACGACTGGGAGACGCGCTCTTCGCTCCCGTCGTACCCGACCACGAACGTCCCGACCGAGGCGGTGCCGGCCTGGTACGTCTCGCCCTCCGGTCTCACGTTCGAGGCGCTGTCGTCGTTCAAGCTCGGCGTCAGCACGTTGACGAACCCGGGCGGCGGCTACGTGTTCAACCCCTGCTGGGCCGGGGCTCTGCTGCGCCTGGCGCATCACACCGGAGACGAGCTGCTCGCCGACATCGCGCACCACTTGGTGATCGGCCGCTTCACGACGTATCCCGGCTACTACGGGCGGCAGTTCCAGGTCGCGCACATGAAGCCCGACTTCGCGACGAGTGGTCCGGTGGGGATCACGGGGTACTACTTCCACCACGCGCCCGCCCAGCTCGGACTCGCGATGGACTACCTGATCAGTGAGAGCTTCTACCGCAGCGCCGGTGCGATCGAGTTCCCGCACGTGTTCGAGGCCGATTTCGCGTACTTCAAGTTCTTCGCCTACGGTCACGCGCCGGGAACGTTCTTCGGTGAGGACGGCGTGTGGCCGTACTTCCCCGAGGGACTCATCGGGGTCGACAACCCTCTCGTCAACTGGATCGGCGGCGTCGGCAACGGAGCCCTGTACGTCAGCCTCACCAACTCCGCCGGCACCGCCCAGCAGGTGGTCGTCGACCTCTCCACCGACCTCACCGGCCTGCCCCGCAGCTCGTCGACGGCGGTCGAAGTGGTGGCTGCGAACGGTGCCCGTTCGGCCGCCGCGGCCCAGAGCGGTCGCGTCACCGTCACGGTGCCCGCCCGCGGACTGCTGGCGCTCGTGGTGCGGAACGTGTCCGTGCAGCGGCCGGGACTGCCGTTCGACGACATCGTCGATCACGGTCGCGACAGCTTCCACGAGGTCGACTCCGATCCGGCGACCGAGTACGGGCTCGCACGCGGGATGCTCCTGGTCCGACCCGACGGGCAGGGCTACGACGCCTACGTGCAGATCGACACGGAGCAGCAGGCCACCCTGTCGTATCGGATCGGCGCCCAGGCGGTGCAGCAGGCTCCGCAGAAGGCATACCCGTTCGAGTGGACGATCCCCGTCGACGACCTGACCAAGACCTTCCGGTACACGATCACGTCCGGCGGAGCGACGACGCCCGAGGTCACGCTGCAGCTGCCCGCCCGGATCAGCGGCGCGAACGCCGCTCTGGCGGGCGACGTCATCGCCCAGGCGACCGGAACCGCGGGCGACCGTGTTCCGCTGATCATCGAGGTGCGCAACGCCACCGACGATCCGGTCACCGGAACCGTGGCCCTGACCCCGCCGTCCGGCTGGACCCTCGACGGCGCCGTCCCGGCGATCTCCGTTCCCGCCCAGGGCTCGGCGCGGGTGGAGTCGGGGGTCGTGATCGCGGCAGCGGCCCCGCTCGGCGAGGTCGAGGTGAAGGCGAAGCTGACGATCGCCGGCGAGGATCCGGTGACCCTCCGTGCTGCGGCGATCGAGGTGATCGACCGCCGCCGACTGGTGTCGCTCACGTCCGACGTCGAGATCGTCAGCGGGCCGGGAGCGGTCGCGAAGCTGACGGCTCTCGTCATCAACACCGGAGTGACGCCGTTGCAGGGCACGCTCGCGCTCTACGGGCTCACCGGCTGGAGCGTCGGGCAGCAGAGCACGACGATCACCGTGCCGCCGAGGTCTGACCTGACCCACACCTGGACGGTGACCGCGGGTTCCGGCGTCGCACCCGGATCGTCGACCCGATTCGAGGCGCGACTGGATCAGACCCTGCGCCGAGGGGTGCTCGTGCGCGTCGCCGACGAGGGCGTGATCGCGCACACGCAATCGCCGTGGCCGGGCTACCTGGAATCGGGCAACTGGTACCCCAGCGGACTCTCGGGATGGAACGGCACCCGCACGCGCTACAGCGACTCCGACTCCGTGGGCAGCACCGTGACGTGGAACGTCGACCTTCCGCAGGCGGGGCTCTACCGCGTCTCGGTGTGGTACCCGACGAACCCGACGACCACGACCTCGGCGGCCTACGTCGTGGAGCATCAGAACGGCAGCTCCGAGGTGATCGTGGATCAGACCCAGGGTGCGGCGGCGTGGCGATCGCTGGGGTCGTTCCGCTACGGCGCGGGTGCGACCGGGGCCGTGCGACTCGAGGTCCGCAACACCAGCATCCACCGGGTCAGTGCGGCGCAGTTCGTGCGCATCGGGGACTGACATGACGAAGGGGTGGGCCGGTCGGAGCGATCCGGCCGGCCCACCCCTTCGTCGTAGGTGCTGAGGGGTATCAGTGGCGCACGTACTCCTTGATCGCGGCCTCGTCGACCGTGACGCCGAGTCCCGGTCCGGTCGGGACGAGGAATCCGCCGTCGGCGCGCACCTCGAGCGGCGTCGTGAGCAGGCGGTTGGCGACAGGGAGGGTGAACGGCTGGTACTCGAACGCGAGGAGCGAGGCGGCGCTCGCCGCGACGTGCACTCCGGCAGCCATCGCGATGCCGAAGGCGGCCGAGTGATGAGGCGCGACCTGCACGTGGAACGCGTCGGAGACCGCCGCGATCGCGAGGCCTTCGGTGATGCCCGTGCGACCGATGTCGGGCTGCGTGAGGCCGACGGCTCGGCGGGTGAGCCAGTCGGTGAACTCGAATCGGCTGCGCATCGCCTCGCCGACCGCGATCGGGGTGGCGAGTGCGCTCGCCAGGTCACGGTGGCCCTCTACGTCTTCGGGGGCCAACGGTGCTTCGAAGAACCATGCTTTCCGGTCGTCGAGCTCCCGACCGAGGGCCCGCGCTTCGCCGAGCCGGTACGTCCAGTGCGCGTCGAGCGCGACGTCGAGGTCGGGGTGCACACCCCGGACAGCGTCGTAGGTGGCGAGGTCGGTGCGGATGTCGATGCCGAGGTGCAGCTTGATGCGGCGCACGCCGCCTTCGACGAGCTCGGCCGCCTTCTCCGCCCGCTCGACGTCATCCACTCCGCGGATCCCGGAGACGTAGGTCGGCAGTACCTCGTGGAAGCGTCCGCCGGCGAGCTCGGAGACCGAGAGGCCGGTGGCGTGACCCCAGAGGTCCCAGAGCGCGATGTCGACGGCCGCCATGGCGTCGGCCTGGTGGCCCGTGAGGTGTCCGCGCTCGCGCATCGACTCGGTCATGCGGTGCCAGAGCGTGCGCACCGAACGCGGGTCCTCGCCGACGATGAGGGGGGTGAGCAGGTTGTCGACGATCGCCGCTGCGACGACGGGGGCGACCGGCGCCAGCGCCTCGCCCCAGCCGACCAGACCCTCATCGGTCTCGATCTTCACGAGCAGGGTCTCGTAGCCGGGGGAGTAGAGGCTCCGCCACGGCGGGCGGATCACGTAGCCGCGGTGGTCGACCGCGGTGTCGCCCGCGTAGGAGTTGTTCGCATCCTCCTTCGACAGGTAGAGGGGGAAGGTCTGGACGCGCGTGATTCTCACAGGGGTCTCCAAAGACATCGATGGGCGAGCGGCCGGCGGCGGGTGCCGCGGTCAGGGATCAGGGGCGGATCGGGGTGCCGCGTCGCGGCCTTGGCGTCAGAGCGCGGCGAAGGCCGACGCGGTGCGAGAGGGGCTGTAGCCGAGAGCCACGGAGATCTCGTCTGCGGCTTCGATCAGCTGCAGCGCGAGTTCCTGGTGCGGCGCGTGCAGATCGAGCACGGAGAGGGGGCCGCTGGCGGAGAGGCCGGCGATGATCTCGCCCGCGCGGTTGCGGATGGGAGCGGCGATGCACGCGCGGCCGAAGGCCAACTCCTCGATCTCGGTCGCGTAACCGCGGCTTCGGGTCTCTTCGAGGGCGACCTGCATGGCGGCGCGGTCGACGATCGTGTGCGGGGTGAACCGCTGGGGGGTCTGTGCGAAGTACTCGTCCACCTGCTCGTCGGTCATGCCCGAGAGCAGCGCCTTGCCGAGGCCGGTGGCGTGCAGGGGACCCGTGCGGCCGGCCATCGCGAACGACTTGGGCGCGAGCGCGCCTTCGAAGTTGCAGAGGTAGGTGAAGGTGAAGCCGCTGAGCTCGGCGACGTTCACGCCGATCTCGATCCTGCGGGCGAGGTTTTGCGCGATCTGCCGCGAGGCGCGGAAGATGGGGGAGCCGTTGAGGGCGATCGTGCCGAGCGAAACGGCCGCGGGGCCCAGGCGGTAGAGCCCGGTGCGGGCGTCCTGCACCACGAACTTCATGCGGTCGAGCGCCGACATCATGCGAGAGACGGTCGACTGTCCGAGCCCGGTGAGGGTGCAGAGCTCGGAGACCCTGAGCTCACCCGCCTCTTCGGTGAAGCAGGCGAGCAACGACATCGCTCGTTCGACGGTCTGGGTGCCGCCCACCGATTCCGATGCCATGGTCACTCCTCCTCAGTGCTGCCGCCGCGGATGCGACGCTGCGGCTGGTCGCCGCTGCCAGTCATCCTATTCAGTGAAATGGCTTCGAGCAACACAAATGTGGGTATCTTATGCATTTTGTGGATTTCGCATCCGCATTGTGGTTGAATAGCCCCACGTCGACGTCGACGACTGTGACGACGATGCGCAGGGCCCCACGCGGGGTCGTCTCTACGGGAAAGTGACTGCAATGCAACAAGCCATACTCGAGCGGCCCGCCGAGAGCGAGCAGAAGGCCGTCGAGCCACGCTCAGGGCGACGCTCCACGCTGGGCGCGAAGGATCGCACCTTCGGTTTCATGATCGCACTTCCTGCGGTCCTCCTGTTCCTCGTGATCGCGATCTTCCCTCTCGTGTCGAGCATCTTCACGAGCCTCTTCGACCAATCGCTCCTGCGCCCCGACCGCACGTTCGTGGGCCTCGACAACTACGCGGCCGTCTGGGAGGAGTTCTTCGCCCGGCTCGGAACGACCCTCGTGTTCGCGTCGCTCTCCACGGTCTTCCCCCTCGTGCTCGGTGTGGCCCTCGCGCTGCTGCTGAACGCCCGCATGCGCGGCCGCAACATCCTGCGCGGCGCCCTCATGCTGCCGTGGCTGCTCCCCGGTGTGGTCGTCTCCTTCCTCTGGGCGTGGATCTTCAACGACAGCTACGGCGTCGTGAACCACGTGCTCTCGGTCTTCGGCCTGCCGGAGGTCAGCATGCTCGGCACTCCGACCGGCGCGATGGCCGCCGTGGTCATCGCCAAGACGTGGCACTCGTTCCCGTGGATCATGGTCGTCGCGCTCGCCGTGCTCCAGACCCTCCCGAGCGAGCAGATCGAGGCCGCCACGATCGACGGTGCGACGCGCGCGCAGCGGTTCCGTCACATCTCGCTCCCGCACATCGCCGGCCCCGTCACCCTGGTCGCGGTGCTGGAGTTCATCTACAACTTCGGAAACTTCGACACGATCTTCGTGATGACCGGCGGCGGGCCGGGCAACTCGACGACCACGCTCGCGGTCAGCCTCTACGACCTCGCCTTCGGCAGCTACGAGCTCGGCAAGGCCTCCGCCATGGGCACGCTGTGGCTCGTCCTGCTCGCGATCATCACGACCGGATACCTGTTCCTCAACCGACGGCTGGAGAAGTGATGCGCCGTAGTCGCGATGTGGGGGAGTCGATCATCCGCCCCCACCTGTCCATCCCGGGGCGCGTGCTGCTCCTCCTGCTCGCCCTGTTCGGCCTGCTGCCGGTGTACTGGCTCACGGCGACCGCGTTCACGAAGAAGGAGGATGTCTTCTCCCTCGACCGTCCGTTCTTCCCGGTCGACCCGACGTTCGAGAACTTCATCGGCTTCTTCCAGAACGACCTGCTGCTGAAGAACCTCATGAACAGCATCATCGTCTCGACCGGCACCGCGCTGCTCGCGGTCCTCGTCGGCGGTCTGATGGCGTACTCGCTGTCGAAGTTCCGCTACCGCGGCCGCAACGCCGTCATGTTCATGTTCCTCATCGGCCAGCTGATCCCGGGCGCCCTGCTGCTCATCTCGCTGTACCTGATGCTGAGCTCGGCCGGCCTGCTGTACACCTACACCGCGCTGATCATCTCGTTCACGACCTTCACGCTGCCGCTCGCGGTGTTCCTGCTGAAGGGCATCATCGACGCACTCCCCGACGACATCATCGAGGCGGCCAAGGTCGACGGGCTCTCGCGCACGGGGACGATGTTCCGCATCGTGTTCCCGCTCGTAGTTCCCGGTCTCATCACGGCGGGGATGTTCGCCTTCATGCGCGGCTGGAGCGATCTCCTCTTCGCCCTCACGCTCGCCGGCCCCGACAAGCAGACGCTGCCCGCAGGCCTCACGCAGGCGTTCATCCGCGAGGGCACGGCCGACTGGCCGGCACTCATGGCGGCGTCCCTCATCACCTCCCTCCCGCTCGTCATCATCTTCATCCTCCTGCAGCGCTACTTCGTCTCCGGCCTCGCCGCCGGAGCGGTCAAGGGCTAGCGATGCACCGCAGAACAGCTCGTCCCCCTCATCCCGAAGGAGCAGTCTCATGAACATCTCGAACTCGCAGCTGAGCCGCCGAGCCTTCCTCGGAGGCGGAACCGTCCTGGCCGCGTTCGGCGCTCTCGCGCTCGCCGGCTGCGCGACCCCCGCCGCCCCCGGTGCCGGAGCCGGAGCCACGGCCGCCGGTGCCACGAAGGCCAAGACCATCAACTTCTACGGCAACTCGCTCGGCGAGGAGGCCCTGAAGTCGGCGTGGCAGGGCATCCTCGACGGCTTCTCGAAGCAGGAGGGCGTCAAGGTCGCCCCGGTCATCTACCCGTACGATCAGGCGGCCACGCAGCTGGCTCTGACCGGACGCTCCGGCAACCTCATGGGCGTCGGACAGTCGGGCGGGTGGCAGGTGCTGACCCCTATGAACGTGCTCGCCGACCTCACCGACCTCGCGAAGGGTCTGGGCATCCCGCAGGGTGTGCTCGACTCGTACACGATGGATGGCAAGCTGCTCGTGCTGCCGCTGACGGCCGCCGGTATCGGCATCATCACCAACGGCGAGATCGCGAAGAGCGTCGGGATCAAGTCGGGCATGACCGTGGAGCAGTTCGCCACGGCGCTCGAGAAGATCAAGAAGCAGGACTCCTCGCTGATCCCGTACGCGGCGGTCACCAAGAACCCCGACCTCAAGGACGCCGTCCCGTGGATGTGGGGCTTCGGCAGCGACGTGGTCACCGACGACCTGAAGTGCACCCTGGGCGACGCCGAGAGCGTCAAGGCCGTCACCTGGTACAAGTCCCTGCAGGATGCCGGTCTGACGCAGACGAACGTGGCGCGCAGCGATGCCCGCATCCTGTTCGCGAGCGGCCGGGCGGCCCTGTACGACGACGCCCCGCTCGCGTCGACCTTCGTCAAGACGAACGGTGCCGCGCAGAACATCATCGACAACATCGGCGCCATCTCGCGTCCGACCGCCGGGGGCAAGGACTCCTTCAACCGGGCCTGGGGCAGCGGTGTCTTCGCGACGGCGGGCGAGGGAGAACTCACGAGCCGTGACTTCATCCTCTACGCGGCGACGAACGTCGAGGCGGCGACCGCGCTGTACGAGAACTCGGCGGTCGCTCCTGCCGCCAAGAGCGTGGCTGACAAGATCCCCGCTCTCGCGGCCGACAAGTTCCAGGGCGCGTTCCGCACCGAGGTCTCCGAGCACGCGCGCGGGGCCGCGTGGGACCGTGTCGCCGTGACCGCCCAGATCGATGCGGCCATCGGCGCGGGTGTCGCGACGATCCTCGCGGGTCAGGTCGAGGTGCAGGCCGGCCTCAACGCGTTGAAGAAGGAAGTGCAGGGGCTGCTCGACGCCAACGCCTGACCTGCCAACTGCTTCGAATCGCGTGAATGGTCGTGTTCCCACCGGGGATGCGGCCATTCACGCGATTCGAACGTCTGCGGTGAGGTGCAAAGAACAACGACGAAGGCCGCGTCCCGACAAGGGGACGCGGCCTTCGTCGTGCGAACGGGCGGCTAGAGCCAGCGGTCGCGCAGTATGGGCTTCAGCCAGGCGGCGGGGGACGAGATGGACAGGCCGCCGTCGACGGGGATCGAGGTGCCGGTGACGAACGACGCGGCGTCGGAGGCGAGGAACGCCACGACTGACGCGACCTCCTCCGGGCGGCCGATGCGTCCGAGCGGGTAGCCCTCGCTCTCGCCCGTGTCGACGGCCGAGATGCTGCCCGGCTGCACGGCGTTCACGCGGATGCCGCGGGGGCCGTAGTCGAGCGCCAGCTGTCGGATGAGGCCGTCCACACCGGCCTTGGCGGCCGCGTAGGCCGGCAGGGCGGGTGCCGCGAGCGACGAGTTGACCGAGGTCACCGCGACGATCGACGATCCGGCGGCGAGGCGGGGAAGAGCCGCCCGTGCCACGAAGAACGCCGAGTCGAGGGTGGCGCCCAGGGCGCCGCGCCAGTCGTCGTCGCTCGTCGCCTCGGCACGGGCGATCGGCATGCGGCCGGCCGCGAGCACGACGACGTCGAGTCGGCCGAGCGCGTGCTCCGCATCCGCGACGGCGCCGTCCGCGGCCTCCGGTCGGCTGCAGTCCGCGACGAGGTAACGCTCGAAGGCGGCGTCGTCGGAGTGCTCGAGCCCCACCCCGACGACGGCGTCTCCGCCGTCGACGAAGGCGCGGGCGATCGCGAGACCGATGTCGGAGCTGCCGCCGATCAGCAGCACGCCGCGGCGGGTCACACGCGCACCGTGGTGGGGATCGGCGGAAGGGCGAGCTCGTCGATCACGAGCTTGACCGATGCGCGGCTGCCGGCATCCAGGCGCGAGGCCGGATAGCGGACCGTCGCGTGGTCGATGATGCCGCGCGCGACGAGGATCTCCTTGTGCACCGCCCACGCGATGCCGCCCTGCAGACCGATCAGCACGAGAGGGAGCATACGACGGAACTCGGCGCGGGCTTCGTCGACGCGCCCCTCGAGGAACTGGGCGAGCACCGGACCGAGCAGGTCGGGGAACTCGCAGGCCGGCATCGTGCCGACGGCGCCCCTGGCATACTCCTCCAGGCAGAACTGGGCGTTCTGTCCGCCGAGCACCGCGAAGTCGGGGTCGTCGATCGCCGAGACCACGGCGCCGACCTTGGGTGCGGTCGGCGGTGCTTCGACCTTGACGGAGTCGACCCCCTCGAGGCGGGCGATCTCGGCGATCAGGGCCGGTGCCATCACGACTCCGGTGACGCCGGGGGCGTCCTGCACCATGACCGAGAGGGAGGTGGCGTCGGCGACGTCTCCGTAGAAGTCGACGAGCGTCCCGGCGGGCGGCTTCACCATGAACGGCGGAAGCACCATGAGGGCGTCTGCACCACCCTCTTCCGCGAGGAGCGCCTGCTCGATCGAGGTCGCCGTCGAGGTGCCGTTGACGCCGGCGATCACGGGGATCCGGCCGTCGACCACCCGGACGACGTCGTCCAGGATCGTGCGCCGCTCCTCGGTGGTGAGGGCGAAGCCCTCGCTCGCCATGCCGAAGACGGCGACGCCGTCGACTCCGGATGCGAGCTGGAACTCGACCAGTCGGCGCAGGCTCTCGCGGTCGAGGGCGCCCGACTCGTCGAAAGGAGTTGCCAGGATGGGCATCAAGCCGTGGAGTGTCGGAGCCATCAGCTGTTTCCCCGCTTCATCATCGTGTGTCCACATTTCTCGCAAGTGTTATGCATATTGTGAGATAGTCTGCCACATAACGGTTACGAGCTACCAGAGAAGGATGACCCGGATGCCGCACACCCAGACTTCCCGAACCGTCGAGATCCTCTCCGATGCCCGATACGTCCAGGCCGAGTCGCCGCGCTGGGACGCTCGCGACGGGGGCCTCGCCTGGATCGACATGGCGACGGGTTCGCTGCACCGCGGCCGCATCGAGCACGGGAGGGTGATTCCCGAGACCGCCGTGTTCGTCGGCGCGCAGATCGGCGCGCCAATCCCGCTCGCACAGCAGGGGGAGGGCTGGCTCGTCGGCGTCGACCGTCGCGTGGTGCATGTCGGCGACGACGGCGTCGTCTCTCCCCTCACGGGCGACATCGCGGGCCCGGGCGACTACATGAACGACGGCGGCGGCGATCCGTCCGGACGCTTCTGGGTGGGCAGCCAGTCGATGCCCCGCGATCCGCACTGCACGCTGTGGAGCATCGGCCCAGACGGTGAGCCGAGCGCACGCCTCGACGGGGTGACCGTCTCCAACGGACTGGCCTTCGATCACACCGGCTCGACGCTGTACTACATCGACACGCTGCCGCACCGCAGCATCGAGGCCTTCGACGTGGCCTCCGACGGCGCGCTGTCGAATCGCCGCACCCTGTGCCGGGTCGAGGGAGGCAACCCCGACGGCATGGCGATCGACCTCGACGGCATGCTCTGGGTTGCGGTGTGGGACGCATCCGAGGTGCGCCGCTACTCGCCCGAGGGTGAGCTCGTCGAGACGATCGCCCTTCCGGCGAAGCGACCGACCGCCGTGGCACTCGTCGACCGGCTGCTGGTGATCACGACGGCGAGCATCGGGCTGTCGGAGCCCGCCGATGCCGACGGCGCTCTGCTCGGCGTGCAGGTCGATGTCGGCGGCGCCCCCGCGTTCCCGTGGCGCGGCACGGCGCCGACCGCCCGCAGCGCAGGGGAGGTCGTGCGGTGAGCACCGTCGACAACGCGCAGCTGCAGGAACGGCTGCGCCGTACGCAGCTCGTCGCGATCCTCCGCGGGACGGACGTCGACGCCACCGTCGCTGCGGCGCGCACACTCCTGGAGGAGGGCGTGCTCACCCTCGAGATCGCGCTCACCCTGCAGGACGCGGAGGAGGCCATCGCTCAGGTCGTGCACGATGCGCCGGCCGAGGCTCTGATCGGCGCCGGTACCGTGCTCGACGAGGCCGATGTCGAACGGGCGGTCGCCGCTGGCGCGCAGTTCATGGTGACGCCCACGCTCAGCGCATCCGTTCCCTATGCGGTCGGTCAGGGCATCGGCGTGCTGCCGGGCGTCTACACGCCCACCGAGATCCAGCGAGGCCACGACCTCGGCAGTGCGGCGGTGAAACTGTTCCCGGCGTCGGCGCTCGGCTCCGGCTTCATCCGCGCGGTCCGTGACCCTTTCCCGCACGCGCGGATCATCCCCGTGGGAGGCGTGCGCGTCGACACCGTCGGCGAATACCTCTCCGCCGGTGCCTTCGGCATCGGAGTCGGCGGACCCCTCGTCGGCGATGCCGCGACCCCCGGGGGCGACCTCGAGGCGCTCGCTGTGCGCGCCAGGGCGTTCGTGCAGGCAGTGCGCGCGGGTGACCCGCGCGTTCCATAGGCTCCTCATCACCGGTCCCTCGATCCCGCATATGCGCGATTCCTAACGTCGATCTCGCCCCGCGATGGCCGCGGCGGAAGGAGAGAGATGTACGGAACATATCTGCGGCGCGAACTCGCCGGCCGCAAGAAGCAGACGGTGATCGTCGCGATCGGGCTGGCGATCGCGATCGCTCTCGTGATCGTCGTCAACGCCCTCACCGCAGGAGTGCGCGATGCGCAGGCGCAGGCCCTCGCCTCCGTCTACGGGGTCGGCACCGATCTCACCGTGACGGGCGCGGCCGTCGAGCCCGGCCAGGGCGAGGGGCCGCGCTTCGACTTCGATGCGGATGCGGGCGAGAGCGACGGCGAGACCACCACGCTCGCACAGTCCGCACTGCGGACCGACTTCCTGCGCGGCACGCTCGACTCCTCGGTGCTCGACACCGTCGCCGCTACGGACGGCGTAGCGGCAGCATCCGGGGCATTGAGCCTCACGAATTCCACCTTCTCCGGCGAGGTGCCCAGCGGCGGATTCGCGCAGCAGGACGGCGAGCAGCCGGCCGCTCCCGAGGAAGGACAGTCGCCACCGGAGGGCGGACAGGGTAGCGGCGGAGGCTCCTTCGGAGTCGACTCGTTCTCCGTGCTCGGGATCGACCCCGCAGCAACCTCGGTCGGTCCGCTCGCGTCGGCCGAGGTGACGGACGGCCGCGGATTCGATGGTGATGACGCCGAAGCGTTCGTCGCCCTCGTCGACAGCACCTACGCCGGTACGAACGAGATCGCGGTGGGAGACACGATCGATGTCGCCGGCTCCGATGTCGAGGTCGTCGGCATCCTCGGGTCGACCTCGGACAGTGCGGACACGGCGGCGAACGTGTATCTCCCGCTGCGCACCGCGCAGACACTCGCCGGCGTCGACGACGTCATCTCCACCGTCTACGTGCAGGCGGATTCGGCCGCCTCGATCGACGCGGTGCAGTCCGCGCTCGCAGATGAGCTCCCCGATGCGACCGTCACCTCGCAGTCCGAGCTCGCCTCGACCGTCTCCGGATCCCTCTCCAGCGCGACCGCGCTGATCACGAACCTCGGAGCCTGGCTGTCGGCCATCGTGCTCGCCGTCGCCGTGCTGCTCTCGGTGCTGCTCACGCTGTCCGGCGTCGGGCGTCGCACGAGGGAGTTCGGAACGCTCAAGGCGATCGGCTGGTCGAATGGCCGGGTGGTGCGTCAGGTCGCCGGAGAGTCGATGGTGCAGGGACTCATCGGGGGAGCGGTCGGCCTCGTCCTCGGCATCGCCGGCATCGTGCTGATCAATGTCCTGAGGCCCACTGTCGCCGCGAGCGGCGCAGGTCAGGGCGTAGGCCCCGGCGGTATGGGCGGCGGCCCCACCGGCGGTGGCGCGGTGTTCCAGAGCCAACCGGCCGCAGACATCGTCCTGCAGGCGCCGTTCACACCCTGGGTCCTGGTGGCGGCCGTCGGTCTCGCGGTGCTCGGTGGTCTGGTCGCCGGTGCGTTCGGCGGCTGGCGTGCCGCGCGCCTGAGCCCGGCGGAAGCACTGCGCTCGGTGGCATGATCGCTGCCCGCACGAGCAGAACCGACTGAACCCGACAATCGACGAGAAGGAGAAGCACATGACCATGGCAGACCTCGAGCAGACGGCGGCGCGGACCGAGAACGAGCAGCCGCTCTATCGTGTCGCGGGCGTCACCAGGACCTACGCCCAGAAGGGGCGCATCGTGAAGGCGTTGATGGGCGTGGACCTCGACATCATGCCCGGCGAGTTCGTCACGATCCAGGGCCCGACCGGAGGAGGGAAGTCGACCCTGCTGCAGTTGCTCGGCGCTCTCGACACCCCATCGACCGGGTCGCTCCTGCTGGACGGCAGAGAACTCGCATCGGCGTCGGCGAAGGAGCTCGGCCGCATCAGGGCGGAGGAGATCGGGTTCGTGTTCCAGGGGTTCAACCTGATCCCCACGCTCACCGCGACGCAGAACGTCGACATGGCGCTCGAGCCTCTCGGAGTCGACAGGGCGCAGCGCCGCACCAGGGTCGCCGAAGCTCTCGCCCACGTCGGCCTCGATGACAGAGGCGACCATCTGCCCACCGAACTCTCCGGAGGTCAGCAGCAGCGCGTCGCGATCGCACGAGCCATCGTCAAGAGGCCGCGGGTGCTCCTCGCCGACGAGCCGACCGGGAATCTCGACGAGAGCATGCGCGACGAGATCCTGACGTTGCTCGAATCGCTATGTTCCGAGGGGATCACGATCATCGTGGTGACGCATGACTCCGCTGTGGCGCAGCGCGCGACACGGCGTCTGCGCCTCGCGAAGGGCGTGGTGCAGGACATCACGAAGTAGGGGATCGCGATCATCGCGGTGGGACGCACGAAGGGCCGGGCGCCTCGCGGTACCCGGCCCTTCGACGGCAAGACGTCAGTGCGTGTCTTCCGCCTCGATCTCGGTGCGGTCGCCCGACCACAGCGTGTGGAAGGTGCCCGGCTTGTCGATGCGCTTGTAGGTGTGCGCACCGAAGAAGTCGCGCTGTCCCTGCACGAGGGCGGCGGGGAGGCGGTCGGCGCGGATGCCGTCGTAGTACGACAGCGACGACGAGAACGCCGGGGCGGGGATACCGGCTTCGGCTGCCGCGATGACGACTCGGCGCCAGGCTGCCTGGGCACGGGTGATCGCCTCGGTGAAGTACGGGGCGGTGAGCAGAACCGGCAGTTCCGGCGTCTCGGCGTACGCGTCGGCGATGCGGTTGAGGAACTGCGCACGGATGATGCAGCCGCCGCGCCAGATCTTGCTGATCGCGCCGAGGTCGATGTTCCAGCCGTACTCGGCGGCACCGGCGCGGATCTCGTCGAAGCCCTGCGAGTACGCGACGATCTTCGAGGCGTAGAGCGCCAGGCGGACATCTTCGATGAACGCGTCGGTGTCCTCGACCGAGAACTCCTCCTCCGGACCCGGCAGATCGCGGGAGACCGCGCGCTGCTCGGGGTGCGAGGAGAGTGAACGGGCGAAGGTCGCCTCGGCGATGCCGGAGACGGGGACGCCGAGCGACAGCGCCGTCTGCACGGTCCAGGCGCCGGTGCCCTTGGCTCCCGCCTGGTCGAGGATCACGTCGACGAGCGGCTTGCCGGTCTCGGCATCCACCTGGCGCAGCACCTCGGCGGTGATCTCGATCAGGTACGACTCGAGCTCGCCCTTGTTCCACTCGGCGAAGATCTCGGCGATCTCGGCCGGCGACTTGCCGGTGCCGCGGCGGATGAGGTCGTAGGCCTCGGCGATCAGCTGCATGTCGGCGTACTCGATGCCGTTGTGCACCATCTTGACGAAGTGACCGGCGCCGTCGTGGCCGACGTGGGTGACGCACGGCTCGCCCTCGGCGATCGCGGCGATCGACTTCAGGATCGGTCCGAGCGTGATCCAGGACTCGTCGGAGCCGCCGGGCATGATCGAGGGGCCGGTGAGGGCGCCCTCCTCGCCGCCGGAGATGCCGGCGCCGACGAAGTTGATGCCGGTCTCGCGCACGGCCTTCTCCCGACGGATGGTGTCGGGGAAGTAGGCGTTGCCGCCGTCGACGATGATGTCGCCCGGCTCGAAGACCTCGACCAGCGAGTCGATCACGGCGTCGGTCGGGCCGCCGGCCTTGACCATGATGATCGCGGTGCGCGGCTTCTGCAGCGAGTCTGCGAACTCCTGGTAGGTGCGGGCCGGGACGAATCCGGCCTCGGGGTGCTCGTCGAGGAGCGTCTGGGTCTTCTCGTAGCTGCGGTTGAAGATCGCCACCGTGTTTCCCTCGCGGCTGGCGAGGTTGCGGGCGAGGTTCGATCCCATGACGGCGAGTCCGACGACTCCGATGTTCGCTGATGCTTCGGGCACAGAAGGCTCCTCGATCGTGAAGAAGGGGTGGTTTCAGCGTATCGCTGTACGGGAGGTCAGCGGCCACCTGTGTCACGAGACGCGATGAAGCGTCGCGACACGGCGATGTCACGGTCACCGAAGCCGGCGGCGACCAGCTCGTCGAACGCCGCGCGCAGGGTGGGCAGCAGCACCGGCGAGGTGCCGGTGGTGTCGGCGATGTCGGCCGCGAAGCCGAGGTCCTTCACCATGTACTGCGCGATGCCGCTCGGGGAGTCGTCGCCCGTGACGAGTTTCTCCCGGCGGCTGTCGAGCAGCCGCGAGCCGGCGTATCCGCCCGAGAGCAGCGACCAGAGCGCGTCGAGGTCGAGTCCGGAGCGCTCGGCGAGCACGGTGGCCTCGCCGAGCGCCATGATCGTCGCCGACACCACGAGCTGGTTGCAGGCCTTGGCGACCTCTCCGGCGCCGAGCGGGCCGAGCAGCACAGGGGTTCCGCAGGGGGTGAGCACCCGTGCCGCGACGGCCGCATCGTCGGGATCGCCGCCGAGCATGATCGAGAGTGTTCCGGCGATCGCTCCGTCTTCACCGCCGGAGACCGGGCAGTCCACGACGCGCACCCGGCCGTCCGTCTCGGTCCCGACGCGCTCCGCCAACGCGCGCACGGCGGGGGCCGACGATGTGGATCCGATGAGGATGAGCAGGTCGCCGGCGTCGGCGAGCAGCCCGTCGGGACCGTCGAGCATGGCCTCGAACGGGGGGAGGTCCGGCAGCATCATGAGCAGGACGTCTACTCTGGAGGCGAGTTCGCGTGGGGTCTCCGCCCAAGAAGCCCCCGCAGCCAGCAGCTCCGGCTGCGGGCGTCGGGCGTGGATGACGAGTCGGCCGTGTGCGGCGAGCAGGTGGTCGGCCATGGGGCGGCCCATGGCGCCGAGACCCACGACGCCGACGGTGGCGGTTGAGATGCTCATGCGCACACGGTAGCAATAATCCAACAGATAGAACAGTGTCCAACAGAATGGAACTGAGCTAAGGTGAGGGATCCAGACTTCCCGAGGAAGGGACCAGCATGACGGGGACCGAGAAGAAGCTGCGCGCCGTCGTGGCGGTGCCGCTGGCGGAAGACCTGTGTCGACTGATCGAGGAACTCGAGCCTCGCGTCGAGGTGCTCCGCGATCACGCGCTCATGCCGCCGATGCGCGGCCCGGCCGACTGGTCCGGCGACCCGGAGTACGTGCGCACGCCGAGCGAGCAGCAGGCGTTCGACGAGCTGGTCGACTCCGCCGACGTGCTGTTCGGGATCCCCGACGTGGATGCGGGGGCGCTGGCCCGCACCGTGGCCGCCAACCCGCGACTGCGCTGGGTGATGACGACCGCCGCCGGCGGCGGAGCCTCGGTCAAGGCCGCGGGTCTCGATCGTGCGCAGCTCGATCGCGTCGTCTTCACCACCAGTGCCGGTGTGCACGGCGGTCCGCTCGCGGAGTTCGCGGTGTTCGGGGTCATGGCGGGCGCGAAGAACCTCCCGCGCCTCATCGCCGACCAGGGCGCCCGCACCTGGCCGGACCGCTGGGAGATGCGTCAGCTCGACGAGATGACCGTGCTGGTGGTCGGTCTTGGCGGGATCGGAGCGGAGTGCGCGCGGCGCTTCCATGCGCTCGGCGCGAGGGTGTGGGGGACCACGCGCTCCGGAGAGCCGGTGGCGGGAGTCGATCGTCTGGTACCGCTGGACGAGCTGACCGACGCGGTCGCCCACGTCGACGCGATCGTCGTCACGCTTCCCGGCACGGCGCAGACCCACCATCTGATCGGTGCCGACGTGTTCGAAGCGGTGAAGCCCGGCGCGATCATCACGAATGTCGGCCGCGGCACCGTGATCGACGAGAACGCTCTGCTCGGTGCTCTCGACGACGGCCGCGTGGCCTTCGCTGCTCTCGACGTCTTCGAGCAGGAGCCGCTCGATCAGGCCTCGCCCCTGTGGAACCACCCGAACGTGCTGGTGAGCCCGCACACCGCGGCCCTCAGCTCGAAGGAGGAGGAGCGGATCGCCCGACGCTTCGCGGAGAACGCGGCGCGCCTGCTCGATGGCGAGCCGCTGACCGCCGTGGTGGATACGGTCGAGTTCTACTGATCGGCCCGCGGGCGCTCGAGCGCCTGCGGTGCCCCTGATGGCGGAAGGCTGGGCCATGGATGACGACACCCGCGAAGGGCGCGACCCCGCACCCGCCGTGACCCGCAGCATCCGACTGCTGGGCATCCTCGCCGAGGCGGGCGGCCCCCGCACGCTCACCGAGCTCGCGGGCGACCTGGGGCTCGCGAAGTCGTCGACCGCCAACCTCTGCCTGGCGCTCGAGGCCGGGGGCATGATCGACCGCACCGCGCAGGGCTACCGTCTCGGGGTGCGCACCGCCGAGCTCGGTGGTGCGTTCGCGGCGCAGTTCAACCAGGTGCGCGAGTTCTACAGCGTGTGCGAGGCCTCGCCGCAGCTCGCCTCGGAGCTCGTCCAGGTCGCGATGCTCGACGGCACCGATGCGCTGTACCTCGCCCGGCATGAGGGGTCGCGCTCGCTCCGGCTGGGGACCCCGCTCGGCTCACGACTCCCGGCCCCGCTGTCGGCGACGGGCCGCGCTCTCCTCGCCGCGATGAGCGACGACGAGGTGATCGCGCTCCTCGGTGAGGATGCCGTCTTCCCGCAGCTCACCGAGCGGAGTGCGACGACGATGTCGGGGCTCCTGGACGTGCTGGCCACCGCCCGCCGTCGAGGCTGGGCGCTGGATGCGGAGGAGTCCTTCCGTGGGATCGTGGGTGTGGCCGTACCCCTGGAGGGCTGGGCTCCGACCGATCCGCCGCTCGCGCTCGGTGTCGCGATCCGCGCGGCCGAGGCCGACTACGAGCGCATCGAGCGCGTGGGCGAGGCGCTGCGCGAAGCCGCTGCCGCGCTGACGAATCCCTTCAGCTCCGCCGTTCGGCGCTGACGCCTTCCTCCGCCCTCGCCGCGCCTGTGCGCAGGCATGGGGCTTTCTGCGCGCCCGGAACAGGTCGCACTGTGCGTACAAAGGGTTGAACGCAATCCAACAGGCTGGTACAGTCGGGGTCACGCCGCAGGCGAAGCCGATCGAAGGAGATGGCCGTGACAGACCCCCGCACCTCAGCCCGAGCAGCGTCCGATGACCCGGAGTACGCGGCGAACCTGCGCCGCGCGACACTCGCGTCGAGTATCGGCAGCGCGCTGGAGTACTTCGACTTCGCGCTCTACGGCCTCTCGACCGCGCTGATCTTCAACGTCCTGTTCTTCCCCCAGGACGACCCGGCCATGGCCACGGTCGCCGCGTTCGCGACCTTCGGCGTCGGATTCCTGGCGCGTCCGTTCGGCGGACTGTTCTTCGGTGTCCTGGGCGACAAGCTCGGACGCAAGTGGGTCCTGGTCGCGACCATCGTGCTGATGGGTGGAGCCTCGACCGCGATCGGGCTTCTGCCCACCTATGCCGCGATCGGCGTGTGGGCGCCGATCCTGCTCGTGCTGATGCGGCTGCTCCAGGGCTTCGGCGCCGGCGCCGAGCAGGCGGGAGCGACGGTGCTGATGGCCGAGTACGCCCCGGTGAAGCGCCGCGGCTTCTTCTCGGCACTGCCGTTCGTCGGCATCCAGGCGGGCACGCTGCTCGCCGCGGTCGTCTTCGGACTGATCACGCTGCTCCCCGAGGACCAGCTGCTGAGCTGGGGATGGCGTGTTCCGTTCCTCGCCTCCTTCGCGCTGATCCTGCTCGCGCTGTTCATCCGGATGCGGCTGCGGGAGACGCCGACGTTCATCGAGCTCGAGAAGCACGAGCAGGTCGCCGACCGCCCCATCAAGGAGATCTTCACGCACGGGCTGCCCGGCGTGATCGTCGGTGTGGGTCTGCGCATGGCTGAGAACGGCGGCTCGTACATGTTCCAGACTCTCGGTCTCGCGTTCTTCGTGACCGTGGTCGGCGACAACGCCGACAAGAGCCTGCTCACCTGGGGTGTCACCCTGGGATCGCTGATCGGCGTGTTCTCGGTGCCGTTCACCGGCCACCTCTCCGACCGCTTCGGACGACGGACGGTGTACCGCTTCGGAGCGGTCTTCATGCTCGTCTACACGTTCCCCGCCTGGTGGCTCCTGTCGCTCGGCAACTACGCCGTGGCCATCGGTGTCATCGCGATCGGCATCGGCGTCGCCGTGAACAGCATGCTCGGACCGCAGTGCGCCATGCTCCCCGAGCTCTTCGGCAACCGTCACCGCTACCTGGGCGTCGCGATGGCGCGCGAGATCTCGGCTGTGCTCGCCGGCGGTCTCGCGGGTGTCCTCGGCGCGTACCTGATCGCGGTGAGCGACGGCAACTGGGTGCTCCTGGCCATCTACATGGCGGTGCTCGCCCTCATCACCACCGCATCGACGTTCCTCGCCCCTGAGACGCTCCGCCGCGACCTCACGCGGGTCGACGATGCGATCAAGGTCTCGCGGGGCGAGGGCGGCGACGACGTGTTCGCCACCACGGTGTCGATCAAGGCCGTGGGACGATGACGGCCCTCCCGGCAGGACTCGCCGCCTTCGACCTCACGGGACGCACCGCACTCGTCACCGGGTCGAGCCAGGGGATCGGCAAGACCCTCGCCGAGGGACTCGCCGGTGCGGGAGCGACCGTCGTCGTGCACGGGCGGGACGCGGTGAAGGCGCAGGCGGCCGCGGACGAGATCGCACGCGTCACGGGAGCCGGCGTGCACAGCGTCGTCTTCGATGTGACGGAGGCGGCATCCGTGGATGCCGGCATGGCCGAGGTCGAGCGTCTGGTCGGCACCCCCGACATCCTCGTGAACAACGCCGGGGTCCAGCGCCGAGCACCGATCGCGGAGTTCGCCGACGAGGACTGGGATGCGCTCGTGCAGACCAACCTCTCCAGCGTCTTCCATCTGTCGCGTCGTGTCTCCGCCGGGATGATCGCGCGCGGCTCGGGCAAGATCATCCAGATCGGCAGCGTCCAGTCGCAGCTGGCCCGTCCCTCGATCGCGGCATACGCGGCGACCAAGGGTGCGATCGTGATGTTCACGAAGGGACTGTGCGCAGACCTCGCCCCGCACGGCATCCAGGCGAACGCGATCGCTCCCGGATACTTCGCCACCGAGCTCACGAAGGCGCTCGTCGCCGACGAGCAGTTCTCCGAGTGGGTGCGCGGACGCACGCCCGCCGGCCGTTGGGGAGACACCAGGGACCTCGTCGGCGCACTGCTGTTCCTCGCGAGCGGGGCGAGCGACTTCGTCAACGGGCAGACGCTGTTCGTCGACGGCGGCATGACGGCGGTCGTCTGATGCGTCTCGGTCGCATCTCCTCGCCCGACGGCCCCCGCTGGGTGCGCAAGACAGCCGACGGCATCATTCCGGTGTCGGACCCGTTCCTCGCCTTCACCGAGGGGCGGGAACCGGGCGACTCCGGGCCGCGCATCGAAGGCGCGATCATCGCTCCGGTGGACCCCGTCGTGATCGTCGGCATCGCCCCGCACGGACCCGAGCACGTGTCACCCGTGGCGGTTT
>Ga0160464_100556_pt1 | contig 25199 bp, 15 predicted proteins | sample HID1971I_E11MG_FD_108275 | JGI IMG/M metagenome (GOLD analysis project Ga0160464, IMG submission 108275) | Enriched millipede-associated microbial communities from UW Madison campus, WI, USA - HID1971I_E11 MG | ecosystem: Host-associated > Arthropoda: Insects > Digestive system > Unclassified ... | reverse complement strand
GACCTTCGATGCCTGCGTGCGCTTCCTCAAGGAAGACCCGTGGGAGCGCCTGCGCCAACTGCGCGCGGCGTTGCCCAACACGCGCCTGCAAATGCTGCTGCGCGGCCAGAACCTGCTGGGTTACCGCCACTACAGCGATGACGTGGTAAGGGCTTTCGTGGCCAAGGCGGCGGTTAACGGTATCGACGTGTTCCGTATCTTCGACGCCATGAACGACGTGCGTAACCTGCGCGTGGCCATCGAAGCTGTCAAAGCCGCTGGTAAGCATGCCCAGGGCACCATCGCCTACACCACTAGCCCGGTGCACACCGTCGAGGCCTTCGTGGCCCAGGCCAAGCAGTTGGAATCCATGGGTTGCGACTCGATCGCGATCAAGGACATGGCCGGCCTGCTGACCCCGTACGCCACCGGCGAACTGGTCAAGGCGCTGAAAGCCGAACAGAACCTGCCGATTTTTATCCATTCCCACGACACCGCCGGTTTGGCTGCGATGTGCCAACTCAAGGCCATCGAAAACGGTGCCGATCATATCGACACCGCCATCTCCAGCTTCGCCTGGGGCACCAGCCACCCGGGTACCGAGTCAATGGTCGCGGCGCTTAAAGGCAGCGAATTCGACACGGGCCTGGATCTGGAGCTGCTGCAGGAGATCGGCCTGTACTTCTACGCCGTGCGCAAAAAGTACCACCAGTTCGAAAGCGAATTCACCGCCGTCGACACCCGCGTGCAAGTCAACCAGGTGCCGGGCGGGATGATTTCCAACCTGGCCAACCAGTTGAAAGAGCAGGGCGCCCTTAATCGCATGAGTGAAGTGCTGGCCGAAATCCCCCGTGTGCGTGAAGACCTGGGCTTCCCCCCGCTGGTCACCCCGACCTCGCAGATCGTCGGCACCCAAGCGTTCTTCAACGTGCTGGCCGGCGAGCGTTACAAGACCATCACCAACGAAGTGAAGCTCTATCTGCAAGGCGGCTATGGCAAGGCGCCCGGCACCGTGAACGAGAAACTGCGTCGCCAGGCCATCGGCAGCGAAGAAGTGATCGACGTGCGTCCGGCCGATTTGCTCAAGCCGGAAATGACCAAACTGCGCGGCGAAATCGGCGCGTTGGCCAAGTCTGAGGAAGACGTGCTGACCTACGCCATGTTCCCGGACATTGGGCGTAAATTCCTTGAAGAGCGCGACGCCGGCACCCTGGCACCGGAAGTGCTGCTGCCGATTCCGGAAGCCGGTGGCGTGGCCCGTGCCGGTGGCGAAGGTGTGCCGACCGAATTCGTCATCGATGTCCATGGCGAAAGCTACCGCGTCGACATTACCGGCGTGGGGGTGAAGGCCGAAGGCAAGCGCCACTTCTACCTGTCCATCGACGGCATGCCGGAAGAAGTGGTGTTCGAACCGCTCAACGAGTTTGTCAGCAGCGGCGGCAGCAAACGCAAGCACGCCACCGAGCCGGGCCATGTGAGCACGGCGATGCCGGGCAATATCGTCGACGTGCTGGTCAAGGAAGGCGATGTGGTCAAGGCTGGCCAGGCGGTACTGATTACCGAAGCCATGAAGATGGAAACCGAAGTGCAGGCAGCGATTGCCGGCAAGGTGACCGCCGTTCATGTGGCCAAGGGCGACCGGGTCAACCCTGGCGAAATCCTGATCGAGATCGAAGGCTGATTACAGCCTTCGAGACTAACGTTTAATCCTCGGGGGGGCAGGTGCTCCCCTTTTTTTCGCCCGTTATTCAGCGTTCGGCAGCGTTAGAAGCTCACCTTCCACTGCCCCATCAAACCTTGGTCGCGACCGTGGTTGCCGCTTTGGCTGGTATAGGTCAGGCCGATACTGTGTTGGGTCGAGAAGGCCAGGTCCAGACCCGCTTGCAGGTCCAGGCTGTCGCGATCCAGGGCGGTGCCAGTGATGGTGAATGCATCGATCAGGGCTGGCGCATGGCGCGAAGACTGGTTGACCTGGCTGCTGACGTCGCCATAGAGGTGTTTCCAACTGGTGCTCAGGTGGGGTGTGAGGCTCATCTTGTTGTCGAACCGATACACCGTCGCTACGCGCAGGCCGAGGGTGCTGTTCAGGTTTCGCTGGGTCTGTGGGCCGACATTCAACGCGGTTCGGCCGCCGCTCTCTTTGAAGCGTTCGCGTTGGTAGCGCTGGTAGCCCAGGCCGACGAAAGGTTCGACACTGGAATCGCCACTGCCCAGTTGATAGCCAAGTTCGGAGAACAGCGTTTGACTGTGGGCGTTGTAGCTGCTCTTGAGCGACTCCGTGTGATTCAGAAGGCTGACGTTGCGTTTGTTCTGGCCGGCATGCTTGCTGTAGATCGCCCCCATGCGCAAGGCCAATGGGCCATCCTGGCGCACGGCATAGCCGCCCAGGTGCCAGCTGTCCAGATCAGCGGCAAAACGCGCAGCATCGAAGCGGCCGGAGGTTTTGGCGCCCATGACGCCCACTCGCCAGGCTGAGTCGACTGCCCAGTCGGCGCCCAGCAGCAGGCCCTGGGTATCGTGTTTCAGGCCAGCACTGCCGTGCTGTGAATCAAGGCTGCCACCGTTACCCAGGCCCTGCACCCAGAAGTGGCCGTCGTCTTCAGTGGGCAGTGTGCGCAAAGTGGAGAGCAATTGGCTGCTCAGGTGTTGCGTGGTGCGCTGGGTCGCGGCGGCCAGGTTGGCGTTTTGGCTGGCGGCCAATTGCTCAAGGGCTGCACCGATGCCTCCGGGCTGTTTGCTCAGTTGGTCGAGTTTCTTCTGCATGTCCTTGAGCTCTTCGGCGCTCATCTGGCCGGATGCAACCAGTCGAATCAAGGCCGGTTCCAGCACCTTGGCAACCTGTAGACCGTTGTGCGAGGTGGCCTGCTGCGTAAGGAAACCGTCGAAAGGCGGTGGAATGGGCGGGGCCCCGAACCCGGACATGAACTCCCACTGAGCGGGAGCCGCGTCGTAGGGAGACCGATATTCGATATCGCCGCGCGCGTGCACGGGTTGAAAACTGGCGGTTGCCGCAAGGCTGATGACTATCGCGATTCTTTGGGGTGTAAAGGGCATGAATTCCCAACCTCTGATGAATGAGGCCGGGAATTTAGCGGGGGCGCGGGACGATAAATGTCAGGCCAGTGACCGCTGGCTTGCGGGAGTTGTCTTCGGTGAGATGCGATTAAAAACTCATGGGCTCGACAGCAATATCAGACCGTAAAATCGCTGAACGTAGCCAAGGCAGAGCGCCATAGGTCCTGAGCTTCAACCGCGGCGCACATAACCCTTGCCGAAATGCCGTTCCATGCGCGCCTGGATCAGCTCCAGGGCCAGTGACATCACCCAGTAAATAATCGCCGCCGTGGTGAGCATCTCGATATAGCGGTAGCTGGAGCGACCATAGGACTGCGCCAGGAACATCACTTCCCATACCCCCATTACCGAAATCAACGACGAATCCTTGAGCATCGAGATGAACTGGTTGGTGGCTGGCGGGATGATGGTGCGCATCGCCTGGGGCAAGGTGACGTGCCAGAAGATCTCCCTGTCGCGCATGCCCAGGGCCAGCGCGGCTTCGCGTTGACCATGGGGGACGCCGAGGATGCCGGCGCGGAAAATCTCGCTCAGGTAGGCGCCATAGTTCAGCGACAACGCAATGATCCCGGCGACGATGGCGCCTGGCACCAGGCCCAACTGCGGCAGGCCCAGGTAAATCAGCAGGATCTGGATCAGCAGCGGCGTGCCACGAAAGAACGAGGCGTAGAAACTGGCAATGCCAAACGCCACTGCGCTTTTCGACAGACGCCCCAGCGCTGTGATAAAGCCCAGCACCGATGAGGCAACTATGGCGCACAGGCACAGGAACAGTGTCAGCGCCGCACCTTGCAGAAAGCCATTGGGTGCAAGGTGCAGACCGACCAGGTTGGGCAGCTTGTCGAGGATGATCGAGAACTTCAGGTCAAAGCTCAGGAAGAAACTGGCAAACAGGGCAAACAGTACCGCCCAGGTCAGGTAAAGCCGTAAACGAAAGCTCATTGGCTGATGTCGGCGCCGATCCATTTTTGCGACAGCTTGCTCAAGGTGCCGTCCTGTTTGAGCTGGGCGAAGACCTCACGCACTTTGCTGTCCCATTGCGCGTCGCCTTTCTCGATGGCTACCGAGTTGGGCTCCGAATACAACGGCGTGCCGGCGAGCTTGAAGCGTTTATCTTGCGTCAGGCGCGGCTGCGCGGTCACCAGGTTGGTAAGGATCGCATCCAGGCGCACGCCCGCACCCAGGCCGAGGTCCTGGAACGCTACGTTGTCGGTGTCGTACGGGGCGATCTGCACATCTTCGAACGGGTACTGCAGCTGGGTATCTTCGGCGCCCTCGATCACCAGGTTCTTGTTCAAATAACTTTCGTAGCTGGAGGCACTGGTGAGGCCGACTTTCTTGCCGCTCAGGTCTTTGGCTTCGTGGATACGATCATCCTTGGCGTTGACCACAATCACGGCGGGCGAGGCATAGTATTGCACCGGGAAGTCGAACACCTCGGCACGCGCCTTGCTCGGGGTCATGGAGCAGATACAAATGTCGTAGCGCCCGCTCCAGCGGCCGGCGGCGATCACGTCCCACGACGGCGTTTCCAGGCGCAGCTTCACCCCCAGTTTTTGTGCCACGGCCTTGGCCACGTCCACGTCGAAACCGTCGAGCTGGTTCTGCTCGTTTAGAAATGAAAACGGCGGATAGCTTTCCATCAGCACGCCGACCAACTCTTTTTTCTGCTCGATCCGGTCCAGGGTGACGCCGCCAAAGGCTTGGGTGGAAGCGGCCAACATCGTCAGGCCGAGGGCCTGCAGCAGTCTGAATTTCAAAATCGAGCACCTGAATAAAAAAGTGGTTGTTATTAACCGAATGGTACGCATTAAATAGTTATAAGAACGACTCTCATAGTGAGTTATTTTCATAAGCATATGAGTAAAAAGCATATGGGCACAGCTAACACAGTAATTCTCGATGGCGGCATGGGCCGTGAACTGCAACGCCGTGGCGCGCCGTTCCGCCAGCCGGAATGGTCGGCCCTGGCCTTGAGCGAAGCGCCGCAAGCGGTGGAGGCCGTGCATGCGGCCTATATCGACAGCGGTGCCAATGTGATTACCAGCAATAGCTATGCAGTGGTGCCGTTTCATATCGGCGAAGCGCGGTTCGCGCAAGAAGGCCAGGCGCTGGCCGCACTGGCCGGTGAGTTGGCGCGACGGGCGGTGCAGGCATCCGGTAAGGCGGTACAGGTCGCCGGTTCATTACCACCGCTGTTTGGCTCCTATCGCCCCGACTTGTTCCAGGCCGAACGGGTCAGTGAGTTGCTGACACCACTGGTGCAAGGCCTGGCGCCTCACGTCGACCTGTGGCTGGCGGAAACCCAGAGCTCAATCGTTGAGGCACGAGCCATCCATGCGGGCCTGCCGCAGGACGGCAAACCGTTCTGGCTGTCGTTCACCTTGAAAGACGAAGACACCGACGACGTACCACGCCTGCGCTCCGGCGAGCCAGTGACCGAGGCGGCCGAGGCCGCCGCGCAGTTGGGTGTGCAGGTGTTGCTGTTCAATTGCAGCCAGCCGGAAGTGATCGGCGCGGCCATTGATGCGGCGCGTGAAACCTTTAAGCGATTGGGTGTAGCGACCCAGATCGGCGCCTACGCCAATGCCTTCCCGCCGCAACCCAAGGAAGCCACGGCCAACGACGGCCTGGACCCGTTACGCGACGATCTCGACCCGCCAGGTTACCTGCATTGGGCTGCTGATTGGCAGGCGCGTGGCGCCAGCCATTTGGGTGGGTGCTGTGGTATCGGGCCGGAGCATATTGCGGTGCTGGCGCAGCGCCTGACCAACTGATTTACCGCACTTCAAAGTGTGGGAGGAGCAAGCCCCTCCCACATTTGGTTTTGTATTGGTTATGAGGCCTAGGTCCGGCATTCGGCCAGGGTTTTCAGCTGGCCCGAGCCGCTCTGGTTCGCCTCCGATAGCCATGCCTCAAACCCTGCGCCTACCTTTGGCCATTCCGAATCGATGATCGAATACCACGCGGTATCCCGGTTCTTGCCCTTGACCACCGTATGCTGGCGGAACACGCCTTCAAAGCTGAAGCCCAAGCGCTCGGCCGCATACTTGGAGCGGGCGTTGGCGTTGTTGCACTTCCATTCCAGGCGGCGATTGCCCTGCTCGAAGGCGTACTTGGCCAACAGGTACACCGCCTCGGTGCTTTTGGGCGAGCGTTGCATCGGAGCACCGAAGGTGACATGGCCGATCTCGATGCGGCCTTGCTCGGGCACGATCGACATCAAGCTGAGGATGCCCTGGACCTGGCCAGTTGTGCGATCAATCACGCTGAAAAAATACGGGTCGCTATGGGCCGCGTGATTATTCAGCCAGGCATCGAACGCGTTGCGCTCAGGGAAGGGGCCGTAGGGTAAATAGTCCCATAGCTTTGGGTCGGCGCCCGGGCCTTGCAGGGCGTTGAACAGGTCATCGCCATGGCGCGCCGGGTCGAGTTTTTCCAGGCGGATAAAGCGCCCTTCGAGCAGTTGAACCGTGGGGGCCGGGACGCCTTTCCAGTCGGCGAGTGAAGTGGACATATTGCGCTCCTTAAAGACCTTGGCGAAATTGGATGAAACCTGGGCGTTCGGCGATGCGTTCGTAGAGTTGGATAGCGGTGGCGTTGGTCTCGTGGGTCAGCCAATGCACCTTGCAGCAACCATCGGCCTTGGCGGTGGCGTAGACGTACTCGATCAACTGGCGACCCACGCCGCTGCCGCGCTGGGCCGGTGCTACCAGCAAATCCTGCAGGTAACAGGAGTTCTCGATGCTCCAGTTGGAGCGGTGGTAGATGAAGTTGACCATGCCCACGGCCTTGCCGTCTTGCCAGGCCAGGGCCGAGTGGGTCGGCTCGCTGGCGTCGATCAAGCGCTGCCAGGTGCTGAGGCTGACGGCGTCCGGCAGTTCAGTGTTGTAGAACTGCAAATACGCTTGCCACAGCGCCAACCAGGCGGCGTGATCAGTGGCGGTGACGGGGCGGATGTCGATCGGGCTCATTCTGAAACTCCTTGGGGCATAAAGCGTGCGAGGGTCTGGTCGCGCACGTCGAGGCTGGTGGCCAAGCCCTCGCGAATGCCGTTGATGTCAGCCTGACTGCGGTTCTGGCCAAGTTTGCGCTTGCCCACCACACGTTCGATCGGCAGGGCAAAGCCGACGATGGCCTTGAGCATGCTGTCAATGTAGTTGGCCGGGGCGTCGCTGACTTTCCACGGCTGTGCACGCTTGCCTTCATGGCGATCAGTCAATGCAGTAACCACGGCCCACAAGCGCTCGGCGTCGGTAAACGCTTCGGGCTTGCCATAGGCATGCACGGCGATGTAGTTCCAGGTGGGCACTACTTTGCCGTGCTCGGCCTTGGCCGGGTAGAACGACGGGCTGATGTAGGCGTCGGCGCCGGCAAAGATCACCAACGCTTCGCTGCCGTCTTGCAGGTCTTTGCACTGCGGGTTGGCCTTGGCCAAGTGCCCGTAGAGGGTGCCATGGGGGCCTTCATCGGGGTTGAGCAGCAGCGGCAGGTGGCTGGCCTGCAGGCCTTGCTCACCAAAGGTTACCAATTGCGCCAGGCGGGTGTGCTGGATCAGTTGGTGGATTTCAGGCAAATCGTCGAGGGCAAAGGCGCGAGGTGTGTACATGGAAATTTTCCTTGGCGAATGCCTGCATCCTAGGCAGGCTAATGGTTCGTTGTAAGAGCCATCTAGCGCCCATTTCATAGGTCCAATATGTCGCCCACTACACCGCCGCTGTCATTCAACCCCGCCGGCATTGAGCTGGATCGCCGCCTGGGCCTGACGCGCCAACTCTATGAAGCATTGAGCCAGCGGGTGCTGGACGGGCGGCTGGTGAGTGGCACGCGGTTGCCCGCTACCCGTGACTTGGCCGCGGCGTTGGCGATTTCGCGCAACAGCGTAATACGTGCCTATGACCAACTGTATGCCGAGGGCTTTATCGAGAGCCGAGTCGGAGATGGCACTTACGTCGCTCTATTACCTACGCCAAAAAAACTATCCACAAAAGTATCCACAAGGTTATCAACAGGCTTATCCCCAACTTTATCCACAAAATGGACGAATTTGCCCGGGAATCTGGAAGATGAAGTTATCCACAGCGCGGGTTTGGACCGGGTAAAAAATCACCACCTGCCCCAGCCGCCGTCAGGACCACCCCGAGCATTTCGCGTGGGAGTGCCGGCCTTCGATCTGTTTCCGTTCGAGGTGTGGGCCAAGCTGAGTGCGGGGTTCTGGCGCAAACCTGACCTGCAACACCTGTGCTATGGCGACCCGGCGGGGGATGGCCGTCTGCGCGGGTTGATCGCCGCGTACTTGCGCAGCTCGCGGGGCATGCAATGCAGTGCTGAGCAAATAGTGATCACCAGTGGCGCTCAGCAGGCGATCAGCCTTTGTGCACAGCTGCTGGTGGAGCCGGGGGACAGCGTTGCAGTGGAAAACCCGGGCTATCGCGCAGCGGGCCACGCGTTCGCTTTGGCCGGCGGGCGACTGCACGGCGTGCCGGTGGACGACGAAGGTATCGACTGCCAGGCGCTCAGTGCCCTGGGCGATTGCCGGGTGGCGTATGTCACGCCTTCCCACCAGTACCCGTTGGGCGTGGTGATGAGCCTGGCGCGTCGCCTGGAGCTGCTGGCCTGGGCACAACGCACGGGCGGTTGGGTGGTTGAAGATGATTACGACGGAGAGTACCGCTACAGCGGTGCGCCGCTTTCGCCACTGGCAGCCCTGGATCGCAGCGGGCGCGTGCTGTACGTCGGCACCTTCGGCAAGGTGGCGTTCCCGGCCTTGCGCCTGGGTTACCTGGTATTGCCTGCGGCGTTGGTGGACGCCTTCGCCCAGCGTCGCGCGGTGGACATGCGTCATTCGGAGGTCAGCACCCAGGCGGTGATGGCCGAGTTCATGGCCGCCGGGCATTTCCAGCGGCATATCCGACGCATGCGTCGTGCGGCTTTGAGCCGACGCAACGCTTTGCTCGCCGGCTGGCCTGGCGACCTGCCTGGCCTAGGCCCGCTGCCCAACGTGGCGGCAGGGTTGCACCTCACGGTGAGGCTGGACAGCCTGGCCCGTGAGCAGCAATTGCTGGCCCAGGCGTTGGCCGCTGGGGTCGAGGTCAATGGCCTGAGCAACTATTGGCTGGCAGACTCGATCACTCCCCTCGACCAGCGCGCCGGGTTGGTACTGGGGTTCGCCGCTGTGCCAGAGGCGGCGATTACCCAAGCGCTGGCGCGATTGCGGGTGGCATGGCAGGGCTGAGATCAATGGGCAAAGAACAGTGACTGGGCCAACTGCGGACTGATTTCACTGCGGTAAATTTCGATCTGGTCCTGGTCGCTGCTGCCCGTACGCTGCAATCTGCCGCCGAGCCTGCGCTGGTCGCGAGTCTTGAGGTGCCCGGCGGTAAAGTGCTCGAGCTCGGCTTGGGTTGACGCGTAGTGAAAGTGTGCATACCACAGGGCGGCATTGCTTTGGCTATCGCGGATTTCGTACTCATCCAGGTAGTTCTTGCCTGGGCCCTTCAAAGGACGGCGATTGGTCGTCTTGACGATCTTCACCAGCCCTTGATCATGCAACCACTTCACACGAGCTGCCGTGGGAGGTTGTCGCTTGGTCAGAGTGATTCGAGTCTGAGTGCCCAGTTCGTAGAGGCGTTTGGCGCGGTCATTGAGCTGGCGGTTGAGGTTGGCCGCCGAAGGCCGGTCGCTTTCGGTGAGGTTGAGCCGGGTCAGGGCGGATTCCACTGTCAGCACGGCATCCTCCAGCTCGGCCGCATGCTGGTGGAACATCTCTTCGATCTCCACCGGGATACGCCCGCGTTTACGCGAGTGAGCCAACAGGCGGCGGGTGGTGGCCGGCTCATCATCCAGCAATTGCTGCCCGGCGTTGAGGCTTTTCCCAAGGTTGGCGGGCTTTGGCCTTGACGGGGCAGAGGGGCCCCTTTTGTGCTCGACCCAGACTCCTGGGGCTTTTTCGTGGAAGGTGGCAATCACCTTGCCGGTCAGCGTTGCCTTCACATCCACCAGCGTGGCTTCGCTCTCCCTTGGCTCGCCTACCACGATGCCCTTGAAGCGGGTCTTGATGATTTTGCGTCGAGGCGGCTCTGGCGGTTTCGACGGTCCCGGCTTTGGCTCAAGGGCTTTGCGCTGGCGCAACAGCTGCGCCAGTTCGTGCAAGGTGCGCTGATGAAATTCTTCGATACGCTGGCGCAATACTTCCACGGGGTCGCGCTGCAGGTGCTCTGGATAATCGGCGTGCAGGTCCAGCAGGCGATGGTCAACGATGTCGAATTGCTCGGCCAGGCTGTTGAGCGTTTCGATGCGCTCATCCAGGCTGCTGTCTTCGGGCTCGCCGAGAATGTCAATCAAGCTCTGCACATGCAGGTCAGCGGCGTCGATGATATCGCTCAACTGTGCGCGGACACGGGTCAACACTGTGCTGTTACCGGCGTTGACACACAGATAGCGCATCAGGGTGATGTGCAGCGCCTTCAGGTCGGGGAGCGTGATATTGGGCAAGGCACGCATCGTCGATTGGATGGCTTCTGCACCCTCGACACCAAGGTTTTCCAGTTCCTTGAAGCGGCCAGCCACGTATTCCAGGCGCATGATCATTTCCAGGGTCTGGGTCGCGATAGTCTCGGCGGTTCGCCTCTCCAGCGAGGCGGGTAATTCGAGCGCATTGAGGGAGCCCGACAAGGCATCGCGATAAGCGGGCAATTGTTCATTAATGGCGGCTCGCGTCAGCGCCAACTGGTTTTTCAGGAAGCCAATCATCATGCTCTGGTATTCAGGCACGTCGTCGATGTGGCCCAGGGACCTGAGTTGGCGAATGGGCTCTTCGTATTCCAGCAGGCGTTGATTCGCATCCCTGATGAAGTTTTCACGGCGTAAGTCAGTGGAGGGCCCAGGCTCTGTGCCGATGGCAGCGAGGGTATCGGAAAGCTGTTGTTGTCGATCCCGGTCGTTGATCTGGAAACGGTCAATATTTTTACGCAGTTCTTCAATGCGCGGCGGTTTCTGCTGCCTGGCCGTGCGCCGACGGTTGCGAAAACCGCCGCCACGCAGGCGCAGGCGGGGATCGACGAACCACTGCCCAGCCCTGTTACTGATCAGCAATGGGCCGGTGCGGTTTGGGATGACCGGGTCGATAACAACCACGTTGTCGTTGGCGTCTACCTTGACCTCGAACCAGCGCTTGCCAACGGGTACGAACCATTTGTTGGCGGCGGGATACAGGTGGTGGTGGGTACCGGGTTGCTTGTTCTGCTCGCCCAATTCGGCGGGCCGCTCGACATTGAAACTCTCCAGCCACGTGCCCAGGCTCTTGGGGGTGCGGCTGAGTGCGCCGCTGACGTGCAGGGAGCCCTGATGCGAGGCGAACAGTTCGGTGCTGGGCAAGTCCGGCAGCTGCACCGCGGTGATAGAGGGCGCAGGCAGCGCCGGTTGCTCTGTGTTGGTGTTCGACAGCGGCTCCTCGGGCACCTTGGGCTTGAGCGTTTCGTCTGTCGCCGGGGCGGACGGATGACGCAGGGCCACATGCAGCGCCAGGGCCATTCCCAGGTTGAGCCACAGGTCCACCAGTGAGGTCCAGGGCGTGGCTTTGTCGGCGGCATTGACTGCCTGCTCGACCTCTTCCAGGTCATCCATGATCTGCCACATCCAGGCCGCGATTCCCACCGTAGGGCCAAGGAACGGCAAGGTCGCATTGAAAATCTGCCAGCCGGCACGGCGAAAGGTCGCCCAGCGTTTTTGCACGTTGGACACCGATTGACGAGTCGCCAGCTCCACCATGGCGTTGGCGTTGGCCTTGAAGAGTGTACCCAGTACGTCATTGCCCAGCACTTCGTCGCTCAAGGCAATGGCGCCGCTCATGTACACCACGGTGGCGGGCTCGATCAGCACGCGGGCAAGTGTCCAGGGCGACGGCACGGCACCGGGGAACACGTACTGTGCGTAGTTGAAACGCGATGCTTCGGGTAACCAGGCCAGCACCGATTCGCGCAGATGCCGATCATGTTTGATCGCATACAGCAGGTTTTGCCGCGAGGGGAATTGACGCAGCATCGGCTCAAGCAGCGGGCGGTACAGTACGCACGGGCCCTTGTCGGCGGACCGGGGCTCGATCACGAACATATTAGTCACCGCATCCTGGTCGTGCCCGGGGCGCAAGGTGGGAATAAAGGCCAACTGACGGATGACGATTTCCTGCCCATCGAATTGGCGGTCATGGACGTCAGGTTGCATTACGGCGGCAACGTAGCGGTAACCCAGCTCATCCAGGCCATAGCGCCCCTGGATTTTCCATTGCAGGGCCAGCATCGGCAGCTGCACACGCAGGTGGCTGGTGTAGAGCTGCTGCCGTGCCTGGGATTGCTCCGGGTCTTCGAGCAGTGTGCGCTTGATCAGCGCCGGATAGTGCTCGCCGATATCCAGTTGGGTAATCAAGTCCTTAAGGTAGCTGTACGTCAGCCATTCAGGTGCGGAACCGCCGTTATACGCCACGCTGGTCTCGCCGGTGGGCAGCCCGGTGAGATTTTCCAGGGCCAGGTCGATCAAGTTGCGGCGAGTGACGTCGATCTGTCCAGGCACAGCAAAGGTGCCCCAGATGACCGGGCTCTGGATGATGACTTCGACCTTGTCCGGGTTCAGCGTGGTGCTCTGTTTGTTGGCCTTGAACCGGCTTTGCAATTGCGCGCGGGCATAGTCGCGTATCGGTGCAATACCGTCCTGGAACAAGCGGCCATGGTTGGAGGTGTGCACCTGGGCCAAGTCAATGAGGTAACGGCCATAGGCGGCTGCATCGGCATCACTGGCGTCGGCCAGCCAGTCGGGCATTTGCTGGTTGACTTGATGAACGCGCGACAAGGACTGTCCGCTCAGGTCTTCGAGGGCGGGCAGGGCACGGGTTATGGTCGAAGGTACGCCGGGTTGGCCGAGGGCGGCGCGGCCCTGGGGGTCTTCGAGCATGCCGATGGCCTCGATTTGCATGGAAATCAAGGCGCAGGCCAGGCTGTCGAAAAAGTTGTCGGCCGGTTCAATCAGGCGCCATTGCAATACCGTGCCATGGGGCACCTGGCTCAATTTGGACGGAAGGCTTGTGCCGACCTGCTCCAGCGAGGTGAATTTTTCGTAGCCGTCGACCAGGGAGTAGGCAAGAATCCTGGTTTCTTTCTCGTGCTCGCCGATCAATAGCGTCTTGTCCATCACGCCGATATGACGAACCTGGCCATCGTGCAGCAAGTCTATATCGATCAGGTAGGCCCGGCTCTTGTACGGGTCCTTGGCACTGCGGGTTTCTTTCTGCGCAAAGTGATACAGCGTTCTGGCCATGGCGCAGTCGTCAGCGTCCCAGCCTTCCACAGTGGTCACATTCCATACTTTGCGCAGCGAATTGGCGAGCACTTGCCAGCGCGGGCCGTTGCCGCTGCTGGACTGGTTCCAGTAGTCGAGCTGCTGTTCCTGAAAGGCGGTGAACAGCAGCGGCGCCAGCTCATTGATCAAGCGCCCGACGGCATCGATTTTCACCGGCAAGTGCACGGCCTCCCAGGCGTCGGGCTGTAGCGAGAGGTAGTGCTCGCCGTCGATATAGACCACCGGCCTCGGCCACATGGCCTGGTGTGCCATGACGGAGGTGAGTGATTCGGCGGGTCCTCTGGACGAGACGATCAGGTCGTCGATGACGCGCCAACGCGGGCGGCAGACCATGGCCAGGTCCGGGTCGATGTCCAGCGTTGGGTATTGCTCGCGCAGCGCGGTGCGCAAGGTGCTGGCCGCGACTTCCCGGCTGGTGGGGCCGGTGGTCAGTTGGATGAGCAATTCATCCACGGTGGGCGGTCGGTTGGTTTGCGAAGTGTCCGTGGTGAGGGGGGTGTCGGGCATCTGCAGCTCCTTGGCAAGCGTTGGCCCGGGCGGCTGCGACGGACCTTGAAAGGCGCAAGGTAATGATTCCAGGAGCGGCGGAAACGGTAGATAAATAGGGGACGAGCAGGCTCGCCCCCTTGAAGGTCAGGTGCCGGACTTGATCTTGGTCCAGGCCCGCGTCCTGGCGCGTTCGGCCTCACGGCCCAGGGGCTTGAGGGTGTAGAGCGTGGCCATGGCCGCTTCGGTGGGGTAGAGGTTGGGATTGTTGCGGATCGCCGGGTCCACCTGTTCGGTGGCGTCCTTGTTGGGGTTGGGGTAGCCGACAAAATCACTGATCGGCGCAATGACGTCCGGCTGCAGCAGGTAGTTGATGAAGGTGTAGGCGTCCTTTGGGTTCTGGGCGCCCTTGGGAACGGCGAGCATGTCGAACCAGATCGGTGCGCCTTCCTTGGGCAGGCGCATGGCCACGGTCACGCCGTTTTTCGCCTCTTTGGCGCGGTTGGCGGCCTGGGAAAAACTGCCGGAATAACCGACGGCCACGCAGATGTCACCATTGGCGATATCGGCCATGTATTTGGATGAGTGGAAATAGGTGATGTAGGGGCGAATTTTCATCATCAGCGCTTCGGCCTTGGCGTAGTCCTTGGGGTTGTTGCTGTTGGGATCCAGGCCCAGGTGCTGCAGGGCCAGGGGCAGGATCTCCGAGGGCGAGTCCAGCAAGGCCACGCCGCACTGCTTGAGCTTGCTGAGGTTGGCTTCGTTGAAGATCAGGTCCCAGCTGTCCACTGGCGCGCCGTCACCCAGCGCTGCCTTGACCTTGGCCGGGTTGAAGCCGATAAGGATGGTGCCGTACATGTAGGGCACGGCAAACTTGTTCCCAGGGTCGTTGGCCTCGATCAGCTTCATCAGCTTGGGGTCCAGGTGCTTCCAGTTGGGCAGTTGGTTGCGGTCCAGGGGCTGGAACACGCCGGCTTCGATCTGCTTGGCCAGGAACACATTGGAGGGCACTACCACGTCATATCCGGAGTTGCCGGTGAGCAGCTTGGCTTCCAGCGCCTCGTTGGTGTCGAAGATGTCGTACACCAGCTTGATCTGTGGGTTCTGCGCCTTGAAGTCTTCAAGTGCCTTAGGGGTGATGTAGTCGAACCAGTTGTAGACCTTCAGGGTTTTTTCTTCGGCGTGGGCCGCGCCGCCGAGTACGGCCATACAAAGGGCGAATACCTTGAACAGGTTCATTGCACACACTCCTCAAAACCTTCGAGCACATTGACGGCATTGATGCCGATTTCTTCTACGGCGTAACCGCCTTCCATGACGAACAGCGTGGGTTTGCCCAGGCGCGCGATGCGTGCGCCCATGGCCAGGTAGTCCGGGCTGTCGAGCTTGAATTGTGAAATGGGATCGTGCTTGAACGTGTCCACGCCCAGGGACACCACGATCACATCGGCGCCGTAGCGTTCGATCTCCTGGCAGGCTTGCTCCAGCGCCTGGCTCCAGCGCTCCCAGCCTGAACCGGCCGGCAGCGGATAGTTGAAGTTGAAGCCGGCCCCGGCGCCTTCCCCCAACTCGTCGGCATAGCCGAGGAAGAAGGGAAACTCCGCCTCCGGGTGCCCATGGATCGAGGTGAACAGCACGTCGCTGCGGGTGTAGAAAATCGATTGGGTGCCGTTGCCGTGGTGGTAATCCACATCGAGGATCGCGACCTTCGTATGGCCCTGGTCGAGGAACGCCTGAGCGGCAATCGCCGCATTGTTGAGGTAGCAATAGCCACCCATCAAGTCGCTGGCAGCGTGATGACCTGGTGGCCGACACAGGGCAAAGGCCGAACGCGCGCCTTGCTGGATCGCCTCTTGCGCCGTCAACGCGACCTGGGCGGCGCTGTACGCGGCTTGCCAGGTACCGGCGGTAATCGGCGCGCCGCCGTCGAAACTGTAGTAACCCAGCTGGCCGTGCAGGCTGGTGGGCAGCACCCGGCGCAAGGTGCGCGCGGGCCAGGTGTAGGGCAGCAGGTCGCCGTCCTGGCCGAATTCGGTCCAGCGCTGCCAGGCGTTCTTGAAGAAATCCAGGTACTCGGGGCTGTGAATGCGTTGCAGCGGCGCCAGGCCGAAGTCCTGCGGCGCCTGCACCGGGCCCAGTTCGCGGTCCTTGACCCGCTGCAGTACGTGGTCGGCCCGCGATGGCATTTCGAAGCAAGGCATCAGTTGCCCGTCCATCAATTCACAGCGGCCATGGTGCAGATGGTGGTCGTCCGAGTAGATCGTCAGCATAGTGTTGGGCTCCGCAGGCTGGGTGGGGTGCGTTGTAGTGTTGCGGCGCGCGGGGCGTCGGAAAACGGCAGGAGCGGCCAAAAGGGGATCGACAGGGCCAATGTTCGTGTCCGTTATTCGCCCCTCTGATCATGGCCTGAACTGACTAGGCGCCACGCCGCTCCAGCGCACGAAGGCATGCCGGAAACTCGCGGTCTCACTGAAACCCAGTTGCTCGGCAATTCGGTAGATCGGCAGCTCATCGGCGCCCAACAGCTGTTTGGCGCGCTCGAAGCGCAGTTCGTCCAACAGCTCCTGATAGCTGCAACCCAGCTCATGCAGATGCCGGCGCAAGGTGCGCGAAGAACAGTTCAACTGCGCCGCCAACCCATCAACTCCAGGCGCTGCGTCCAACTGTGCGCCGAGCAGATGGCGAACCCGGCCCAGCCAGGCCTGGCGCCCGGTGAACTCGGTGTTCTGTTTACGGCAACGTTCGGCGATGGCGCGATGGGTAATGACATCGGCCAGCGGTAAGGGTTGTTCGAGCCAGCGCCGGTCGAACGCAAAGGCGTTGGCCTGGGCTGAAAACTCCAATGAGCAGGCGAAATGCTCGGCATAGCGTGCCTGGTAGGCGGGGCTGGGGTAGGCAAAGCGGGCACCGAGCAACGGCAGGGGCTGGCCGAGTAGGTCGGCGCAGATGACCTTCAGCGAAACCAGGCAGAACTCCACGTTGAATTGGGTCAGGGCCGGATCCTCGCGGTAACCGCCAGCGGTCAACCAGATGCGTTGGCCGTCCGGCTCCAGGCTCAGCTCAAAAAGTGTTCCCAATAGCGCCGGGTAGCGTAGGGCCAGTTGCAAGGCGTCACCGAAGGTGGCACTGGTGAGCAAGGCGTAACCGAGCATGCCGTAGGACGACACGTGCATGCGCTGCCCCAATTCCAGGCCGACGTCCTGGCGCAAGGCAACGGCATTGGCACACACGCGCATTTCTTGCTGGGTGGTGATATGAGTGTCGGCGCGTGCCAGGTCGGCTTCGCGAATACCGCTGCCGGCCAGCAGCGTGTCATAGCTAACGCCTTCGGCCTTGAAGGTGTCCAGCACCCGCGAGACCGCATTGAGGGTAGTCAGGTGTGAATGCAGCATGGTGGGTTCCAGCCTGGGTTTGACAGGCTGGAGCAAGTTATGTGCCGTGGTCGGTCAATTGCGCTCGGGTGGGAAGAAAACGCGCTTGGCCTGGGCCAGGTTGATGGTGCTGCGATAGAAATCGACCTGTTGCTGTGCGTTGAGCCCTTGAACGTCATCGGCCGCCTGGCCTTGCGCTTGCTCTTGCGGGGTCTTCAAGCGAGCGCGCAGAAACCGGTCGAGCGGGGCATCGGAGGTCGAGTAATGGAAGTGGGCATACCAAAGCACGGTTTGCGTGGACTCATCGGTCAGGGTGTATTCGTCCAGATAATCCTTGGTAGCGCTTTTGAGTCGGCGTCGTTTAACGGGCTTCTTGACGCTGATCAGATGGCGGCTGATAAGCCATTCAACCCGTGTGAGCGTGGGTGGCTGTTGCTTGATCAGCGTCTGCACCTGCTCGTTGGCCTGCCCGTAAAGGGCTTGCACAGCATCATTGAGTTTCTTGCGCAATGCGGCGGCGGCGGGCTGCTCGCTTTCGGTGGCATTGACCTGGGTCAGCGCTTCTTCGATAGCCTCTGCGGCCTGCTCCAGCAGCTGCGCATGTTGATGAAACATACGTTCGATGCCGATCGGGGTGCGGGACGGCTTGCCGATTTGCGCCGTGGCGCGGGACTGGAATGTTGGCAGTTGGTCGATCAGCGACTGGCCATGGGCGACGCTGGCTTCGACCGTGGGGGCGGCAGGTGCCGGCTGGGTTGTACTGGGCGAAAGGTGCTCGACCCAGACACCCGGGGCTTTCTCATGGAAGGTCGCGATGAGTTTATGGGTCAACGGAGACTTGATGTCGACAAGGTCGGTCTCGAGCCCCACAGGGGTCAGGCGGGGCTCGCCAATCAGCATGCCGTTGAAGCGGGTATGGATGAATTTTTTCGCCGGCCTTGGCGGTGTGGGCGGCGGCGTAGGTCGGATTCTGGCGTCCGTCTGCTCAAGGTGCAAGGGCGCCAGTGCGGCCTTGGTCCGATTGGCAAAAGTGCTCAGCATGTTTCGCAGGTTTTCAACGGGCTTGTTGAGGGTCTTTTCGGGGAAATCCTCGCAGAAGTCCTGCAGTTGTTCGTCAATCAGCTGGAACTGCTCCACCAGGCTGGCCAAGGTTTCAATGCGTTCGTCCAGGCGCGCTTTGCTGCGCTCTTTCAGGGCATCTTGCAGGGTCTCTACGGCGATATCGGCCTTGTCGACAATCTTGCCGATCAGGCTCCAGGCGTCAGGTGCAGTGCTGATCGATTGCGGTTCCAGGCACAGGTTTCGCGCCAGCGTCACCTGCAGGGCCCGTAGATGGTCGCTGGTGTAGAGCGGCAGTTTGGCCTTGGCGGTTTGAATCAGCTGCGTGCCTGCGCGGGCAAGTTCGCGCAGTTCGGTGAAGCGCGTGTGGGTGTAGTCCAGGCGCTTGACCATGTCGTCGCACAGGTCTGTCATCAACTGCGCGTCGGTGATGCGGCTTGCCTGGGTCGACGTCGAAGGGGTTTCGATTTGGTCCAGTACCGTCTTGAGTTGCGGCGTGAACCGGGTTTGCAGTTCTCGGATGCCAGCCTCGTTGAGATCCAGTTGCGCCTTCACATATCCGAGGGCTTTTTGCTGGAAATCAGGCACCTGGGTGAAGACGTTCAAGGTCATCAGTTGTTGGCGTACCTCTTCGTATTCCAGGCTGTGGCTGTCGAGTTTGTTCAGGTAGGCCTGGCGTTTGGCCTGGGTCGAACTGCCAGGGGCGTCGCGCATGGCCTGGAATGCCTGTTGCAGGTCGCGCTGCGCCGCTTTCTTGGTTTTTTCAAAGGCGTTCAGGCTCGCGCTCAGCTTTTCGGACTTTGCCCTTGCTTCGTCTGCTGCCTTTTTCTGCTTGCTTTTGCGACCGCCGCCCGCCAGGCGTAGCCGGGGGTCGATAAACCACTTGCCCTGGGCGTTGTGAATCAGCGGCGGTCCCGTACGGTCAGGTGCTTTCGAGTCGACAATGACCACGGTTTCGTCACCGAACAGCTTCACCTCGAACCAGCGTTCGCCCACCGGTGCGTAGTAATGTTGTTCAAGCAGATAAAGATGTTGGTACGCCCCTTCTTCGCTGATGGCGTTCGCCAGGCCCTTGGGTTTCTCGACTTTGAAACTATCCAGTACCGTCGCCAGGCTGCTGGCGGTGGGGCGAGTGAGTGCGCCCTGGGTGTTGAGCGGCAGGTCATGATCGGCAGGCGGCTGTTCCTGGGTGCGGGTGGGTAGCTGTTCAACGCTGATTGCAGTTTCAGCGCTGACGCCGGGAATCTCTGGCTCGACCTTGGCAGCGCTGGTGCCAGGACGGGCGTGGGTAGACACATGCAGGGTCATGGCCATGCCCAGGTTGAGCAGCACATCGGTGAGCGCTGACCATTGCGCCTGTTGCTCGCCCTGTTTGTGGGCCTCGACGAAAGTTTGCACCTGGTCGAGGATCTGCCAGATCCAGGCGCCGGTATTCGCAATACGGCCCATGAAGGGCAATGCGGCATTGAAGATCAGCCAACCGGCCTGCTTGAACGTGGCCCAGCGGTTTTCAGCGTTGGACACCGATTGGCGGTCCGCCAGCGTCACCAGCGCCTTGGCATTGGCATCGAACAGGGTGGTAAACAGGTCACCGTTGAGGGCCTGCTGGCCCAGGCTCATGGGGCCGCTGTAGGTCCAGAGTTTGTCCGGTTCCACCAGGAAATCGGCCACCGCCCAGGGTGACGGCAAGTCACCAGGAAAGACGTAGTTGGTGTAGTCAGTGCGCACCGTGTCCGGCAGCCAGGCGACCACCGAGTCACGCAGCGTCGGCGATTGTGCGATGGCATACAACAGGTTCGCCGGTGACGGGAATTGCAGCAGTACCGGTTCGAATAGCGGGCGGTATAACAGGCATGGACCGGCTTCGGCATGTTGCGGGCCGATGACGTACATGTTGCTTACCACATCCTGGCCATTGCTCTGCCTGCGCTTGGGCACGAAGGCCAGGTGCCGGATGACAATCGCTTGCCCATCGACATAGCGGTCGGCACTTTCTGCCTGCATCACTGCTGCCACGTAGCGATAGCCGCGCTCATCGATCCCGCCCTCCTGGCGTATCTTGTACTGCAAGGCCAGTAGCGGCAGCTGGATGCGCAGGTGCTGGGTGTACAAGGCTTTTCGCCGCGTCGACTCGGTGGTGTCGTCGATCAATTTGCTGCGTATCAGCGCCGGGTAGGCACGGCCGATATCGGCCGTGGTGATGAGGGATTTCACGTAGCCGATAGTCAGCCACTGGGGCAAGGCCTTGCGCGTCTGCATGCGCAGGCTCTGGTTACCCAACGGCAGCGCGATCAGGTTTTGCAGGGCCAGTTCGGCCAGGCTGAAGGTGCTGGTCTCGACCTGCCCCGGTACCGTGAACGCGCCCCAAACCACCTGGCTCTGCACCTGGATAGTCAGGGTGTCCAGGGCCAGGTGCGCGGCTTCAGGATGCTCCTTGATGATCAACGCCCTGAGCGTGTCGCGGGCGTATTGCGTGAGAGGGGGGATATCGTCTTGGTACGTCTTGCCCTCGTTCTGGCTGTGCAGCGCAGCCAGGTCCTTGAGGTGCCGCGAATAAAACGCCCGGTCTGAGGCAGAGGCCTGGGCGAGCCAGTCCGGCAACACGTGTCGATACCAGTCAAGGTCCGGGCCCTTTGCGGTGACCTGCCCGGTGGTTCCCGTCAGTACACTCAGGGGGGCTGTTCTCGATGTGGCCGATGTGTCGATGGAGACGGTGGTGAAGGCGTCGATTTGCAGGGTGATCAGGGAGAAGGCCAACTGCTCGAAAAAGTTGCCGACGGGTTCATACAGCCGCCACTGCAAACGCTCGTAGTTAATTGGCTGATACACCAGCGTCGTCAAGTACTCGCCCAATTGGTCCTGGGTGGTGAATTTTCTGTAGCCGTCGAAGGACTGGCAGAGGATTACGTCTTGGCCCTCGGATTGCCCCAGCAGTACGGCAATAAATACTTGCGGGGTGTGGCTGGCCTTGCCGTCGCTCACCAGGTCGATGTCGACCAGGCAGGCCTGGAGCTTGCTGCCGGAGCTGCGGTTCGCCGGGTCGGGCGCGTGGTACAAGCGGCGCGCCAGCGCACAGTCGTCGTCGGTCCAGCCGTCCACCTGCTGCACATTCCAGGTATTGCGCAACGTGTTGGACAGTTCGTGCCAATGCGGGCCATTGCCGCCGCTGGTGTTCCAGTAATCCACCAGCTGTTCCTTGAACGCCTCGAATACCACAGGTGCCAGGACGTTGATGACGTTAGCGATTTCGACGATGCGCACCGGCAAATGCACGACCGGTTCGGTGAGTGGCAGCGGAGTAAGAAAATGCTCGCCTTCGATGCACAAGGTGGGCTCCTTCAACACGGCCTGCCTGGCCAGCAGGGTGCTGAGGGTTCGATACTGCGGGGGGCTGGAGATAATCTTGTCGTCGACCAGCTCCCACACCGGCGTGCCCAGCAGGGTGGTGTCCGGATTGATGTGCAGGTCGGGGTATTTTTCTGCCAGGGATTCGCGCAGCAGTTGGCCGGCCACCTCGGTGATCGAGGGTCCGACGCACAGCTGGGTAATCAATTTAAGAGGTAGGTCTTCGGGTTTGGCAGCCTGCGCGGTGGCGCTTGAAGTGGTCATGGTACATCCCTGTCTTGCCGATGGATGGGAACAACCCGAGGTTCAGGCCCGGGGTTTCCATGCTAGAAAAGCGCAAGACAGGGCAGGGGGTAGTTATCTAGGGTGGGCCTCGGTGCCCAGGTCCAGTTCTACCAGGCGGCGGATCTCGTCGCAGGCCAGGCCCGCTCCGAGTAGGGCGTGGAGCTTGCCGAATGCCGCTTCACGGGTCATGCCCGCACCCGACAGCACACCGGCATCGCGCAAGCGGCTACCGGCTTCGTAGACATCCAGTTCCACGCCACCTTCATGGCATTGGGTAATGGCGACCACCACTACATCCCGGACCTGTGCGCGCTTGAGGCTGGCGAGGAACTCGGGGTTGTCGCTGGGCCCGGTGCCGCTGCCATAGCACTCCAGGATCAGCGCCTGTACGCCGCTGTCGACCAGGCTGTCCACCAGCGCGGCACGCATGCCCGGCACCAACGGTACTACGCCGATATCCGCGATGGTCTTGGGCTGGCGATAATCCAGCGCGGCCGGCAGCGATTCGGCGCGGGGCTGGTTGTGCAGGCGCTGCAAGGCTGCAAACGGATGGCGGCCGAAGCTGCGCACCTTGGCGCAACGGGTCGGCGGTAGCAGTTGGCCGTGGAAATACAGCTGCACCCCGGATGCCAAGCCTTCGCCCAGCGCGGCCAAGGCACCGCTGACGTTTTCCCAGGCATCGCTGTCCGGCACGCCGGCGGGCAACATTGAACCGGTAAACAGCACCGGTGCGGGCAGGCCCAGTAGTTGGAAACTCATGGCTGCCGCACTGTAGGCCAGGGTGTCGGTGCCGTGCAGGATCAGTACGGCATCGCAGCCCTCGTCCACCGCCTCGACCACGGCGCTACGCAGGTGCTGCCAGTAGGCCGGGGTCATGTTGGCGCTGTCGATCAGCGGTGACATTTCGCGAAAGCGCCAGGCGGGTATCGATTGATTGGCAAGCTGGTCGCGCATGCGCGCTTCAAAACCCGATGCCGGGGCCAAGCCGTTGGCGCTGGCCTGCATGCCGATGGTGCCACCGGTGTAGAGCACCATGACGTTATTAGCTGGTTGCATTGAAGAATCTCCTGAACGAAAAACGCCGCCGGGCCCAGAGCATGCCCAAGGCCGGGCGGCGTGTCATCTATCTACGCTTAGCGTTGCGCTTGGGCGATCGATTCAGCAGTGGCTTGCACGGCAGGCTCCGGTTTTACCGGGCTGGCCGGCCAGGCCTTGCGGTCCAGGTCCAGGTCAGGGAACTGGCTGGAGTCGAACACCGGGGTCTTGATGCCTGCCGCACGCTGGTTGTCGTAGTCGTTCAGGATGCGCATGGCGATCTTGAACAGGAACGCCAGGGCGAACAGGTTGACGAAGGCCAGCATGGTCATGGTGATGTCGGCGAAGGCGAACACGGTGCTCAGGTTCTCGATGGAACCCCAGAAGATCAGCACCAATACCAATGCGCGGTAGCCCATCAGCACCTTGCGGTTATTGCCGACCAGGAAGCGCAGGTTACTCTCGCCCAGGTAGTAGTTGTACATGATCGAGGTGAACACGAACAACGCCAGGGCCACGGAGATAAACATGCGGCCCCAGTCACCGACCACCGCCGCCAGGGAGTTCTGGGTCAGGGCAATGCCGTCGCCTTCAAAGCCTGGGGTGTAGAAACCGGAAAGCAGGATCAGCAACGCGGTGCAGGTACAGATGATGAACGTGTCGAGGAACACACTGAACGCCTGCACCACGCCTTGGGCAATCGGGTGTTCAACCGAAGCGACTGCCGCTACGTTAGGCGCACTGCCTAAACCTGCTTCGTTGGCGAACACGCCGCGCTTCACACCCATGATGATCGCGCTGCCGACCAGGCCTCCGAAGGCTTGGTCGAGGCCGAACGCGCTCTTGACGATGGTCGCGAGCATGGCGGGCACGTGGTCGAATTGCAGCACGATCACGTACAGGGTCACGGCAATGTAGACCAGGGTCTTGACCGGCACCAGCAGGTCGGCAATCGAAGCAATACGCTTGATCCCGCCAATGAACACCAGGCCCAGCAACACCGCCAGCGCGAGGCCAGTGTAAGTGGTGTCGAGGCCGAAGGCATTGTTCAGCGAATGGGTCACAGCGTGCGCTTGCAGGCCGTTGAAGGCAAAACCGAAGGTCACCAGCAGCAGGAACGCCATGACCATGCCCAGCCAGCGTTTGTGCAGGCCATGCTGGATGTAATACGCCGGGCCGCCACGGTAGGTGCCTTCGGCGTCGGTGCGCTTGTACAGCTGGCCAAGGGAGCACTCGATAAAGCTCGAAGACATGCCCACCAGTGCAGTGACCCACATCCAGAACACGGCGCCCGGGCCACCCAGGGTCACGGCAATACCGACGCCGGCGATGTTACCGGCACCTACGCGGCCCGCCAGGCTGAGCATCAGCGCCTGGAACGAGCTGAGTTGGCCGGCGCTGCTCTTCAGGCTGTCTTTAAACACCGAGAACATATGGAAAAAGTGACGCAGTTGAACGAAACGCGAGCGGATCGTGAAATAACCGCCGAGCCCGACTATGAGCACGATCAGTACTTTCCCTGAGAGGAAGTCGTTGATGACTTCGAGCATGGAGTGTTCCTCGCTGATTTTTCTGATGGCAAACGCAGGACGGTCCGACACGTCGTATGGCACCAGCCAGTGCACGACCGTTCGACCCCAATCCTTTTGCGGGTGTTGTTATTCATGCGGTGTCGCGTGCTACCCGGGCCTCGTTACCGATGGCCGCAGACGCGAGAGGGGCGGCACTATACCTAGGCGAGACTGATCCGTCTGCACGGGCTGATTAAAGGTTTGTAGGAGCGAGCTTGCTCGCGAAGGTCGTTAACGATGAAGTTGGCTGTCTGGATGATTGCGGTCTCCTTACGTTTTTCGCGAGCAAGCTCGCTCCTACAAGCAAAAAAAAGGGCCTGAAGAACGAGCCTTCAGGCCCTCAAAAGGTGAGAGGTGTCTAGTCCCTCAACCTGGTGAGCGGTGCAACAAACGCTTAGGCCTTCAACGGGACCAGGCGTGGAGCGATCATGTTTTCAGGGCGCAGGATGTCGTCGAGCATGGCGTCGTCGAGCAAGCCTTCCTCACGCACCAGTTCCAGCACGCCGCGGCCGCTTTCAAGAGCGATACGCGCGATGCGGGTGGCGTTTTCATAGCCGATGTAGGGGTTCAGCGCGGTGACCAGGCCGATGGAGTGCTCCACCAGTTCGCGGCAGCGTGCTTCGTTGGCGGTGATGCCGACGAT
>Ga0160464_100553_pt1 | contig 25455 bp, 21 predicted proteins | sample HID1971I_E11MG_FD_108275 | JGI IMG/M metagenome (GOLD analysis project Ga0160464, IMG submission 108275) | Enriched millipede-associated microbial communities from UW Madison campus, WI, USA - HID1971I_E11 MG | ecosystem: Host-associated > Arthropoda: Insects > Digestive system > Unclassified ... | reverse complement strand
GTCGACACCACGCCGGACGCCTGCGCGATCATCTTCAATACCCCGGTACCGAACATGTTCTTCAACTGCGGTTGTGGCACCGGTGGCTTCAAAGCCACCCCGGGTTCAGGCAACGTCTTTGCTGCCAGCCTGGCCAAAGGTGAAATGCACCCATTGGCTGCGCCTTTCTCCATCGACCGTTTCCACAACGGTGCGCTGATCGACGAACACGGCGCTGCGGCCGTCGCCCACTAACAGGAGAAATTCCCTATGTTGCATATCTTCTGTCCTCACTGTGGCGAACTGCGCTCCGAAGAGGAATTCCATGCGTCCGGCCAAGCGCATATCCCGCGCCCACTGGATCCGAATGCCTGCACCGATGAAGAGTGGGGCGACTACATGTTCTTCCGCGACAACCCTCGCGGCCTGCACCACGAGCTGTGGATCCATGCCGCCGGTTGCCGCCAGTACTTCAACGCTACCCGCGACACCGTCACCTACGAAATTCTTGAAACCTACAAGATTGGCGAAAAACCCCAGTTCACCGCCAAGGCTTCTGGAGAGAAGGTATGAGCCAGATCAATCGCCTGTCCAACGGTGGCCGCATCGACCGCAATAAAGTCCTGACTTTCAGTTTCAACGGCCAGACTTACAAAGGCTTTGAAGGCGATACCCTGGCCGCCGCGTTGCTGGCCAACGGCGTCGACATCATCGGTCGCAGCTTCAAGTACTCGCGCCCACGGGGCATTTTCGCCGCCGGCGCCGAAGAGCCGAACACAGTGCTGCAGATCGGCGCCACCGAAGCTACCCAGATTCCCAACGTGCGTGCTACCCAGCAGGCGCTGTACCAGGGTTTGGTCGCCACCAGCACCAACGGCTGGCCGAGCGTCAACAACGACATGATGGGGATTCTCGGCAAGGTCGGCGGCAAGCTGATGCCGCCGGGTTTCTACTACAAAACCTTCATGTACCCGCAATCGTTCTGGATGACCTACGAGAAGTACATTCGTAAAGCCGCCGGTCTTGGCCGCTCGCCGACCGAGAATGATCCGGACACCTACGACAACTTCAACCGTCACTGCGACGTGCTGATCGTCGGCGCAGGCCCTGCTGGCCTCGCCGCTGCACTGGCTGCCGCCCGCAGCGGTGCGCGCGTGATCATCGCCGATGAGCAGGAAGAGTTCGGCGGGTCTTTGCTCGACTCCCGCGAAAGCCTCGACGGCAAGCCGGCCACCGAATGGGTTGCCAGCGTGATCGCTGAACTCAAAGCCCTGCCGGACGTGGTGCTGCTGCCCCGCGCCACCGTCAACGGTTACCACGACCATAACTTCCTGACTATCCACGAGCGCCTTACCGATCATCTCGGCGACCGTGCGCCGATTGGTGTGGTACGCCAGCGTATCCACCGCGTACGTGCCAAGCGCGTGGTACTGGCGACGGGTGCGTGCGAGCGTCCATTGGTGTACGGCAATAACGACGTGCCGGGCAATATGCTTGCCGGTGCGGTTTCAACCTACGTGCGTCGTTACGGCGTGGCACCGGGTAAAAAGCTGGTGCTGTCGACCAACAACGACCACGCCTACCGCGTAGCACTGGACTGGTTCGATGCCGGTCTCCAAGTCGTCGCCGTAGCCGATGCACGCCACAACCCCCGCGGCGCCCTGGTTGAGGAGGCCCGCGCCAAAGGCATTCGCATCCTCACCGGCAGCGCCGTGATCGAAGCCCGTGGCAGTAAGCATGTGACCGGTGTGCGCGTCGCCGCCATCGATGTCAAAGCGCATAAAGTCACCAGCCCCGGCGAATGGCTGGACTGCGACCTGGTGGCCAGTTCCGGCGGCTACAGCCCGGTGGTTCACTTGGCCTCGCACTTGGGTGGCAAGCCGACCTGGCGCGAAGACATCCTCGGTTTCGTACCGGGTGAAGCACCACAGAAACGCGTATGCGTCGGCGGCATCAACGGCGTCTATGGGCTTGGCGATTCCCTGGCCGATGGTTTTGAAGGCGGCGTGCGCGCCGCCAGCGAAGCCGGTTTTGCGCCGGTGGAAGGTACGCTGCCAAAGGCCTTGAGCCGTCTGGAAGAACCGACCCTGGCGCTGTTCCAGGTGCCCCACGAGAAAGCTACCGCACGGGCGCCAAAGCAATTTGTCGACCTGCAAAATGACGTCACCGCTGCTGCCATCGAACTGGCCACCCGCGAAGGTTTCGAGTCGGTGGAACACGTCAAGCGCTACACCGCACTCGGCTTCGGCACCGACCAGGGCAAGCTGGGTAACGTCAACGGCCTGGCGATTGCCGCGCGCTCGCTGAACGTGACCATCCCGCAGATGGGCACCACCATGTTCCGTCCCAACTACACGCCCGTGACCTTCGGTGCGATAGCAGGGCGTCACTGTGGGCACATCTTCGAACCGGTACGCTACACCGCCTTGCACGCCTGGCACGTGAAGAATGGCGCCGAATTTGAAGACGTCGGCCAGTGGAAGCGCCCCTGGTATTTCCCGCGCAACGGTGAAGACCTGCACGCCGCGGTGAAACGCGAATGCCTGGCGGTGCGTGACAGCGTCGGCCTGCTGGATGCCTCCACCCTCGGCAAGATCGATATCCAGGGCCCGGACGCCCGCGAGTTCCTCAACCGCATCTACAGCAATGCCTGGACCAAGCTCGACGTGGGCAAGGCGCGTTATGGCCTGATGTGCAAGGAAGACGGCATGGTCTTCGACGACGGTGTCACCGCCTGCCTGGCCGACAACCACTTCCTGATGACCACCACCACCGGCGGTGCGGCGCGCGTTCTCCAGTGGCTGGAAATCTACCAACAGACCGAATGGCCGGACCTCAAGGTGTACTTCACCTCGGTCACCGACCACTGGGCGACCATGACCCTGTCCGGCCCCAACAGCCGCAAGCTGCTGAGTGAAGTGACCGACATCGACCTGGACAAGGACGGTTTCCCGTTCATGACCTGGAAGGAAGGCCTGGTCGGCGGCGTACCGGCGCGGGTGTTCCGCATCTCGTTTACCGGTGAGCTGTCGTACGAAGTCAACGTGCAGGCCGACTACGCCATGGGCGTGCTGGAACAGATCGTCGAGGCGGGCAAGAAGTACAACCTGACTCCGTACGGCACCGAGACCATGCACGTATTGCGCGCCGAGAAGGGCTTCATCATCGTTGGGCAAGACACCGACGGCTCGATGACCCCGGACGACCTGAACATGGGCTGGTGTGTGGGCCGCACCAAACCGTTCTCGTGGATCGGCTGGCGTGGCATGAACCGCGAAGACTGCGTGCGTGAAGAACGCAAGCAACTGGTGGGCTTGAAGCCGATTGATCCGAACGTGTGGCTGCCGGAAGGCGCGCAGCTGGTGTTCGATCCGAAGCAGACGATCCCGATGAAGATGGTTGGTCATGTCACTTCAAGCTATGCGCACAACTCCCTCGGCTATTCGTTTGCGATGGCAGTGGTGAAGGGCGGCTTGAAGCGCATCGGCGAGCGGGTGTTCTCACCGCAGGCCGATGGCAGCGTGATCGAGGCGGAAATTGTGCCTTCGGTGTTCTTCGATCCGAAAGGAGATCGCCAGAACATCTGATAGACCGCGTCGCGGCCATCGGGAGCAAGCCCCCTCCCACATTTGAAGGTATTCACAAATCAAAATGTGGGAGGGGGCTTGCTCCCGATGAGGCCATCAGCCTCACAACAGAATTCAGGAAAGGTGCTTTATGACAGCAGCCAACGTTTACCAACAACGCCCCACCACCGGTGCCAAGGCCGAGTCGTCGCTGCACCATGCCGACCTCGCCAGCCTGGTCGGCAAGGGCCGCAAGAACGCCGGCGTGACCGTGCGCGAAAAGAAACTCCTCGGCCACCTGACTATCCGCGGTGATGGCCATGATGCCGCCTTCGCCGCTGGCGTACACAAGGCCGTCGGCATTGAGCTTCCCGGCCCACTGAGCGTGGTCGTCAAAGGCGAAACCAGCCTGCAGTGGCTCGGCCCGGATGAGTGGTTGCTGATCGTGCCAAGCGGTGAAGAATTCGCCGCCGAACAGAACCTGCGTGCCGCCTTGGGTGATTTGCACATCCAGATCGTCAACGTCAGCGGCGGCCAGCAGGTTCTCGAACTCAGCGGCCCTAATGTGCGCGATGTGCTGATGAAGTCCACCAGCTACGACGTGCACCCCAACAACTTCCCGGTGGGCAAGGCAGTGGGCACAGTGTTCGCCAAGTCGCAACTGGTGATCCGCCATACCGCTGAAGACACCTGGGAGCTGGTGATCCGTCGCAGCTTCTCTGATTACTGGTGGTTGTGGTTGCAGGATGCCTCGGCCGAGTTTGGCCTGAGTGTCCAAGCCTGAGGAGTGACCCATGAGCCGCGCACCCGATACATGGATTTTGACCGCCGACTGCCCCAGCGTGCTCGGCACGGTGGACGCGGTCACCCGCTATCTGTTCGAGCAGGGCTGCTATGTCACTGAACACCACTCGTTCGATGATCGCCTCTCGGGCCGGTTTTTTATTCGCGTCGAATTCCGCCAGCCGGACGGTTTCGACGAGCAGGCGTTTCGCGATGGCCTGGCAACACGCGGTGAAGCCTTTGGCATGATTTTCGAGCTGACCGCGCCGAACTACCGGCCGAAAGTGGTGATCATGGTCTCCAAGGCCGATCACTGCCTCAATGACCTGCTCTATCGCCAGCGCATCGGTCAGCTGTCGATGGACGTGGTTGCGGTGGTCTCCAACCATCCCGATCTCAAGCCGTTGGCCGACTGGCACCAGATTCCCTACTACCATTTCCCGCTCGACCCCAACGACAAACCGTCCCAGGAACGTCAGGTGTGGCAGGTGGTGGAAGACACTGGCGCAGAGTTGGTGATTCTTGCGCGCTATATGCAAGTGCTGTCGCCCGAGCTGTGCCGCAAGCTGGATGGCAAGGCCATCAATATCCATCACTCGTTGCTGCCGGGTTTCAAGGGCGCCAAGCCCTACCATCAGGCGTACAACAAGGGCGTGAAGCTGGTGGGCGCGACGGCGCATTACATCAATAACGATTTGGATGAGGGGCCGATCATCGCCCAGGGTGTGGAGGTGGTAGACCATAGCCACTATCCCGAGGATTTGATTGCCAAGGGGCGGGATATCGAAGGGCTGACCTTGGCGCGGGCCGTTGGGTATCACATTGAGCGACGGGTGTTTTTGAACGCCAATCGGACGGTGGTGCTCTGACTGGCGCCATCGGGGGCAAGCCCCCTCCCACAGGAGATTGCATTCCCAATGTGGGAGGGGGCTTGCCCCCGATGAGGCCCTCACAAACAACGCAAAAACAGCATCTGTACCCGAGCACTAACGCGCTGCCCACCCAAGCGGCAACGCAGTTCCACAAAAACAACAGCGAGGTGAAAGCATGTCTGGTAATCGTGGTGTCGTGTATCTCGGCAACGGCAAGGTCGAAGTACAGAAAATCGACTATCCCAAAATGCAGGACCCCCGTGGCAGGAAGATCGAGCACGGCGTCATCCTGCGCGTGGTCTCCACCAACATCTGCGGCTCCGACCAACACATGGTACGCGGCCGCACCACTGCCCAGACCGGCCTGGTGCTCGGTCACGAGATCACTGGCGAAGTGATCGAGAAGGGCAGCGACGTCGAAAACCTGAAAATCGGTGACCTGGTTTCCGTACCGTTCAACGTGGCGTGCGGGCGCTGCCGCTCCTGCAAGGAACAACACACCGGCGTATGCCTGACCGTCAACCCGGCCCGTGCCGGTGGTGCCTACGGTTATGTGGACATGGGTGATTGGACCGGCGGCCAGGCCGAATACGTGCTGGTGCCGTATGCCGACTTCAACCTGCTCAAACTGCCCGACCGCGACAAGGCCATGGAGAAAATCCGCGACCTGACCTGCCTCTCCGACATCCTGCCCACCGGTTATCACGGCGCTGTCACTGCCGGCGTTGGCCCAGGCAGCACCGTCTACATTGCCGGTGCCGGCCCGGTCGGCCTGGCGGCTGCCGCCTCTGCTCGCCTGCTCGGTGCGGCGGTGGTGATCATCGGCGACGTCAACTCGATCCGCCTGGCACACGCCAAGGCCCAGGGCTTTGAGATTGTCGACCTGTCCACTGATACACCGTTGCACGAACAAATCGCCGCACTGCTGGGCGAGCCGGAAGTGGACTGCGCCGTCGACTGCGTGGGCTTTGAGGCACGCGGCCATGGTCACGACGGCGTCAAGGCCGAAGCTCCGGCCACCGTGCTCAACTCACTGATGGGCGTGGTACGTGTGGCAGGCAAAATCGGTATTCCCGGCCTGTATGTCACTGAAGATCCAGGCGCGGTGGATGCCGCCGCGAAAATGGGCAGCCTGAGCATTCGCTTTGGCCTGGGCTGGGCCAAATCCCACAGCTTCCACACCGGGCAGACGCCGGTGATGAAGTACAACCGCCAGCTGATGCAGGCGATCATGTGGGACCGTATCAACATTGCCGAGATCGTTGGCGTACAGGTGATCAGCCTGGACGATGCGCCACGTGGGTATGGCGAGTTCGATGCGGGTGTGCCGAAGAAGTTTGTGATTGATCCGCATAAGTTGTTCAGTGCAGCGTAAAGCGTTGGGCAAATGAAAAAGGGCGACCCGTGGGTCGCCCTTTTTTGCGTCTGCCGCTTAAGGCTGCACTGAAGATCAAATGTGGGAGGGGGATCAGCGTGTGGCCAGCGCACCCTGGTAAATGGTCGGGCCTGTCGGCTGTTTGCTCACCGAGCCGCCCTTGCTCTCCGAGCTCACCATCAACTCCACCGGCTTGCTGATCGATTCCTGCTGGCGCGGGTTGAGGCCAATGATGCCCTTGCCGTCTTCCGGCAGCAGCCCTAACGAAACCGGCGTGCCACCTTCAGGAATGGCCCACAGCTCCAGGCTCTGGTCCGGTGCTGGCGCCGTGGAGGCAATCGGCTGCACTTCCAGGTAATCCTTGTGGGCCATGATCTGTGCCGCTGGCTGCTGGGTAGTGGTCACCAGCGTAGCGGCGGACTTGACGCTGTCCTGGGTGTAAAGGGCGCCGCCGATGCCGGCAACCACTACCACACAGGCGCCGATGAACAGGCGCGGGCGGCTCCAGAACGGAGGCTTTTGCTCAATCACTTGGGGTTGGATCGCAGTCATAAGTCTCTTCCTGACAAATTTTGTAGTCAGTGCATGGACCCCCTTATCCTCGATGGGTTCCAGGGTGGCCTTGGAACAACCGACGAGATACCCAGTCCAACGCCTGCTTTTGCTCCCACATTCAGAGGTTGTCTTGATGAAGATTTCACGCGGTTTCGCCCTTTCCTGTGTGATGACCCTGGCAGCAGGCCCGGTGTTCGCCGCAGGCTTCAGCCTTGGCGACGCGGCCAATGCCATCTCGGGCATGCAAGGCGGTAACAACAAGGCCGCAGCCGCTGCACCGTCATCCGAGACGGCCGGCTTGCTCAGCGCCCTGACTTCGCAACTCAACATCACCCCCGAACAGGCTGTCGGTGGTACCGGCGCGATGCTGGGCCTGGCCAAGAACAAACTGAGTGGCAACGACTATTCGCAACTGGGCAACAGCGTGCCGGGTCTTGATCAGTTGTCGGGCAACAACGCATTGGGCAGCCTTGGCGCCTTGAGCGGCCTGCTCGGCCAGAAGGGTGGCAGCAAGACCAGCGGCCTTGATGGTTTGCTGGGTGACGTGAAGAACACCAATGACCTGAATACCGCGTTCAGTGCGCTGGGCATGGACAGCGGGATGGTCAGCCAGTTTGCCCCGGTGATCCTGCAATACCTGGGCGGCCAGGGCGCCAGCAATTCAGTGCTTAGCAAACTCGCTCAAGCCTGGGGTACTGGCAGCTAGGCCCGCCCCGCGCGCAGTTGGTCGATGCGCGCATCTTTCTCCATCCAGAGCTGGTTCACCCAGTTCTGGACGGTCTGGCGGAACGCCGGATCATTCTCATAGTCCCCCTGCCATAACGCCGGGTCCAGATCGCGAGTGCGGATGTCAATGATCACCTTCGGCACCGCGCCGCTGATCAAGTCCCAGAACCCCGGAATCTTTTGCTGTGGATAGACCACGGTCACATCAAGTACCGCGTCCAGCTGTTCACCCATCGCCGCCAGTACAAACGCCACGCCGCCCGCCTTGGGTTTTAGCAGGCGCGTAAAAGGTGAATTCTGCTGCTTGTGCTTGGTCGCGTTGAAGCGCGTACCTTCCAGGTAATTGACCACCGTCACCGGCTGGCGCTTGAACAGCTCGCAGGCCTGCTTGGTGATCTTCAAGTCCTGGCCCGCCAGTTCCGGGTGCTTGGCCAGGAAGGCCTTGGTGTAGCGCTTCATGAACGGATAATCCAGCGCCCACCAGGCCAGGCCGAGGAAGGGCACCCAGATCAGCTCTTTTTTCAGGAAGAACTTGAAGAACGGCGTGCGCCGGTTCAGTGCCTGGATCAGCGCCGGGATATCGACCCAGGACTGGTGGTTACTGATGACGAGGTAGGAGGTGTCACCGCGCAGGTCATCGCCACCGCGGATGTCCCATTGGGTCGGAATGCACAGCGAAAAGATCAGCTTGTCGATCTCGGCCCAGGTCTCGGCGATCCACATCACCGCCCAGGACATATAGTCGCGAAAGCGACCCGGGGCCACCAGCTTGAGCAAGGCAAACACCATCAGCGGCCCGAACAGCACCAGGGTGTTAAGCAACAGCAGCAGTGTGACAAAACAGCCGGTGAGCAGGCGGCGCATAAATAACTCTTGGGATCTTGTGGGCGGGCCATGATAAGCAAGGTGAGTCTAGAGGCCAAATCGCAAATCAACGGACGAATGTTTCACAATGTGCCGTGTAGGGTGGCCGTCACTAACTAAGTGCCGCTTTTGCGGTCTAGAATCCGCCTACTTCTTTCCGAGGAAATCACTTCGTGAAACTGTTATTTGCCTCCCTCGCTCTTGTCACCCTGCCTGTCATGGCCGCCGAACCGACCCTTTACGGTCGCTACGAATACATCCAGTTGCCGGAGATCGGCGAAACCTTCAAGGCCAAGATGGACACCGGCGCGTTGACCGCTTCGCTGTCGGCTCGTGACATCGAGACCTTCACCCGCGACGGCGATGATTGGGTACGCTTCCGCCTTGGCGGCAAGGACGCCGGCAACAAGGTCTACGAGCACAAGGTGTCGCGTATCAGCAAGATCAAGAGCCGTGCCGACGAAGACGACGACAAGGACGAGCCCTCGGTGGCCAAGCGCCCGGTGGTCGATCTGGAAATGTGCCTGGGCAACGTCAAGCGCACCGTCGAGGTCAACCTCACCGACCGCAGCAGCTTCAATTACCCGCTGCTGATCGGCGCCAAGGCCCTGCGTGAATTGGGCGCGGCGGTGAACCCGGCACGGCGCTACACTGCCGACAAACCGGACTGCTGATTGAACCCATGCCGCACATCCTGATTGTCGAAGACGAAGCGGCGATTGCCGACACGCTGATCTTTGCCCTGCAAGGCGAAGGCTTCACCACCACCTGGCTGACTCTCGGCCAGGCGGCGCTGGAGCATCAGCGCCAGAGCCCTGCCGACCTGATCATCCTCGACATCGGTCTGCCGGACATCACCGGCTTTGAAACCTGCAAGCAATTGCGCCGCTTCAGCGAAGTGCCGGTGATGTTCCTCAGCGCGCGCGATGCCGAGATCGATCGAGTGGTAGGGCTGGAAATCGGTGCTGACGATTATGTGGTCAAGCCCTTCAGCCCACGGGAAGTGGCGGCGCGGGTCCGGGCGATCCTCAAGCGGGTCGGCCCGGGCGTGGCGCCGACGCTGTTCCAGGTCGACCTGGAGCGCATGCAGATCAACTATCGCGGGCACCCCTTGAGCCTCACACGCCATGAATTCCGCCTGCTGCAAAGCCTGCTGGAACAACCCGAGCGCGTGTTCAGCCGCGAACAATTGCTGGACGCGGTGGGGGTGCCGGCCGATGCGGGTTACGAACGCAATATCGACAGCCACATCAAAAGCCTGCGCAGCAAACTGCGCAGCGTGGCGGCGGACGCCGAGCCGATCCAGACTCACCGCGGCCTCGGCTACAGCTACAGCCCGAGCAACGGCTGATGCGCCTGGGGCTGCGGATCTTCCTGGTGTATGCGCTGTTTATCGGGCTGACTGGTTACTTTGTGCTCAATACGGTGATGAAGGAAATCCGCCCCGGCGTGCGCCAGTCCACCGAAGAAACCCTGGTGGATACCGCCAACCTGCTGGCTGAAATCCTGCGCGAGGATGTGAAGAACGGCACTCTCGGCCAGAGTCATTGGCCGGCGCTGCTCAAGGCCTATGGCAGTCGCCAGCCGGGTGCGACCATTTGGGGCCTGCCGAAAAACCAGGTCAACCATCGCATCTACGTCACCGATGCCAAGGGCACGGTGCTGCTCGACTCCTCGGGTGAAGCGGTGGGCCAGGACTATTCGAAATGGAACGACGTGTACCTGACTCTGCGCGGCGAATACGGTGCGCGTTCCACCCGCAGTGCGGCGGAGGACGCTGCCTCATCGGTGATGCACGTGGGCGCGCCGATTCGCGATAACGGCCAGATTATCGGCGTGGTCACCGTGGCCAAGCCCAACAGTTCATTGCAACCCTATGTCGACCGCACCGAACGCCGCCTGCTGTGGTACGGCGCCGGGCTGGTGGTGCTCGGCTTGCTGCTGGGGGCTTTGTTGTCATGGTGGTTGAGCGTGGCGCTGCGGCGGTTGACGGCTTATGCAGAGGCGGTCAGCGAAGGACGGCGCGCCGAGTTGCCCCATTACCGAGGCGGCGAGTTGAAGCAGTTGTCCACCGCCGTGGAGCACATGCGCACGCAGCTGGAGGGCAAGGCTTACGTCGAGCGGTACGTGCACACCCTGACCCATGAACTGAAAAGCCCGTTGGCGGCGATTCGTGGCGCGGCGGAGCTGTTGCAGGGCGATATGAGCCGTGAACAGCAGCAGCGTTTTGTCGGCAACATCGACAGCGAAAGTGCACGCCTGCAGCAGTTGATCGAGCGCTTGCTCAACCTGGCCCAGGTGGAGCAACGCCAGGGGCTGGAAGAACAGTCGAACATCCCGCTGGCGGCCTTGGTCGAGGACGTACTCAAGGCCCAGTGTGCGCGGATCGAAGGCGCCGGCTTGCACGTCGAGCAGGCGATTGCCGCCGACGTGAAGGTGTTTGGCGAACCCTTCCTGCTGCGCCAGGCCTTGGGCAATCTGCTGGACAACGCTCTGGATTTCACCCCGCCCGGTGGTGCGCTGCGGTTCAGTGCGCAGGTGCGGCATAACGATGTGCAAGTCAGCCTGTTCAATCAGGCCGACGCCATTCCCGACTACGCCTTGCCGCGTTTGAGCGAGCGCTTCTACTCGCTGCCACGCCCGGCCAGTGGGCGCAAAAGCACTGGGCTGGGCCTCAACTTTGTCGAAGAAGTGATGAAGCTGCACGGCGGCTCGTTGCAGATCGGCAATGAGCCTGGTGGTGTGCAAGCGGTGCTGCATCTCCATACAGTCTCCACATTACCCACATAAATCCCCCACACGTATTCCCCAGACTCTCTCCCATTCAAACAGGGAGAGACCCATGAACCGCAGCCTGCTTTTCAAACTTGGCGCGATTGCGCTGCTGATTCTGCTGTTGTTGATTCCACTACTGATGATCAACGGCATCATCAGCGACCGCCAGCAACTGCGCGACGGCGTCTTGATGGACATTGCCCGCAGTTCCAGCTACGCCCAGCGCCTGGCCGGGCCGGTCATGGTGGTGCCGTATCGCAAGACCGTGCGCGAATGGAAGCTCAATGAAAAGCTCAACAAGCGCTATGAAGAAACCCGTGAAGAGCGCGGGCGTCTGTATTTCCTGCCGGACCGCTTTGAACTTGACGGCAAGGTGCAAACCGAACTGCGGGCACGGGGCATTTACCAGGCGCGGCTGTTCCACGCCGACAACCGTATCAGCGGGCGTTTCGAGTTGCCTGCGCAGTTGGGCATCACCGAAAACTTTGCCGATTACCGTTTTGAACCGGCGTTCCTGGCGGTGGGTATCAGCGATATTCGCGGGATTGAAAACGCCCTGAAGCTGGAACTGGGTGACCAACGCCTGGAATTTTCGCCGGGCTCCCAAGTGGACTGGCTGGGCGAGGGCGTGCATGTGACGTTGCCGGAGCAGGACGGCAAGCAACCTGCGGTACTGGAGTTCGCCTTCGACCTGCGCCTGCAAGGCACCGAACAACTGCAAGTGGTGCCGGTGGGCAAGACCAGCCAAGTATCGCTGGCGTCCAACTGGCCGCACCCGAGTTTTATCGGCAACTTCCTGCCGGCTCAACGGGCAGTCACCGACCAGGGCTTCAGCGCCAACTGGCAGACTTCATTCTTCTCCACCAACCTTGAGCAGGCCCTGCAAAACTGCCTGGACGGGCAAGGCTGTGAAGACTTCACCAACCGCAGCTTTGGCGTGAACTTCATCGACCCGGTGGACCAGTACCTCAAGAGCGACCGCGCGATCAAGTATGCGCTGCTGTTTATCGCCCTGACCTTTGCCGGCTTCTTCCTGTTCGAAGTGCTCAAGAGCCTGGCCGTGCACCCGGTCCAGTATGCGCTGGTGGGTGTCGCGCTGGCGTTCTTCTATCTGCTGCTGTTGTCGTTGTCCGAGCATGTGGGCTTTGCCCTGGCGTACCTGATATCCGCCAGTGCCTGCGTATTGCTGATTGGTTTCTACGTGTGCCATGTGCTGCGCAGCGTTGCTCATGGCTTGGGGTTCTCGGCGGGGCTGGCGGCATTGTATGGCTTGCTTTACGGGCTGCTGAGTGCCGAGGATTACGCGCTGCTGATGGGCTCGCTGTTGCTGTTTGGCCTGCTGGGTACGGTGATGGTGCTGACGCGCAAACTGGATTGGTATGGGGTGGGCAAGCGCAAGGTGGAGATGGAGCAATGATCGGATTGCGCGAAGATCAGCAACTGAAGAACAGGATGGTCAACTTCCTCAATCACGCCGCCTTTCAGTGTGGGAGGGGGCTTGCCCCCGATAGCGATGGTTCAGAAACAGATGTGCCCAATGACACGCCGCAATCGGGAGCAAGCCCCCTCCCACAGTGGACGGCGGTGAGTTTTAGATGGGCGGCTGGGTCTGCAGCATTGAAGGCAGCTGGCTGACCTCGGCGTACCAGGCGGCGAGCTTGGGGTTATCCGTGCGCCATTGCAGGTCCGGGTGGCGGAAGTCGAGGTAACCCAGGGCACAGGCCACGCTGATGGCGGCGATATCGAAGTGGCTGGCCAGTTCGGCAATGGCGTCCTGTTCCAGCTCGGCAAGGGCACGACGGATCTTGTTGCGCTGTTCATCCAGCCATTGGTCCCAATGCTTTTCCACCGGGCGCATGGCGGTCTCGTAACGCACCAGCACGGCGGCATCCATGATGCCGTCGGCCATCGAGGCCAGGGTCAGGCGCCGCCAGCGGGCCGAGCCATCTCGGGGGATCAGCGGGTTGCCGACGTGCTGGTGATCGAAGTAATCGAGGATCACCCGGCTGTCGTGCAGCACCGAACCGTCGGCCAGGCGCAGGGCCGGGATCTTGCCCACGGGGTTGCCTTGCAGCACTTCGGCATCCGGGTTGACCGGTGTCGGCAGGCAAGCGTGCAGGGCCACGCGGTCCTGCTGGCCGGTCTCGCTCAGCAGCACGCGGACTTTGCGTACGAACGGCGAAGCGGGGTTGTGGAACAAGGTCATGCTGGGGGCGGACATGGGCATTTCTCGAAATGGACTGGGGCTAGCGTAGATGCTTGCGCAGTGGCTGGCGAGGGGGATTTTTGTGATCCTGAGGGCCTCATCGGGGGCAAGCCCCCTCCCACAGTGGACGGCGTTCACAAATCAAATGTGGGAGGGGACTTGCCCCCGATAGCGCCCTCAGCCGCGCCGCTTGCCCAACGCCCAGGCGCCAATGGCAGCAGGTACGCCCAACCCCACCCAACTCAACGAATCCCACACCCCATCCCCCAGCAGCGCCGCAAACAACCCGACGGCGCTGAACAGGCCAATCCCCAGCGGTATGCCAAACACCTTCCAGAAATTCGACTGCCGCGGCTTCATACCTTGGCCGCCTTGCGCCGCACGATCCATAAGTAAATCCCGCTCACCAGTACGACGATGGTCAGCACATCCAGGACCGCCCACAGGATCTTCATCGGCATGCCGCCGTAATCACCGAAGTGCAACGGTTGGGACAGACCCATGGCGTCCATGTACCACGGTCGTTCGGCGATGGCGGTAACGGCCAGGGTGCTGGCGTCTATCAGCACTGGTGTCAGCAGATGGGAAGTCAGGTGGGTGCTGCCCTTCATGAACACGGCGTAGTGGTGTTCACTGGAAAAGCGTGTACCGGGGAAGGCGATAAAGTCCGGTTCCATATCGGGCGCGGCCTTGGCGGCAATGCTCAGCAGCTCAGTGGCTGGTGCGCGATGGGTCAGCGGCGCGGCGTTTTTGTACGGTTCGATCAGGGCGCTGAGGCTGTCCTGGCGCCAGGCGGCGATGAGCAGGTCGGCGCAGGCGCTGATCACGCCTGTCACGCCCACGACCAGCGCCCAGGTCAGGGTGACTACGCCGATCAGGTTGTGCAGGTCGAGCCAGCGCAGGCGGGTGGACTTGTTCTGGCGCACGGTGGCGAATTTCAAGCGGCGCATGAACGGCAGGTACAACACCGTGCCCGAAATAATCGCCAGCACAAACAGAATACCCATGAATGCCAGCAGCAACTTGCCCGGCAGGCCGGCGAACATATCCACATGCAGGCGCAGCAGGAACAGGGTCAGCCCGCCGTTCGCCGATGGTGTTTCCATTGCCTCGCCGGTGCGGGCGTCGAGCATGAAGGTATGGGATGCGTTCGGCTCAGTGCCCGCTGTGGCGGCCATGATTGCGATCACACCGTTCTTGTCGTCCTCATCCCAAGCCAGGTATTGCAAAGCCTCGCCGGGGCGATGGGCCTGGGCTTTAGTCACCAACTGCTCAAGGTTGAGCTGCGGTGTATTGGCGGGCATCTGCGCCAACTCGGGCTCGTTGCCCAGCAGATGGTCGATCTCATGGTGGAACACCAGCGGCAGGCCAGTGAGGGCGAGCAGCAGCAGGAATACGGTGCAGATCAGGCTGGTCCAGGTGTGGATGAAGGACCAGCGGCGGATGGTTTTGCTTTTCATCACGGCTCCAAGGCAAAAGGGCCGCAGTTCAGGCGGCCCTTCATAAGCGGTTTTTCACCGTCTTAGAATTTGTAGTTCACGCTGGCAACCACGTTGCGCTGGTCACCGTAGTAGCAATAGAAACCGTCGCAGGTGGACAGGTAGTCCTTGTTGAAGATGTTCTTGGCGTCCACGGCCACTGTGACACCCTTCATGGCGCTGTTCACACGGCCTAGGTCGTAGTGCACCGAGGCGTCGTAGACAGTGTAGGAACCTACATGGCCGAGTTCGGTGTTGGCGGCGTTGCCGTAGGTATCGCCAACGTAGCGCACGCCTGCACCTACGCCGAAGCCGTCCAGTAACCCACTGCGCCACGTATAATCGGCCCATCCTGTCGCCTGGTTGCGTGGTAACTGGTTCATGCGATTGCCTTCTTCCCCGGTCGCGCCCTTGGTGATCTCGCTATCGTTATAGGTGTAGGAGCCTACCAGTTTGAGGCTGTCGGTGACGTCGGCGCTGGCTTCCAATTCCAGACCGCGATTGCGCACTTCACCGATCTGGCGCGTGATGCTGCCCTCAGTCACCGTGGAGTTCTTTTGGGTCAGGTCAAATACCGCCGCTGTAAACAAAGCCTTTGTCCCCGGTGGCTGGTACTTGATCCCTGCTTCGTACTGTTTGCCTTCAGTCGGCTTGAAAGCCCCGGTGCTGGCCACCTGTGTACCGGTACCCGCTTGGAACGATTCGGCATAGGACAGGTACGGTGTGATGCCGTTATCGAACACATAGCTCAGCGCGGCATTTGCGCTGAAATGCTTGTCGCGTTGTGTGTTGGTGACGTCGCTCAGGTTATGGAAAGTCGTGCCGGTGTGTACCCAGTCTTCCCGTCCGCCAAGCGTCAGTCGCCAGTTGTTCAGTGCCATCTGGTCTTGGACATATAGGCCGGTCTGTTGGGTCTTCTGGGTGTAGTCATACATGGTGAAGTACTGGACATTGGAGAAGTCCTGTCCATACACCGGGCGGTTGAAATTGATGGTTGGCACGCCGGTCGAACCCCAGTCCCAGCGCGCATTGCTGGTGGAGCGCTGATGGTCCAGGCCTAGCAGCAGTGTGTGGTTCACGGCGCCAGTGTTGAAGTCGGCCTGCAAGTTATTGTCGACCGCGAACTGACTGATGTCCTCATCGACCTTGCCGGCTGAACGACGCACGTTGCCGTCAGCGTCAACTGCGGTTTCCGGGCCATTGGGGAAGAACGCACCACCGGCGGTCAGGCCCTGGAACGACAAGTCGTTCTTGGTATAGCGCAGGTTTTGGTGGAACTGCCAAGTGTCGTTCAGGCGCGTTTCAAATGCATAGCCCAGTGCGTAGTAAGTGCGGTCATAGAATTCCCAGTCTGGATCGCCCAGGTTCTTATGATGGGAAATCTTGCCGGCTGGCGAACTCAATTTGGTGCCCTGCAATGGCAGGAACTGACCGGTGATACCGGTATCATCGCGGGTGAACTGGGTGAGTAACGTCAGCTTGGTGTCGTCGTTGATATTCCACGTGAGGCTGGGGGCAACGTTGTATCGCTTATCGGGGATGTGGTCCACCGCGGTATTACTGTCGCGCACCACGCCGCTGATTCGGTAGAGGAACTGGCCTTCGTCGTCGATTTTGCCGGTGCTATCGAAGTTGAACTGCTTGTGGTTATTGCTGCCGGCCTGCACTTCAATTTCGTTTGAGCTTTCGGCCTGGGGGCGGCGGCTGACCATATCCAGCAGGCCGCCGGGTGGCGTTTGCCCGTAGACCGACGACGCCGGGCCTCGCAGCACCGCGATGCGTTCCAGATTCCAAGTGTCGATTTTTGGCGTTGCGTAGTTACCTTTGGGCAATGGCAGGCCATCGAGGAATTGGGTCGGGACAAAACCGCGTACCAACAACCAGTCACTGCGCGAGTCGGAGCCATAGCCACTGCTCTGTACGCCTGCGGTGTAGCGAAGGGCGTCGTTGAGGTTGAGAACGGAGCGGTCTTCCATTTGCTGGCGGGTAATGACCGTGACGGAACGGGGCAGCTCGGCGATAGGGGTATCAGTCTTTGTGCCCGCTGCTGTGCGAGTAGCGACATAACCTTCCACCGGCCCCCAAGCGCTCTCATAGCTGCCCTGGCCGGTGATATTGGTAGTCGGCAAGGCGACGACGCCTTCCGGAACCGGCACCAAGGTGTAAGTGCCCGCACTGCTTTGTTCCAACTGCAAGCCAGTACCGCGCAACGCTTCACGCAACGCGCCCTGCGCATCGAACTGGCCCTTAACCGGGGCCGAGGTCTTGCCGGCGGCGAGTGTCGGGTTGAGGGTCAGTGCCAGGCCGGCCTGGCTGGCGATCTGGTTCAGGGTGGCGGCCAATGGCGCGGCCGGCAGGTTGTAGGCACGCGTGCTGGAGGCTTGTTCAGCAGCGGCCAGTGCGGTGCTGGTCAGCGGGGTGCCGAGGACGATGGCCAGGGCTAACAGGCTGGGGCGCAACAAGGTGTCTAGCGTGCGGGACATAGGGCGGCTCCTGAATGGAAATATTTCTCAATTGCCTAGGTGCCGAACGAGAAGCGGAAAGTGATAGGGCCGGGCGAAACTATTTTTTTGGCGGTGTGTTTCAGGGCCTCATCGGGAGCAAGCCCCTCCCACATTTTGGATATGTGAATACCGTCCAATGTGGGAGGGGGCTTGCTCCCGATGGCGATTGCCCGGTCACCACAGAATCTAAGGCTTGGCAGCTACGGTCACCCACCACGGCGTGTGCTGCTCGATCTGCACGGGCAAGGTCGGCAGCAGCGCGTTCAACGCAAGGGTGGTGTCGTGCAAGGGGAAGCTGCCGGTGATACGCAGCTCGGCCACGTCGTTATCCACACCCAGGTAGCCGGCGCGGTAGCGACTCAGTTCATTGACCACATCCCCCAGGCGGGCGTTGTCGACCACCAGCATGCCGCGGGTCCAGGCATCGGAGGCCGGGGTGACAGCCAATGTCGGGCCCAGGCCGTCGCTGCGCATCAGCACCTGCTGGCCGGCCTTGAACACCTGTTCCTGATGCAGTGCCGTAGGCTGGGCGGCCACGGCGGACTGCAATACGCTCAGGCGCGTGGCCTCGTCTTCGCGCTTGACGATAAACCGCGTGCCCAACGCTCGCAGACTGCCGTCGCGGGTTTGCACATAGAACGGGCGTGCATCGTCATGGCCGGTTTCGACGAGGATTTCGCCTTCCTGCAACACGATCAACCGGCGTTTTTCATCGAAGCGCACATCAATGGCGCTATGGGTGTTGAGGTTGATCTGCGTGCCGTCTGCCAGTTTCAGTGTGCGTTGCTCGCCGGTGGCGGTGCGCTGGTCTGCCAGCCAATAGTGGATCGGCACGTACCGCTCGCCGGCAAACAGCGCCAGGCCGCACACCAGCACGATGCTCGCCAGGCCACGGCCCAGCTTGCGTACGCGTTGGCGAATGCCTTGGCGCGATTGCAGCAATGCCGCACGCGCCGGGCCCGAGGCCACGCTGAAACGCTGGTCGAGCATGCCCAATTGGCGCCAGGCGCGGGCATGTTCCTCATCGCTGGCCAGCCATTTGGCGAACTCTTCGCGTTCCACCGCGCTGCCGTCGCCCGAGTCGAGGGACAGTTGCCAGGCAATCGCGGCATCCAGCACCCGCGCTGACACCGGTTTGGCACTGACGGCGGTCACGACGGCTCGCCGTACAGCGCGATGTAGCACTGGCGAATGCCCTGGGCAAGGTACTGGCGCACGCGGGGCACCGACACACCGAGGCGCCGGGCGATTTCTGCATGGCCCAGGCCGTCGAGACGGTTATAGAGGAAAGCGGCGCGAGCCTTGCTCGACAGCCTGCCGAGCAGGCGGTCGATGGCCTTGAGGTCTTCGAGGATCAGGTGCTGCTCTTGCGGCGAAGGGTGTTCGCTTTCCGGGATCAGCATCAACTCGGTGAGGTAGGCCTGTTCCAGGGCGGCGCGGCGGAAATAGTCGAACAGCAAGCCCTTGGCAATGGCCACCAGGAACGCGCGAGGTTCGCGGGGTTCGCGCAGCTCATCCCGGCCCAGCAGGCGCATGAAGGTGTCCTGGCTCAGGTCTTCGGCGCGGCTTGGACATGCCACATTGCGCCGCAGCCAGGCTAACAGCCAGCCACGATGGTCGCGATACAACGCGCCAACAAGCTCACTGTGTGGGGTCTGGACCGACGACACGGCATCACCGAATAAATAAGGGGCTTTAACTAACGAGAATTATTCGCGATTGTGTCAGAGGCGTGAGGTGGGTGCAATTGGCGTCTGTCGGGATGCCATTAAAAGGATGGCGCTTGTTGGCGGCGTTTCCATTGGGCCAAACGCTCTTGCAGGGCATGGGGCGTGTCGATCTGCTGCTGCCTGGCACGGCTGAACAGGATCAGCATCAGCTCCGCCGTGGCCAGTGCGTCGGCGCTGGCGTGATGGCGTTCGCCTGCCTGAAGCTTGAAGTGGTTGAGCCAGTCGTCCAGGCCGGCTTCGCGCAGCGTGACGTCGGGGCACAACAGAGGGGCCAGGTCGGCTACATCCAGAACGGGATGGACCAGTCGATAATCCAGGCTGTCCTTGAGCGCCCGGCCCAGCATGTGTTGATCGAAGGGCGCGTGGAAGGCCAGTAGCGGGCTGTCGCCAACAAACGTCATGAAATCCAGCAGCGCTTCGGCCGGGTCGCTGCCGGCAGCGATCGCGCTGGGGCCGAGCCCGTGGATCAACACGCTGGGGCTGAGTTTGGTGTCGGTGCGTTGCAGGGTGCGTTCAAACAGTTGGGAAAAATCCACTGCACCATCCTCGATGACCACGGCGCCGATGGACAGTACCTGGTCACGGTTAAGGTTCAGGCCGCTGGTCTCCAGGTCCACCACCACCCAGCGCTGGCTGCGCAACGGGCCGTCGCCCAAGGCGCGAGGCTTGGGCAATTGCGCCAGGCGCTGCTGCTGCGCCGCATCCAGGCCAGGTTTTTTCTTATGCCACCAACTGAACAGGCTCACAGTTGATACCGCAAGGTCAGGCTGCTTTGCAGGCGCTGGGCCTGGCGCAGGGCTTCACGCAGGATGCGCCGGTCCAGATGGTTGAGGCTGTCGGGGTCGACGCGGTTGGAATAGGGCAGGTTTTCACGGGTCTGCAATTGGTGCTGCTGCATACGGGTCTGCTGGATAAAGTGGTAAGCCTCTTCATAGGCGGCACCATCCAGCGGTTCGATCACTTGCTTGGCCACCAACTGGCGCAGGCGTTCCTGGGTGTTGTTGGCGTGGATACCATTGGCCAGTGCCAGCAGGCGTGCACCGTCCACGAATGGTGTAAGGCCCTGCACCTTGAGATCCAGGGTAGCCTTCTCGCCGCCTTTGCGCGTCAGCACGAACTCGCGCAAACGCCCTACCGGCGGGCGCTGGCGCAGCGCGTTTTCGGCCAACATGCGCTGGAACAAGCGGTTATCCGCCACCTGATCGAGAATGCCCTGGCGCAGTTGCTCGCAGCCGCGCTCATCGCCCCACACCGCGCGCAAATCAAAATAGATGCTCGAGCCCAGCAGGTTTTCCGGTGTTGCCTCACGGATAAACGCGCCGAAGCGCCGCGCCCACTCCACTCGCGACAAACACAGCTCGGGGTTGCCGGCCATGATATTACCCTTGCACAGGCTGAAACCGCACAGCGCCAGGCTCTGGTTGATGTGCTGCGCCAGGGGCAGCAAGCGGCCACGGATCTCGGCGGCTTCGACAGCGTCCTTGGCCTCGAACAGGATGCCGTTGTCCTGGTCGGTGTACAGCGTTTGCTCGCGGCGGCCCTCACTGCCGAAACACAACCAACTGAACGGCACACCGGGGTCGCCTTTTTCCGCGAGGGTCAATTCGATCACGCGACACACGGTGTGGTCGTTGAGCAGCGTAATGATGTGGGTGATCTGGGTGGACGACGCTCCATGGGCGAGCATGCGCTCCACCAACTGGCCGATTTCACCACGAATTGCCACCAGGTTTTCCACTCGTGGCGCGTTGCGGATGGTACGGGCCAGGTGCACCAAGTCCACACGTTGCAGGGAGAACAGGTCACGCTCGGATACCACGCCACACAGGCGCTGGTCCTTGACCAGGCACACATGGGCGATATGCCGCTCGGTCATGGCGATGGCCGCGTCGAAAGCGCTGTGGTCCGGGCTCAAGGAGAAGGGCGCCTGAGTCATATGGCCTTCAATGCCCTGGCTGAAATCGCTGGCGCCATCGGCCACCACCTGGCGCAGATCGCGCAGGGTGAAAATGCCCAGGGGCGCCTTGTGCTCGTCGACAATCACAATGCTGCCGACTTGCTGCTCGTGCATCAGCGTCACCGCTTCACGCAACGGCGTGTGCGGGCTGCAGGTGACCGGGTGGCGCATGGCCAATTCGCCCAATCGAGTGTTCAGCGAGTATTGGGTGCCGAGGGTTTCCACGGCTTTTTGCTGTACCTGCTGGTTGACCTGGTCGAGCAGGCTGCTGACACCGCGCAGGGCGAAATCACGAAAGGGGCTGGAAAGCGCGAACAGCTTGATAAAGGCCGGCTTGTTCAGTTGCAGGCAGAAGGTATCTTCGGCGGCCTTGTGTTCGGTACGGGTGGCGCGTTCACCCAGCAACGCAGCAAGGGGGAAACACTCGCCGGTGGTGATTTCAAAGGTAGTTTCTTGCGAGTCAGGCCGTTCGCCGACCACTCGGCCCTGCTTGACGATATAGAAGTGTTCGACCGGGCCGCCCGATGGCTTGAGGATACTGTCGCCGGGTCCGTAGAAGCGCAGTTGGCACTGTTCCACCAGAAACGCCAGGTGCGCCTGCTCCATCTGGTTGAATGGCGGGAAGCGTTGCAGGAATTGCAGGGTGCCGTGGATGTTCTGCAACACCGCAGTTTTTCCTGCCTGTGCGAATGCATCAGCTTTACTCATAACAGTGACCGCAGTTTTTGTCGTTATCGTGCTGCATGGTCGACGCCTGCACGGCGGGTGCCCATTGGACGTAAGTCTAGGTTGATGAAAACCGCACAAAACTAGGGAAAAACCTTACATGACTATCGTCCGAAACCCGTAGAACGCCCACTAGGCAAACTTTCCGACGAAGTGCACATTGTTCGCCCTTCCGACGATGTCTGACATCTGTGCTGGGAGATTGATGAGAATTGCTGAGAAACGTATGTCCGACCACGATATTTTGAGTGATGCCGAGCGCGAGGCGCTGAGCGCCGTGATGCTGGAGCCTGATTTACCGCCACAACGCGTGTTGATCGTGGACGACGACAAGGATGCGCGTGAACTGCTGGCGGAGATCCTGGGCCTGGACGGTATTCGCTGCATGACCGCCGACAGTGGTGAGAAAGCGTGGGATTTGTTGAAGTCCAGCAGCTCCATCGGTTTGCTGATCACTGACCTGCGCATGCAGCCCAGCAACGGCCTGGAGTTGATTCGCCAGGTGCGTGAGTCGACCCGGGCGGCGCTGCCGATCATCATCATGTCGGGTGACGCCGAAGCGCCGGATGTGATCGATGCGATGCATTTGAGCGTGGTGGATTTCTTGCTCAAGCCGATTGATAGCGTGAAGTTGGCGAAGTTGGTCAAGCGGGAGTTGGGAATGGTGCAATAACTACCGCTTATCTTTTCCTTGTTTGAACTGTCAATTCTCACAGTAGGCAAGCAGCTGGCCAGCGGGTCTACTGCACTGGAGAGTTCTGGTCGTCAGCCGGGACCTTATACCCTCCAAAGGAGCTTGTTATGCCTATTCAAACGTCTACTGAACAAGCCGCTAGCGACAACGCAAATATTCTAATTCTCAGGGATGGAAAGGCGCGCTTTTTAAAATCTTCTAATGTAGGAGCAAGCTTGAGACATTTTGTGGTCATCATGGAAGGCGCCGGGTCGTTGACAGCTCAGTATGGGAACACACTGTTTCCGCGGGACGAGCCCTACGAGTTCGACTTTCCACGGGATGAAGATAAGCATCGAGGAAACATCGATTATAGAGACGAAAATGGCGTTTACTTTATAAAGCCGACGTCTGGAAAGTTTTTTGTTGTTTCCAAAGACGCAGGTTCGCCAGATACGTATATAAATTATATTAACTACGTGAATTTGAAATTTGAATATGAAGGACAAGAACTCACGATTAACGGCACAGGTGAAGCCACTTTTGTTTTTAATTGATAGCCCTCCTAATAAGAACAAAGCCCTGATCTCACGAACAGGGCTTTCTTCCTTTCAGCGTTTACTCAACGCCCATTCTTAGCCTTGAACTCCCGACGCCTGCGGTGCAACACCGGCTCGGTATACCCATTAGGCTGCTTGGTCCCCTCAATCACCAACTCCACCGCCGCCTGGAACGCGATGTTGCTGTCGAAATCCGGAGCCAGTGGGCGGTACAACGCGTCCCCGGCATTCTGGCGGTCCACCACCGGCGCCATGCGCTTGAGGCTTTCCATCACCTGGGCTTCATTGACAATGCCGTGACGCAACCAGTTGGCGATGTGCTGGCTGGAGATACGCAGGGTGGCACGGTCTTCCATCAGCCCGATGTCGTTGATATCCGGCACTTTCGAACAGCCAACGCCCTGGTCGATCCAACGGACCACATAGCCAAGGATGCCCTGGGCATTGTTGTCCAGTTCGTTGCGGATCTCCTCTTCAGACCAATCCGTGTTGCTGGCCAGCGGAATGGTGAGGATGTCGTCCACCGACGCACGTTCGCGCTTGGCCAGTTCGGCCTGACGGGCGAACACATCGACCTTGTGATAGTGCAGCGCATGCAGCGCCGCGGCGGTTGGTGACGGCACCCAGGCGGTGTTGGCGCCGGCCAGTGGGTGGGCGATTTTCTGTTCGAGCATCGCTGCCATGAGGTCGGGCATCGCCCACATGCCTTTACCAATCTGTGCACGACCTTGCAGGCCCGTGCTCAAGCCGATATCGACGTTCCAGTTCTCATAGGCGCCGATCCACTTCTCTGCCTTCATGGCTGCCTTGCGCACCATCGCGCCGGCTTCCATGGAGGTGTGGATTTCATCGCCGGTGCGGTCGAGGAAGCCGGTGTTGATAAACACCACGCGCTCGCTGGCCGCCTTGATACAGGCCTTGAGGTTGACCGTGGTGCGGCGCTCCTCGTCCATGATCCCGACTTTGAGGGTGTTGCGTGGCAGGTTCAGCACGTCTTCGATGCGACCGAACAGCTCGTTGGTGAACGCGGCTTCTTCCGGGCCGTGCATCTTCGGCTTGACGATGTACACCGAGCCGGTACGGCTGTTCTTGCGCGTGTTGTTGCCATTGAGGCTGTGGATCGCCGCCAGGCTGGTGAGCAGGCCGTCGAGAATGCCTTCCGGCACTTCGTTGCCGTCTTTGTCGAGGATCGCGTCGATGGTCATCAGGTGGCCAACGTTGCGCACGAACAGCAGCGAACGGCCGTGCAAGGTCACGTCCTGGCCATCCACCCCGGTGTACACGCGATCAGGGTTCATGGTGCGGGTGAAGGTCTTGCCGCCCTTGGCGACTTCTTCGGCCAGGTCGCCCTTCATCAGGCCGAGCCAGTTACGGTAGATCACCACCTTGTCATCGGCATCCACGGCGGCGACGGAGTCTTCGCAGTCCATGATGGTGGTCAGCGCGGCTTCCATCAGCACGTCTTTGACGCCGGCCGCATCGGTCTGGCCGACTGGGGTGCTGGCGTCGATCTGGATCTCGAAGTGCAGGCCGTTGTGCTTGAGCAGGATCGCAATCGGCTCGGCCGCCGGGCCCTGGAAGCCGATCAATTGAGCATCGTCGCGCAGGCCGCTGTTACTGCCGCCCTTGAGGCTGACGATCAGCTTGCCATCGGCGATCTTGTAGCCGGTGGAGTCAACGTGGCTGCCGGCGCTGAGCGGCGCGGCTTCGTCGAGGAACGCACGGGCGAAGGCGATGACCTTGTCGCCACGCACTTTGTTGTAGCTCTTGCCCTTCTCTGCGCCATCGGCTTCGCTGATGGCGTCGGTGCCATACAAGGCGTCGTACAGCGAACCCCAGCGCGCATTCGAAGCGTTCAGGGCGAAGCGGGCATTCATCACCGGCACTACCAGCTGGGGGCCGGCCATGTGCGCGATTTCGTCGTCGACGTTTTGGGTCGAGGCCTGGAAGTCTGCGGCTTCTGGCAGCAGGTATCCGATGTCTTGCAGGAAGGCTTTGTAGGCCACCGGGTCATGGGCCTGGCCCGCGTGGGTCTGGTGCCAGGTATCGATCCGCGCCTGGAAATCGTCGCGTTTGGCGAGTAGGGCTTTGTTCTTCGGTGCCAGGTCGTGGATAACTTTGTCGGC